>Ga0307374_10010542_pt1 | contig 13361 bp, 11 predicted proteins | sample OX3MG_FD_202532 | JGI IMG/M metagenome (GOLD analysis project Ga0307374, IMG submission 202532) | Soil microbial communities from Risofladan, Vaasa, Finland - OX-3 | ecosystem: Environmental > Terrestrial > Soil > Coastal area > Acid sulfate soil | place: Finland: Risofladan, Vaasa | collected...
AGTAACGGATTCATGTCTGCATGTGCTCGTTCAGGTGCTGCCAAGCGCGCGCGTGGCCGCGCGCACCGTATTGACGATCAGCATCGCCACCGTCATCGGCCCCACTCCGCCCGGCACCGGCGTGATGTGGCCGGCCACGCCCTTCACGCGTGCAAAGTCGACGTCCCCGGCGAGGGTGCCGTCCGCCAGCCGGTTGATGCCGACGTCGATGACGCAAGCCCCTGGCTTGACCATCTCGGCGCGGATCAGGTTCGCGCACCCGGCCGCGGCGACTAGTACGTCGCCCTGGCGCGTGATCTCGGCCAGGCGTGCGGTCCTCGAATGGCAGATGGTGACGGTGGCGTCGTTCTGCAAGAGCAGCAGCGCAAGCGGTTTGCCGACGATGTTCGAGCGCCCGACGACCACCGCGTGCCGGCCTGCGAGTGCGACGCCCTCGTGGGCGAGCAGGTGCATCACGCCCGCCGGGGTGCAAGGAACGACCCGCGGGTGCCCGGTGAGCAGGGCACCGAGATTCTCGAGGTGAAAGCCGTCGACGTCTTTCGCGGGGGCGGGCGCGGCGAGCACGCGCTGTGCGCTGATGTGCGGCGGCAGGGGCAGTTGCACCAGGATGCCGTGCACGCGCGGATCGCGGTTGAGCTCGGCGATCAGTTCAAGCAGCGTGCGCTCGGCGACGTCGCCGGGATACTCGTGCAGCTCGAAGCGGACCCCGGCGTTCTCGCAGGCGCGCACCTTGTTGCGCACGTACAGGCGCGCGGCAGACTCGTCCCCGGCGAGGATGACCGCCAGCCCGGGGCGCACGCCGCGCTCGGCGAGCGCGGCAACCGTCGGCCTGACCGAGTCAAGCACCGAAGCGGCGATCGCCTTCCCGTCGATAATTTTGGCCATAGAAACAACGCTGCGGCACCTGAGTTTCGGTAACGGCGGCAGCGGGGAAAAGGCGCCGCAGTCTACCACCGCAGCGCGCCAGCCCGGAGCAAGCCAATTGCGCATGATGGTAAAGGTTTTTATAATGCGGAATAAGCGCTTCGCGGCGATTCGGCGCGCGCGGCGAGGCGCGTAGGTTTGTGCCGCCCAATTGAACGTATTAAGCTTCGGCGCACCCTCCGCGCGCCCACAAGGCGCGCGCAGCGCCTGCCGAAGCCACGAGCTGGAGGAAATCATGTCTGCCGTCCCGCAATCGCCCGCGGCCAACGATCCCGACGCCCTCGAGACCCAGGAATGGCTCGACGCGCTCGCGGCGGTGCTCGAGCGCGAAGGGCCGCAGCGCGCGCACTACCTGCTCGAGAAGCTGGTCGACAAGGCGCGCCGCTCGGGGGCCTACATCCCGTTCAACGCGACCACCGCGTACCTCAACACGATTCCGCCGCACCTGGAGGAGCGCTCGCCCGGTGACTACGTCCTCGAGGAGCGCATCCGCGCGTACTGCCGCTGGAACGCGATGGTGATGGTCGCCAGGGCGAACAAGAACGACGACGAGCTCGGCGGGCACATCGCCACCTTCGCGTCGGTCGGCACGCTGTTCGGGCAGGGATTCAACCACTTCTGGCACGCGCCCACCGAGAACCACGGCGGCGACCTGGTGTACTTCCAGGGGCATTCCTCGCCGGGCATCTACGCGCGCGCCTTCCTCGAGGGGCGGCTGAGCGAGGAGCAGCTGCTCAGCTTCCGCCGCGAAGTCGACGGCAAGGGCGTCTCGTCGTATCCGCACCCGTGGCTGATGCCCGATTTCTGGCAGTTCCCCACGGTATCGATGGGCCTGGGGCCGATCCAGGCCATCTACATGGCGCGCTTCCTCAAGTATCTGCACGCGCGCGGCCTGGCCGACACCGCGCGGCGCAAGGTGTGGTGTTTCTGCGGCGACGGGGAGATGGACGAGCCCGAGTCGCTCGGGGCGATCGGCATGGCGGTGCGCGAGAAGCTCGACAACCTGATCTTCGTCGTCAACTGCAACCTGCAGCGGCTCGACGGCCCGGTGCGCGGCAACGGCAAGATCATCCAGGAGCTCGAATCGGACTTCCGCGGCGCCGGCTGGAACGTCATCAAGCTGATCTGGGGCTCCTACTGGGATCCGCTGTTCGCGCGCGACAAGGAAGGCCGGCTGCTGCGCGTGATGGAGGAAACCGTCGACGGCGAGTACCAGAACTACAAGGCGAACGACGGCGCCTTCGTGCGCAAGCACTTCTTCGGCAAGGACCCGAAGGTGCTGGAGATGGTCTCGCGCATGACCGACGAGGACATCTGGCGGCTGAACCGCGGCGGGCACGATCCGTACAAGATCTACGCCGCCTATGCCGCGGCGGTGAAGCACCAGGGTCAGCCGACGGTGATTCTCGCCAAGACCATCAAGGGCTACGGGCTGGGCAAGCAGGGCCAGGCCAAGAACCCGACCCACCAACTGAAGAAGGTGGACGTGCAGACCATCCGGGAGGTGCGCGACCGGTACTCGATCCCGATCCCGGACGAGGAGCTCGAGAAGCTGCCGTTCTACATGCCGGCGCCGGATTCGCCCGAGATGCTGTACCTGCACGAGCAGCGCAAGGCGCTCGGTGGCTACCTCCCGCAGCGGCGCATGAAAGCCGATGCGCCGCCTGCGGTGCCCCCGCTCTCGGCCTTCGAGCCGGTGCTCAAGGGATCCGAGGGGCGCGAGATCTCGACCACCATGGCGTTCGTGCGCATCCTTACCGCGCTGGTGCGCGACAAGGATCTCGGCAAGCACGTCGTGCCGATCGTGCCCGACGAGGCACGCACCTTCGGCATGGAAGGGATGTTCCGCCAGCTCGGCATCTACTCCTCCGAGGGCCAGAAGTACGTTCCGGTCGACCGCGACCAGGTGATGTATTACCGCGAGGACAAGGCTGGGCAGATCCTCGAGGAAGGCATCACCGAGGCGGGCGGATTCTCCTCCTGGATCGCGGCGGCGACCTCGTACAGCCATTCCAATCTGGCGATGGTCCCGTTCTATATCTATTACTCGATGTTCGGCTTCCAGCGCTTCGGCGATCTCGCTTGGGCGGCCGGGGATCAGCGCTGCCGCGGGTTCCTCCTCGGGGGCACCGCAGGACGCACCACGCTCAACGGCGAGGGCCTGCAGCACGAGGACGGCCACTCGCACGTTCTTTTCTCGGTGATCCCGAACTGCGTGTCCTATGACCCGACCTACGGCTACGAGCTGGCGGTGATCATCCACGACGGGCTGCGCCGCATGCTCACCGAGCAGGAGGACGTGTTCTACTACATCACCGTGATGAACGAGAACTACGAGCATCCGGCGATGCCCGCAGGCGCCCAGGAGGGCATCCTGAAGGGGATGTACCTGCTGCGCGAGTCGAAGGCGAATGGGAAATCCCGCGTGCAGCTGATGGGCTCGGGCACGATCCTGCGCGAGGTGCTCGCCGCGGCCGAGCTGCTCGAGACGGACTGGGGCGTCGCCGCCGACGTCTGGAGCGCCACCAGCTTCACCGAACTGCGGCGCGAAGGCTTGGCCGCGGAGCGCTGGAATCTGCTGCACCCCGAGGACACGCCGCGCGTGCCCTACGTCACGCAGTGCCTGGACAAGCGCGCCGGGCCGGTGGTCGCGGCGAGCGACTACATCAAGACGTTTGCCGACCAGATCCGGCCGCACGTGCCCAAGGGCCGCGCCTATCGCGTGCTGGGAACCGACGGCTTCGGGCGCTCCGACTCGCGCGCCAAGCTGCGCCACTTCTTCGAAGTGAACCGGTACTTCGTGGCGCTCGCCGCGCTGAAGGCGCTGGCCGACGAGGGCGACGCAAAAGCGAAGACGGTCGCGCAAGCGATCGAGAAATACCAGCTCGATCCGGACAAGCCGGATCCCACGATGGTTTAAGAAAAACGATGCGTTGCATTGCCGCACTTGGTGTCGCAATGCAACGCGGGACTCCCAGAAAGAGCGTGGCGCAAGGACATGGTTGACCCAGTCGACGTGAGAGTGCCCGACATCGGCGACTTCAAGGAAGTCGAGGTGATCGAGATCCTGGTCAAGCCGGGCGACCGGGTCGCCAAGGAGCAGTCGCTCATCTCTCTGGAATCCGACAAGGCGACGATGGAAATTCCATCGCCTGGTGAAGGCGTCGTCAAGGAGATCAAGGTCAAGGTCGGCGACAAGGTGTCTGAGGGCACGCCCATCCTGGCGCTCGAGGAGCGCCAGGCGGCAGCGCCAGCCGCCGTGCCTGTGGCTGCGGCCCAGCCCGCGCCGAAGCAACAGGCGGCGCCCGCCCGGAGCGTAAGCGCGGCCGGCGTGGAGTCCACGGGCGCGGCCGCAGACCTCGCGGTGACGGTCAGGGTGCCGGACATCGGCGACTTCAAGGGCATCGAAGTGGTCGAGGTCCTGGTCAAGCCCGGTGACGCCGTGCAGAAAGAGCAATCGCTGATCACGCTCGAGTCCGACAAGGCGACGATGGAGATCCCCTCGCCGGCGGCCGGAGTGGTGAAGGCGCTTAGCGTCAGCGCGGGCGCCAGGGTCTCCGAGGGATCGGTGATCCTCACCCTCGAGGCCTCCGGTGCGCCGGCGCTCGCGAAGCCGCAGGCGCAGGCGAGCGCCGCGCCGCAGCCGGAGCGGGAAGCGCCGCGGCCCGTCGAGCCGGCCCCGATGCCCCTGGGCCGACCGGTGCCGCGCGAGCCGCGCGAGGAGACGGTATCCATTGCGCACGCCGGTCCCTCGGTACGTAAGTTCGCGCGCGAGCTCGGCGTCGAGCTTGCAAGCATCAAGGGCAGCGGCCCCAAGGGGCGCATCCTGCACGAGGATGTGCAGGCCTTCGTCAAAGCCAGGTTCGCCGCGGGCGCCGCGGCACCGGCGGCCGCGCCGGCCGCGGGCGGCACGCTGCCGTTCAATCTCCCCGCTTGGCCGGAGGTGGATTTCGCCAAGTTCGGGCCCATCGAGCTCCAGCCTCTGTCGCGCATCCAGCGCCTGTCGGGCCCCAACCTGCACCGCAACTGGATCGCGATCCCGCACATCACGCAGTTCGACGAGGCAGACATCACCGAGCTCGAGGCATTTCGCAAGGCCAACTCGGCCGAGTCCGAAAAGCAGGGCTTCAAGCTCACCATGCTCGCGTTCCTGATAAAGGCCTGCGTCACCGCGCTCAGGCAGTATCCGAAATTCAACGCCTCGCTCGACAAGGGGGGCGAGAGCCTGGTGATCAAGAAGTACTACCACATCGGCGTCGCGGTCGACACGCCGGAGGGGCTGGTGGTGCCGGTCATCCGCGACGCCGACCGCAAGGGCGTGTTCGAACTGGCGAAGGAGCTCGCCGACGTGTCCAGGCTGGCGCGCGACAAGAAGCTCAAGCCCGGGGACATGCAGGGCGGCACGTTCTCGATCTCGAGCCTGGGCGGCATCGGCGGCACCGCCTTCACGCCGATTATCAATGCGCCCGAGGTGGCGATCCTGGGCGTGTCCCGCGCGGCGATGCGGCCGGTGTGGAATGGCAGCGCGTTCGTCCCGCGGCTGATGCTGCCGCTGTCGCTGTCGTACGATCATCGCGTGATCGACGGCGCGGCGGCGGCGCGCTTCACCAGCTATCTGGCATCGGTGCTGTCGGATATCCGGCGCTCGTTATTGTAAGAACAACGCGCCATCGCGCGGCAGCACCATGGCGCTGCCGCGCAATGCCAAATTCTCAGAACAGGCCCGAGTACAGCGATGGCGAGCACTTTGGAGGTCACGGTACCCGACATTGGCGACTTCAAGGATGTCGAGGTGATCGAGGTGCTGGTGAAGGCGGGCGATCGGGTGCAGAAGGAGCAACCGTTGATCGCGCTCGAGTCGGACAAGGCGACGATGGAAATTCCGTCGCCCGAGGCGGGCGTGGTGCGGGCGCTCAAGGTCAAGCTCGGCACCAAGGTCTCGCAAGGCTCGCCGATCCTCACGCTGGAACGCAGCGCCACGCAACCCTCGAACGGCGAGGCAGGGGAGCGCGCCGCGGCAGCCGCGCCGCCGCCGTCGGCCGCGGCACCCGCGGGGCGCGACGCGCCCAGCGCCGCGGATCTGGAATGCGACCTGCTCGTGCTCGGCGCCGGGCCGGGCGGCTATTCGGCCGCCTTCCGCGGCGCCGATCTGGGGCTCAGGACGGTGCTGGTCGAGCGCTACCCGAAGCTCGGCGGCGTGTGTCTCAACGTCGGCTGCATCCCGTCCAAGGCGCTGCTGCACACCGCGGCCGTCATCGACGCGGCGCGCGCTCTGGCGGCGCATGGCGTTGCTTTCGGCGAGCCGACCATCGACTTGGACAAGCTGCGTGACTTCAAGGACCGCGTGGTCGGCAAGCTCACCGGCGGCCTCGCCGCCATGGCCAAGGCGCGCAAGGTGACGGTGCTGCAGGGCGTCGGGGCGTTCGTCGACCCGCACCACCTCGGCGTCGAGACCGGCGCGGGCCGCAAGACCGTGCGCTTCGCGAGCGCGGTGGTCGCCACCGGCTCGCAGGCGGCGAAGCTGCCGTTTCTGCCGCAGGACCCGCGCATCGTCGACTCGAGCGCCGCGCTCGAGCTGCGCGGGGGCGTGCGCAGGATGCTGGTGATCGGCGGGGGCATCATCGGCCTCGAGATGGGGACCGTGTACTCGAGCCTCGGTGCCCGGCTCGACGTGGTCGAGATGCTCGATGGCCTGATGCCGGGCGCCGACCGCGACCTGGTGGCGGTGTGGCAGAAGTTCAACGCCGGGCGCTTCGACAACGTGATGCTCAAGACGAAGACTTCGAGAGCCGAGGTGCAGCCGGAGGGCATCCGGGTCTGGTTCGAGGGCGAGCACGCGCCCACGGAGCCGCAGCTCTACGACCTGGTGCTGGTCTCGGCAGGCCGCACGCCGAACGGCCGCAGGATCGGGGCCGAGGCCGCCGGCATCGCGCTGACCGAGCGCGGCTTCATCGAGGTGGACTCGCAGATGCGCACGAACGTGCCGAACATCTTCGCCATCGGCGACGTCGCGCGCCAGCCGATGCTCGCGCACAAGGCGGTGCACGAAGGCCACGTCGCCGCGGAGGCCGCGGCCGGCCACAAGGCGCACTTCGACGCGCGCGTCATTCCGGCGGTCGCCTATACCGATCCCGAGATCGCCTGGGTCGGGCTGACCGAGGACGAGGCGAAGCGCGGCGGTGTTCGCATCGGCGTCGCCAAGTTTCCGTGGAGCGCTTGCGGCCGGGCGATCGCCAACGGACGCGACGAGGGCTTCAGCAAGCTGATCTTCGATCCCGAGACGCACCGCGTCCTCGGTGCGGGGATCGTCGGCACCGGCGCGGGAGACCTGATCAGCGAGCTCGCGCACGCCATCGAGATGGGCTCGGATGCCACCGACCTCGGCAGGACCATCCACCCGCATCCCACACTCAGCGAATCGGTGGGCATGGCGGCGGAGCTGTTCGAGGGTGTATGCACCGATCTGCCCCCGCAGAGGCGCAAATGACCCAGGACGAGCTCAAGCAGCTGGTCGCCCGCGAGGCGCTCAAGCACGTGCCCGAGGACGCGGTGATTGGCGTCGGCTCCGGCTCCACGGTCAACTTCTTTATCGACGCGCTCGCCGCGATCAAGGCACGCATCGAGGGCACGGTGGCGGCCTCGGAGGCGAGCGCCGCGCGCCTGAAACAGCACGGCATCCGCGTCTTCGAGCTGAACAGCGTCGATGCGCTGCCGGTCTACGTCGACGGCGCCGACGAGATCACCGAGCAGCTGTGCATGGTCAAGGGTGGCGGCGGCGCGCTGACGCGCGAGAAGATCATCGCGGCCGTGGCGCAGCGGTTCGTGTGCATCTGCGACGCCTCCAAGCTGGTGCCGGTGCTGGGCAGCTTTCCCCTGGCGGTGGAGGTGATTCCGATGGCGCGCAGCTACGTCGGGCGCGAGCTGCGCCGGCTGGGCGGCGAGCCCGAGCTGCGCGAGGGCGTGCGCACCGACAACGGCAATCTGATCATCGACTGCCACGGCCTGTCGATCGCCGATCCGGCCGCGCTCGAGGCCGAGCTCAACAACATCGCCGGCGTGGTGACCAACGGAATCTTTGCGCGCCGCCCCGCGGACGTGCTGCTGCTTGGCACCGCTCAGGGAGTGAAGGCGTTCGCGCCGCGCCGGCCCTAGGCGCGGTCACACGCATGTAATTGCGCTGTGCTAACCTAAGCAACCACGGTGACGCCCGCGCGCTGCGCGGCCGTCATCGCGCCGGCAACGGCGCGGCGGACAAGGGGCGGTGATGGCTGAGCACACTTACAAGCAGTTCGACGCCGAACTCGAGAGCGTGCGCTCGAAGGTGCTGCAGATGGGCGGCATCGTCGAGGAGCAGATCACGCGCGCGGTGGAGAGCCTCATGTCCGGCGACATGCAGCTCATGGACCGGGTGATTGCCGATGATCACCGCGTCAACGCGATGGAGGTCGAGCTCGACGAGGCCTGCAGCCACATCATCGCGCGGCGCCAGCCGGCGGCGGTCGATCTGCGCCTGCTCATGACCGTGATCAAGACCATCACCGACCTGGAGCGCATCGGCGACGAGGCGCAGAAGATCGGCCGCATGGCCAAGCTGATCCATTCCGCCGAGCGCCTGCACATGCCGCGCATGGACCTGTCGCACGTCGCCGACCGGGCGGTCGCCATGCTGCGCCAGTCGCTCGACGCGTTCGCGCGACTCGACGTCTCGGAGGCGATGCGGGTGGTGAAGCAGGACCAGGCCGTGGACGACGAGTTTCGCGCCATCATGCGCCAGCTGATTACCTTCATGATGGAGGATCCGCGCACCATCACGCGCGCGCTCGAGATCCTGTTCATCGCCAAGGCGGTCGAGCGCATCGGCGACCACGCGAAGAACATGGCCGAGTACGTGGTCTACATGGTGAAGGGGCGCGACGTGCGCCATACCTCGCTGGAGCAGATGGAGAAGGAACTGCTCGGCTAGCGCGCAACCCCGCAACGGCGCAAAAGGCCGGGCCTGCCCGGCCTTTTTGTTGCGCGCTCGGGAGGCTCAGGACTTGGGCGGAACGTAACCGGAGGCGACGTCGGCGCCCGCGCCGAAGAAGTGCTTCTCCATCTGCTCGGCGAGATATTTTCGGGCACTCGGGTCGGCGAGGTTCAGGCGATTCTCGTTGACCAGCATCGTCTGGTGCCGCAGCCACTGCTGCCAGGCTTCCTTCGACACGTTCTCGTAGATGCGCTTGCCGAGCGCCCCGGGGTAGGGCGGGAAATCCAGCCCCTCCGCCTCGCGGCCGAGCTTCGCGCACTTGACCATCCTTGCCATGGTTTGCGACCTCTTCGATTCGAGACGCCATTATAAATGCAACGGCGCGGGGTTCCGGGGGTGCGGGGGTCAAGGGCCTCTCACCCCCGCGACTTATATTCGCTTCAGGAACACCTTCGAGCCGCGCTTCCAGTTGTACAGCAGCTGGCGGCGCGCCGGCAGCACGGCCACCTCGGCGGGCTTGAAGCCCTGCTCGAGGAACCAGTGCGCGGCGCGGGTGGTGAGCGCAAACAGGCGCCGGATGCGCAGCGCGTGCGCGCGCTCCTCGCAGGCGCGCAGCAGCCGTTCGCCGTATCCCGCGTCGCGGTACTCCGAGGCCACCGCCAGGCAGGCGAACTCCGCGCCCTTGGCCTCGGCAAACGGGTACAGCGCCGCGCAGCCGACGGTCACGCGATCGTGCTCGACGACGAAGAAATTGCCGATCTCGCGCTCGAGCAGCTCGCGGCTGCGCTTGACCAGCGAGCCGTCGGCCTCGAGCGGCTCGATCAGCTCCAGGATGCCGCCCACGTCCTCGATGCGCGCGGGCCGCAGCTGCTCGACCGGGTCCGCGGTGATCATGGTGCCCACGCCAGTGTGCGTGAACAGCTCCAGCAGCGTCGCGCCCAGGATCTTGCGCGACACCAGGTGGGCGCGCGGCACGCCGCCCGCGACCGCCCGCACCGCGCGGCCGAGCAGGCGCGTGGCCTCGGGCGTGGGCCCGCCTTTCTTGGCCAGCGCCGCGGCCTCGCGCGCGGTGAGCTCGGCGAGCACCTCGCCGCGCGCGTCGCTCGGCAGCCGGTCCGAGAACAGCAGCAGCTTGTCCGCCTTGAGGGCGACGGCGACGCTCTCGGCGACGTCTTCCCAGCCCAGGTTGAACACTTCGCCGGTCGGCGAGTAGCCCAGATGCGGGATCAGCACCACCTCGCCCGCGTCCAGGCGGCGCGCGATCGCCGTGGCATCGACCTTGCGCACCGCGCCGGTGAACTGGAAGTCGACGCCCTCCAGCACGCCGATCGGTCGCGCGGTGATGTAGTTGCCCGAGGCGACGCGGATCTGCGCCCCGGCCATGGGCGAGTTCGGCAGCCCTTGGGAGAGCAGCGCCTCGATCTCGACGCGCAGCACCCCGGCGGCATGCTTGACCGCCACCAGCGCCGCCTCGTCGGTGACGCGCAGTCCCTTGGCATAGCGCGAGCGCAGCCGCTTGGCCTTGAGCTCGGCTTCGATCTGCGGCCGCGCCCCGTGCACCAGCACCAGGCGGATGCCGAGCGCGGCGAGCAGATTCAGGTCGTGCACGAACTGCGTGAAGCGCGTGCGATCGGCCACCAGCTCGCCGCCGAAGCCGAACACGAAGGTGCGGCCCCGAAACGCGTGCACGTAGGGCGCGACCTGGCGGAACCAGCGCACGAAGGCTTCCGGGTTGGGGCGTGTCGGCATGCGGGGTCTTTGTCCTCGAGGGCGTGAAATTCTATGCCACTTCAGCCGGACGCATCGGGAGCGGGCAGCAGTCTGACCGGCAGATTCAGGCCGCGAATCGCCCCGGCAATCCTGGCCGCCGCCGCCGGCCGCGAGAAGTCCTTGCGCAACGCCAGCGCAATGCGGCGCGCCGGGCGCGGCGGGGCGAAATCGATCACTTTCACGAGCGGATCGGCATAACGCGCGGTGAGCGCCGTGGCGGGCAACACTGTGACGCCGAGCCCGGAGGCGACCATGCTGCGCAGCGTCTCGAGGGAGTTGCCCTGGCGGCCCGGCGGCGGCGGGCGGGTGAACTCGCGGCAGGCATCGAGCACCTGCTCGCGCAGGCAATGGCCCTCGGGGAGCAGCAGCAGCTCGTAGCCCTCGAGCTCCTCGAGCGCGACCGCCTTTCTGCGCGCGAGCGGATGCTTTCTCGGTGCCACGACGCGGAATTCCTCGTCGTACAGCGGCAGTACCTCGATGCCTGGCGCCTCGTAGGGTAGGGCGAGAAGTACCACGTCCAGCTCGCCCGCCTTGAGCAGGCGGTCCAGGCTGGCGGTCATGTTTTCCTCGATGTCGAGCGGCATCTCCGGCGCGACCCTCCGGAGCGCCGCGACCAGCTCCGGCAGCAGGTAGGGCGCGACGGTGTGGATGAGCCCCAGGCGCAGCACGCCCTTGAGCGGATTGCGCCCCTGCCTGGCCACGCTCTTGACGCGCGCGGCCTCGTCGAGCGCACGGCGCGCCTGCGCCACCACGCTTTCACCGACCACGGTCACGAACACGCCGCGCTTGCCGCGCTCGAAGACCCGCGCGCCGAGCTCGCCCTCGAGCTTCTTGATCGAGGCGGACAGGCTCGGCTGGCTGACGTGGCAGCGCTCCGCGGCGCGGCCGAAGTGGCGCTCCTCGGCCACCGCTACCAGGTATCTGAGCTCGGTCAGGGTCACGCGGCATCCATAGGGGCTGCCTATGAGCGGCATGCTAACAGAGTATTGGCGGGCGCCGGGTGGTGCCGGCTACAGTGCCCCGTGTCCAACTTTCAGTGCAAGGATCCAATCATGCTGCAGAACCGGGAAGGCCAACGCGTACCGCAGGTCACGTTTCGCACGCGCGAGAGCGGCGAGTGGAAGAAAGTGACCACGGACGACGTCTTCAAGGGCAAGACGGTGGTGGTGTTCTCGCTGCCGGGCGCGTTCACCCCCACCTGCTCGTCCACCCACCTGCCGCGCTACAACGAGCTCGCGCCGGCGTTCGCCGCCAACGGCGTCGATGCGATCGTGTGCGTGTCGGTGAACGACGCGTTCGTCATGAACGAGTGGGCGAAGGACCAGGAGGCCGACAAGGTGCGGCTGCTACCCGACGGTAACGGCGAGTTCACCGACAAGATGGGCATGCTGGTCGACAAGGCCGATCTCGGCTTCGGCAAGCGCTCCTGGCGCTACTCGATGCTGGTGCGCGAGGGCGTGATCGAGAAGATGTTCGTCGAGCCCGAGACGCCGGGGGACCCGTTCGAGGTGTCAGATGCCGACACCATGCTCGCCTACATCAATCCGCAGGCGAAAAAACCCGACCAGGTGGCGATTCTCACGCGCGAGGGCTGCCCCTTCTGCGCCAAGGCGAAGGCGTTGCTGCGCGAGCTCGGCTACGACTATGCCGAGATCGCGCTCGAGCACAAGACCAGAAGCCGCGCGGTCGGCGCGATCACGGGCCGCGGCACGGTGCCGCAGGTGTTCGTCAACGGCCGGCACATCGGCGGCTGGGAAGAGCTCGAGCGCTGGGCGAAGAAAGCCGCCTGAGGTGCGCGCGCCTTAGCCTGGCGGGCACAAGCCTAGCCGTCGCCGCCGAGCGCGTTGAGCCCGGCAAGGGCGGCAAGCGCCGCGGTCTCGGTGCGTAGCACGCGCGGCCCCAGACTCACCGGCACGAAGCCGGCCGCGCCAAGTTCCGCTTCCTCCTGCGCGCTGAAGCCCGCTTCCGGGCCGGCGGCGAGCGCCACCGGCCCTGAAATCCTGCCCCCCAGAGCGTGCAGCGTGACGCCGGCGCCGGGGGCGAGGAGCAGCCGCAGGGCCGCGGGCTCGGGCTGCCGGCAATAGTCCTCGACGGTGAGCGGCGCGCGCAGCTCGGGCACGCGGTTGCGGCCGCACTGCTCGCAGGCGGCGATCACGATGCGCCGCCAGTGCTCGAGCTTCGCGGCCTCGCGGGCATCGCTCAGGCGAACCACCGAGCGAGCCGAGAGCAGGGGCTGGATCGTGGCGGCGCCGAGCTCGACCGCCTTGCGCACGGTGAAGTCCATGCGCTCGCCGGAGGAGATGCCTTGCAGCAGCGTGACCGCCAGCGGCGACTCGCGCTCGGTGTCGTGCCAGGCGCCGATGCCGACCACCACGCGCTCGCGGGTCAAAGCGGCGAGGTGCGCGGTGTACTCGCCGCCGCGGCCGTCGAACACGATCAGCGCGTCGCCGGAGCGCAGGCGCAGCACGCGCGCGGCGTGGTGCGCCGCTTCGCGGCCCAGCGCCAGCTCGCTGTGCGCGTGCACGGCGAGCTCGACGAAGAAGCGCGGCAGTCTCGCGGGCTTATCCTGCATGTTAAGATTTTGGCATGGTCAGCACGCAAAATCCGGTCTGCGACTTCGGCTGGAAGGCGATCGAGTTCGACCTGCCGGGCGTGGACGGCAAGCGCCACAGCCTCGCCAGCGCGCGCGGCCCGAACGGGC
>Ga0307374_10010546_pt1 | contig 13357 bp, 8 predicted proteins | sample OX3MG_FD_202532 | JGI IMG/M metagenome (GOLD analysis project Ga0307374, IMG submission 202532) | Soil microbial communities from Risofladan, Vaasa, Finland - OX-3 | ecosystem: Environmental > Terrestrial > Soil > Coastal area > Acid sulfate soil | place: Finland: Risofladan, Vaasa | collected...
AAGAGCTGGGGACCGGCGACTCGACCCGGTCGAGCCGCGGACCGGGGCCTGCCCGCCCGCGACTGGGCGAATGCCCAGCCGCGAGCTGGCGCAGGTTGCGGCGGGTGGGGAAACTCGAGCGCCACCACTTCGTGCGGGATTGGCAAAGATGCGGTGACGACCAGCCCACTTCTGCGCCCGGGAGCTATGCTTCCGCTTCGTGGACGATCCCGAGGTCGAATTGATTGTCCCGACCTTCATCGACGAATCCGAACCTCCCGCTGAGGCGGAAGTGCCGTCGGCGGAGGAGGGGCGAGATGCGTTCCTCCGCCAGGCTGCAGAGGCTGCCAAGACGGAGCCAGTGGTCACCTCAGTCCGAAACCTGATCGGCCTGTGGGGCTGGCTGCGACGCGGGTCCTTTGTGACCGCCCAGGTGACCAAGGACCTCCACGCTTTGGGCCTGACCACTTCACCGCCGATCACCGAGGTTGGACTAGATGACCGGGTCCGCCTCATTCGATGGACAAAGAGCGTAACCAGCTGCTCCGCCGACGAGCCGCGGCGAACCGCGGGGGTGCGGATCGGGTCACTGCCTTCCGCCACGCGGGGCCTCGTTTGGGTGCACCCTGAGGACTCGCTGCAGAAGGCGCAGACCTTGATGCTTATCAATGACTTCTCGCAGCTCGCAGTCATGAGGGCACCTGCCGACGTCCCGGGCGCTATCACTTGGGAAAGCGTGGCCAAGGCCCTGCTCCGGAGCAAGACCGTGGCGGACGCGAGGAGCGCCAGAGTGGAGGCCACGCTGGTGTGGCGCAACTCTGACCTGCTGCAGGCGATTCCCAGCATCGTGGCAGCCGGGTTCGTCTTTGTTGCGGATCGAGGCAGGGAGGTCACAGGCATCGTCACCACGGCCGACCTCAGCCAGCAATTCGCCGACCTGGCGGGGCCATTCATGCTGCTCAACGAGATCGAAGTCCGACTCCGAATTGCGATCGGGAGTGCGTTCTCGGTCAAGGAGCTGGCCTCAGTCAAGGATCCAGACGACGCCAAGGCGGTGGTCTCTGTCGACGACCTCTCCCTTGGCGAGCTGACCCGACTTCTCGACCCCGGCAAGCACTGGGAACGTCTGGAGTGGCGATTAGACCGCAAGGAGTTCCTTGCGGCTCTCCAGCGGGTTCGCCGCATACGAAACGAGGTCATGCACTTCAGCCCCGACCCTCTGCGCAGTCAGGATCTGCAGGCTCTCAGAGCCTTTCTCGACTGCCTCAGGACTATCCAGACCTGACCCAGGGGCCGCAAGCCAACCCGTCAGGGCAATGCCAATGAACCTTGAGTCACGACCCGCGCCAAAGCTTGAGGGGGACGCGCTGGCCGCCGTTCAGCACCGGGGCACCCATCTGCAGATCATCGCCTCCGCCGGCTCGGGCAAGACCGAAGTGGTGGCGCAGCGGGTAGCAGACCTGATGGCCGACCAGGTGCCGCCCAGCGCGATCGTCGCCTTTACGTTCACGGAGCGAGCCGCAGCTGAGCTCAAGCAGCGGATCCAGGTGCGCGTGGAGGAACGACTTGGCGGATCGGCAGTCAACCACCTTGTCGGCCTCTTCGTCGGGACGATCCACGCGTACTGCTTCGAGCTGCTGAATCAACGGGTACCGCGCTACAGCACCTACGATGTCCTCGACGACCATCGGCTCACCGCCTTCCTCTCCCGCGAGGCTCAACGTCTCGAGATACGGTGCCTGGACTCCAAGCAGCGATTGTTCGCCTCGATCCAGGCATTCTTGCGGAGCGTCGATGTGGTGGAGAACGAGCTGCTCGACCCGGAGGTAATGCCCGAGCCGTTTCGGAAGGTTCTCTTGTCCTACTACGCAACTCTCGACCGCTACCACCTACTCACTTACGGTCAGCAGATGGTGCGGGCGGTTGCGGATTTGTCGCGCCCAGAGCTGAGGGCGGAGGTCCAGGCGGGGCTCCGCCACCTGATAGTCGATGAGTACCAAGACATCAATCCAGTCCAGGAACGCCTCATCCAGCTCTTGACCGGCCCTAGCACTGAGCTTTGCGTGGTCGGCGACGACGACCAGGCAATCTACGCGTGGCGAGGGTCCGACGTCACCAACATCGTCAAGTTTACAGAGCGCTACCGGCAGGTTGCTACTTTCACCCTGGCCATCAACCGGCGTAGCCGGCCGCAAATTGTGAAGGTTGCCAACCGCTTCGCAGGCACTATCGCGGGGCGACTGCCCAAGACCATGCAGCCCTTCCGACCATCATCTGGTCCAGTGCCTGAGGTGGCGGTCTGGCACGCGCCCACAGAACTAGAAGAGGCTGGCTGGATCGCGCAATTCATTCTGGACATGCAAGAGTCCAGCGGAACCTACGCGGGAGTAGCTGTCCTGGTGCGGGGCCGATCAGCCTATGCACGGCTGATGGAGCAGTTTGCAACCTTTGGGATACCAGTGCAGCCGGGCGGCCGGACCGGCCTCTTCACCCAGCCGGAAGCAGTCCTCCTCGGCAAGACGATTTGCTGGCTCACGGACACCGAGTGGAGAACCGGATACGCGGAAGGTCGGCGGGTCGCCACCGACGCGTTGCTGAGAGAGTTCCGACAGGTCTTCGGTCTGGACTCCCGCGCTCGGAGTCGGGTCCAGCGTCTCCTGGATGAATGGCGCACCGCCGTCCCCAAGCTGGACCGAGGAGCGGACCTCCTGGCAGAGCTTTACATGCTCCTCGGCGAGCTGGGTATCACCTCATGGGACCTCACGGATCCCTTGCAGGTGAACCGCCTCGGGACTCTAGCTCGCTTCTCGAGCCTGCTTGCCGACTACGAATCGGTGCGTCGCCGGGCGCGCCTTGACCCCGACGCTCCCGGAGAGCAAGTCGGTGGACAAGATCGCGGCCGCTGGTACTACCAGAATCTAGCCTTCCACATAATCAACTACGCATCGGGAGCGTATGAGGGGTTTGACGGCGAACCCGGATTCGCCCTCGACGCGGTCGATATGACCACAATCCATCGCGCCAAGGGGCTGGAGTGGCCCGCGGTAGTAGTCCCATCGCTAACTGCGAGCCGTTTCCCCACGGGACAGACCGGCAAGGCCCAAGAGTGGCTCGTGCCCCGAAACCTGTTCAACCCAGCGCGCTATGAGGGCAGCGATGCCGATGAGCGGCGGCTGTTCTACGTCGCCATGACAAGGGCTCGCGACTGGGTGTCTTTCTCCCGTCATGACAAGGTCAATACCGGCGGGTCGAAGCCGAGCCCCTACTGGCTCGAGCACTCCGAGCTGGCCGTCGCTCCGGGAGAGGTCCAGGTGCCGCCACTAGAGGTGATCGGGAGCGACTCGAAGGAAGCGTTGGCGATAACGTTCAGCGATCTAGCCCAACTACTCGACTGCGGGATGGCATACCGGCTCAGGACCTTGATCGGGTTCCAACCACGGCTGGCTCCCGAGCTGGGCTATGGGCGAGCCGTCCATCATGTCCTTCAAACCGTGGCCGAAATCACCCGCGCTACCGGCCGTGTGCCCAATGAAGGAGAGTTGGACGACCTCCTGGACGCCAACTTCTTCCTCCCCACCGCCAATAAGGTGGCCCATCGCCAGTTGAAGCAAGCGGCGGGCCGCCTGGTCAAGAATTACGCAAGCCAACACGCAGACGATTTACACCGAGTGTGGGAGACCGAAAGGCCATTTGACCTGCACATGGACGGAATCGTCGTCAGTGGGCGAGCTGACGTGATCCTCGACCGCGAGGATGGCATCCCAACCCAACTTGCCATCCTAGACTACAAGACGTCAACTAGCGCAAGCCTGGTCCACAATGACCTCCAGCTCCAGGTCTACGCCGATGCCGGACTCCGGGAGGGTCTCGATGTGCGGCGCGCCTACGTCCACGACCTCCGCGCCGCCCGCCGGGACTCAGTGGACGTGGGTCCGAGCGCAATCGCCGCAGCCGAGGTCGTGGTCGCCGAGGCGGCTGACAAACTCCGAGCCCGTGACTACCGGCCCAACCCCGGTGTGAGATGCAGATCCTGTGAGGTGCGCACGATCTGTAATGCAGCCAGGCCCTAAGCCTGGCTCACACCGAGAATACCTTCATAACCTCGTCGCCATAGTCGTTGATAACCTTGACTGCGATCTTGCCGGTCTCGGGCCGAGGAAAAGGCCGAGATTCGGTGCGGTACAGGCTGGCCCAGGCGTCCTCGTCGATTTCCGCCTTGAGTGCGCGCTTAAGGCTGGCGTAGGGGTCCTGGCCGCCGGTGAAGTAGCAGTGGCGCACGAAAAAGGATTCCCCGTTGTAGTTGGTATCGATCATCCACAGGGCGATGCGGTCTGTGCTATCACTGCGCACATCACCCGTGGTTGGGTCATAGACATCGACGCCCCGCACCGTCACCACGAGCTGTTCGCCCTCCACCTCCGAGAGGTCGATATCGGGCTCCCCGAAGACGGTGAATAGGTTGCCTGCCCCAGTCTTCTTCAGTTCCTCGCCCATCACCAGGTCTGCGTTCATGCGGACGAGCAGGACCGGCACGCGGCCGAGCCGCCGCTCTGCGGTGACGCTAGCGAAGCCCTCATCGGTGGCGTTCAGATCGCCAGTGACCCCAAGGGCCGCGGGGTCAAAGGCCATGCCGAGCACGCACAGGAGATCAATGTCCGCCGCCCTGATGGCCTCTAGGGCGGCGTCCTTGATGAACTTCGGACCGACCGTACCGTACTGGGGGCCGATGGACAGACCGACTCGAGCCGGGGTGCTCTCAGGTCCGCCGTCCCGGACACCGACGGCCTGGATGTATGTGCCGGCATAGGTCTCGACGGCCTCGAAGACCAGCCGTTCCTGGCGCTTGCCGTTTTGGATGCCGGCCTTGGCCAAATTCGCCAGCACCGTTTGCTCAAAGGTAGGAGCCGCCGGGTCAAGCGCTGCCTGCCGCACCGACGCCGGCTCATCAATGCCGTCAAATGCCAGCGAGCGGTGGGGGGAGAGGCTCTCGGCAGTGAAAGGGCCGGCGACACGAACCCGCATGGGGTCCTCGTAGGGCTTGTCGTAGAGCGGCTCGTACTCACCGTGGCGGTGGATTGCTGAGTCGAGGGCCTCCCGGCTCATGCCCTCTTTGATGTCCGGGTTGTTGGCGATCGACTTTAGAGTAATGTGCTGGACCCGTTGGTAGACAAAGCCATGGCGGATGTCGCCTCCCGACTGAGCTGGCGGGAGCTGCTGGCCGGTCAGCTCCTCCTCCTGGCGCCGTCCCGCCACGGAGTCAGCAAGCAGGTAGTAACGGTAGCGCGCGCCCATGAGGCGCTGGCGGGCCAGCGCAAGGGCCACTCGGGAGGTGTCAATCGTGATCCAGCGCCGGCCCCATTGTTCGGCGACGTGGGCGCTCGTACCGGACCCGCACGTGGGGTCAACAATCAAGTCGCCGGGGTCAGTGGTCATGAGGAGGCAGCGTTCGATGACTTTCGTGTTCGTTTGGACGACGTACACCTTCTCGTCAGTGAAGTTTCCGGTACCAGTGTCGGTCCACAGGTTAGTACGGACCTGATAGCCGAAGTCGTGGAAGAAACGTACGTACTGAATGCTGTTCTTAGCTACGTGGACGCGCCCAGCTAGCGCTAGGCGGCGCATCCCATCTGGGTAGTTAGCTTTCCAGTGTGAAGCGGGCCCTGGCAGGTATGTCCTACCTTGGTACTCGAAAGGCTGTGGCTCGGACGCTGGCCCTTGGGACTGGAGATTGTCTGGTTTATAGACGAGCGTCTGCGGGGGAAGCGGCGCTTCTCCCCGGCTTTCGGTTGCGCTCATCCCCCGGTAGGTTCCCTCAGGGAACTTGATCCAGCGGTAGCCCTGGCGATCGGTCGCTTCGGCCCAAAGTGGTCGAGCCTTGAGGCTGGGGCGCGACTTGGCGTACCAAAGCAGGTAATCACCTGCTCGGGGTGCAGCCGTGGCTTCCGCAAAGCCACTCGTCGTGACGAACGAGATCAAGCTCACGAAGTTCTCGCTCCCGAATACTTCGTCCAGTACGCTCCGAACGAGGTGGACGTTCTCGTCTCCGATCTGGACAAAGACCGACCCGGACTCGGTGAGTAGATCCCTGGCAACCTGAAGGCGGTCTCGTAGGTAGCTGAGGTACGAGTGGATCCCGAGCTCCCAAGTGTCCCGGAATGCCCTTATCTGCTCGACTTCGCGGGACGCGTCCTCGAGCTTGCCATCCTTGACGTCCCGGTTGCGCGCGGAGACCTGCCAGTTGGAGCCGAATTTAATCCCATAAGGCGGATCCATGTAGACCATCTGCACCTGGCCGCGCAAAGCCTCTCTTTCAGCGAGGGAGGCCATGACCTGCAGGGAGTCGCCTAGGATCATGCGGTTAGACCAATTGGCATCGTGGCGGTAGAACTCGACGAGGTCCAAATCGGCCAATCCGTCGAAGGTCTCGAAGAGGCTGGGCTGAGCAGCCTCCGCTGGCTGATGCCGTGCCTGACGCAGATCCGCGATGAGGGCGCGCGGATCGATCTTCTCCTGGATGTAAATCGGCGGAGCGTCGACCGCAAGGTCAGTTGCATCCTGGTCGTCCTTGCCCTTCCAGACAAGTTGAGGATCCAGGGATGGATCCCGGGGATAAAGGAGCTTGACCGGGGCTTCGACCTCGGGCGAGACGAACTCGTACGCGTCGGCGGTTGGGAGGTTCGCTCGCTTGGCAGCATGCACGATGGCTTCGACCGGGGTGGGACCGCCACCGCGGGATCTCTTGGCGCGTGGCATCTATTCTCCTCTCTTCCTTTCGACCACCAGACCGGTCACCGGACCATCGGCGTAGACGTCTGCGATCGCCTTGTCGAGCAAGGCAGCCGCGGCGTCCATGTCCTTGACCTCGGTGTACCCCCAGCGTCCGAACCCGCCGTGGTTGTTGACCGCGGCGCACCACTGATAGCGGGCAGTGTGAGCCTTCTCGGAGGTCGGACCTGGGGCTTTGAGTCCCCCGGAGACCTCCACGATCAGGGTGCGGTTGAGGTCGCCCGGCTCGGTTTGAAGCCGAACGAGGAAGTCAGGCCGGTACTCGTGAGTCTGGCCCGCATGCACGTAGGGGATGCCGAAGCCAAGGTGATCGTTCTTCACATAGGAAGTGACCAGTGGATGTCGCTGTAGCAGGCCGGCCATCCGCTCCTCCCAGCTGTTGCCCTTGGGCCCATCGAGCACCACGCGATTGACATGCGACTTGGTCGCCTCAATCACCACCTTGCGGGTGGCGAAGGAGACGTCGTCGGTGGAGCCCTCGGGGTCGAAGCGGCGCAGAATCGGCTGGAGGATCTCTGGCCGTCTGCCCTCCTGGGCCACTATCGCCCCGAATACCTTCTCAGCGGCCCTGTTCGTTCCTTCAGCAAGCAGTAGCATTCCGACGGTGGCGCTGCCGTCGTACTCGACACAGGTGAGGAGCCACTCTCGGGCAATGTCCACAAGGCGGGGGAACAGCCAGGGACGTTCGACTCCATCGTGGGCTGCGTAGAAGCGTCGGAGGAGGGTACGGGCGATGCGGTAGGCTACCTCCTGCGGCCGCGCGTGGCGGAAGCGCTCTAAATCCTGCTCGGCGGCTTCCCCGACAATGCCTTCGGTCTTGGTCCAAAGGGCCACCAAAGACTGGTCAACCTGCAGGTGCGACCTGGGGCCGAATTCAACGAACAGCCGCTCGTCTGGCATCTCGACCCGGTAGCCGTCGAGCTTGGGGAACGATATACGCAGATCCTCGCGGTCGGCGAGCGCCTCGACTATGACCGCCGGCGGCCGGGGCGGAACAGGGGTAACCGTCCGGTCTGTCGGGATGAAGGCGAATGGTACGCCGTAGACCTCAGCGTACTCTGGTTCAAGGCGCCCTTCCTCGTTCGCGGCATAGCTACGTCGGCGCAGCCCTCGTCCGACGACCTGCTCACAGAGCAATTGACTGCCAAAACGGCGGATGCCCAGGATGTGGGTGACGGTGTTGGCGTCCCATCCCTCGGTTAGCATTGAGACTGACACGACGCAGCGGACTTGCTCTCCGAGCTTGCCAGGCTTGCCGACCGTATTCATAACTTCTCGCAGCAGGTCCTCGTCGGTGAGCTTCTCAACATCCGCTCCTGGGTTGCGACGGCGGTACTCAGCCTTGAACACCGCCACCTCGCGGGCAGCCGCCTTCTTGAACTCGGCGGACATGGCGTCCCCGGACTCGAGCTGAGCGGAGTCGATGAGCACGGTCCGTTGCCGGCTTGCCCACCGTCCGTTCTCCACGTTTGACAGCAACGGGAGTTCTCCGGCTCGGAGGGCGACTGCAGCGTCGGGCAGGTCCACCTCACAGCCGGCGATCCACTCATAGGCGAGCTTGGAGACCACCGTGTTAGGGCAAATGACGATGAAGACTGGCGGTGGTTCCCCGTGGCTAGCCAGCTCCTCCTCATAGCGGGCAAAGGCGGCTTCGTAGCTGCGGTAGAGGCTATGGAGGGCGCCCTCAAGCGCCTCTGGAGGGACCCATGAGGTTTCGGGATCGATCGTCTTGGACTGGCGCTTTGGGAGTTTGTCGCCAATGTAGTCCCACAGGCGAAGGTAGGTGACGCGTTCGCCCGCCGCATCGTCGTCGACGGGTACGCGGGGAACCTTGACGATGCCCGACTCAATAGCGTCCATGAGTGAGAAGTCGCTCACCACCCAAGGGAAGATGTAGCCCTCGTTGTAGCCCGAGCCCTGCAGGTAGAACGGCGTGGCGGAGAGGTCGTAGATCGTCTTGATCCCCACTCGGCGCCGGATCGTCTGGAGTCCGCGGAACCAGACCCGAGCTCCTTGGTTCCGCTCGCGGGCTTCCGAGTCCGCCTCGTCGCTCTCCTCGAGAGGCCGGTCCTGGTAGCAGTGGTGCGCCTCATCGTTGAGGACTAAGATCTCCCCCTTGCCACGGCCTCCGAGGTCCCGCAGCACCCGGGCCACCATCCGGTCGGGTGTCTCCCGGAAGGGGTCCGTCGCCTTGCCGGCCAGCAGCAGCTTGCGCGTGTTGGATGCAACCCCCTGAATTTCCTTGGCGTCGCGGAGCAAGAACGTGTGGTAGTTGGTAACCTCAATCTGGGCTTGGAGGAGCGCCTCCCATAGATCCGCAGGGACTAGATCCCGCTCCCGGTAGTAGTTGGTCTCCTCCTCGGGATGCAATACCCGTAGCCGATCACGGATCGTGATGCCTGGCGTCACGACGAGAAACCTCTTTGCGAAGCGAGCGTCGCTCGGGGTCATCACTTTGTTCAGGGTCTGCCAGGCGATGAGCATCGCCATTACAACTGTCTTACCGGTGCCAGTCGCCATTTTGAGCCCAACCCTAGGCAAGCCCCCGTTGTGCTGGTCGTTGTGGGTCAGAAGGAGGTCTCGGAAATCCCGTTCCCCGTGGCGACCAGCCACTTCGGCAAGATAGATAGCGGTCTCGACGGCTTCCCGTTGACAGAAGAAGACAGGCTCCTCCCGTCCTGGTGGGCGGGCCGACCAGTAGTTGAGCAACTTGCGGGTGATCGGGGTGACGCCCGGATAGTTGCGGGCCCGCCAGCGGTCAACCTCAAAGCGCACATCGTTGACGAAGGTGTTGCGCTCTCTACGCTCACCGGTGGCATCGAAGTCTAGCGCCTCCTGAACCGATTCCTTGCGGCCCTTCTTCGGGAGCGGGACCGGAATGAACGACTCGCTCGGACGACGTCCCGACAGAAGCTTCCCCGTAGGGCCGTGGAGGCCTAGCTCGAAGTGCTCGCCGGGCGGGTCGTAAGGGGAGCAGATTATTGGGTTGGCGATGCTCTGGGCGCTCATGCTACCCTGCCCGGCTGCCATGCAGTAGCCCCAACGCTAGTTGGCCGAGCGCATCGTCGGAAACCAATCTGAAAGCTAGCCCTAGTTCGCAGTTCTCTGGAGGCTGCCCGTGCCGATCTGCGGTCGGGCCCGCCCTCGGCCAGCACCGCTTGTTCCAACTCTGGCAAGACGCTTCTTCCACCGAATGCTTCCGAATGGACGTGCATAGGTGCCAGGTCGTGGACCGTAGCCGACGGACCCCGATCGCCATAGCCGGTTTACGGTGCAAGACCAGGTCAGGGCTCGTTGAGTCAGAGCCGGCCGGGCTGGAGGGGTGCACTCGTCGCGCGGGCAAGCAGGCTCCTCCACAGGGATCAGTGATGGCCTCGGATCGCCGGTGCCTAGGCGATGCGTCCGGCGGCGCGGCACCAGTAGGGGAGCACTCTGCGGTCAGCATCTACCGTTGTCTGCCGAGGTCCGGGTCATGGCCATGCCACCTCCTGCCACCGGGGATCATCGTCTCCGAGTGCAAGGGGGCGGTCCCTTTCAGTGGCGAGAGTGGCGGTGAATAGCAATCTACCCTGGGGCCTCTTGTGCGAAGGTGCGACCTTGTAGACGGTCTTACCGGCTACCACCAGCAGCCCATCGGGGTGCGGCGCGGCCAGCTCCAGCACTGTTCCCTCTCGAACGAGTGCAGGACCAATCACAACGCCGCTCTCCGCGTCGAGCACCTCCACGGAGCCTCGGACGGGACGATTCAGAAGGAAGTCGAAGGTTCCGTAGTCCTCGGTCGTAGACCGTATCGGGGGCGGTCGCAGCAACTTCACATCCTCCAAGACGACCCTGGGGCCATGTAGGTTGCTCCCCGCCGGCCACCAGTACTGGCGGATGAACCCCTGTCTGATCCATCGCCGCAGAGTCCGTTCTGGGAAGCTCACCAACCGAGCCGCCTCAGCCACAGTGACCAATGTGCCCCGGGGAATTTCTGTACTGGCCTCATTCACTCATGTATCATGCCACATGCCGCCCTGGAGGGCAACCGTTGGAGATGCGCCCTCTCTCGAGGGGACTGGCGCCCAGCGGGTCCACGTACGTGTGCCGAACAGCAGGGAGGTTGACCGGAGCGAATTTGGCCCAGATGCTACAGCCGCGGGCCGTGGAGTGGGCCCCTGGGGCCACGGACACGCCATCTCCGCGGCCGGCCAGTTTGCGCTTGCGTGGCACGGTCCGGCCGGGAATCACCGCACAGATCACGCCCCAGCCGAGGCTGGCAGGCAGATGTGTCAGTCTAGACGCAGATGCGACGCGCTCGACCAGCACACCTATCCTTCAAGCCATGGCCTAGCCTCGCCCCGGTAATGGAGAATGTAACGCGTGCTGGCCTCCTGCGCGATCTCAAGAGGAGCGAACAAATGGAGCTTCGGGCGTTCCGTGTAAGTGGACTAAGGTGTCTCGCCGGGGTTGATTGGGTTCCACTTGCAAAGCCAACCATACTGACCGGGGCCAACGATGGAGGGAAGAGTTCCCTTTTGCTCGCCCTGAATTTTCTTCTCGTGGGCAAGCCTATTGCTCAGGATGACTTTACCTCCGCCGTTTCAGACGCCACTGCGTTGGACGGGACAAGCACCAGACACAGCCGCGAATGTTCGGTCGAGGGTCGAGCCCGCCTCAGTGACGAAGAGAGCAAGAGCTTCGAGCTCCCTCTCGACGTATCTATTCGCCGCCGTCAGCAAGAGGGCGGCGCGTCTCCAAGCCTTGAGATAGTCATGAGCGCCCCCGCCGATGAACGCCTCCGCGGCCTGGACAAACTCGGACTGGACGACCTCAAACAGACCCTCGCCGAACTAGGAGCGATGCCGGTCGGTCCGGCGAACCGAAAGGAATCGTACTTGGTACCGCTCCTCGCTCTCGCCGCTAACCAGGGGCACGAGGACGTGTGGATGCCCATGCCACCCAAACTTGAAGACAACCTGCCGAGATTCATTTCCTTCGCCTCAACGGCCGAGCCAGACCCCGAGATCGAGATTCGCCAGGTGCTCCAGGAGGCCTACGCGAGAAGCCTCGAAGATGCCTCGATCGTAGGACCAGTTCGTGAGGCAGAAGCCAAAGTCCGTGACCTGCTCAAGGCCCAGGCAGAGGACCTGCGAGAACACATAGTCGGGCGCTGCCCAGAGCTCAAGGCACTGATCGTTGACCCCTCAGTGTCATTCAAAGAGGGCTTCGGAGGCGTGCACCTCTCGCTCTCGAGACCCGACGGGCCGTCGGTCGGCCTAGCCGCCTCCGGCGCTGGAACACGCCGCCGGATCAGTCTCGCCGCGTGGGAATGGGCAAGGTTACTTCTACGGCGCGGCGAGCCTGACGGCCGCAGCGTAATCGTTGCATACGACGAGCCCGACACCCATCTCGACTACAGTCACCAGAGGGATCTCGTCGACCTAGTCCGGCACCAATGTGAGATACCAGGTGTGCGCGTGATCATGGCAACACACTCGCTGAACCTGATTGACAAGATTGCTGTCGAAGATGTCGTGCATGTTCAACTAGAGTCGGAGCGCACCATCGTGAGACGCCTGTTTAGCTCCGAACACGGCGAGGTCAACCGCTACCTGTTGAACATTGCCACCTCGATGGGTTTGCGCAATAGCGTCCTTCTTCATGAACGATGCTTTGTGGGCGTTGAAGGCATGACCGAGCAACAGGCGCTCCCACTCCTCTTCCGTACAGCCACAGGGCTAAGTCTTCAGGCGGCTGGCATTGCCATCGTCCCCGCCGGAGGGAACTCGGGGGCGCTTGCCTTCTGCAAGTACCTAGCGCAGCAAGGTCGCGAGGTGCGATTTATCGTGGACCGCGACTCTACGAGACAGCGCACGTTTAGCCCAGAGAAACTTCTAGCAGCCGGTGTTGAGCCGAGTCGCATGTACCTGCTTGGCAATCCCAATGAGATCGAGGATCTATTCGAGGATGCCCAGTGGGCTGTAGTCGCCAACGATCAATGGCCACGCTCGAACGGCCTCGCTTGGACTTCGTCGGACGTGGGCTCGCTCCGCCAGGCCGGAAAGTTCAGCTCCCGCCTTCACGATGCGATCGCAGTGGGTTCTTCAGACCCGCCGACGGGCAAGTCTGCGCTCTTGCCAGCCCTTGCCGGAAGTCTCGTTGCGCGGGACGAGGTCCCACAGGACCTCCTGACCGTCTTTGATCAACTCCTCAAGGTCACGAGTGCCCGGTGATGGCCGAGGATGTCGTCCGTGGACAGCTGCCGCAATTTCCGACCGGCCCAGTACACGTCCCCTCGCAAGCCCGACAGGGGTTCGAGCGGTGCGCAGCCGCGACCGGTGCCCCGGACATCCTAAGAGTCAGTTATGCGGTGGGTTGCTAGCGAGGCCCTTGCTCAACGTGAAGCGCACTGAACATCCCCTCCCACGTCATGATCGCGCCCCTATGCTGGCCAGTCCACCGGGGCAACCATCGTCCGTCCAGACCGAGCCATATCCCTCCCCCCACCCGCCGCAACTTATCTGGGACCGCGGCTGGGGGAGGGGAGCGGCAGGCGGGTCCAGCCGGCCCGCGGACTGAAATACCTGGCCCCTGGCCAGGGCGTCACGAG
>Ga0307374_10010548_pt1 | contig 13353 bp, 8 predicted proteins | sample OX3MG_FD_202532 | JGI IMG/M metagenome (GOLD analysis project Ga0307374, IMG submission 202532) | Soil microbial communities from Risofladan, Vaasa, Finland - OX-3 | ecosystem: Environmental > Terrestrial > Soil > Coastal area > Acid sulfate soil | place: Finland: Risofladan, Vaasa | collected...
CAGCATCATGGCGCGCTCGGCGAAGATGACCCCGCGAGTGGCATCAATGTTGGCGCGCATTCGCGCAGTATCCACCGCGAGTCCTTCGGCCACCTCAGCCATCAAGGAGGCCGCTACTCCGGTCGCCTGAATGATCGCCGCGACGGTGGGCCATTCTGCCTGCCAGCCGCCCGCTCCGCGCTCGTGTTCCTGCACCATCGAGGATAGAATGACGGCCACAAGGCCGGGAACACGATGCGCCGCAGCCAGCGTCACCGAACAACCGGCCGGGTTATGCTTGTGCGGCATCGTCGAAGAACCGCCCCGGCCTTCCCCACCGGGCTCAGCCGCTTCGCCGACTTCGCCTTGCATCAGCAAACTGATGTCGCGAGCCATTTTGCCTAGGCAGCCTGTTTGGACGCCACACGCCGTGACCACCGCGGCCAGGCGGTCCCGATGAGTGTGCCAAGGCGCGTCGGGATAGCAAAGGCCGAGTTCATCCGCAAGCGCGCGGCCCACCTCCACCCCACGCTCGCCAAGCGCCGCTACCGTACCGCTGGCTCCCCCGAATTGCACGACCAAGGCCTCAGCGAAACTGGAGTTAAGACGCGCCCGGCTGCGGCGAATCGCCCCGAGCCAGCCCGCAGCCTTCAGCCCGAACGTGATGGGCGGCGCGGGCTGCAAAAGCGTTCGACCCAGCATCACCGTCCGCTGGTGCTGCTCAGAGAGCCGGCGCAAGGCTTCCTCCAGGCGAGTGAAATCGGCCTCCAAAATCGGCTGCGCCCTCTTGAGCAGCAGGACCAGCGCCGTGTCGGACACATCCTGGCTGGTTGCGCCCCAGTGCACGAAGCCAGCCGCCGCTGGATCGTTGGCGCGCACCCGCCCGGTTAGGGCTTTCACTAATGGAATGACCGGTGTCCCGGCCCGCAATGAATCCTGGGCGATAACAGCCCCATCAAACGCGCTGGCCCTAGCCGCGGCTTCAATCACATTGACGGCCGTTCCCGGCACGATATTCAAGCGCGCCTCGGCGCGGACGAGCGCAACCTCGAAGTCCAGCATCGCTTGGAGAATCGACTCGTCTGAGAACAAGCCGGCAAGCGCCTGCGTGGTCGCCAAACTCTCGATTAGTCTCACCGGCATATAGGCGCCTCCTCAGTCCCACGCACAGCAACTCCGGGAACCGCCCGCCCGGGCCTTAGTGCAGTATTTCATAAGTTTGCTCGCGTATTTCGGCACCCCCTCACCCGGCGCTTGTGCGCCACCCCCTCGAGTCTGTGTGACAACTGCCGTTTTTGAGTTGTAGCGGCGATCTATGATCGCCGAAGCACTTGAAAAATAAAGACCGGCGGTCACAGACCGCCGCTACAGCAGCAGTTGTCACACAGACTCTCTCCCCCAATGGGGCGAGGGCGGAATCTTCGAATACGCCACCGTACTTATGAGAGGCAGCACTTAGACATCAAAAAATACCGTCTCGCGCTCGCCGCACAAATGGATGTCGAATTGCCAAACACCAGGATGAGTTGGATCGGGCTGCGCGAGAAGCGTACCCCGGCGCTCTTCGGGCGCCAAGGCAAGCACAGGGTCTTCTTCGTTGCCTGGGTCTCCCGCAAAGTAGACGCGCGTCGCCAGGCGTTTCAGAACGCCACGGGCGAAAACCGAGATATTCAGATGGGGCGCTTGCAATGCGTTACCGTTGCCGGGCACCCGGCCCGGCTTGATCGTCTCGAAAGAGCAGCTTCCGTCCTCTGCCGTGGCCATGCGCCCGAATCCGCAAAACGCAGGGTCCGCCGGCTTTTCCTGAGTGTCCTCGGGGTGGTAATACTTGCCGTTGGCGTTCGCTTGCCACACTTCGATCAGTGCGTCGTTGACCAGCGCACCATCGCCATCGAGTACGCGGCACTTGAGCAATATGCGCTCCCCTTTCGCTTCAGGACCAGCCAGGCATCCGCTAAATCTGCCCGTAGTCAGGCCAAGGTGAAAGTATGGGCCGACGGTCTGCGAGGGAATTGGAGTCAAATCCATCTCACGTTTCAAACGGTGTCTCCTCACGGCCGCGCAGAATGATGTCGAAGCGATAGCCAAGCGCCCACTCCGGCCTCGTGGCGTCGAGGTCAAACTTGGCGATCAAACGCTGCCTTGCCCTCTCATCCGGGATCGATTGAAAAATTGGATCAAAGGCGAAAAGCGGGTCGCCGGGAAAGTACATCTGCGTTACCAGACGCGTAGCGACGGCTGGCCCGAAAACTGAAAAGTGGATGTGGGCGGGCCGCCAGGCGTTCTCATGGTTGCGCCACGGATACGCTCCCGGCTTTACGGTCACAAAACGATAGAATCCGTTTGAATCGGTCAACGTGCGGCCAGCGCCAGTAAAGTTAGGGTCGAGCGGCGCAGGGTGGTCATCTTTCGCGTGAAAGTAACGGCCCGCGGCATTGGCCTGCCAGATCTCGATCAGGGCGTGGGACGCCGGGCGGCCGCTATCGTCAAGCACGCGCCCGGTCACGATAATCCGTTCGCCCAGCGGCTCCCCCGCGTTCTGGCGGGTAAGATCGTTGTCCGTCTCGCTGATGCCGTCATGCCCATAGACCGGCCCAGTTATTTCGGACAGCGTGTGCGGCAGCAAGATTGGCGGCTTGGATGGCGCACGGCGAATCGTGGCGCGATAAGGCTCGTATAGGGCCTTTGGCTGGCTGCTGGGTTCGTGGCGCCGGTATGGCGTGACGCCGGTTAGTTGCCTAGTCCCATCCATCAAGCGGTTACCTCATCCTGAAAATTCCCTAGTGTCCGAAAAATGCGTTTATCTGTAGCGCCTTTAGAGTGGCGGTGCCGGGCATAAAACCCGGCGCTACAACTTTGGTCTGCCAAACATGCGCCAAATGAGTCAAGCTTTCCGCCCCCCCTCATCCCATCCCCTCTCTCCCCAACCGGGGGGAGAGGGTGCCCCGCGTAGCGGGGTGGGTGAGGGGGAAGAATACGTCATCGTAATTGCGAATTGCAGTACTTTAGTCACGCCCCCCCATAGGCCACGCCGCCTACACCCGCTCCAAAATGACGGCTATGCCTTGCCCAACACCGATACACATGGTGCAGAGCGCGTAACGGCCACGGCTGCGCTGCAATTGGCGCGCCGCTGCCGTGACAATCCGGCCTCCGCTTGCGCCTAAAGGGTGTCCGAGGGCTATCGCTCCGCCATTCGGGTTAACGTGCGCGGCGTCATCGGCGATGCCCAGCTCGCGCAGCACGGCCAACGCTTGCGATGCGAAGGCCTCATTCAGCTCGATCACATCCATATCTGCGAGCGTGAGGTTCGCCTTTGCCAAAACTGCTCGCGTAGCCGGCACAGGGCCAACACCCATGATGCGCGGCGCCACCCCGGCTGAAGCCGCAGCCACAACGCGCGCCTTGGGCGTGAGCCCGTGCCGCCGCGCCGCCGACTCAGAGGCAAGAAGTAGTGCGCATGTCCCGTCATTCACCCCGGAGGCATTGCCTGCCGTCACCGTGCCGCCGGGTTTCACCACGCCCTTGAGCTTCGAAAGCGCTTCGAGCGTCGTGTCCGGACGCGGGTGCTCATCTTGGGTGAAATGAACCTGCTCTCCGCCCTTCTTAGGGATCAAGACCGGAACGATTTCTTCGGCGAGATGTCCGTTTCGCATCGCGAGTGCAGTTCGCTGCTGGCTTCTCAGCGCGAACGCATCCTGGTCACACCGCGAGATATGGAACTCCTCCGCAACGATCTCAGCAGTCTCCGGCATGGAATCCACGCCGTACCGCTCCTTCATGAGCGGGTTAACAAACCGCCAGCCGATGGTTGTGTCTTCGATCTTCATACTGCGCGAAAATGGGGTAACCGCCTTGCCCATCACAAACGGCGCCCTGGACATGCTTTCCACGCCGCCAGCAATCAAGAATGAAGCTTCGCCGCTCTTGATAGCGCGAGCCGCTACGGCGACCGCCTCCATGCTCGAACCGCAAAGCCGGTTCACGGTCGCGCCCGGCACCTCCTGGGGCAGACCCGCGAGGAGCAGCGCCATCCGGGCAACGTTGCGGTTGTCCTCACCCGCCTGGTTTGCGCATCCATAGATAACATCATCCAGCGCCCCCCAGTCCGCCTTCGGATGGCGTTCGATGAGCGCCTTGATCGGAATTGCTGCCAAATCATCCGTGCGAACGGCAGCGAGCGTTCCACCGTAGCGCCCGATGGGCGTCCTGATCGCATCGCAAATATAGGCTTGTTCGCTCAACGCACTCCCCAATCCATCAGTCCCCGGCCTTCAGAGTCTGTGTGAAAACTGCGGCTGTAGCGGCGGTCTGTGACCGCCGGTCTTTATTTTTCAAGTGTTTCGGCGCTCATAGAGCGCCGCTACAACTCAAAAACGGCAGTTGGCACACAGACTCTTCACGCTTCCGTGGGCCGCGCGACTGCGCCACCCACGGTTGATCCCAAGAACAAACAGAGGAATTCTTGCAAGGGCGCGCCGCGTTGTCAACGCGATTATCGACATAGTGTGCGGATATCGCCCATTTACTGCCTTTTGCGAAGTGTTCTAGGCTTTGCCGCTCGCTGTGCGGAATCCGGCAGCCGGAATCCTACCGAGTTGATTTTCTTTGGACGCAAAGGCCGCTACGACAAACTACCTTAGCTCCGCCTCCGACCGCCGCGGTATGGCCCCCTCACCCATCCCGCTACGCGCGACACCCTCTCCCCCTTTTCAGGAGGAGAGGGGCTGGGGCGAGGTGACGGCCGTACGCGCTTTTCCGGCAACCTGCCAGCTTAGCTACTCGAAGGGTAAGGGCAGCGTTGCGGGGTGGGTTTTGATCGTTATTTGGAGTCGAGGATTTACAGGAAGCTTCCAGCCGGATCGCCAATCCTTCGATGGAGAGATTAATGACGTTAAGGATTCATTTGGGCTACGACCGATCGGCCACAACCACTTTCCCCGGCTGTTCGAGGGCAGCCGCAATCTGTTCCCATTCTTTCGTCATTTCTTCCAGCCGGGCTCGGCGTTCGTCAATGAGCTTGGCAAGGCGAATGGATTCCTCCGAGCTCTTGAAGTTTGCGAGATCCATCTCGTACGCGGTGATTTCGGCTTCACAGCGGGCGATCCCTTCTTCCAACTCACCGCGGCGCGCCTGCATTTGCCGGATCAGAATCGGATTGAGCTTCTTGGGGTGCGGCTCTTCGCGTTTCCCGATCGCTCCGGCTCCTTGCGCGCGCCGCGAATCCCCACCTGAATCCGCCTGGCCGGCCGAGCCACGCTCTTTTTGCCACAGATAGTCTTCGTAATTGCCCGGATAATCGTGCAGCTCGCCTCCTTCGATCTGGAAAATGCGCGTGGCCAGCTTGTCGATAAAGTACCGGTCGTGCGAGACGAACACCACCGTTCCGCTGAATTTCGCAAGCGCTTCAAGCAGCACATCTTTGGCGCGCAGGTCCAGGTGATTGGTGGGTTCGTCGAGCAGCAGGAAATTCGGAGGCCGCAGCAACATGCGCGTAAGCGCATAGCGGTTGCGCTCACCACCGGAGAGCACGCCGATGCGCTTGAAGACTTCGTCATCCGAAAACAGGAAGCTGCCGAGCAGCGTGCGCAGTTGCGTCTGGCCGCTGAGGGCGGCGGGCGCGACGCTCGCCAGATCATCGATCAGGCGGGCGTTCGGGTCGAGCGCCTTGTACTGGTCCTGCGCGAAATAGTCCACTTCCACGTTGTGTCCCAGGCGGCATTCACCGGATGTCGCCGTTTCCGCGCCCGCCAGCAGTTTGATGAGCGTGGACTTCCCGGCGCCGTTCACGCCCACCAGGCCCACGCGGTCCCCGCGGTTGATGACGAAGCTCGCATTTTCGAACACGCGCTTCGCGCCATAGCTCTTGGCGACGCTGCGAAACTCAACCACCATGCGCCCGCTTGCCGGAGGCTGGGGAAACGAAAAGTGAATGGTCTTCTCCCCGGCGGGCAATTCGATTTTTTCGATCTTTTCAAGTTCTTTGATCCGGCTCTGCACTTGCCTGGCTTTGGTGGCCTGGTAGCGGAAGCGGTTGATGAAGGTTTCAAGGTGACCGATCCGCTCCCGCTGGTTGCGGTAGGCCGCCTCAAGCTGGGCTCGGCGTTCGGCTTTCTGGGTGAGATAGTGGTCGTAGTTTCCGCTATAAAAATAGGCGCGGCGGTTCCAGATTTCAAGGATCTTATTCACCGTGACGTCCAGAAAATAGCGGTCGTGAGAGACCAGGACGAAGGCGAAGGGATAATCCTTCAGGTACTGCTCCAGCCAGTTGCGCGCCTCAAGATCCAGGTGGTTGGTAGGCTCATCGAGCAGCAACAGATTGGGCTTGATCAGCAGCAGCTTGGCCAGCGCCAGGCGCATCTGCCAGCCGCCGGAAAACTCCTGCGTAGAACGGCTCAGGTCCTCGCGCGAAAACCCCAGGCCGTTCAGCACCGCGCCAGCCTGCGCCTCCAGTGAGTAGCCGTCGCGGCCGTGGAATTCGGTTTCGATCCGGTGGTAGCGCTCCGTGATTCGCTCGTATTCATCACTCTCCGGATCAGTTTCCGCCATCTGATGCGTGAGCGCTTCCATCTCCTTTTCCATTTCCAGCAAACGCTCGAAGACGGAGAGGCACTCTTCGAGCACCGTGCGGCCGGAGAGCGAGAGGCCATCCTGGGGAAGATAACCGGTGGTAATCCCCTTGGCGGCGGAAAGCGATCCATCGTCCAGGGGCTCGATGCCCGCCAGCACCTTCAGCAAGGTCGATTTGCCGGTTCCGTTTCCGCCCACCAGCCCAACACGCTGCCCAGGGGTCACGAGCCAGTCGAGACCTTCAAAAAGGGTTTTGGAGCCGAAGTGCTTTCCGGCTGAAGAGAGTTGAATCATAGATGCGTCCGGAGTCCGTCACGCAATCAAGACGCGGAGCATCTTGCGCGGGCTTCCTTCTTTTACTATATCAGGCTTGGACTTCGGTTCGCGCGGAGAGCGTTGGCGGAACGATGAAGGCGCAAGCGTTTCCGGATCAGAACACTTCCCGCTACCTCGCTTGACAGTTCCTTGTATCGCATTATACCGTATATATTTATTTAATAAACCGTATGTATCCGTTTATAGATTCGCTCCTCTAGCCCAAATGTCCCTGGCGTTCAGGGAGGACCAGCATCATGGTTGGAGTTGAAAAAGCGCAGCGCGCGGCAAAGCCGAGGGGACGCGCCATGCCAGGCCGAGACCTTCGAATACTTCTGCTTGCCTTCGCGGTGTTCGTTCGCTTGGGGTCTTTTGCAGTGGCGCAAGTTGCCGCCTCGATTTCCGGGACCGTCATTGACCCCTCCGGAGCCGCTTTGCCCGGCGCGACCGTGACCGTGAAGAACCTCGAGACGGGATTGCTCCGGCGGACAGTTACCAACCAGAGAGGCCGCTACGTTGTGGCGTCACTTCCCGTGGGAGGGTATGAAATTGCCGTTGAGAAGCGTGGCTTCAAGACCGAGGTCCGGACCGGAATCAACCTGGGGGTCACCCAGCAGGCGATCGTCGATTTTTCTTTACAAATAGGACGGGTCAAGCAGCAGGTGTTGGTAACCGGGGAGGCGCCGCTCGTCACGACCACAACAGACCAAACCGCCGGGCTGGTCGGGGAAAAACAGGTCAAAGATTTGCCGCTCAATGGCCGAAGTTATGACGAGCTTCTGACGCTCAATCCCGGCATCGTCAACTATACGCCAGAGAAGACAGGAGGAATTGGCGTTTCAAATTCCAGCGTCGGCAACATGTTCGCGGTCTCCGGGCATCGGCCGCAGGAGAATCTTTTCCTGCTCAACGGCGTTGAATTCACGGGAGCGGCAGAAATCAACATGCAGCCCGGAGGAACCAGCGGGCAACTGTTGGGGGTGGATGCAATCCGCGAGTTCAACGTGCTTACGGACGATTACAACGCCGGGTACGGCAAGCGGCCCGGCGCGCAGGTCGTGATCGTCACCCGTTCCGGGAGCAACACCGTGCATGGGAGCGCCTACGAATTTCTTCGCAACAGCGCATTCGACGCGCGGAACTTTTTTGACCACGGACCGATTCCGCCTTTTGAACGAAACCAGTTTGGCGGCGCTCTGGGAGGCCCGATCCGGCAAGGCAAAACGTTTCTCTTCGGAGATTACGAGGGCTTCCGCCAGCGTCTGGGACTGAGCGATGTGACGCTCGTGCCGGACAACAACGTGCGCAACGGGCTTTTGCCGGGTCCAAATGGAACTCTCGCTAACGTGGGGATCGCGCCGGGCGTCGCGCCTTTGCTTTCGCTGTGGCCCGTGCAGAACGGGCCGGAATTGGGCGGAGGAATCGCGGAAGCCTTCAGCCACCCCGTGCAGAACATCCGCGAAGATTTCGGAACCAGCCGGCTTGACCACATTTTTTCCAGCGTGGATTCGCTGAGTGGCGTCATCACGATCGACGACAGCTCCGATTTCACTCCGTCTTCGAATCCTCTCAGTGTTGACCTGGAAAGCCTGAGAGAACAGGTGGCGAGCATCGAGGAAACTCACGTGTTTTCGCCTACCATCGTCAACACGGCGCTGTTTGGTTTTTCGCGAGCGAGCTATTTCTATACGGGCGCACCCACGGTGAACGTCCCAGGCTTCGTCGTCGGACGGCCCATAGGGGCCGTCGTGATTGGAGGAAGCGCATCACCAAATTCGGCAAGCCAGATCAGCCTGGCGGGGAGCAACATCGGAAGCAACTTGCGGGTCGCTCGCAACCTGTTTACCTACGAGGATCATGTTTCCATAACCCGAGGAATTCACCAAATCAGCGCGGGAGCATGGTTTGAGCGCATCCAGTCGAACGAGAATCTGGCGCTCACTCAATACGGGCAGGCCACGTTTTCGAGCCTGACGAGTTTTCTGGAAGGCAATACCGGCAGCTTCCTCGCCGTTCCCACGGCCACGCCGCTCGGCTGGCGCTCACTCGAAGGCGCATTTTACTTCCAGGACGCCATGCGGCTAAGGCCGGACTTAACGCTCTCCTTGGGCTTTCGCGACGAGTTCACGAATGGCTGGAACGAAACCTCGGGGCGCGCGGCGAATTACGTGTTTGATGCGAGCGGGGTGATCGAGACGCAACCGCGCGTCGCAGGCTCCGCTTTCACCGTCAACAATGCGAAGTTCCTACCGCAACCCCGGGCCGCACTCGCGTGGAGTCCTTTCGGCGGAGGTAAGACGGTAATCCGCGCCGGTTTTGGCTTGTATAACGATCTACAGGACGCCCTCGGCTACCGGCTGGATCAGAACGCACCCTTCAACACGACGTTCAGCCTAAGCAACATCCCGGTATCCCAACTCCAGATCGCCCCTGGCGCGCCTCTGCCAGCCGGCGCGAAAATTGCGCCAGCCGGAGTTCAGCCGAGCTTGCAAACGCCTACCGTTGAGGCATACACCGCCAGGATTGAACAACAGCTCACGCCGAACACGGTTTTGAGCGTGGGTTACGTGGGTTCCCACGCGTACCACGAAATCGTCAGCGTGGACGCTAATGAGCCATTGCCTGCGATCTGTCCTGCGGCGCCGTGCCCATCTTCGTTTCCGGCAGGAGCGTTCTTTTACCCGAAGGGCGCGCCGCTGGCGAATCCTGCCATCGCAAACACGTGGACGTGGTTTTCCGAGGGAACCAGTTCTTACAATGCCTTGGAAGTGGATGTGAATCACCGCTTCAGCCGCGGCTTGGCCTTGCGCGGAGTCTACACGTGGTCGAAGGCGCTGGATAACGGAGACACTCTGAATGGCAGCGCCGCGGCGAACGCCCCAGGGCTCGTAATGGACCCGCTCGACTTGCGGGCAGACTGGGGGCTTGCCACGTTCGACGTTAGAAACGTTGGCGTGATTGATGGGAGTTACGGTTTGCCGTTTGGCGCAGGAAAGACTTTTATGAATGGGCTCCGCGGCTGGCGCAACGCGCTTATAAGCGGCTGGATCGCGAACGGCATCGCGACGTTACAAGACGGCTTTCCTTTCACGCCGCAGCTCAGCTTCAATCCCTCGAACAATGGGGACACGCGGAATCCCGTGCGCCCGTCCTTGAACCCGGCGTTTGCCGGGCCGGTGATCACCGGAAATCCAAATCAATATTTCAATCCCAATGCCTTCGCCGTCCCTCCCAATGGGACCTATGGCAATGTGGGAAGAGACGCGTTTATTGGCCCCGGTCTCGCGACGCTTGACCTATCCTTGCTCAAAGACACGCGGATCAGCGAAAACCTCGACCTCCAGTTCCGGGCGGAGTTATTCAACATTTTGAACCGGGCCAATTTCAACACGCCCAATTTGATCGTGTTTACGTCGCCTGCCGGGATTCCATCGAGCGCGGCGGGAACGATCACTAGCACGTCCACAGCTTCGCGGCAGATTCAATTCGGATTGAAGTTGATCTGGTGAAGTGTTTCGGGGCTGATTGCGCCAGCCGTTTCAAGCCGGGTCCTCGTCTGCGGGCGAAAAGCGCGAGCGAAGCAGGTCCAAATCAAGCTTCGCGTCCGGCTCAACAACGTAACAGCCCGGCCGCGCTGGGAATCGATCTTTCCCCGCCATCCAAACCACGTGATACAACTCGGCGAAAACAAAAGGGTGCGCCGGAGCGCCCTGCCCGCTTATCACCTCGGAGCCGCGGCGGACGTTATCCATCAGGCGGCAGGCGTGCAAGAGATGATAAGGATTACGCGCCATTTCGCCGCCGTGTTCGGCAATGCCGACCAACTGCGCAGCCACCAACTCTGCGCTCAAACCGATCATCAAGTTAGGGTGTTCGATTTGATGCCAGAATTCGGTCTCAAACAGGAGCACGGGCTTTCGGCTGCCCGCCTCGAGGTGGGCGCCGAGAGCTTCGGTCACGAGATCATGAGTGCCGATGTGCGTGCTGTTGAAATCATGCACGTGAGGCAGAAAAACCGCCTCCGGCGCCTCACGATCAAAAATTTCCCGCAAGACCTGCACCTTGGCCGCCCACTCAGCCGGTCTTTCGCGCCGCGAGGCTTGATTGACGTTGTCGAATCCCGAAGGGTGCTGAGGCACTACCAGATCGAAACCGAGCGCGCAGCAGGCGGACTCAAGCTCGCGCAGCCTCCTCGGCCGGTGCGCTTTATTGCTCCCAAGCGTGATGGCAACGTTTGTGACTCGCGCGCCCGATTCAAGACGCAGGCGCAGCGCCAGCGCTCCGCTTAACGCTTCGTCGTCTGGATGGGGAGCGCAATAGACCACCCTGTTTCCCAACTCGGGCCCGTCCTTCGCGGCGGGTGGGCGGAGCTTCTCGCGAGAAGGCCCAAGCGGGATGTCACGGCCCGCGTCAACACAATGCGCGACGGCGGTCGCGTAGCACAGCCATCGCTGGTACTGACTCTTCCAGTTTTCATTCGGATCATCAGACATGCTCAGACTCCAGCCGGGTCGCCACTCGCTTGCGCGTTAAGGACTTTTTCAAGCGCAGGCATTTTACACCAGGAAGGCGCTGGCGGTTAGGATCATGGTTCGGAGCAAGTGTTCCATCCGCGCAGCCCGCTTTCGGAGCGATTTAACCGCGCTTCTTCTGCGCCGGCAGGCTCAGCACCAGCCGCGCCAGCCGCCGGGAGTCGTGACGTGCGACCTGGTCCTCAACCAGCAGCCTGGCCGGAACGGGTTGCACGCCAAGCGATTCGATTTGGACCAGATCGTTTACCACCGGCTCCGCCCGGCGTCGCGCATAGCGCTGGCGCAACGCAGGCGAGAACTTGCTGGAGTTGAGGATCATGACATCGAAAATTTTCCGACCGGCGTGTTCGTGCAGGGCGCGAAGGTGGTCCGCCGCCGTGAGACGGCGCGTCTCGCCGGGTTGCGTCATCAGGTTGCCGATATAAATCTTTAGCGCCTTGGAGCGCACCATCTGCTCTGCGACGCCTCGCACCAGCAGGTTCGGGATGAGCGAGGTGTAAAGCGAGCCGGGGCCTACGGTGATCACGTCCGCCGCTTCAATCGCCGCCAGAGCCTCGGGCAGCGGCTTGCAACGGCTGGGCGTAATGTACAGCCGCTCGACAGGGACGCTCGTGCGGGTTATGCGCGATTCGCCGTAAATGATCCGCCCGTCCTTGAGCCGCGCGCGGAGGTGAACATCAGAAAGCGTAGACGGAAAGATATCTCCGCGGACGGCCAGAAGTTCACTCGAAAGGCGAACCGCTGTGGCGAAGTCCCTCGTGACGTTGGTCAATGCGGTGAGGAACAGGTTGCCGAAGCTGTGCCCGCTCAGTCCGACGCCGGATTTGAAACGGTAATCGAATAATTTCGCGATGAGAGTTTCGTCTTCGGAGAGCGCCACCAAGCAGTTGCGGATGTCGCCGGGTGGGAGGATGCGGAAGTCTCTTCGAAGCCTTCCGGAGCTGCCGCCTTCGTCAGTGACCGTTACGATGGCGGTGAGGGAATTGATGCTGGGCTTCAATGGCGGTCTTGCGCCGCCCGCAATGTGGTGCTTGAGGCCGCGCAAGACCGTGGACAAGCCCGTGCCGCCGCCTATAGCAACAACTTTCATGATATGGAGGGACGGTTGATTCCACTGAGCCGGTGAGGGATCCCGCGCTCAGGAACCGGCGCCGGCCGCCATACTCCGCTCGGGGTTCACCAGACTCAGGAATCGAGAGTCGGCGGCGAGCAGATCAAAATCCTCATCTTGCCGCGCTTGGAACCGGTTTTGCGGCCGCAGTTCAATCGACTTCCTCAGGTGTTCGAGCGCCGTCTCAGAGTTGCCTTGTATAGCGTAAGCTGCGGCCAGAGCATATTGTATTTCTTCACGCTTCGGCTCCAGTTTCTCGGCCTTCGCCAAGTACTCGAGGGAGAGATCAAGCCTGCGGGCGTTCAGCTCCGAGATGCCAGCGAGGTAATAATCCTCAGCGCTTTTCAAAGGCTTGGCTGGCGGATGGAGCTTCTGCTCACAAAGACGGAGGTGGACGCGCGCCCGGTCTGCCACCTCAGCCGGAGCGCTCGAAACCAGCTTGTCCAGAATCTCCTTGGCCTTGTCGTAATTCTGCTTCTGGATATGCCGCACCGCGGCTTCATAGTTTTTGACTGCCGTGGCGAACTGTGCTTCGCTATCTCGCTTCTCGGATGGGCCACCGGAATGCATTGTTTTCCGCCTCGCGTTAAGACTTGGGTCAGAGGAAATCGAACTGTTTCTTCGGACGCGCCGAAGCCCTGATTTGCGGTGGGCTGCGCCTTTAGCAACCACTTTCAATCGCCGGGTGCGCCGCCGCGCATGGAGGCTCACGACGCTCCCCCGGCCGCGTAGTTTAACTGATAATTATAGCGATTCTTCAAATTACCTTTCTGTATACCTATTCTACTAAGTTCACGTTAGTATAACACGATTCAAGTCAACAGGAGGCCAGCCGTGAGTAGTGGG
>Ga0307374_10010553_pt1 | contig 13348 bp, 13 predicted proteins | sample OX3MG_FD_202532 | JGI IMG/M metagenome (GOLD analysis project Ga0307374, IMG submission 202532) | Soil microbial communities from Risofladan, Vaasa, Finland - OX-3 | ecosystem: Environmental > Terrestrial > Soil > Coastal area > Acid sulfate soil | place: Finland: Risofladan, Vaasa | collected...
TAAGTCGCTGGTCGGGCACCCGCTTGCGCAGAGCCTGTGGACACTGTTGTGGCTGGCGACAGCGGGCGTCGTCGTCGTTTACCGGTTGATGTTGCCGATCGCCCGCAGCCTCTACCACCGGCTCGAGATCGTGCACGTCAACGTCGAAGGCCCGGGCGTGTACTCGCTAGTGGTGCGCGGCCGGCACCTCGACCGGCTGGCAGTCGCAGGCGGCCAGTACTTCGGATGGCGGTTCCTTGTGCGAGGCATGTGGTGGCACGCCCACCCGTTCAGCCTTTCGGCCATGCCACAGCCGCCGTACATGCGGGTGACCATCAAGGCGGCCGGCGACACGACAGCGGCGATCACCCGTTTGAGGCCCGGAACGAAGGTCGCGGTGCAGGGACCCTACGGCGTGTTCACCGACGAAGCCCGAACCCGCCTCAAGGTGGCACTGATCGGCGCCGGGGTCGGGGTCACGCCGCTTCGGGCGCTGCTCGAAGACATGCCGTCGGGTGTCGACGTGGTCGTGGTGCAGAGGGCGTCAACACGTGAGGATTTGGTGCACAACGGCGAGCTGGCGTCGATGGTGGCCGGCCGACGGGGCCGCATGGTCGAGCTCGTCGGCCGGCGCTTCGAGCACCGCCTCGACGACCCCGCCTACCTGCATCACGTGGTGCCGGACATCGCCACCCGCGAGGTGTTCCTGTGCGGTCCGGCCGGGTTCTCGTCAGGGGTGGCGAGGGCGGCGGGCGCCCTCGGGGTGGGACCGGAGGCCATCCACGCCGAGTCGTTTGAGTTCTAGTTGAGGAGAAAGACCTGCCGATGCGCCGTTACCAGCTCGTCCTAGGAGGAACCGCCGCGGGCGTTGCCGGGGTTCTGGCCTTCCACACGCAGAGCACCCATCTGACCATACCGTCGGCTTCGGCGTCCGGGGGTACGAGCACCACCAGCCCGAGCAGTACGTCGAGCACCGCGACCAGCGGGTCGTCCTCGTCAAACACCCCGACCACGGCGTCGGCCAGCCGGACGGCCACCAGCGCCGACCAGACCTTCCCATACGGCGACATGGCCGTCACCGTGACGGTCAAGGGAAACAAGATCGACAGCATCACCATGGCGACGCTCAACGAGACCGATGGCCGCTCGGTGAGCATCGACCATTACGCCATCCCGCAGCTCGAACGGCAGGTCATCAGTGCCGGCTCGACGAACATCAACGGCGTCTCCGGCGCGACGTTCACCTCTCAGGCGTTCGTGGACGCGGTAGCCAACGCCCTGACGAAGCTCGGGATCGCCTGATGAACACGCACCTCGAGCCCGTGATGGGGACGGTGGTCGGCATCACGAGCCCGGATCCCCTGCCCCCGGAGGGTGTCGCCGCCGCCGTGTGCGCGCTCCATGAGGCCGACCGGATCTTCTCGACGTGGAACCCGGAGAGCCCGATGTCGTTGTTGCGGGCGGGTACGGCTGAACTCGAAGACTTCGAACCGGCGGACGCCCGCCTGATCGTCGAGGTCCTCGAGCAGTGCAGGCTCGCGCGGGAGCTCACCGGAGGCGCATTCGATCCGTGGGCGATGCCCGGCGGGCCCGACCCGAGCTGATTGGTCAAGGGCTGGGCGGCGGATCGGGCGCTGCGCGAGCTCACGGGTGCCGGATGCAGGACCGTGATGGTCAACGCCGGCGGCGACATCGCTGTGGCCGGTTCACCCGAGGGTCACCCTTGGAGGATCGCGGTGAGGCATCCCGCCCAGCCCGACCGCTACGCGGCTGTCGCGGAGGTGACCGGGGCCATCGCGACCTCGGGCGACTACGAACGACCGGGACAGCTCGTCGACCCGTCCACCGGCCGCACCGCCCGTGTTGCAGCCTCAGCGACCGTCACCGGCCCCGACCTCGGGATGACCGACGCCCTCGCCACCGCACTCGCGGTGGCCGGCGAGGCGCTGCTGGGCGTCATCGACCGGACCGAGGGCTACGAGGCGTTCCTCGTAACGGATGCGGGGCGGTACTACGCGACGCCGGGCATGCAGTTCGCACCGGGCGCGGAACGGTCCGGGATCTGACCGTTGGTGCGAGCATTCGGGGCTGCCTGGTCGACCATGGACGTGACCACCGGCCCCAGCTCCGCTGGGTCCCAGCGACCGCCTTTGTCCGCGCCCGGGCCTGCGTGCCAGCCCTCGGCGACGCTTATGCGCCCGCCGGCGAGGTTGAACACCCGGCCTGTCACGTGCGCTGACTCGCTGCTCGCCAGCCAAGCGATCAGCGGGGCTACGTTGCTCGGGTCGCGCGGGTCCCAGTCCCCCGGCGTGGGCTCCGGGACTCCGCGCGCTCGAGCCAGTTCCTCGGTCATGCGGGTGCGGGCTCCGGGAGCTATCGCGTTGACGGTCACGCCGTAGCGGGCCAGCTCCATCGAGGCGATGATCGTGAACGACGCGATCCCCGCCTTGGCGGCCCCGTAGTTGGTCTGGCCGACGTTGCCGTAGATTCCGGAGGAGGAACTGGTGCAGATGACGCGGGCGTCGTTGTTTTCACCTTCCTTGGCGCGATCCCTCCAGTACTGCGCCGCCCAGTGCGTCGGAGCGAAGGTGCCACGCAGGTGCACTCGTATGACGTCGTCCCACTCCTGGGGCGTCATGTTCACGAGCATGCGGTCCCGCAGGATGCCGGCGTTGTTGACGAGGACGTCGAGGCCGCCGAAGGTGTCGATTGCTGATTGGATGAGACGTTGCGCTCCGTCCCAGTCGGAGACGTCGTCCCAGTTGACGAACGCTTCGCCGCCCATGTCCTTGATCTCCTGCACGACCTCGTCGGCGGGCCCGTGCGAACTGCCGGAGCCGTCTACGCCCGAGCCGAGGTCGTTGACGACGACACGTGCACCCTGGCGGGCCAGTTCCAGCGCGTGCTCGCGACCGAGGCCCCGGCCCGCTCCGGTCACGATGACGGTGCGGCCCTCGCAGATACCGGTCATGGCGTCTACCTCCTCTCGGCGCTCGGCTCCTTGGGCAAGCCGAGCGCTCTCTCGCCGATGATGTTCTTCTGGATCTGGCTGGTGCCCGAGTAGATGGTGCCGGCGCGGCTGGACAGGAAGATGTCCTGCCAGTCGTCGGTCACGTACCCGGACCGGTCGGAAACGTCGGAGGCGTCCGGGCGGATCATCGCGCCGGCGCCCACTACGTCGACGGCGATCTCGCCGAAGCGCTTGTGGAACTCGCTCCAGAACAGCTTGTTGACCGACGCCTCGGGGCCGGGCTCCTTGCCCTTCGCCAGGCCGGCGAGAAGCCGGAGGCCGGCGTAGCGCATTATCTGCACCTGGGTATACGACCAGGCGAGCTGCTGGCGCACGAGCGGATCGGAGATCCTGCCGTTCTTGCGGGCCAGGTCGATGATGTCCCACACCTCCTGCTCGAAGCCGAGGTGAGCGGTGGTGGCATTGCCGCCGCGCTCGAACCCGAGGGTGGTCATGGCCGGCGCCCAGCCGTTGTTGAGGCCGCCGATGACGTTGAACAGAGGTGCCCTCGCGCCTTCCAGGAAGTCCTCGCAGAACCCCGACGCGCCCGACATCTGCCGGAGCGGCCGGACGGTGACCCCGTTCTCCGGTGAGAACGGCACGAGGACGTACGAAAGCCCTTTGTGCTTGGGGGCGTCGGGGTTAGTGCGGCAGATGACGAAGATCATGTTCGCCCTCTGCGCGCCGGAGGTCCACACCTTCTGCCCGGTGATGACGAGCTCGTCGCCGTCTACGACACCGCGCGTCTCGACAGCGCCGAGGTCCGAGCCATGGTCCGGTTCGGAATAGCCCTGGCAGTAGACGTCGATCCCCTCGACGATTCTCGGCAGGAAGTGCGCCCTTTGCTCAGGCGTGCCGTGCACGATGATCGCGGGTCCGACGAGCGTCTCCCCCATCCCGCGCCTGACCGGTGGGACGTTCTGGCGGCGAAGCTCCTCGAACCACACGGCGACGCGGACACCGTCCCACCCTCGCCCTCCAACGGCTTCCGGCCACTGTGGGCAGATCAACTTGGCGAGTTGAAGACGCGACTCCCACTCTTTGTGCAACGGATGGTCGAGAAGCTTGAGACGCTCGACACCGCGCCTTCCGCCGGCGACCTGCTGGCCACCCCAGTTGGTGAGCTCGTTGAGGCCTTCAGGCGAGTTGGAGCCGATCCAATCGCGCATCTCCAAACGGAACTCTGCGATTTCCGGTCCCAGATCGACGTCCATTGTCTTTCCCCCTGAGTCTTCCCCAACTACTAGATCAGATGCTGGTCCCGAGCACGAGAGTTCCGGCCGACATGAACATCCCGCCGACGCCTTGCGCCACGCTGACCTCGACGCCGGGAACCTGGTTGGCAGCCTCCTTGCGCAGCTGGCGCACCGACTCCTGCACGAGGAACATTCCGTACATACCGGTGTGGGTGTAGGACAGGCCGCCGCCGTTGGTGTTGAGCGGCAGGCTGCCACCCGGTGATGTGTTGCCTTCCTCGATGAAGGCGCCCGCTTCGCCCCGGTCGACGAATCCCAGGTCCTCGAGCCCGTAGATGGGAAGGTGGGCGAAGGCGTCGTAGACCATCAGGTGGTCTACGTCCGCGGGCCGGATCCCCGCCTCGGCGAATGCCTTCGCGGAGGAATTACGGAAGGCGGCCGAGGAGGTGAAGTCCTCCATCATCGAGACCATCGGCGTCTCTGAGGCTTCGCCGGTGCCCAGGACGTAGACGGCAGGTTTCGGTCCGGGCGTCGCGCGGGCGCGATCAGCGGAGGTGACGACGAGCGCGCCGCCGCCGTCGGTGACCAGGCAGCACTCGAGCAGGTGCATGGGGTACGCGATCACCCGCGACGCGAGGACGTCGTCGACGGTGATGAGGTCGCGGTGCATCGCCCTCGGGACGTCGGCCGCCCAACGCCGCTGGGCGACGGCGACGCTCGCGAGCTGCTCGTGGGTCAGCCCGTACTGCTTCATGTAGCGAAGCACGCCCATCGGGAACAGGGTCGGTGGCCCCACCGGCCCGTAGGGGACCTCGAACTGGCCCTGCGGTGAGGCGGGATCGGATTGGCGCCGCGCTTGGCCCACGCGCGAGCGACCGGACTCTCCATGGGTGATCAGCACGACTTCAGCGAGCCCCGTCGCTATCGCGGCAGCAGCGTGGCGGACGTGCACGAGAAAGCTGCAGCCGCCGATCGAAGTGAAGTCCAGCCACGTCGGCTCGATCCCCAGGTGATGGGCCACGACGATCGGAGATATCCCCGCTGACGCGACGCCGTCGACGTCCGCGATGGAGAGGCCCGCGTCGGCGAGCGCGAGCCGCGCCGATTCGGCGTGCAGCTCGAGCGCGGACATGTCGGGGACGACGCCGATACGGGTGGATTCGGCGGCGCCGACGATGGCCGACTTCCCCCGGACGGTCATGCTTGTGTCGACGGTGTGAAGACGGGGACGAGTTGCTCGCCATCCTTGCCGCGTGGTTCGAAGCGCACCTCGAGAGCCATGTCGAGTTGAAGCTCTTCGGGGGTGTTGGGGACGCCGACGATGTTGGTCATCATCCGGGGTCCTTCTTCGAGCTCGACGACCGCGATGGCGTAGGGCGCGTCTTCTTCGAATCCGGACGCCGGGCGGTGGTTGATCAGGTAGGTGTGCAGCCTGGCGCGACCCGAGGCTTTGACCCAGGTCACGTCAGCAGAGCCGCATCGCGGACAGGCGATGCGCGGGTAGAAGAAATGGCGCGAGCAGGAGTTGCAGTACTGGATCTTCAGCTCGCGGTTGTTGGCTGCCTCCCAGTAGGGGGCCGTCTCGGGCGTCGGCTGAGGTGCTGCTTTGCCGGAAGCGGGGGGCACATCCAGCTTTCTAGGCACGCGAGCTGCCGGCGCGCAACCGCCTACCCACCGGACAGCGCCGGCAGCGCGGCCGGCCTTCCACGCCATCTCCACAGCTCCGGCCATACGTATGTAGAGCCAGGCGTTGCCCACGCGGGTGGACGGGAAAGGACACGACATGGCAGATCGGCGCTTGCAGGTTCGCAAACTGGTGTTGACGGCAGGCTTGAGCTTGGCGGTCTCGGCCGGCCTGGCCGCCTGCGGCTCGTCCTCGAAGACAAGCCCGCCGGCCGCGCCCGCCCAGTCACCGGGGGCTGCAAACAACTCGACGGGTGCGAACGCTCCGAACACGACGCCTCCCACGCTCGCCCCCAGCGGCGGCGGGGTCTCGTACTGATCTTCGATCAGCCGTGCTAGCCGCGACAGCGCCGCCCCAACGCGAGCTGCCGGATCTGACACCGGTGGTGACTGATCCACCGACCCGCGCCCGGGGGGTATGGCTGGCGGCGCTCCTGTTGACCTCCGCTGCCGGCTGGCTCCTATTCCTGGGTTTGGCAGAGCTCGCCCGGGCGCATCTGATACTCCGGGCGTTCAGCTCGGCCCAGAGCCAGATGGTCGGTCCCGTCTTGACAGCTGTCGTAGTGACGACGTTCATGGCCGAGCGGGTGTGGCCGGCGGTCCCGCGCCCTGCGAGAGCTCGCGCCCACATGGTCGACGCTGCATACTTCTTCGTCTACGCGGCTGCCGTACCCCTGGTGACCTTGCTCAACACGGGCTTCGCGGTGGCTGTCGGCCGCTACGCCCACGTTCTGGTATTGGAGAGGCTGCCGTTCCTGCCGAAGGCGATGGGGGTCGCAATAATCCTCGTCGGCATCGACGCCATGAACTGGGTGGCGCACTGGGGCAACCACCGGTCGTCACCGTTGTGGCGGTTTCATGCGCTCCATCACTCGCAGGAGGAGATGAGCGTCCTCACGACATTCAGGACGCACCCGCTGACCCACGCTTCCTACCTACCCGCGCTGATCCCCGCGGTGGTGCTCGAGGCGAACGGGGCGGTGCCTACCGCCACATTGGTCGTGTACGGCAGCCTGGTGGCGGTTTCGCACGCCAACCTGCCCTGGCAATACGGGCCACTCGGTCGGGTGCTGATCAGTCCCGGGTTCCATCGACTCCACCACGCCAGTTCCGCGGTCGACGGTAAGCAGGTAGTCAACTTCGGGTTCGTGCTCACCGTCTGGGACCGCATGGCGCGAACCGCTGCATTCCCGGGAAGCACGACTCCCGTCCCGACGGGGATCGAAGGCAGGCCGGTAGCGGTGGAGCAGGCGGCGCCGGGTCGGAGGCTCCTGCCGTTGGTCGCCGAACAGTTGTCGCAGCCTTTCCGGCTACGAAGCGGACTGGAGGGATGACGGTGGTAGATGCATGGATCAGGTGGGCCGGCAGGATCTACGGCTGGTCGGACAAGGCTAAGGGGGCTCCCGTCACCAGAGACCTAGCTCTGCTCGGTGCCCGTGTAGCGCTCGCGTGGATCTTCATCTACCACGGGACCGCGACCCTCTTCGGTGCGTTCGGAGGACCCGGACTCCATCGAGCATCGATCTTCTACGGCACAGTTGCACATCTCCACCCGGCGACTTTCTTCACAGTCCTCGGCGGGATCATCGAGTGCTTCGGGGGCGCCGCTGTCGGGCTCGGCACCTTCGCACGGTTGGCTGCTGCGAGCCTCACAGGTGACATGGCCATGGCGATGCTGACCGTCACCTTCTCCAACGGGATCGCCTCCAATCTCCCCGGCGGCGGCTACGAGCTGAACCTCGCGCTCGCAACGTTGGCTTTCGTCGTCGCGATGCTCGGCACAGGCAAATTCTCCCTGGACACCGCCGTGCGGGCGACCTGGGAAAGGCGCCTCGCCTCCCGGCGCCTGGTCGCATCAGAGCGGTCAGCCATCGGCAGCGACGAAGGGTACGACAATCGCCCTGATCGACTCGCTACCTCGTAACCGGCAGGACGCCGACTCCGCCGTCACGACCCCGGCTCAGCAATTGACGACCGGGTGGTGGACCGGTGTCGCCGCGCTTGGGACGGTCGCTGTATTTCCCCTCGTCGAAATCCTCCGGGTAGCGGTCAATCGACCGGAAGTGACGCTCTACGGGGACCAGGCGCTCGTGGCTCTCGGAGCTCGACGGGCGGCCGCTTTCAGCCAGTTGCTCGGGCCTTACAGCAGGACCGGTTTCCATCATCCCGGGCCGGCGATGTTCTACCTGCTCGCACCGTTCGTCAACCTGCTCGGCTCGTCGGGCGCCGGCTTGTACGTCGGTGCGTTGGCCATCAATCTGGCCGCGATGCTCGCATCGGTCGGGCTGTTGTGGCGGCGCGCGGGACCCCGAACCGCGCTCTGGGGTGCCGTTGCGATCGACCTGTTCGCCTTGGCCCTCGGCGTGGGAACTCTGCGTGAGCCGTGGAATCCTTACCTCGTCGTGATGCCGATGCTGCTGTTCCTATTGCTGTGGGCGGTCGCTATGTCGGGATCGATAGGGTCGGCCGCCTGGGCCGTAGTCGTCGGTTCCTACGAGATACAGACCCACATCGCTACAACCGTCGTCGTAGTCGCGCTGTCTGCGACCTTGGTCGTACGGGTCATCCGGTCGAGCCGCTCGCATGCCCGCCCGACGGCACGATTCGGGCCGGCGGCGTGGATCGGCGCAAGCACCTTTGCCGCAATGTGGGTCCCGCCGGTGATCGAGCTCTTTCGGGATCATCCCAACAACCTCGCCTCGATGTGGGACTTCTTCACGAGCAACCACCAGACTGTGAACCCGCGCCAGTTGGTCGGCATCGCGGGAGATTCCCTGACGGTGCTGCCCTTCGGCAACCACGACTACGTCCTCGCGCTCCACCGCGGGTCGGTCGAGCTTCTCGCGGCGGCAGCCATGTTGGCGATAGCTTCGTGGGCCACCGTCCGGCTGGCCACGCGCTGTGAACTCGACCTACCGATCTTCTTGCTGATCGGTGCGGTTGTAACCGGCGGGCTCGGGACACTCTCGTTGAGTGCCAGTGACGGGCCCGTCTACTTGTACTTCGCGCTGTGGCTGTCCGTCGTCCCCCTGGTGGCATTGATCGGCTTCGGTACGGCGCTGCCCGGAGAGGGACCTTTCCGGGCAGCCCGAGGTGCAGCAGCCCGGTGGTCGCACGGCTCCGTGATGACCTCGGGGCTCTTGGTGGCGGCACTGTTCGTGTCGGCAGGAGCAACGGTTTCGGACCTGGCGCTTCCTTCTGCGAACCGCACGATCGGATCAGGGCCCTGGCCGCCCGCCGACGCCGGTTCGGCTCGGGGCCGCCACCGCACTGTCGCCGATACCGCCAAAATCGACGAGGCCGTGCTCGGCGTGGTGAGGCGAAGTGATCGAACGGTCGAGTTGAACATCGCATCAGGCGGACTGTGGCCGTACGCGGCGGGACTGGTCCTGACGCTGGATGAGAGCGGAATCAAGAGCCGGGTTGCCTCCCGGACCTGGGTGTTGTACTTCGGTGACCAGTTCGTCAAAGCGAGAGTATCCCGCCTCCAGTTGGGCTTGTATCCGGACACCGACCCGTCAGCAATCCGAGGACTGGACGGGAAGGTGCTCGTACATGTCGATGGTGCACTCCTCACGTATCGCAGCAACACATGAGACCCGCGTTTCGTTCGATTGCGGAATCTCTCGCGGGCCCTCGCACGTATTGAACGCAACAACGTAAGGGAGGGTCTATGGCTTTGCAGGCGACGATCCGTCGCGCCGATTCTGCGGTTCGACAGTCAAGACTGAGGATGCTGACGGTTGCCGCGTTCGCGATGTCGATAGGACTGGTTGTTGCTGCTTGCAGCAGCGGCAACAAGGTCGCAGCGTCTGCGAGCGGTGGGGGTACCCAGACCGGCGCCTCGAAGCCGATCGTGGTCATCATGAGCAACCCGCGGTATGGGCAGATTCTCACAACGGCAGCCGGCTTCGCCCTGTACACCTATACGGCCGACGAACCGGGTGGCGCGGGCTGCGACGCCGCGTGCCTGAAGATCTGGCCGCCGCTGCTGTTGCCTGCCGGGGACACAGCGCCGGTGCCGGGCCCGGGAGTCACCGGTCTCGGGACGCTCCAACGGGGCAACCAGTTGCAGGTCACCTGGAATGGCCTGCCCCTTTATTTGTTCGTGACGGACAAGCAGCCCGGTCAGGTGACGGGTCAGAACGTCGTCGACCGCGCAGGCAAGTGGATACTAGCGACGGTTGCGGCTTCGACGGAAGCGCCGGGGACCACCGCCCCTGCCAGCCCGGCTGGGTCGCCTTCCAGCACCCGTCCGCCCGCGACCAGCCGGAAGTATGGCGAGGTACATCCCAATCCGCAGTACGCAATCAGTCGTATACAGAGCGTGACGAGGGTGGGGCTACCTGTGGAGTGGATGACGGATGACGCCCTGCTCGCCGGTTTCTCGGCGGGAGGACCTGACGTTCAGCTCGCGTTCGTCCGGAGGTTTCAAGCCCACGTCTACGCGGTGGCCCTTGCAGTTGTCGGCGATGCCGTCCTCGCGGAGGATGTGGCCCAGCAGGCCTTCATCCGAGCCTGGAAGCGGTCCTCTACGTTCGACTCGAGACGCGGCACCGTCAGGGGCTGGCTCACCACTGTCACCAGGAACGCGGCGGTCGACATGCTTCGAGTGCGCAAGCCCGACCCTGTCGATCCTACGGACCTCATTCGCCTGCTCGGACCGGTCCAGGATGGGCCGGGAGAGGTGGCCATTCGCAACGAGGCGCACGCTCACCTCCGCTCGTGCATCCGGCAGCTGCCGCCCGAACAAGCCCGAGCACTGGTGATGGCCGGGATGTACCGGATGACCGCACAGGAAGTCGCCGATGCAGAAGGGATCCCGCTCGGAACCGCGAAGACGAGGATCAGGACTGCAATGACCCGGCTTCGGGAACGCCTCTCCTCGCCGGAGGTGGCCCATGACTGAGATGAACTGCACGCAAGTTCGGATCCTCGTCACCGAATACACCCTTGGAATCCTCGAACCTGCAGTGGCCCGCCAAGTGTCCGCCCACGTCTCGAGTTGCACCGCGTGCCGCTACGAGGTTGACGAGACCGGAGCAGTCGGTGACCAACTCCTCGATTTGATCCCCGATGCCGAGCCACCACTCGGGTTCGATCGCTCGGTGCTCGCGGCCATCGGCCACCGGTCCGAGGGCAGCCGTCGTTTTCGACTGGTTACGGCTGCTGCTGCCCTGGCCGCAGCAATCGCAGGCGTCATCGGATTCGCCGTCACGGACCTCACTGGCCCATCGCGTCACCTCGAACCGGCCGAACTGACCGCCGTGCTCCACCAAGGGGAACGCTCCGTGGGAACCGTCTACGTGGGCGGTCATCCCACGTGGGTGACCATGAACGTTGATCACGCCGCGCTGACCGGGACGGTGACGTGCCAGCTCGTCGCGCGCGACGGGACCGTGATCACGGTTGGAGACTTCCAGCTCGTCGAGGGCAGCGGCAAGTGGGGCGCTCCCGATCCGCAGACAACCTCAGAGCTCGTAGGCGCCCGGTTGATCGGGCCCGACGGAAAGGTCATGGCCACCGCCACGTTCACCACCAGCTGACCGGGGAAGAGGGGGAGGCCCGCTCACACCGGACGCTGCTGGCTCTTGGAGGCTACGACGAGGGCGGCCGCACCCTCACGCAGCACAGGCCGGCTTCGGGCGCCAACTCGGCTACGACGGTGTCGTTGCCGAGGCCCCGCAGCAAACCATCGATGAACGCGGCATTGAGGGCGCAGACCACCTCTGGGGAACGTTGCGCCAGCGCGTGGAACGGGCAGTTCCTCAGTGCGAGACCGTTCGATTCGGCGACAGGCTCGAAACCGAGTCCTTCGAGCAGGCCCCTGGCTTCGCCGACCGCTCGCTCGGCCCCGAGTCGGCCCCGCCTCAGCTCCTCTTTGCGGGCACGACCGATCTCATGGCCGCGTGCGAAGGCGACCCGGCAGGCCGATTGCTCCGGGCTTCTCAGCGGGTCGATCTCCTTGATGGCGTCAACGAGGATCTCCCCGACGAGGTCGTAGCGACGGGCGGGGATGGACAGCGACACCTCCGATCCCGACGGCCGGTAGCGCTTCGGCGCTCGTCCCACCCGGCGTCGCAGCCCTCGGGGCACCTCGTGATCGGCTACCAGCAAACCTGCATCGACCAGTCTGTCCAGGTGGAAGGCCGCGAGCTTGGAGGACACGCTTATGGCGTTCGCCGCCTGTTCCCGGGTCACCGGATCGGGCGATTGGCGGGCGAAGCGGTGGAGGCGCCGCCGGACGTCGTCGTTGAGCAGTGACAGGGCGGCCACCGCCTCCTCTTCGTTCACAGGTGAAGAATATCTCAAATGTGGGTAGTCGATAAGGGAATCAATTCCGATGATTACAGGGCGAAACTTGATTTCGTATACTGCTATTAGTTATATTCAGGTGAGGGCAATGCGCGAGAAGGCCTGAACGAAAGAGGTGCGTCATGTCGACAGTCACACCTAGCCGGGACAGGCAACCGGTTTCCACCCTCGCCGGGCCCTACGGTCACCCGTTTCACCCCATCTTGGTGACCATCCCCGTTGGGGCCTGGGTGGCGAGTCTGGTGTTCGACATCATCAGTCGGGTCAACAGCAACGGCTCCGTTTCGCTCGTCGATGCAGCGCGGTGGTTGATAGCAGTCGGCCTCCTGGGAGCCGTGGTCGCCGCCCTGTTCGGGCTCATGGACCTCTTGGCCGTCCCCTTGGCCCGAGGGGTACTCGAGGTGGCGGCGAAATGAGCGGACCCCGGTTCGTCATCGTCGGCGCGGGCCTCGCCGGCGCCAAAGCGGCGGAGACTCTGCGCAGCGAAGGCTTCGAAGGCGAGATCTTGCTCATCGGCGAGGAGCCTGTGCGACCTTACGAACGTCCGCCGCTCTCAAAGGGCTACCTGCAGGGCTCGACCGAACAGGAGAAGATCTTCGTTCACGAAGCCGGCTACTACGGGGCCAACGACATCGGTCTCCGCTTGTCCCGCCGCGTAGAAGCACTCGACATCGGCAGGAGGCGGATCGTCCTCGACAACGGTGAGCGGATCCCCTTCGATTCCTGCCTGCTCGCCACCGGTGCCGAGCCGCGCAAGCTGTCCCTCCCCGGCGCGGAGCTCGAAGGCGTCTTGTACCTGCGGGACCTGGCCGATTCGGACCGGCTCAGAGGAGCTCTGGCGTCCGCATCCAAAGTGGTCGTCATCGGAGCCGGATGGATCGGCTGCGAGGTGGCTGCCTCCGCCCGCCAGCTCAACGTGGAGGTGGCGATGGTGGAGGCGGCCCCGGTGCCGCTGTCGCGCGTGCTGGGCGAGGAGCTCGGCCGCTTCTACGCCGACCTGCACGCCGATCACGGAGTCGAGTTGCACCTCGGGGCGAAGATCGAATCGCTCGCGGGCAGCGCGCGTGTCGAGGAAGTACGCCTCGCCGACAGCGGGGCAATTGCTGCAGACCTCGTTGTCGTGGGCGTCGGAGTCACCCCGAGGGTCGAACTCGCCGTGGCCGCC
>Ga0307374_10010554_pt1 | contig 13347 bp, 14 predicted proteins | sample OX3MG_FD_202532 | JGI IMG/M metagenome (GOLD analysis project Ga0307374, IMG submission 202532) | Soil microbial communities from Risofladan, Vaasa, Finland - OX-3 | ecosystem: Environmental > Terrestrial > Soil > Coastal area > Acid sulfate soil | place: Finland: Risofladan, Vaasa | collected...
TTGCGGGTTCGTGTCCTCGTAGGCGTAGACCGTGGGCCGCGATGCCGGGCGAGGCGGGAAAAAATCGTCATTCATCGGTCGGCTCCATCGGGCGGACAACCTTTTCGATGAATGCGACCTCACTGGCGGAAAGGCCATATTTGGCGTAGAGATCGTCGTCCGTCCACCGCTTCGTCCACTTCTGAGTTGGCACGAAGGAGTAGACCCTGCGAGTCGTGTCTTGCGACGGCTTATGCAGAAGGATTAAGAGGCGAGTTAGCCTACAACTGAGATAGGACAACACGCTTTCAGCCTGATTCTTCGAGTCGAACGGGCCAATGCAGAGATAGGTCTCCGAGGAAATGGTTCCCGGCGCTCCGAGGAACGGCGTGCTGATGATCCTATGCGGGTAGGTGTCTTTGTTCCCTGTCCCGGGAGCAGCCCGTCCTGTGAACACCTTCCACTTATTGATGAAGTGGGTGCCAGTGGAAATCGAGCTTTTTGCGAGATATCCCGTGCCGCCGTTCTGATAGACCGTGACATCACCGGCTCGTTTGGTCGCTTTGCCCTCAAATGTTGTATCGAGTCCGAATGGCTTTCTGGAGCTGACCAATCGGTCGAAACGTTTGCTTTCGGGGAGCGCAAGCGAACCGGGTTTTCCGTTCTCAGCGGCAACGACCTTGTTGAGGATAGATAACCCCTCGTTGAAACGAATGAATACGTCAACGCCTTTTTCAAGAAGCGGACGGCTGGCGGTCGAGACAGGCCAGTCCTTGTAATGAGTAGTGACTTGGCACAGTCCGCGATTGTCGCGATCCCAGAGGAAGTAGCAAACGCCGCCCTTGAGACCTACGCCCGGAAAGACATCCGACGCACTGAGATAGTCGTCAATCGAGCGCAACCGGTTATCAGCGAGCATCGACTCTCTGAACTCATCTAAGCCCTTTCCGCCCGCAAACCAACGGGAGGGAATAATCATGGTCAGGAATCGTGGGTTCAATTTCTTTGCCTGTTCAACGAACAGGTGGTAGATCGGACGCGCGCTCTCCCCAAAACCAGCATCGCTCAACTGGTAAGGGGGATTGCCAATGATGACGTCGAACTTCATATTGAAGACCTCCTCCGGCTTGTTGGTGTGAATAAAGGCGTAGGCGTGACTTTCGAGTTCGCCGCCCCTTTCGTAGTTCTCCTTGCTGGCTCCGCAACTCGCACAACGGCCATCCTCCCATGCATGCTCCACTCGCCCGAATCGGATGTTGCCTTCAGGGTTATCGAAGGCTTCGCACACGGAATACCTTCCGTTGGCAGTCTTGGAGCAGTACACGGACCGGCGCGATAGCAGGGCGGTCAACTCCGTGATGCCGAGTCCAAAGACTTGATTTTTGAAGATGTGGTTCAGCCGGTTCTGGCGATTAGGGATTTGCTTCTCCAGCCCGTTGTCGAGGCGCTTAACGATTTCTCGGAGGAACACGCCAGACTTGCAGCCTGGATCGAGGAATGTAGTCTTCCTGTTGCTCCAGAGGTCCGCAGGAAGCATGTCAAGAATCCGGTTCGCTAGTTGCGGAGGGGTAAAGACTTCGTCACTACTCAGGTTGGCTATACAGGAGAGAACGTCGGGGTTATAGCTAGTGTCCGACACGGGCAATCTCCATGAAATGAACCGGGGGATACTCCTTCTCCGGCTTGGGGATGAACACGTCCTCGCCAAGATCGGAGAAGAGCGGCAACTGCCACTCGCTCTCCAAACCAGGGAATAGAGGGGCTTGCATGGCTTCCTCATGCCGAAGCAATTCGCTAAACGTGAAGTCCCTGCGTTTGAGCATGCTCCCGTTGACCGGAGACCATTCGGAAAAGACGATATGCCGACGCTCTTTGTCTACCGTCCTGAGCGTAAGGGCGTCGCCCCAGATGATGTTCCGCTCAAGCATGAACCTCACCGCCTCGCGGCACCCGTTTTTCGTGGCGGCCTTGAATAAGCGCGTGTAGTTTGCCTCAAATATTTCAAAGAGCCTTTGTCGGCAATCACGGACATTGTCAGGCAGAATATCAATCCCGTAGATTGAGGAGACGGCCAGGACCGCATAACGCTCAAAGTCCAATTGCGACTTGCTGTAGCGCTTCTCCACAACCGCCAATTTGCGTTCCAGAATCACGGTCAGGAAGTTCCCGTCGCCACAAGCCGGCTCGAGAAACCGGGAGTCGATTCGTTCCGTTTCCTGCTTCACTAGGTCGAGCATGGCGTTGACCTCGCGTTGCCCGGTCAACACCTCGCCATGATCCGAGACTCTTTTTTTGGTTCTGACCTGCGCAGCTTGCATTGATGTCCTATGCGTTCAGAATCTCCAACACCTGTTGACTCCGGTGGCTCATTTACCGCTTACGTGAGCGTTCAATGAACTACGCGTCGCCCCCCGTCACATTCAAATGTTACATCGCTCATGCGATCCGTCGGTCCGCAAGGGGAATGGCAACGGATATTCTTTCCAATCGCCCGCTTCTTCGAGTGCCCGGTCCCGTTCTTCCCTTTTCCTCGCGCCATCTCGCCTTTACCCCTCAGGTACTCGCCGCGGATTGTATTCCGAGAAGGATACGAATAGCTATGAGTTGTGGCGAGTCCGCCTGATCTCCCTAACTATGGGATGCTCAAGTTCGGTTCGGTCTCATGGGGTATCGGTTATGTACGCACTGGTGGGGAGTCGCCCCCGGCGGACGACTCCGCACGCGGAATAGGCCAAAGTTGATTGATGATCTCGGCTGCCAGAATCAGGCCGTCAAGAGCTTGGCCCGGCGTTAGTATGGTTTGCATGTTTGGGTGTGCAAAATGGTTTCTGAGCCAAGGGGACGTCCCAATCAGCACGTCCACATAAGGAACTTCCGGCTGACACTGCGGCTCTCGACCGAGAATTTCCCCCATGTGTTGGTTTAGTTCCTCCGCATTCGCGCGCCGATTTTCGAGGCTCGGAAACCCCTCGTCGCGCAATAGTCCAGCGTCTTTAGCTTCCCGTAGCAAATCTCCAAGGCTCCTTCGGTCTCGGCCTTTCTTGTCAAATTTCTGAGGCGGAAGGCGCTTCCTGAGCGCCATTTCGACAGCAAAGAAGCTGCGCTCGGACGCCAAAGTGTAGAAGGGGTAGTAAAGCCAGCCGTAGAGATAGAGGGTCACAACCACGTGAAAGTAGTCGCGAATATCCTCCGGCACACCCTCATGCAGGGTGCAATACTGTGAGACATAGTCATACAGGTTTTCGAGCGTCAGGAGAGAGAAAAACTCATTCGTCGGGTCACGCTCGAAAAATTGCTCCAGGCTCTTGATAGAGACCATGCTTCTCTCCAAATTGCGGTTTCATTCTCTTCCGCGCCAGATTTGATTTCCAGCAAAGAAATGAAGACCGGGGCCTTGACGCAAGACGAGGCCCTCGGCTTGTGATGCCGCTAGAAGGGAATGCTCTGCGCGGCGGCGGTTTGCGAATCGAGTCGGCGCGAATCTGCCAGAGGGTGCGCTTCACGGTGGTGGCTTTCTTGCCTTTGCCGTATTCGCGCTGGTAGGTACTGCTTACGAGCGTGCCTTCGACCAAAACGTGGTCGCCCTGGTGAAGCGATGCCGCAACGCGCTCGCACAAACTTTTCCAGGCGCGTCGTTTGACACGCCGATTGGATTCCATATAACGACGACGCGATGCCATTCCGTTTTGGAGGCCCACTTGTCGTCCGCGTTCTTCCATGATCGCTGCATGGCGACCGAAAGAAGAGTGAATGCTGCATCGTTGGCACGCGCCTGACGCCGCTGTAGGTCTTTCCCGACGAAACCGATGATTTGGATTGAATAGGCACATTTTAAAATTCTCCTTTTCTGCCCCTGTGACTCGGGGCACTGAAAAGCGAGAGAGTTTCATCCTGTGGATCGCGAACGGTGCCTTGGTCGGGGCCTTCGAGCAACTGAAGACCTCTGGGATGACAGAGCGATTGTTGAGAATGTCAGGGGAGCAGCCCGTCGTGCAGGTTGATTCGACTCCATTAGGTCTATCTTCATGGTCGACCGATGATGGACGAATCGAAACGTCAGGTGATCACTACGTAGATTTGGCGAGCCCTGGCACTCCCACTTCCTGGCGGGCCTACCGCATTTTCGAGAGATCTGCGAGCAACTCAGCACTGCTCGCGTACCGCTCGTCACGTTTCTTACGTAGGAGTTTGAGAATCAGCTTCTCCAGCCGCTTCGGGACTTTCGGATTAAAGTCAGATGGAGCAACGCACTCAATCTGAAGGATATTCTGAACAACGTCGCCCCTGGGAGTCCTTGTGTTCAAAAACGGGTGATGGCCCGTAGCATACTCGTACATCACGACCCCGAGCAGAAAAAGATCAGAACGTTCATCAAGCTCTTTTGGTGGCAACGAAATCTGGTCCGGGGACACGTATAATCGTGTTCCTACGACATTCCCAACCCGAGTTATTGCTTCACCGTCTGAATCAAGTGCTAATCCTGCATCGATGAGGACGTACTCAGATTGGCTCTTTTGCATAATATTCATCGGCTTGACATCTCTGTGAATATAGCCCTTGTGGGCCATCGCTCCGATGGCCGTGGCTACACAAACACTCATCCGAACGATTTCCCTCGGCTTCATGGGCCTCTGAACAGAACCTAACGGTGTGCCGGCGATATACTCCTCTAAAAAATAGAAAATCTTTTCGCCCCCGTTCAAAACCAATTCCCTGAGAGGAAGCGGCCCGAACTTTGGGAGGTAAGGGCAATCACACACCATCATGACTTCAATCTCTCGCCGCACTCTGCGCATCGTGTCATCGTCTGCCATTAGAGCTTTCAAGACGTATGCTTTTTGACGGTATGCACACGACCACACACACTTCTGCCCACCGGTCTTGAGGTGGCTACCTATGACCAAACCTGGACAATCTTCGACGATCACCTGCGGGTCGATCTGGCTGAGTTCCATGATGTCAGAGCTTCCTCCTCCACAACGCGATCTAACTGAAATTAGGTTCCCCAACTGCATCCGGTGGGAAATGCGGGCATCCCTTGGGTGCGAATTCGAGACGCGGGCTTGTCCTAACCTCGTTCGTGTTCCCGTCGAAATGAAGGTACACACCTTGGGCTGGGACGCCATTCCAGCCGGTCAACAGATCGACCGCGACCCCCACTGCGAGCGACGCTAAGACTCCGTTGGCCCAGACCACCTGGGGGCGTCCACCTGCCGCGCCATACTGATCGGCTTCGCGGCGAAGGTTCTCGTCGTTAAGAAAGCCGAGGCATCTCATACAGGGTGCGGATGGCAAGGAGAGGATGACTTGGCCAAAAATGTTTGGCTTGTCTCCAAAGAGGGCTATATCCATTCCGATGTCGATCAGCGGAATAAGATGACGCCGTGCCGTGGTTTCGAGGTCTTGGCGAGCGCCGTAGGAGTCGAGACATCCAAAAATCACGTCAGCATCTCGAATGTCTTCTGCCACCTCCTGCCAGGAGCAAGAAAATTTCCGCACCTCAATTTCTGGATTGAGGGCCAGCATCGCACGCGCTGCAACCTCAACCTTGAGCATCCCCTTCTGGGCGTCCTGAAAGGATGCCCCGACAAGACGATTCAGGTTGCTCCATTCAACCTTGTCAGGGTCATACAGTTGAAAACTCTCGAAGCCAAGGTGTGCGAGTTGCTGCCCAATATGCGAGCCGCCGCCGCCCAACCCAACGATTGCAACCGTGCATTCTCGAAAAACCTCTACTGCGTGATGCCCGAGAAATGACTGTCGAGAATAACGATCAATCATTACAACACCAGAACAATCGAATTCGTTCGCCGACCACAGATATCTTTGACAACGGTCTCCCAACGGGACAGTCAACGGTCCAAATTCGTCCAAAGATGCCGTCGAAACTCAGTACCAGCGCTCCATGGCAACGGTCCGGGCAGACGTTTACAAAACACGGCATGAGGGCTTGCATCTCCTCGGTATCGATCCGGCTGAATCGAGGAACTCCAGAGTGGCCATGGAGATGGACATGAAAAGTTGACACCCCTTCCGAGAGCGCCGTCTGCATGGCGGCGCGGATGGAGGACGAGTCGAATCTTGCTCCTACCGTGTCATCCTGAATATATTGTTCGTCTTCGATGGGCTGATATTTGTAGGCCAAGAGCAGGCGTCCATTCCTTAGCGAGCTTTGCTTGCAGTACATGAAACCGACGCGTTCAAACGCAAAGGGATGTGGACGACGAAGATCAACCACCATTGCGTCGAGCAGTTTCTGCGGTATCCGTAGGTTCACCATCATCGGAGCGCCTTTAAATGAGCTATTAGCGTTTCTATTGGACGCAGTTCATCTGGTGCCCGCCATGAAAAAGCAAACCAGTTTCGCTCTAGAATTCGGATGTTTTGCCCATTCCAATTCCGGGGTTCACGCGATCCGACCGGCTGTGCAAAAAATAGACGGCTTGAATAGCCATCGCGCGGACCCAAACAAAGTAGACAATCAACTGCCCCGGGCGAGCATCCGAGGGGCATTGGAAAGCTGGGCAAAAATACAAAATCGATACCAGCCTCAGTTGCCTGTTTCGCGCCTGGACACACCGACTTGAGTTCCTCGAGATGTTCGTCCGAAACCATTACGAGGAAGCACCTCCGCGCGGATGACCCACGAAGCGTTCCCCGCCCTTGATGAGAACGTGTTCGTCGTCTTTCAGGGGAACGAGTTTCCCATCCACGATCTCTTCCAATTCGTAGGCAGGAGGAATCGCGGCAATTTGCTTCAACTCGGACACTGCCGTTCTCCCCGGACGAACTTTATAGTTCTTGTTGTCGATCGTAATCGTTACTTCGTGCGGGTGCTCAGGATGTGCTCGGATTTCTTCTTCTGGTGTCATGACGGTCCTCCCTGTATGACCGACTTACTGAACCGGTATGCATCGGCCCTAGATGTCGTGCAATCCGCAGATATGCTGATTAGCGTATCATTGAATTCAAAATAAAACAAGAGGCATTTAGAAAAGAGTTTTGCTCGGCTCCGCCTCCTGAAGCGTGCCCAGCTGCGAGAGACGCACCCGGGCTGCGTCACGGGAAACCAAGAAATACTCGCATACCCGAGAGACTAATAGCTGGCCTTGTTCCGACCGCACGGCAAACTTAGCCACTGAAACACCGCGGGCTCCAAGGAACTCCCTAATAACGTGTTTCAGCGCTGTGACCGGCATCAGAAATGCTCCGCATGCATAACCCGCCTGCCATTCCATCCAGTTTTTCTGACTAGCCTGAAGAATGTTGTCACGCCTGCATTTGTTTGAGAGCGGATGAGATGGTTCACCAAAGAGACTTCCCACTTCGGAGTTTTCCTCGAACATGAAGGAGTGAAAGACAACGTGACCAAACTCGTGTGTGAGGGTTGTGCGGAGGCGGTTACCCAGATGATGATCAGAAGTCAGCTTCCTAGAAATACGCACGTTGGGTCGCCTGTGAGCATAAAAGTCCGTTATCCCCTCGATATCACCGCCGTCGCCGGAGAGGTCAGCATACAAGTCGAGATCAGCCACGCGACTCTCAATCAAAACCGTTAGATCGTCGGTTGAAATGGGATACATGATTTTGCGGTGGGCTGAACGGAAGAAGTCGCCGATTGTCCGCTCACACTCGGAGTCAAGTTCGTCAGGAAGATAGTGCGGACGTTTTTGAAAGCGCCCGGTTTTGTCGGTTACCCACTTCATACAAGAAACCTATCGAGCGTTATTTGATATTTTTCCTGAATGCTCGGAACGCACGTACGACTGATTTTGGGTCAGAATCCGTAAGCCTTGCTCTGAGCTCAGAAGGCAACGTGCCAGCTGCGAGAATTAGGTACTCTTCAGCTAAGGCAAGTTCTTTTGCGAATTGGCGGATCAAATACTCTGAAGGCGGGTTTCTTCTATCTCTTTCGATATCGTTGAGGTATTGGGGAGAAATCTGCGTTCCATCTTCCTTTTTGATCCGCGCTGCAAGCTGCTTTTGGCTTATCCGAGCCTTCCTTCTTGCATCAACAATGATTTGTCCAAAAGACATTAAATCACCTATCCGCTGATTAGCGTATCACACACAATACGGACCTTTAAGCTGTTTCTTCGATGCTCCTTCTGCCTCATGCGCGAGGGGCGAGGTAGGGCACCTGGGCATGTCGTATGGTGCGACGAACAGACCGGAACACTTCGTTAAATTCCGGCAGATAACTCATTTGCTGCGTGAGGCGAGTCCTCCATTGTGCTCGGAGTCGAGCTTCCTTTGCAGCGACAGCCATCTGAATCCCTTCGAAGCGTTTCTGCGAAACGCGAGCTTGTCACGAATTCCACCGAGCAAGTGTGAAAGCTCGACGCCTGCTTCAGTCGTCAGGTACCAGAGATCATAGAGGTCTCTCGCCTCGGTCCTCGCGGCGTCGGCCAGCGCAACGGCCTTCTCGATTGCAATCTCTTCCAAGGAATAGACGCTGATTTGCCGATCTTCGGGCACATCAGTAAATTCCTCATATGACCGCAGGTGCGACGATACCGTTCTCGCCGCATTCTTCCCTGAGAAGGTGGCACCATCTCAAGATCCGCGCGCCTTGCTGTAATTCGCGGAGGAATAGCTCGTTGGTTCGCTCGACCATCTGGCGTTTGGCCTCGCCTGTGTAAATGAACCACTTGATGTCGTCAAATTCCGGCTCGAATCCGGAGAATTGCGGGAAATATCTCAAAAAAAAGTGGAACCGGATTTCCGTGATGGCACGAATGTATTTCTCCTTCATCTCTATTCATCTCACCGTCGATCTCGGCACCATTAACGACAGGCGCGACGTCGAGCTCTTTACCCTTGGGAGCAAGCTCGTCGGTCAGCGCTTTCATTTCCGCGTGTTCGTCCTCGCGAGTCGCGAAGGCCACGATTTGATCCGTGCTGACTCCGCGTTCCTTGAGAAGCTCTTTGATCCGTTCGACGGTCCAGCGACCCAAACGAAATGGAAGATGCAGCGTCTTGCCATCCTGAACCTTGTCGTTACTCCGTGATATATTCACGTTTCATCGCGACTACTGACGCGCCTGAGTTTTTGCATCACGAGGGGTAATCTTGGAATTCGGTGCGCAAAGACGAGAGTCTGTCGAGAAAGCCCGCCAAGCCTGGATTAAAAGGCTGATCGATCTTTCGCGGCGCAACAACCTTCTCTATTACCGTTCACTTAAATGGGGGACGTTGAACTTGTCCCTTGACGACGGTGAACGCTGGACTGCTCTCCTGCGCGGCGATTCCGTGTCAGTGAGGAGCCTGGTTACGAATTTACCGGATGAAGAGCTGGTATTAAAGGCGTTGGGTATCTGGCGGCGCGCTCAGGCAAACCAAGAGGAAAAGGGGCTGACCACGATGTTTGTGGCCATGGGCATGGCAGGCTGGAAGGCCACGGACGGTGGCCGGGACTCTGATGCGCCGGTTCTTCTTCTCCCAGTTGGGCTCGAAATGAAAGGGCACGCGGGAACTTCGCTTTCAATTCATCGCGGCGGACCCGTGCAAGCAAATCTTGTTCTCCTTCATGTATTGGAGACTGAGTTCGGCGTCTCGATCTCGTCGGATAAAGTACTCTCGTGTTTGCAAGGACACGAGGAAGAGGAGGTGTTTGATCCGTCCCCTGTTTATGAGCTTTTCAACGAAGCCTGCGCATCGATTCCAGAATTTAGGATTCGTGATGTCGCCGTCCTTGGCAATTTTGCCTTCCAAAAGATGGCAATGGTGCGAGACCTCCAAGAAGGCTCGGAACATCTTGTATCCAGCGACCTCATTGCAGCATTGGCCGGTGATGCAGAGGCGAAGCAGTCGATTGGGGCTAAGACGCAGAATCCTGATCCAAAAGAATTCGACACGATCCCACCTCAATCGGAGTTTCTAATCCTTGATGCTGATTCCAGCCAGCAGTCTGCCATAGCCGCCGTTCTCGCTGGCCAAAGTGCGGTTATTCACGGACCGCCCGGAACGGGAAAGAGCCAAACCATTGCGAACCTGGTCGCGAGTCTCGCGGCTACGGGCAAGCGCGTGCTATTCGTCGCTGAAAAGCGAGCTGCGCTGCAGGTCGTGCTCAAACGACTCCAGCAAGTTGGCCTAGATAGGATCGCCATCGATTTGCATGGGGCCGATGTGTCTCCGAAACACGTCATGGAACAGGTTGGTGCTGCCCTGAACGCCGTCCGACAGGCTGTTCCAGTGGATTGTGATCGAATGCACCAGCAATACGTGGAACGTCGTGATCGCCTCAACCGCCATGTCGAAAGTTTGCATCGAAGGCGGAAGCCAAGTGGAATGTCCGTCTACGAGCTACAGGGATCGTTACTTCGTTTGCAAACAGAGGTCCAGTCAGATATTCGGTGGCGAGGCCCAGAACTGACAAAGATAGAAAAGGCAGATCCGGCTAAGATTCGTGACCTATTGAGAGAGGCTGGTGGACTCGCGTCCCTCTTTCTCCGGTCTGATCCATCTCCGTGGAACGGAGTGAGGCTCACGGACGGCGGTGCCGCGCAACAGGCTGCCGATTTGGTCGGACGCCTATCATCGAAGACTTGGCCCGAATTTATGGTATCTGTTGCGGAATTAACGAAAGTAACGAAAGTGGTTAGCTTCCGAACGCCGAAAACTTTGAAAGACGCGCATCAGATGTATTCGTTGCTTGGAGCTGTGCATAAGACGCTCGATCTCTATTCACCTGCGGTGTTCACCCAAAATATTCAAGGAATGATTCGTGCACTGGCACCAGGCAAAACCGGAGGGCTAAGAGCTATCTGGACCTGGTGCGTGAATAGCGAATACCGCCATGCGCGAAATCAGGCCCTCGGTTGTCGCGTTGCAGGGAAAACGCGTGGCCCAGAACTGTTCGCGGAATTGAATGCGGCTGAAGACCAGCGAATGAAGTGGGCAGACCTAAGTAGTCGAGCATCTCTCCCTCAAGTGGTCCCGAGTTATGCAGACGGTCAAAGAAAGCTGGGCTCAGCGGTTGCGGATCTCACAGCACTAACTTCCATCGTTCCAAGGAAGCAACTCGATTCGGTACCACTGGATGAGGTTGCGACGTATATCGATGCGCTTGCAAAGGACCGGCTCACACCGATGAAATTGCCAAAATTGTGTGAGGTTGAACAGGGACTGGACAGTTGTGGCGCTGGCAAACTGGTTGAGGAAATCCGCAAGAAGAAGATGTTGCCGGGGAAGTGGGTTTCTGCTTTTGACCAAGCCTGGTATTCCTCCAGTCTCGAGGCCGCACAAGCTGAGGACCCCGAAATCGCGGGTTTCAATGGGAGAACGCACGATGCGTTCGTTCGAGAATTCAAGGAACTCGACAAGGAGCGAATTCGTATCGCGGCTGCGCGTGTGCGTCGAGCCTACGCGGAACGAGCTATAGCGGCGATGAATGAGCACAAGACCGAGGAATACCTCATTAGGTCTGAAGCAGAGAAGAAGCGTCGGCACCGGCCCCTTCGTGCACTTTTTGCTGAGGCGCGGCATGTGCTTACTGCTGTGTGTCCTTGTTGGATGGCTAGTCCGCTGTCTGTAAGCCAACTCCTGGACACGACACGATGCTTCGACTTCGTCATTTTTGACGAGGCCAGCCAGGTTCTCCCAGAAGATGCAATTCCCGCCGTCATGCGAGGGACACATCTTGTTGTTGCCGGTGACAGATGGCAGCTACCTCCGACGACTTTTTTTGCTGCCGCAGATGATGACGAATTGCTCGAAGACGAATCAAATTCCGCGACAGAGGGATTTGAGAGCCTCCTCGACACGACAAATGCTTTCATGCCGTCGTGGTATCTCGATTGGCACTATCGAAGTCGAGATGAAACACTAATCAGTTTTTCCAATCACTACATTTATAAGGATCGCCTAGTGACATTTCCTGGCCCTGGGGGATCACCTGTAATCCAGCATGTCTTGGTTCAACAACCCTTAGGCGTGGATGGACAGGAAGAAAGCTCCTCAGTTGAGGTCAATAAGATTGTTGAGCTCATCCTTGAACATGCCGAAAAAAGGCCACGAGCGTCGTTGGGCGTCATCGCGATGGGAATCCGGCATGCCGACCGCGTTCAGCGAGCTCTCGATCAAGCGCTCTTAAACAGGCCTGAGCTTGGTCAGTTTTTCGACGCGAATGCGGAAGAGCGGTTCTTCGTTAAGAACCTAGAGCGCGTTCAGGGAGACGAGCGAGATGCGATTATTCTGACCGTTGGGTATGGAAAAGACCGGGGCGGCAACCTGCCTTTCAGGTTTGGCCCCCTCTTGTCTTTTGGGGGCCAGAGGCGACTCAACGTAGCCGTCACGCGGGCTCGGCAGCGCATGACCCTAGTATCGTCTTTCAGTCATCTGGATATGGACTTGGCAAAGGTTAAGCCAGGGACGGGAGTAGAGCTACTTCGTTTCTATCTGGAGTACGCTGCGGGTGGAGGAAAGAGACTAGGGGACTTGGCTTCGACGGACTTCCCAATGAATTCCTTCGAGGCAGAAGTTTTTGACGTTCTTGAGTCAAGGGGCATCCCACTTGTTCCTCAATGCGGGGCTTCGAGCTACCGAATCGATCTCGTCGCTCAGCACCCAAAGCAACGAGGCAGATACGTTTTGGCAATCGAATGTGATGGTGCGTCCTATCATTCGAGCCCGACAGCGCGCGATCGAGATCGCCTGAGACAGCAGCAACTTGAGAATCTTGGCTGGAAATTTCATCGTATATGGTCCACGGACTGGTTCATGCGCAAAGACGAAGAAGTGAACCGGGCGTTGGCAGCTTATGAAAATGCTGTCGCATCCGTCGATGATTCCACGCCGATTGCTGAAGTCCCAGTGGCGACAGAGTCTTCGGTCAATCGGGATCAGCCTTATATCAAGCCGAGGAGTCGGGAGACGCGTCCACATATTGGTCGACGCGAGACAATCACGGAATATTCAGAATGGGAACTTATGGCGATGATCGACTGGATCGAATCGGATGGCCGTTTACGGAGTGACGAGGAAATTATCGGGGAATTGCTGCCGGAGTTAGGATTCCACCGACGTGGTGCTCGAATCGAAGGCGTACTCAAGTCTGCGCTCGAAAAGCATAGGAATCGACTAAGAACTGGTAGATAGGCCCCGGTACACGCCCGGAACAGGCTTGAGGGCAGCGGTGCGCCCGTCTAGATGGGCGGCGCGGAGGAAGCTTCCGCGCCAATTGCATTGAGAATTTGGTTGGCAGTGCTCTGGATGTGCGCCAGGCTGTCCGTCAAGAGCTTCGCGTCGCCTTCATAGAGCTGAATGTAGTCTTGAGACGCTGAACCCGTTTCGAGGCCGATGGCGTGGCAGACTACGAACGCGACTGCTTCTGCCTCAGTCTCGCGGCTGCGCTTTGAAGTGCTGGTG
>Ga0307374_10010557_pt1 | contig 13343 bp, 8 predicted proteins | sample OX3MG_FD_202532 | JGI IMG/M metagenome (GOLD analysis project Ga0307374, IMG submission 202532) | Soil microbial communities from Risofladan, Vaasa, Finland - OX-3 | ecosystem: Environmental > Terrestrial > Soil > Coastal area > Acid sulfate soil | place: Finland: Risofladan, Vaasa | collected...
AAGGAGGCCGGGGCCGGTAAAGTGCAGGTGGGCGAATCCAGCGGTGGAAAATTCAACTCGCTGAAATGTATGGAGATTACCGGCATGGCCGCTGTCGCCGAAATGGAGGGGGCCGAAGTGATCGACTTGGGCAGCAGTGAGATTCCAAATCGCCGCGTGCCGATCCCCAACGGAAAGCTGATGCATGAGGTCCCGCTGCCCGAGCCGCTTGTCAACGCCGATGTTATCATCTCGTGTCCCAAGGCGAAAAACCATCACATCGAACCGATCTCAGGCGCGATCAAGCTCTGGGTGGGCGCCGTCAATCAGGAATGGCGGCTGTTCAATCATGGCGACGAGGAGATGTTTGAGCGATTTGTAGAAATCATGACGGTCTGCAAGCCGCAACTTATCATCACCGACGCTCTCATAGCCGGTGAAGGAGACGGTCCCATCGCCAACCTGCCGCACTGGTGCGGCTGTATCCTGGCATCCACCGACCCGGTTGCGACCGACGTCACTATCTGCAAGCTTCTCGGGCACGATTGGCAGAAACTACGGTTCGCGAAGATAGGCGAGGAGCGAGGTCTCGGACTCCGCGAGCCAATCGAGTACCGAGGCGCGCGCCTGGAAGATGTCGCGATCCATGCCTGGCCCGGTCACGAAGGTTTTGATTATCTTCCGCTCAACTTCCTTGTGGGGACCGGCGTTACTCTTCCGGGAACCGTGGGGCACGTGAAAAGCGTGCTCGACAGCATGCTGCAGCGCGGCGAGCTCAACGAGGTGATGTGGCTCAAAGGAACACCAACCATTATGATGGGCGCCATCGATGATCCGGATTTCGAGGAGCATCTCAAAGAGGGCCCGTACATTGTTTTTGATGATGCGGCGAAACCGGAGTACAAGAATGATCCGCGCGTTCACTTTGTGCCTGGCCATCCTGTGCTGCAAACGGCGATGCCCGAACTGATGAAGGGACTCGGCGTGAAACGTCCCGGCAAGCTCATGATGAAGGCCGAACAGTTTCAATTCTGGGGAATGCACAATGTGGAATATGGCACGCCCGCGCATAAACTGATGACAGTCGCCAAACCGATCGCCGCCGCGGGCCTCGCGGTCGCCGGAGTCGCCGGCGCCGCCGTGCTCGTTAAGAAGCTGACGCACAATGGAAACGGCTCGCACTGAGCAAATGGCTTGCACTGAGCAAATGGGAGTCGACCGGCCCGAATGGTATTAATCGGGCCGGCGCCATTAAGGCAGATGGGATGGCGGTGATATACTGGTGGCTCGCTGCTTCCTCGTCGTCATCGTTGAGGAGCTCCTCGCTGAGCCGGAGGATCTGCCGGATACGATCATCGCGGAGTGAATAGAGGAATTCATTTCCATCGCGGCGCATCTCAACGAACTCCGACCACCGCAGGCCGGTAAGCATCCGGCGGGCGGCCGGATGGGAGCAGCCCAGAAACAGAGCGATCTCTTTTACCGAGCGCTGTCCCGTGCTCAAAAGCTGCAGAATTGCGATGCGGGTTGGATCGGCAAGGCTCCGAAATAGCTTGGCCTGCTGATTCTCGTGCAGCAGCCGATCTTCGTCAATGTCGCTCGTGATCAACACCGCTGTCAACACCTCCCATTGCAGCCTTCTCCGAATACCGGCATTCTTTCTTAGTAGGACTTTCTATCCAGGACATCCGGATTCCTCTTCTTACTCAACCGAAAATTCTCATCGGATCGGAGTAGTCACTCCAACGTTGTTGTTCATTTTCGAGGAAGGGAGACAGGGAGGGGCCCGGCGCCGGCGAACGTGGAGGGGCAATGCCGCCGGCGCGTTCGATAGAGTCCTATGGCGTGACCGGGGGCGCTTTCATGGGAGCGACCGGCGCCACACTGATCTCATACGTACGGGGCTGTCGCAGCGCGTTGATCTGTTTCTCGAGATCGGCGATTTTCGCCGTCAGATCGGCTTCTTTTGCAGCCTTGTCGGGAACCTGAGCGTCTGGTTTTAGCTGAACATTTCGCCATAGATCGAAGTAGTCGTTGTTCTTCTCATAGACCAGCTTGAGAATCTGATCGCCCTGCGCCGTAAGTGGGCTGTCGTAGTAGCTCAAGTTCACCCCGTCGTTCAACTCCGCGGCGGAATACCGGCTTACGGGAGTTCCATCCACGCTCACCATGTAATCGCCGGGCGCGAGATGGGTCACGGTTAACAGGTAGCGATCCAGGTTGTCTGTGACAGGAACAAGCTGCAGCGCCGGACGAGCGGCGTTCTCAATGGGAAAAACCAGGGCGTCATCCACCCGGTGGAACGATATGCCGCCATTCTGCCGCGCAAGATTGGTGACGTGGGCGCCATCCGTATGATTGACCCGGTCTTTCCCCGCGTCGATCACCACCGATGAAACCATCGGCGGCGCATTCAGCCCTGTCAGGATAAAGTCCGCCATCAAGAGATGTCCCGCTTTGCCCGGATGCACCACGTCTCCGCTCAGGCGGGTATTGGGATCAATGGCCCGGAGCCGGTTAATAGCCGCGACGAACGGATGAAACTGGTCCGCGAAGGGCACGTGCGCGTCCTGCGCCACCATTTGATCCCCGGCCGCAAACTGTTCCAGCACCTGGTTATAGCCGATCATGTCATCGCCCGGCTCATGTTTCTCCACAGGGCTTACCGTAAGCACAATCGGCAGCACACCGGCCGCCTTGATCTCGCGGACAATGTCCTGCTCGCCATGCACGTGCTGCGCGTAGAGCGCAGGGTTAAAAGCGCCGTATCCGGCGTCATTCATGCTGAAGTCGATAGTTACCACCGTGGGATGCAGATCCAGCACGTCCCGCTTGAGCGCCTGGTCGGGCGGAAGTCCTCGCTGGCGCAGCCACGACGTGTCACCACCCCAACCGGCGTTGCGAAACTGCAGGTTCCAGGTTGGAAATCGGGTCAGGAGATAGGTCTCCAGGTACGTCGTGTAGAGACGCTGTTCTGTGATGCTGTCGCCGAGGAACACCACCCGGTCGCCATTGTGAAACGGGAACCCTGCCGGCGCCGCCGCGTTCGCCGCCGCGGCGAACGCCAGAATCAGCGCCCCCACCGCGCAGCACTTCTTCAACATGAATTTGCTCCTTTCCAAGAAATAGGTATCGGGTATTGGATGTCGGCGTCACGCCGCTCGTTTGGCATTGAGAATCCCTCCGTCCCCAGCAGCGATTCCCACCCACATCGGATTCGAATCTCCGATGCGAACCCCAACCATTATTCGACATTCTGCGACCAGAAAGCTCCCATGACCGATGGGTTCTAACTTATCGTCGTACCAACCGGGTCTCCGCCTTGGGATACGGATCGGATGAAATAATCTGTCGGGATACGCTGCCATCCGGTCGCGAAACGGTGCGATAGGCGGTGACACGGTTCGCGCCATCCACAACGTAAACATGCACCCGCTCGCCAGGATGACGGTAGCCCCACACCCTCACCGTGAGAGCGCCGCCGCTCATCGAGGTGGTCAGAATGATCGGCTCTTTGCGGGTGTTCCTGAACTTCAGATCGAGCTCGCCCCAGGCGACCGTGGCGTCTCGCCCTGGAATGGAGTAGCTGGTGCGCATGGAGTGTGGGCTCCGCTCAACGATGCGGCAGTCGGACAGCAGCGCCGCGTTGTATACCGTTGTCGCCACCTGGCACACCCCGCCGCCCGTATCATCCACGACTTTGCCGTTCAAAAAAATCGGCGCGGCGCGATAGCCCTTCGAGATCCGCCGACGCCCCACACGCTTGTTATAACTGAATACCTGGCCCGGAAGAATGAGAGCGCCGTTGATGGCCGAAGAAGCGAGCCAGAGATTGTGGCTCCGGTCTACCTGGTACGGATGGTAGTAAGTCGTATACTCGGCCACTTCGCCATCGATCGGCGCCAGCGTCTGGTCGTTGATCTGGGGGGGAAACCGGTCGATGGGAAGCGACACCGTAACCTGGGATTGGCCGGGATCAGTCGCGATGGCGCGAGCGATGCGCCTGGCGCTTCCGCTCAGATCAAGCCGGACACCGTCATGAGCCGGAATCCGCTCGAACGAAAATCCATCGCCGTTATCCTCAACCGAGATCCCCGCGTTCCGCGCCTTCACTCCAACTTCGCACGCGAGCGGTTTGAGCGCGTCCAGCAGCGTCTTGCGGCGCACTGTCACCGCCGCTCCAAAGTTCCGGCCATGCCATGCGGCGAGCGTCAACTCTTTCAGGGGTTCCATCCCACCGCCTGCACGACCCACCCGGAACGCCTGTTGAACCGCCGCGGGCACGTCCCACACGGCCCCAAGGCGCGCAGCGCTGACTGAAAGCGACCGTGAGCCGGCAGTGGCGGATACTTTACTCTGCGTCAAAGATGGCAGCTCACTGGCCAGCCGCTGGCGCGCCTCCCGCATGGAGAGCATCGAAAGGTTAACACCATCCACGTGGACGCCGCGGGCTATAAGCCCCGAGCGAATAGGGCCGGTCAAATAGAGATAAGCCACCAATGCCGCGCCCATGAGAAGCGCGATCGGAACCGCTGCAAAGAGCATCCGAGACCGGCGGCGGCGCGAAGCCGCGTCTGCCGGCAGCCATCTACGGAATCCCGTCAGTCCCGCATCAGCGTGGGCGCCAGTGGACTCTGCCATTCTTCAAACCTCGTACAAAAGAACTTAAAACAAACGAACTCGAAAGAAGCGGATCACCCTGAGTCTCGGCCGGTTCCGACCGATCTTTATATCCGCGACGCCCGGCATTCGCGAAGGATTCCGACTCGAAAGCCGCCACACTTATGATACTCCGCGTGAGGCTCCGCGCCAAGTGCTATTACGCTCAATGGACCATCTACTTTTCGTCCGAAATCAATTGCGAGAAACAAGAAAGTTTTTCAAGATTATTGCGAAACAGACGATGTTTAGCGCCAGTCGATTGCTGGTAAATAAATTCCGGGCGAGCGGAACCGCGAGCCGCGCGGACCGCTCCTCAGTATGATGGCGTTTGCCATTCAATAAACCCATGATTCGGACGATTCGAACGACCGGCACGGCGCTTTTTTCATTCAGAAATGCGATTTTTCGAAAATTGGCATGAAAATGATAAAAGTTTTGGGTGTTCGGCTGTTTGAATCCAAAAGCGAACAGGGTATAGTACATCACTAGTGCCAGAACAGCGTAGCGCGATGATTTTCGTCCTGCGCGCAGCAAAGAGGGGCACCCTGACCACCATAGGAGTCGACTATGGCAACCAAAGAGAAGGCCGGCAAGGGTAGAGGCTGGCATGGCAATCCCGAAGGCCACGCCGAAGCCGGGCGCAAGGGCGGCCGGCAGGTAAGCCAGGATCGGGCGCACATGGCGGAGATTGGCCGCAAGGGCGGAATCTCGGTCAGCCGCGATCGCGAGCACATGGCGCAGATCGGCCGCAAGGGCGGTCAGCACTAACAAGCAGCGGGGCGGGATCGTTTACCCGCCCCATCCCCGTTACACCAGCTCATTACAGTCACTTTATACGAGTCGCTATACAAGCGGCAGTGACGCTTCGGTGTCAAATGAGAGGCTGCTCGACTCGCCCTGAACTCGCTTGAACCAGCCGGCCACCGCGATCATCGCGGCGTTATCCGTGCAATAGACGCGCGGCGGTGTGGTGAACGCCAGTTTCCGCAGTCGCGCGGCGGCCTCCATTGTAGATCGCAGGCTGCTGTTCGCCGCCACCCCACCCGTCACCATCACCTGCGCGACGCCGTGATGAATCGCCGCATTGATCGTTTTCTTCACCAGCACGTCCACGATGGCCGCCTGAACGCTGGCCGCCAGATCCGGCGGAGCGAGCGGGTTTTCTCCCTGTATGCTCCGGATCACCGCCGTCTTCAATCCGCTGAAGCTGAAATCGCTCCCTCCATCGAGCCAACTCCGGGGGAACGCGGCGGCGTCTGCACGCCCATCCTGCGCCAGCCGGTCGATGACTGGACCGCCCGGATATCCCAGCCCGGCGCAGCGCGCCACCTTATCGAGAGTCTCACCGGCGGCGTCGTCCAGCGTTCCACCCAGCCATCGATAACGGCCCCAGGCCTCCATTAAGATCAGATCGGTATGGCCGCCCGATACAATCAGGCAAACCGCAGGTAGTACCGGCGCCGGGTCGCAAAGATGGCACGCGCAAATGTGACCTTCGAGATGATTCACCCCAATCAGTGGGATCTGATGCGCGAGCGCCAGTGACTTGGCGGCCGCCACACCTACGAGCAGCGATCCAATAAGCCCCGGCCCGCGAGTCACCGCGATCAAGTCAAGATCCTTCCAGGCCAGCCCGGCCGAATCGATGGCCTCTTTCAACACCGGCAGAACCGTCTCCACGTGCCGCCGGGCCGCAATCTCCGGCACCACGCCGCCGTACCGGGCGTGCAGGTCCACCTGGGACGAGACGATGGACGAGAGAACACGGCGGCCATCCTCAACCACCGCGGCGGCGCATTCATCACATGAGGATTCGATACCGAGGACAATCATACGTTCTCACAATCGTTGTCTTTTTCTGGCAGGAGTTGATTCATCAGCTCTTCGCGATCAGGAAATTATAGCTGACCTCGCCGCCTCCGGAGCACCTCATCAAGGAGAACAGCGAGCAGGATAATGGCGCCAGTGACAATCTGCTGCCAGAAGGCGCTGATTCCGTGCAGGTCGAGGCCATTGTTGATCACGCCGATGATGAGCGCCCCGATAATGCTGCCCACCACGCTGCCCTTTCCGCCAAAAAGACTGGTCCCGCCAACCACTACCGCAGCGATGGCGTAAAGTTCGTACCCCTGGCCGGCTGTGGGCTGGCCGCTGACCAGCTTGGACATCAGCAGGATGGCGGCAACGGCCGAAAGCACACCCGAAAGCGTGTAGACAAACAGCTTGATCCCTGCGACGTTGATGCCGGACAGACGAGCGGCCTCTTCATTACCGCCCAGGGCGTACACGTGCCGGCCGATCCTCGTGCGGGTGAGGAGAATATGGCCTATCACGGCGATGACCACCGCGACTAACGCGGCGATCGGGAATGGTCCAAGGTAACCCATTCCCAGCACCGTAAACTTATCCTGCAGCATTGAATTACGTAGGGCCGCGAGCGGCGCGTCGCCGCTTACGATGCCAATGGGTGAGCCATCGGTCATCACCTCGGCCGCTCCCCGGATGGCCCACATCGTCGCCAGGGTTACGATAAACGGCTGCATTCGGAGCCACGCCACCGCCGCACCGTTCAAGAAGCCCACCAGCGCTCCGGCCAGAAGACCCACCACCACCGCGGCAGCCATCGCGCCATCGCCGAGCCGGTGGACAATCGGGACGGCCATCAACGTCATCGCCGTGGTGATACCGACAAAACCGAGAATTGATCCAACCGAGAGATCGATGCCGGCGGTGATGATCACAAACGTCATCCCCACCGCGATAATGGCGTTGATCGAGACCTGCTGCGCGATGTTCTGGAAGTTCTGGGCGCTGTGGAATGCCGGCGTCGTGATCCAGAGACCCACAAGGAGGACCACGAACCCGGTAAATACGCCCGGGTTGATGCCAAGAAAGTTGAAACGCCGGAACGCGGCCATGGATGTCCCCCCATTATTGGGGGTTGGGGGGCCGCCGAAAAAGTTGAAGCGCTGGAACGCGGCCGTCCGCGCGGACCGGGATTTAGATGCGGATCCCTGCCGGTTGTCGTTCGATGTCATTCGATCCTATTCCTGGCGCTGATCGTATACCTATCTCCGATCATATTCCTACGGCAAGCCTGCCGATCTTCTCCTGAGTGGCGTCGGCGCGGTCCATTTCGCCGACGATGCGGCCCCCACGGACGACCACGATCCGGTCCGCCATCCCGAGCACCTCCGGCAGCTCCGAGGAAATCATCAGAATTCCAACACCCTGCTTTACCAGCTCATTCATGAGCTGGTAAATCTCAACCTTGGCGCCCACGTCGATTCCGCGCGTCGGCTCATCCATGATCAGCAGTTTTGAATGGGTAAAGAGCCACTTCGCGAGCACCACCTTCTGCTGGTTTCCGCCCGAGAGATTGCGAATCATCTGCTCCACCGAGGGTGTGCGCACCCCCAGGCTCTTGACGTACTCCTCCGCGACCGCGCGCTCTCGGGAGCTGCTGATAAAGCCGGCTGTCGTGAGACTCCGGAGGGCGGCGAGCGTAGTATTCTCCCGAACCGTCATGCCGAGCACCAATCCCTGCTGCTTCCGGTCTTCAGTAACAAGGCCTATCCCGGACTTGATCGCGTCTCGTGGAGATCGGACCGTGAGCGGCTTACCATTCAACGTCATGGTCCCGGCGTCGAACGGATCCGCGCCGAAGATGCAGCGCGCAATCTCAGTGCGCCCGGATCCAACCAGTCCCGCCAGCGCCACGATCTCCCCCGCGTGAACGGTGAGATTGATGTCCTCGAGCACTCCTTTACGAGTGAGACCGCGCACTTCTAACATTGGAGCGCCCACGGGCACGCCCGCCTTGGGGAAGTTTTCCTCCAGCTTGCGTCCCACCATCATCTGGATCAGGTCTTCCTTGGTCACGGCGTTGACAGGCGCCGTGCCGACCGTGTGTCCATCTCGGAGAACGGTAACCCGGTCCGCGATGTTGAAGACCTCTTCCATCCGGTGAGAAATATAAATGATGCTCACGCCCTCGGTTCGAAGCTGCCGGATGAGCCGCCAGAGGTTTTCCAGCTCATGCTCCGTGAGCGTCGCCGAGGGCTCGTCCATGGCGATCACCTTCGACCGCCGGCTCGTCGCCTTTGCAATCTCCACCATCTGATGCTGCGCGACCGAGAGCCGGTGAACCAGAGTGCGCACGTCGATCTGGGCGCCCAGATTATCCATCACTTCTTGCGCGTCCTCGCGCATCTTCTTGGAGTTCACAAAGCCCGGGACCGCCGCTTGCGGTTCACGCCCCAGGTAGATGTTTTCCGCGACGCTGAGATGCGGCACTAAATTGAACTCCTGGTAAATAATGTTGATCCCGAGCTCCATCGCCCGCTGCGGCGAGTCAATCGTGATCAGCTTGCCGTCCAGGTAGATGCTGCCCGAGTCGGCGTGATACGCGCCGGCCAGCACCTTCATCAGCGTGGATTTTCCCGCGCCGTTCTCGCCCATGAGCGCATGCACTTCGGCCGGGAGCACCTCAAAGCTGACGTTATCCAGCGCACGCACGCCCGGAAAGCTCTTACAAATGTTTTCCATCCGGAGAGCTGATTTCACTGTTTTCACTGTCGTCGAAGTTAGTGCTTCTGTCATCTGATTTTATTCATCTTTATATTCGCTGCTCGTCATGGCTGTGGAAGCCGGAGCCGGAAGCAAGGACTATTACTTGGTAAAGCTCTCCGGCGTGACCAGCCCGGTGGGAATCGGAATGGACGGCGGGACCGATTGGCCGTTCAGGTATCGCGTGATGGCGTCGATCGTGGTTTCGCCGATGACGTGGGGATACTGAATGGCGTCCGCCTTGAGCTGGCTGCCCGAGGCGATATAATTCTGCGCCTCCGGCACGGCGTCGAAGCCAACAATCATCACTTTCTTATTGTTCAACTGCTGAAGGGCCGAAAGCGCCCCGAGCGCCACCGGGTCGTTGATGCCAAAGAAGGCGTTCAGGTCGGGATGCGCGGTGACGATATCCGTCGCCTTGGGAACCGCGTTCTCCCGCGTCGCGTTGTTTACGTCCTCATCTGTAACAATCTTGATGCCCGGATATCTCTGGATTGCGTCCTTAAAGCCCTTCACCCGGTCCTGCACGGAGCTAACGGTGCGATCATCCAGAATCGCCACGGTTCCCTTGCCTTTCAGGAGCGTTTTGCCCAGATAATCCCCCACCAACCGGCCGCCCTGCACGTTGTCGGAGGCGATATGGCAGACCACCTTACCCCCCTCGCTGGCGATATCGGCGGTAAAGACCGGAACGTTGGCCTTGTTCGCCTGGGTTACGGCGGAGATGATGCCCTGGCTGTCCACCGGGCAGAGCACGATGGCATCCACCTTCTGAGCCACGAAGTCCTGGACCTCGCCAATCTGCTTATTCAGGTCCTTATCTCCCGACTCCACAATAACCTGAAGCTTCTGCTTCGCGCCCTCATCCTTGAGGCCCTTCTCGAGAGCTTTATAGAATTCGTCATCACGAGTGAGGAGGCTGACCCCAATTTTATAAGGCTTTTTGGCGGGGCCGGAGGGAATCGCAGCCGTGGGAATGGATGGTTCGGTGAGCTTGAGCGTGTAATTCCCGCCGGCCGCTGCGGGCCCACCCGCCGTTTTTACCGGCGCCATCGTTCCACCCGTCGAACCGTTAGAAGATCCACCCCCGCCCGAACAGGCGCTCAGGAGAACTGCAAGAGAAAGCGCCGTGAAAAGCGCCGCCGACCGGCCTATCAATGATCTCATCGCTCAAAGCCTCCCGTGATCACCATCCATAAGAAAGAGATATACTCTTAGCTTCAATGTGATGGCACGGGATTCCTTTACCGCAGGGCGCGGAAGGATGAGGTAGGAAGGATGAAGGATGAATCAAAAACCCAACACCTAACACCCAACACCTAACACCTAACACCCAACACCTAACACCTAACACCCAACACCTAACACCTGCGCCAACGGGACTTTCGGGCGATTCGCAGGCGATCCGGCGCGGATGTTCGTTCGCCGCGGAGCGTTTGTGCTTAGAGATTCTTCAAGTTCGTAACAAAAAACCCGAAATCGCTTGACAGAGATCCCCTGAATCTGGGAATATATGTGCAGCGACCACTGGCGTTCTGAGTGATGACACCCTGGCAGCCGGCGAGCGAAGCGATATCGGATTTACCTGCTGATACGAGTCTGGTTTTCGTCCCGAGTCCTATCCGCAGCTAAGCCCTCCGCTTTCCCCCGTCTGTCTCTGTCGCCCAGTCCGTGCCCGCCGCGAGTAACTCGCGCGCGCCTTGTGGTCCCCGAGCAGTAAGGTCTTGTCATAAGTCCTTTCTACGAATTAGGAGGCCACGATGGACAACAGCATCCTTCCGCAGTTGGGAGGGGTTAGCGTAACAGCGCTCTGGTGTGTGCTTGGTTCGGCCGTTGTCTCGCTGCTCTTCGGCGGGGCGCTTGGCGTACGCGTTCTAAAGCGCAGCCCCGGCTCGGAGGCCATGCAGCGGGTTTCACTGGCAATCCAGGAGGGGGCTGGCGCCTATCTGAGCCGTCAGATCCGCATGATGAGATGGTTCCTCTTCGCGCTGGCGTTTGTTCTCTATTTTATGTTCCGTACGATCTACGCGCATGACACCTCGCTGCGGCCGGGCCAGATTACCAGCCTCTCCATTGGCGTCGCCGTCGCCTTTTTGGTGGGCGCTCTCTTCTCTTATCTCTCCGGGTACGCCGGGATGTACATGGCGGTGCGCGCCAACTGTCGCACGGCGGCCGCGGCGCTCACGGGAATGGGGAAAGCGCTCCAGGTGGCGTTTCAGGCGGGCGCGGTGTCGGGAATGGCGACGGTTGGCCTTGGTCTTCTTGGCGCCACCGCAATTATCCTGGTCTACCGTGAACAGTCGGTGCGGGTCCTGATTGGCTTTGGTTTTGGCGCCAGCCTCGCGGCGCTCTTCATGCGAGTCGGCGGCGGCATCTTCACCAAGGCGGCCGACGTGGGCGCCGACCTGGTGGGTAAGGTAGAAGCCGGCATTCCCGAAGATGATCCTCGGAACGCGGCTGTCATCGCCGATAACGTCGGTGACAACGTGGGTGACTGCGCCGGCATGGTGGCCGACGTCTTCGAATCGTATGGTGTGACTCTCGTGGCGGCGATCATCCTGGGCGCGGCGGTGCTGGCCGATCCCGGTTTCCGGCACACCTACGGGGTCTATGCCAACACCATGGCCGTGATGCTGATCATCTACCCGATGCTGGTACGAGCTATCGGAGTCGCTGCCGGCATTATCGGTGTCATGGCGATTGGCGACCGGGACGACGTGGATCCGATGCAGGCGATCAACCGCGGCTTCTATCTCTCCTGCGCGGTCGCCGTCGTTGGCAGTTGGGCTGTCAACTACTTCTACTTGCGCGATCCGGCGACGGGCCACCCGGACTTCCGGTTCTTTGGCGCGACAATTACCGGAATCGGCCTTGCCCTGGCGATTGGCTTCCTGACCGAACATTACACCGCAACGCACAAACCGCACGTTAAAGAAATCGCCGCCGCCACCACAAGCGGCGCGGCGACCATGCTGCTGCAGGGCATCGCCAGCGGGATGGAGAGCAGCGTGTGGGCGATCGTGGCTATCGCCATCACCATTGGCATCTCGATGGAAGTCTTCCATGGCAGCGTCGTTCTCGCGGCCTATGGTATCGCCCTCGCGGCGCTTGGCCTCCTGACCCCAACCAGTTACATGCTTGCGATGGACACGTTTGGCCCGATTTCCGATAACGCCAATGGCATTTTTGAGATGTCCGGGTCGGTAGATGAGGAGCTTGAGGCACGCGGCAAAGCCGATCCCACGCTGATGACTCCGCTCCGTGTCGTTGCCCAGCTGGACGCGGTTGGCAATACGACCAAGGCGCTCACAAAGGGATTCGCCATCGCGACCGCCGTGCTAGCCGCCATTGCGCTGTACGGCTCCTTCGTCTCGCAGGCCGGCCTTGGCGCACAGATTGGACGCTTCGCGCATGCCGCGGCGGGCATTCAACTGAACCTGCCGGAGGTCTTTATCGGCTTCCTGATTGGCGGCGCTGTGCCGTTCCTCTTCAGCTCGTTTGCTATCCGGGCGGTGAGCCGGGCAGCGCAAGAGTTGGTGACCGAGGTGCGTCGGCAGTTCCGGTCGGATCCGGGCATCATGGCCGGTACCAGTGTCCCTGACTACGCCCGGTGCGTGGACATCAGCACGGCGGCGGCGCAGCGGGAACTGCTCGGACCGGCGCTGCTGGCCATCTTCTCGCCAATCTTAGTCGCGTTTACAATGGGTCTCCAGGAACCATTTAAGGGCGCCGAGGCGCTCGGCGGCTTCTTAGGGGGAGCGATTCTATCGGCGCAACTGCTGGCGGTGTTCCTCTCCAATTCCGGCGGCGCGTGGGATAACGCCAAAAAGTCAATTGAAGACGGATCACACGGCGGCAAAGGAAGCGACTCTCATAAAGCGGCGATCATTGGCGATACTGTCGGCGATCCTTTCAAAGATACCGCGGGCCCGGCCCTGAATCCGATGATCAAGGTCATGAACCTGGTCGCGCTGCTGATCGTTCCAATCGTGATCGACAAAGGAGTCGGCACCGGAGTGCGCGGCGTGATTGTCGCTATAAGTCTGATTGCCCTCGCCGTCGCCGTGATTCGAAACAAGGCTTCGACCAAATCCGGCATTGAAGAGCTGGGAATTACGGGGCCCCTTGAGTCG
>Ga0307374_10010558_pt1 | contig 13342 bp, 9 predicted proteins | sample OX3MG_FD_202532 | JGI IMG/M metagenome (GOLD analysis project Ga0307374, IMG submission 202532) | Soil microbial communities from Risofladan, Vaasa, Finland - OX-3 | ecosystem: Environmental > Terrestrial > Soil > Coastal area > Acid sulfate soil | place: Finland: Risofladan, Vaasa | collected...
TCGAAGGGACCGACCCTCAATCACCACAGCGTCAACGGCATAACGGGCACGATCCATGGACACCACCTGAGCAGGTGTCCACGATGTCCTGGGACATACTGTCCACTAAGTCATGGAACCAGACACCACCGCCTCCGCCATATGGTGATCAACGCGCCCGCCGGGCCATTCGACGACGAAGCGGCCATGGAGCTGGCCCTGGCCGAGGCCGGGCTGGCCGAGCTCCACGACGACGTCCCGGTGGGTGCAGTGACGCTGGTCGAGGGCCGGGTGATCGCTGCCCGGCACAACGAACGGGAGCTGAAGGGCGATCCGACCGCCCACGCGGAGATGCTCGCCCTCGCCGACACCGCCGCGGCGCTCGGCACCTGGCGGCTGCCCGAGGTGACCCTGGTGGTGACCCTCGAGCCCTGCCCGATGTGCGCCGGCGGGTTGGTGGCCGCCCGGGTCAAGCGGGTGGTGTTCGGGGCGGCCGATACCAAAGCCGGGGCATGCGGGACCCTCTACAACCTGTGCGCCGATCCCCGGCTCAATCACCAGATGGAGGTCACCGCCGGCGTGCGAGCCGACCAGGCGTCAGCCCTGCTGACCGGGTTCTTCGGCCGCCGACGCCGCGAGTAGCCTCTCGTCCGGAGGGATGCGAGAGTGGCCGAATCGGACGGTCTCGAAAACCGTTGTGTCGCAAGGCACCGTGGGTTCGAATCCCACTCCCTCCGCCAAGTGTGATGTCCCGGGAGATCGTGGACTGTCACAACCAGCCGCGTCGACGTCGAGCGGTTGAATCGGTGCCCCCGGTTCAACCGCTGGCGTCGCCGGCCGACTCGCGGCTGGACAGCCAGCGATGGAGGCCGGCGGCATTCGAGTGGACGCCGTTCATGATGTCGAGTTTCTTCCGGTGCTCGTCGGGGACACCCTCCATGTCACCCTCGAATTCGGTTGCCAACGCGGTGGCGATGTCCGCGCCCCGGCGAAAGGCGGCCTCCGCCACCTCCGCCCACCGGCGCAAAGTCCCGTCCGCTTCCTCGAGGAGGTCTCCCGGATCGCCGAGCAGCCCGTAGTGGGCCAAGGCGATGCCGGCTGGCCGGCGATCGGCGAACCGCTGCAATGAGTGCAGCGCCTGGTCGAGATCGAAATCCGGGGGCGGGGTGGACGGACGGAGCACTCCGGCATCGGGCAACTTGACCCCGACCGCATCGCCGGCGAACAGCACCCCGCTCAGGGAGTCGTGGAGGGCCACGTGGTGTTTGGCATGTCCCGGCGAGTCCACCGCGACCAGCGTTCGGTTGGGTCCCACCCGGATGGCCTCCCCATCCTCCAATACATGCAGCCGCTCAGCCGGGGTCGGATCGAGTCGGCCGTAGAGGGAGTCGAGCAGGGGGCCGTAGACCCGTGCGGCGGAGTCGACCAACTTGGTGGGGTCGGCCAGGTGCCTCGCCCCCTTCGGGTGCACGTACACGGTGGCCTTGGGAAAGGCCCGGGCCACATCGCCGACCCCACCGGCATGGTCGAGGTGGATATGGGTCACCACCACTCCGGCCAGGTCCCCGGGACCCAGCCCGAGCGCGTCGAGCTCGGCCAACAGCACCGGCACCGAGCTCTGGCTTCCGGTCTCGATCAGCACCGGCTCCGGTCCCTCGATCATGTAACCGGCGGTGACCCGCTGCCACCCACCCAGCAGGGTGTCGAGCTCGATGACTCCATCGGCGATGGTGCGCCCCGCCCCCGGAGATCCCATCGCCTCGGCGTCGTAAGGATGGGTGTGGGCGTGGTGTGGGCCGCTCACGACGGGCTGACCTCGATCACTACCTTCACGTCGTCCGGCTTCCGGTCAAGCGCTTGTTGCCACGATTCGATCGGCACCCGCCGGGTGATGAGCTTTCCCAACCAGGCGGGGTCGGCGGCGGCCAGCCCGTCGGCGGCGGCCTGGTAGTGGCGCCGGTTGGCGTTGACCGATCCGACCACGGCCTCGTTCTCCAGGACCATCGACCGGTTCAACGCCCCTTCATCCACGGTGATGGTGCGCCCTCCCGAAGACACCCCGGTCAGGCACACCACCCCGCCCGTACCGACGTGCTCCATCGCATCGAGGACCAGCGACGACACCCCCGTGCACTCGAGTATCACGTCGGGATCCTTCACCGAATCTTCGATGGATCCGGTGTGGTAGGTGGCGCCCAACTCGGCCACCAGCTGCGGCTTGAGTCCGGCGGTGACCTGGTCGAAGACGTGGACCTCGAAGCCACGCTGCACCCCGAGCATGGCCGCCAACAACCCGATGGGCCCGGCCCCGGTGACCACCACCGTCTTTGGAGCCCAGTGGGCCCGCCCACCGATCCGGTCGACCTGTTCCCAGGCCTTGGCCACCACACTGGTCGGTTCGAGGAGGACGCCGAGAAAGCCCAGCTTCGGGTCGACCTTGACCGCGAACTCCGGTTGGATCCGGTACCGGTCGGACAGGTAGCCGTCGTGTTGTTTGATACCCCGCTCGGTGTACCGCCCGTTGCGGCAGAAATCCCACTCACCCACCGCGCAGTTGGAGCATGGCACCGGGTCGGGCCGGCGGACGATCCCCACCACATAGTCGCCCTTGGCCAGATCGCCACCGGCCGGGGCTTCGAGCACCTGCCCCAGCGATTCGTGCCCCAGCACCAACCGCTCCCGTCCGGGCGGGGGCCACCCGTAGGCTCCCGACAGGATCTCGATATCGGTGCCGCAGATCCCGACGGCGAGGGTCTGAACCAGCACCGGACCGTCAGACTCGGGCGGTTCGTCGACATCGTCGAGTCGGGCGGAGTCCTTGGTCAACGGAACGACAGTCAGCGCTTTCATGGATTTTCCTTCCTGAAGGTCGGACCTGGAGGGGTCATCGACGTGGAGATGGGATGCCTACTCCGAGGCTGACCCCGTGGCGTTGATCTCGGCTTGGGTGGCTGATCCCTCTGGCGCCGGGGCTCCCACCGGGTCCGGGGCGCTGCGGGGGGGAGGGCGACGAAGGGAGTGTCCTCCCAGATGCATCCGTCCGGTACCCGTCTTCGAACGGGTGGTGGCCCGCCGGACATGGCTGAGAGTGTGCGGGGACACCACCGGTTTCTCGTGACCGTTGAGCTTGGCCACCGAATTCACCAGGGACACATGGGAGAAGGCCTGAGGGAAGTTCCCCACCAGCCGGCCGGCGACCGGGTCATACTCCTCGGAGAGCAGACCCAAGTCGTTGCGGAGGGACAACAGGCGCTCGAGCATCTCTCGGGCGTCGTCGGTGCGACCCAGCATGTTGAGGCAGTCGACCATCCAGAACGAGCAGGCCAGGAACGCTCCCTCTCGCCCGCTCAACCCGTCGACATCGCCGGTGTCGGCGGTCCGGTAGCGGAGCACGAAGCCGCCGTCCATCAATTCCCGCTCGACGGCTTCAATCGTCCCCTTGACCCGTGGGTCGGTGGCGGGCAGGAAGCCGACAATGGGGATCATCAGCAGGCTGGCATCCAGCTGGTCGGACCCGTAGTACTGGGTGAACGAGCCCTTGTCGGCATTGAACCCCTCATCGGTCACCTGGTTGTGGATCTCGGCCCGGACCTCCCTCCACCGGTCGACCGGACCTTCCATACCGCAGTTCTCCACCGTCTTGATGGCCCGGTCAATCGCCACCCAGGCCATGACTTTCGAGTGGGTAAAGTGCCGTCTCGGACCCCGTACCTCCCAGATCCCGTCGTCGGGTTCGCGCCAACCGGCCTCCAGGAACTCCATCAGTTCCCGCTGCAGCTCCCAGGCCGGCAGCTCGACGTTGTCGCCCGACAGCGACGCCTCGTAGAGCGCCGACATCACCTCCCCGTAGACATCTAGTTGGAACTGGCCGGCGGCGGCATTGCCGATCCGCACCGGCGACGACTCCTCATACCCCGGAAGCCAGGCGACCTCCCACTCATCCAGGCGGCGCTCGCCGGCCGGGCCGTACATGATCTGCATCTGCGAAGGGTCGCCGGCCACCGCTCGGAGGAGCCAGTCGCGCCAGGACATGGCTTCTTGGTAGAACCCGCCTCTCATCAGGGACTCGAGGGTGAGGGTGGCATCGCGCAACCAGCAGAACCGATAGTCCCAGTTCCGCCCCCCTCCGAGCGTCTCGGGGAGCGAGGTCGTGGCCGCCGCCACGATCCCTCCGGTCGGTTGGTAGGTCAGCGCCTTCAAGGTGACGAGGGAGCGCACCACCGCATCTCGGTCAGGACCTTCGTAGGTGCTCTGGGCAACCCAGTCCCGCCACCAGTTCTCGGTGTCATCGATGGCGTAGACGGCATCGACCGGGCGGGGTGGCTCTTCACAGGCAGCGAACCAGGCCAACGAGAACGGGACCCGCTGCCCTTCCGACACGGTGAACCGGGCCACCGTGGACATGTCCTTGCCCTCGGTGTGGACCGGCGTCCAGAGGGACAGCCCGTCGGGGCCGGCGATGGCCACCAGGGTGCCATCCAGCCGCCGTACCCACGGGACGATCTGTCCGTACCCGAATCGCATGGTGAGCACCATGTCCATGGTGACCGTGCCCCGTACCCCCTCCACCAACCGCACCACTTCGGGGTGTTGTTGACGGATCGGCATGCAGTCGATGACCCTGACGGTTCCTTCGTCGGTCACGAACTCCGACTCGAGGACCAGCGAATCCCCCCGGTATCGGCGGTGGGTTGCCCGGTGCGACCCGACCGGTGCCAACTTCCAACAGCCGTGTTCCTCGGTGCCCAGGAGTTTCGAAAAGCAGGCGGCCGAGTCGAAGCGGGGCAGACAGAGCCAATCGATGGAGCCGTCGCGCCCAACCAACGCCGCAGTGTGGAGATCACCGATGATTCCATAGTCCTCAAGGGGCAGGCTCATGACCCATGTCTAGTCGGGCGTCTCCGGTCCTGCGGCCGCAGCCACCCGTCCGAACGCGGCAAACGGTGACTCAGCTGGTGGCACATGGCCCGGTACCGACCGAGCCGGAGGTGACCTCGGCCTTTTGCACCCGGGTCAACACCCCGGGAGAGGTGAGCGCATAGCCGATGTTGCCGTTGGTGGTGGAACGGGAGAAGACCACGCCGATCACCTGGCCATTCGCCTCGACCAACGGACCCCCGGAGTTCCCGGGACGCACCACCGACTGGACTTCGTATACGTCGCGCAAGGTGAGCGCCTGGCCGTAGATGTCCCTGCCCTCGGCGGAGAAATTGGCCATGATCCCGGCCGGTTCGGCGGTGAAGGGGCCTCCACCCGGGTACCCCAGGACCAGGGCCTGCACCCCGCGGGCGACGTCGTTGGGATCAAGGCTGAGAGGATGTTCACGGAGTCCTGAGACCCTCATCACCGCCAGATCGTAGCTGGGGTCGAAGAGGACAACGGTGGTGTCGTGGGTCCCCGAGCTGTCCTGGACGGTGGGATGGGGAATCCCGGCCACCACGTGTGCATTCGTCACCACCACCCCGGGTCCCACCACGAACCCGGAACCCTCTTGGATGTCACCGCACCCCGATCCGACGATCTTCACCGTCGATGGACCGGCAATATTCAACGCGGTCTGCATCTGGGCGTCGCCGGGAAGTGTCACCGGTCCGGCTGACGCCGGAGCCAGCTGGGCGAACACCGGTGGGAAGCCCTCGGCGGAGAGGAACGACTGCACGCGGGAGAACACCGACGGGGGGGCCGGGAGCACGTTGTCGAGCGAACGGATGATCTGCGAACCGGAGATGGAGGCATTGATCGGGAGATACGAGCTGTTGACCAGGGTGCTGGCCACCAGCCAGGTGGCTAGTAGCGAGGCGATGACGGCCACCACCACGCCAAATCCCGAATCGACCGCCCCCAGCCGGCCCCGGTGGAACCGCTTGAACAGTTTGGCCCCCACCATGCGCCCGGCGATTCCGCACACAATGGCGATGCCCAACATGGTGATGAGGGCCACCGCGGCCCGGCCGCCGGAAGAGTGGACCGAGGCGGCAGTGACCGATGCCAGCAACGCCCCCAGGTACAGGCCGATCCAGAATCCACCGAAGGAGAGCACCTGCATCACCCCACCGAGCCGCAGTCCCTGAATGGCGGCGATGGCCACGACCACCAGGATCATGATGTCGACCAAATTCACGCCGTCGACTCCCACTCAGGTCCCTCAGCGCCAGGAACGTGTACAAGGAGTTCGATCACCGACGGTCAACGGTAGACGGCGAACCACCCGTGGTGAGTTCAATACAGCAAGAATCCTGCCTGCGACCCCTCAAGCGTGGCAAGATCGCGACCGGCAAGGCCAAGATACGGGCCTCATCGCTCACCCATTTGGACCATTCCCACCAAAGAGATCGGACTTCCCGATGACCGACACCAGTCCTCCCCCGAGCGATCAGCCACCCGAACCGACTGAGACCCCAGCCGCCGCCCCGCCGCCTCCCCCGGCCCCCGCCGCCCCGCCTCCGCCGCCCCCGGCGACAGCACCGCCCCCGCCGACAGCACCGCCCCCGCCGCCTCCTCCGGTCGCTCCTCCTCCACCGGGGCCGGCCCCCGGGGCACCGGCTTCGAGCTCGCCACCGCCAGTGGCCGCCCCTCTCTACGCGCAACAGCCTCCCGGACCGCCTCCCGGCGGGGCCCCTCCGTATGGCACTCCCTATGGGCAAACACCGCCCGGTGCTCCCGAGTACGGCGCGCCTCCCTACGGCGCGCCTCCCTACGGAGCGCCTCCCTACGGGCAACCTCCGGCCGGCGCTCCCTACGGCTATGCCACCGGGCCGGTCGACGGACTCGGCCGCCCGCTGGCCGAGTGGTGGCAACGAGCGGTGGCGATCATCATCGACACCATCATGCTGGGAGTCGTATTCGCCATTCTGCGCGGTATCTTCGGTGGAGGAAACACGATCGTGTTCAATTCGAACGGCACCACCATCGTGCACACCGGCCATCTGGTCATCGCCGAGATCATCGAGATCCTGCTCACCCTCGTCTACTTCGGGATTCTCGACGGAAGCGAACGAGGTCAAACCCTGGGCAAAATGGCCTTGGGGATTGCCACCCGGGACATCGATACCGGCGGGCGCATCGGTCCATGGCGCGCCGCGCTCCGTCGCTTCATCTACAGCGTCCTGTGGGTCATCTTCTTCTTCCCGGGTCTGCTCAACGCGCTGTGGCCGCTATGGGACCAACGTCGCCAGGCCTGGCACGACAAAGCTGTCCGCTCCGACGTCGTCAAGATCCGTTAGCCCGATCTCCAGCATGAGCGGTGCATGGCGTCGGCGAAAACATGGGATCCTCGGCGCGATCGTCACCGGGGCCGTTCTGGCCGGGTGCTCATCGGGCCCACCTGCGCTCTCATCAGGGAAAACGTCAGCCACCCTGGCTACGATCCCGTTCAGGCCAGGATCGCCATGGAGCGGCGCACTGGTACCGGTCGTACCGCCCAAGCCGGTCAATTCGGTGACGGCGGTGACCTGTGTGACGGCTTCCAAATGCTGGGCGGTCGGCTCCACGGTCGGCGGTGGTGGCGCACCCAACGGGGCCGCATTGATCGCCACCTCCGATGGGGGAACCCGCTGGACTGCCCAGCCCATCCCGCCGACGACCGCCTACCTCGCCGACATCGCCTGCAGCACTCCCTCCCGGTGCGTGGCGGTCGGCCAGGGCCAGGGAAACCAGGGCATCGCCATCACCACCAACAACGGGGGGACCAGCTGGGGTCAGGCGGCAGTGCCGGCCGGGATCAGTGACGTGACCACGGTGACCTGCGGGTCGGATCGACGGTGCATGGCCATCGGATCACTTTCCTCCGGCGACGTCGCCCTGGTGTCGACGTCGGCCGGGGCCAGCTGGACCCAGGCGGGGACGTTGTCGGGAGGCACCAGCGGGGCCAGCGGTATCTCGTGCATCGACCCCCAACATTGTTGGGTGACCGGTCACACCGTGACCGGGTCGGTCGTGTTCACCGCCAACGCCGGCGCTTCGTGGACCAGCCTTCCGATCCCGGCGGGTTCGGGTCTTTTGAACTCCGTCTCCTGCGTTCAGGGGCCGGCCGACCAGGCGGGCGCGGTGCCGGGCTCGGCGCCCACCGGCCGGATCACCGTTCCCAACTCACCGACCAGCGCGGCGCCGCCAACCACATCGTCACCCCCCGCCGGCGTGCCCGGAGTGAGGTGCACGGTGGTCGGAACCACCGCCAACGCCCAGGCCGTGGCCCGCACCGGCCACGGTCTGATCTTCACCAGCTCCAATGGGGGGGCGACCTGGACCAGTCAGCCGGCACCGACCTCGGTCGCCGACCTCTTCAGCGTGTCCTGTATCGCCGACGACACTTGCGTGGCCGGGGGAAGCACGGTCACCAGTTCGGCCACCTCCGGGGTCCTCCTCTTCACCGGGCCCACGGTCAAGCCCTGGAAGGAGGCCACCACGGTCGCCTCGCCCGAGCCGCTCTTGGGGCTGGCCTGCACCTCCGCCTCGCAGTGCGTGTCGGTCGGGGAATCGATCATCCAGCATCTGGTCGCGCCGTGAGCGGCACCCGCGTGTGTCCTCCCGGCCCGGGACGGCCCCGTGCCCGATGACCGGACCACCGTCACCGAACTCGGGACCGCGCTCGGCACCCTCGGGTATCCGGACCTTTCCACCGCCCTGGCCCGGCGGCCTGACGAGCTGCGGATAGGAAGCGACATCTGGGACCGGCTCCATGACGTCCACCGGGACGGGCGGTTCGCCGCGGAGTTCCGCCTGGCGTTCGAGAACGGGCGAGCCATGTTGGCGGCTCCAGATGGGCTCAGGGGGCGAACTCCCAGGATCATCGAGTGGACCGGCGGTCGGCGGGCTCCGGGGGACGAAGTTGCCCCGATCGACCTCCGCATCGACCACGTGTACCTGATCAGTTGCAAGTACGAATCTGACATTCTCGCCAATACCTCCCCGGCCCGGTTGTTCGACGGTTTGTTGGCCATGTCCGGGCACTGGGACCGCGCCGACTGGTTCGAGGTGGTGGCCGTCGACGAGTTGATGGTCCTCTACGCCGGCTGCCTGGCCGTCACCGGGTTGACCGATTTTCCGCCGGCTCCCGGACTCTGCACCAAAGAGCAGCACCGCGAGCTTCGGGATGCCCTGGCTGGAAGGTCCTATCCCAACGAGGAAACCAAGGCTGCCTACGCCAAGTTGTGCACGACGGTCAGCCGGGAGTCGGCACAACGTTGGAAGCGACGCATGGACGAAGCCGATATCGGATCGGAACTCATGGTGTGGCGCTTGCTTCGGATCGGCAGTGCTCCCTATTTCGTACTCGGGATCGACCGACACAGCGGCCAGCCGGTCCAGTACCGGATCTCCAGCCCCTGGGACTGGAGGGACGAGTTCGAGGTGGTCGATTTCGGTATCGCCGCGGGGGTGGCCGGACAGCCCCGGGTCGACTGGCACTGCCGGTACCGTTCTCGCCACCGGGATTCCCACCAGCAATCCGCGGTCGCGGGTCATGTCGAGATCCGATGGAGCCACGGCCGTTTCGCTAATCCGCCAGAGGCCAAGATCTACCTCGATACCCCCATGGACGAGCTTCCGGGGTATCACCGCCTGTCCGAAACAGAAGGGCCACAGCTCACGTTGTGGTCAACCTCGTAGATCAGTCTCTCCCCGGCTTGGCCGAGCCCCCCGCTGCAACAACCGCAATCCGACAATCGGAAAGATGAGCACGGAGAGTACGCCGGCGGCGATGAGGGCGGCGGCATTCTCGTGGGTCACCTTATTTGCTGCCACCCCGATCTCGGCGATGACGACGATCAGGGGCAGCCCGGTGACCGAGAACAGCGCCAGGGGCAGCAGCTGATTTTTCGGCAGATGCTTGCGGTACACCAGCAGCGAGGGAACGCCCCTGACCGCCAAGAGGAGGAGGAGATAAAGCGGGATGCGGAGGGCGGCGCTCGGACTGTGGAGAAGCGAATGGAGATCGAAGGTCACGCCACTCACCACGAAGAAGATCGGAATCAGAAATCCGAAGCCGATGGCTTCGAGCTTTCCCCGAATGACCGGGCTGTCGTCGCCCTCGGTGAACAGGCGGACCACGATCCCGGCGGCGACCGCGCCCAGCAGCACATCGAGGCCGAGCGTTGACGCCAAATAGACGAGCAAGAAGATGAGAAGTACGGATATCCGGACCGGCAGTTGGGAGCTGGAATGGAGATGCCGGCCCAGCATCGCCACCACCCGAGGCGGCTGGGTCCGGGTGGCCAGCAGCGCGGCCGCCACCGCGGTGGCGAAGAACACCACCAACAGCAAGATGGTGATCACCGGATCCCTCTGGGTCAGGAATACGGAACCCACCACAATGGGGCCGAACTCCCCGATGGTTCCTGCCGCCATTACGTGCCGGCCGAATTCGGTCTTCAGAACACCGGCGTCCCGGAGCACCGGCAACACCGTCCCGAGTGCCGTGGTGGTCAGGATCAGCCCGAACACCACTGGGTGGTGCTCCAGACCGGTGGCCACCACGGCCAGGGAAAACCCCACCGCCACCACCGCGGAGGACACCCAGCTCACCGTGGCCAGCCGCAACGGGCGGCCCCGGATCCGCATGAGATCGAGCTCGTAGCCGGCCAGGAACATGAGAAAAGCCAGGCCCATGTCGGAGAATGCCGTCACCACGCTTCCGGTGTGGGCGAGCTTCAGTACATCGGGCCCGACGACCATCCCCAGGATGAGTTCGATCACCATGGCCGGCACCCCGAGTTTCCCGGTGAATTCGGCCAAGATCGGCGCCAGGACCGCAATTCCAGCCACCAGGACCAGGGTGGGGATCCACGAGGCGGCCATCGGTTCCTACCGTACTTGGGGCAAGAAGAGCGCTTCGCTCCAAGCGGCGGAAACGACCGGAGAGGGGCTGGTCACAAAGGTGGGTCACCCCGGCGGCCCCACTCACGCTCACGCCCCAGCTAAACTTGCCGTCCTAGTGGCCGATCCTCACATCACCGCGGTCTTGTGTGGATCCGGCCACGCCACGGGCGGTCTTTCGCCACAATTTCGGTGGCCACTACTGGGGCACCACCCGGGGTTGCGACTCCCCTCACCCCGCGTCATCTAGGCGGGCGAGCATGCAAGATACTCAAGGAAATCCCCTTGGTTGATACCGTCGAACGTCCCCCATCGTCGCAGCCCAACGGAGCCGGCCAGGCCACGGGCCCGGCCCACCGCGTGCGCCACCGGAAGCTCCGACGGGTTCGCGCCCGCCAGGAGCGGCTCTATCGCCGTCGGAGGATGAAGGCCATCATCGCCGTGATCCTGACCGGGCTGCTGATCTGGTTGGCCATCTCTCTGGGAGGGGCGTTGACCAATCCCGTCTACGGAAGTTCGATGAGTGCCCGGTTCGCCGAATGGGCCCGTCAGAACGGCGGAGGCTCGATCATCAACAAGGTGGAGAATTTCTGGTACAGCCACCACGCTCCGAAGGTCGGCGGCGCGGTCCCCCGCGGGGCGATCAAGACCCCGGTCTCCCCGCCGACCACGGCGGCCGACGGGCCGCCTCATCTGCCCGCTCCCGTGGCCATGGTGCCGTTCGCCAGCCCGGCCCTCGCCGGCGAGGGGCAGTGGTCGCCGGCCGGTCGACTGGTCGACGGTATCCCGGCCCTCTACACCACCGAGCTCCGACCCGACGCAGTCCACACCAGTTACGTGGTGGGAGTTGCCTGGATGGACACCAGATTGCTCCACGCCACCCTCTACTCGGGGAGCCAGATCCCCGGCGGCGGCCCGTTTACCCATACCGCTCCGATACAGGCCACCGCGGCCAACTCGCTGGTTTCCGCCTTCAACGCCGGCTTCCTGTCGGGACAGTCCAACGGGGGCTACTACACCGACGGCAAGACCCTGCTGCCGCTCCGGACGGGGGCGGCCTCCGCGGTGATCTACAACGACGGGACCATGACGGTGGCCGACTGGGGGCGCGACGCCACCCTTACCCCCAACGTGGTCGCCGTCCGGCAAAACCTCAACCTCATCGTGGACGGGAGCCAACCCGTCCCCGGGCTGAACGCCGCCGATACCACCCAGTGGGGCAACACGCTGGGCGGGGCTATCTATGTCTACCGTTCCGGCCTGGGCGTGACGCCGAGCGGTGCTCTGGTCTACGTCGGCGGCCCGGGCCTGAACATCACCGATCTGGCCGATCTCCTGGTCCGGGCCGGCGCCGTCCGGGCCATGGAACTCGACATCAACACCGACTGGGTCAATTACTCCTTCTACAACCCGGCCTCGCCCTACGGTGCGGCCACCGCCGCCAATGGGACCGAGCTGCTTCCCCAAATGACCGGGGGACCGGGGCGATACTTCGCGTCATATTGGGCCCGGGATTTCTTCACCATGTCGTCGGCCTACCCAACCGGTCCGACCCCCACCACAACGACGACCAAACCGCGCAACACGGCACCGAGTCACTCCTGAACGAGCCCTGACGGGCTGGTTCCTCGCTGTAGGGTCTTCCAAAGCGCCCATGGAACTCGTCATCAACTTCTCGATCATCACTGGTTGGTTCCCGGTCGTGGTGATCACAGTGGCGCTGGCTTCACTGATCTTGACGGTGGGGTGGCGAAATGGCGCCTGGAAGGCCCAATTGGTATTCGGGCTCCCGGCTGCCTTCGTCCTGACGGTGTTGCTGGCCTTGTCGGTCCATTTCTTCCAGTTCGTGCCGGATGACTTCCCCCGCACCTTCTACCTCTGGGCGTGGTTGGTCATCTTCTCGCTGGTGGTCGCCATCCTCGGCTGGCCGAAGAGCCGGTGGGTACTCCGTCCGCTGTCGATTGTCGCCATCCTGTTCTGCATCCTGGCCGCCTGCACTGTCATCAACCAGCAGTTCGGCTACTACCCGACCCTCGAACGGGCCCTCGGCAAGGACGCAGCCAATTTCACCAGCCTCCCGGCCCTGCAGGCCATCCGGGATCAGGTCAGGGACACCGGGCATCTTCCCGACCATGGCGACACCATCAACGTCACCATCCCACCCACCAAATCGAGGTTTCCGACCGGGCAGGCCGAGGTGTACATCCCCCCGGCCTGGTTCAACAATCCCGAGCCGGCACTTCCGGTGATCGTGCTGATTGCCGGCTACCCGGGCATGCCGACCGACTGGACCCGGGCCGCATTTGCCGACACCACCGCGAACGAATTCGCCGCCGCACATAAGGGGGTGGCTCCCATCTTGGTCATGCCGGATTCGAATGGCGCCGCCCAGGACACCGAGTGCACGAATAGCAGATTGGGCGACGCCGAGACCTACCTGACCGAGGACCTCCCCGCTTACATGCGCACTGAATTCAACGCCAACACCGGGGCCCACTCCTTCGCCGTGGCCGGGCTCTCGGCCGGTGGAACCTGTGCGACGGTGTTGGCC
>Ga0307374_10010559_pt1 | contig 13341 bp, 14 predicted proteins | sample OX3MG_FD_202532 | JGI IMG/M metagenome (GOLD analysis project Ga0307374, IMG submission 202532) | Soil microbial communities from Risofladan, Vaasa, Finland - OX-3 | ecosystem: Environmental > Terrestrial > Soil > Coastal area > Acid sulfate soil | place: Finland: Risofladan, Vaasa | collected...
GGGCTCATCGCCGCGCTGGTGTCGGGCGGATAATCCCCGGTCACCGTCTGCAGGAACACGCTCTCGGGCAACCGCATGCCCTCGTCCTCGGCGAACTTCTCCGCCGGCATGATCTTGCCGCGCGCAATACCGGCCATGTCGGGAATGATCGCCTCCACCTCGGCGATGCCGTGATCGCGGAAGAACTGCTGGATTTCGCTTGCCATCAGCATTCCTTTATTCCTTGGTTGTGGGTCGACCCGGAGTGGTTGACCCGCGCGCGGCAGCTCGGGCGCGGCAGGCCGCGCCGAACTCGGCAAAGATCGCGCGCGATAGTGGGTCGGCGGTGGCATGCCATTCCGGATGCCACTGCAGCGCCAGCGCGAAGCGGCGCGCAGCGCCGACGCGGAATGCCTCGATGACGCCGTCGGGCGCGCGGGCCTCGACGATCAGTCCGGGCCCGAGGGTGCGCACCCCCTGGCCGTGCAGAGAGTTTACCCGCACCCGTTCGGCGCCGGCCAGACGGCGCAGCATCCCACCGGGCTCCAGCACGACCTCGTGCGCCGGTCCGTACTGCTCCTCGAGCGTCGGCTGTCCGTGGTCGCGGTGATCCAGGTAGCCCGGCACCTCGTGCAGTTGCTGCCACAGTGACCCGCCGAACGCCACGTTCATTTCCTGAAAGCCCCGGCAGATGCCCAGCACCGGCAATCCCGCCGCGACCGCCCGGGGGATCAGCGGCAGCGTGGTCTGGTCGCGCTGCGGATCCTGCAGCGTCCCGGCCACGCTCGGCTCCCCGCCATAATGCTGCGGCTCGACATTCGACGGACTGCCGGTGAACAGCAGGCCATCGAGCGGCTCGATCAGCTCATCGAGCAGCTCATGCTGCTCGAACTCGCGGCCCATGGCGGGGATGACGAGCGCAATCGCGCCCGCCGCCTCGAATACGGCCGTGAGATATTTCTCACCGGCGAGGTGATAGGGGTGCAAACCGAGTACACGCCGGTCCGCCGGCACGCCGATGATTGGACGCTTCAAGCTCATGATGATGATGATTGGGCGCCGGCTCGCGAAAGCTGTATGAATATCCAGCCTCCAACCGGCGCCACTGCCGGGGTACGACCCTCATTAGAACATAGGGCCGCCCAGCACGAACGCCGCACACTGCCCACAATTCGCCTGATCGCGCACCATCGGGCGATCAACCTATTGATGCGGCGCAAATTCTCTGGCAAGAGATCCCTATGGCCGACCGCCTCGCTGACCACGCCGCTGACCGCTCCATTGAGCGCTGCGTCCACCGCGCCGCTCCCGATTATGTCGCAACCTACTACACCGCCTCCACCAAGTTGCCGCCACCATCGCGGCCGCTGCAGGGGACCTCGAGCGCCGACGTCTGCGTGATCGGCGCCGGCATCGCCGGCTGCTCGGCCGCGCTGGCGCTGGCCGAGCGCGGCTACCGGGTCGTTTTGCTGGAAGCCCGGCGAATCGGCTGGGGCGCCTCCGGGCGCAGCGGTGGGCAGGCCCTCTACGGGATCGCAGTCGAGCAGGCCGACCTCGAGCAACTGGTCGGGGCCGCCGATGCGCGCCGAATCTGGGAGGTGTCGCTCGCGGGGCTGGCGCTGCTCAAGCAGCGCATTGCCGAGCATCACATCGAGTGCGACTGGGTCGACGGCCAGATGTATGCGGCTATCAAGCCGCGCCAGTGGCGAGCGCTGCAGAGATGCCAGGCCTCGCTGTCCGCCCGCTACGGGTACGCCAGCACCCTGCTGCTCGGGCCGGACGATCTGCGCGGTGTGCTGGGCACCCGGCGCTACAACGGCGCCCTCTACGACAGCAACAGCGGACACCTGCATCCGCTGCGCTATACGCTGGGACTGGCACGCGCAGCGATCCGGGCCGGCGTCGAACTACACGAAGCCAGCGACGTCACCGGGCTGATCCACGCCCACGGCAAGATTCAGGTGCATACCCAGGACGGCACGGTCGACTGCGCGCAGCTGCTGCTGACCGGCGGCGCCTGGCTCGGCCGGCTCGCACCAAAGCTGGCACGCAAGCTGATGACCATTGCCAGTTACGTCATCGCGACCGAGCCGCTCGGCGAGCATCGCGCCCGCCAGTTGATCGCCAACAATGCCGCCGTCTGCGACACCAACTGGGTACTGGACTATTTCCGGCGCACGGGCGATCACCGCCTGCTGTTCGGCGGCCGGATCAACTACTCGGGCATCAACGTGCGCGCCGTCGCCCCCGCCACGATCCGGCACATGCTCGAGGTGTTCCCGCAGCTGCGCGGTTCCCGCATCGACTATGCCTGGGGCTGCCTGCTCGACATCACGGCAAACCGCGGCCCGGATTTCGGGCGCCTCGAGCCGAACGTCTACTTTCTGCAGGGGTTCTGCGGACACGGCATCGCACTGGCCGGCATCGCCGGCTCGTTGGTTGCAGAGGCCATCGCCGGCACCACCGAGCGCTTCGATGTGTTCGGGCGCATCCCTCACCGTGACTTTCCGGGCGGCGCGCTGCTGCGCCGTCCCGTGCTCGCGCTCGCGATGCTGTGGTACCGGCTGCGGGACTTGTTGTAAAACGGAGCCGATGGCCGAGGCCGCCCGGCCAGTCACGTTCCGTCGTTGGACATCGCCAGCAAGGCAAGCTTGGCGACAGCCACGGCACGCACCGCACAGGGTTTGAGGTCACTTCTCCGACAGGCAGTGATGCTCGCAGAGAGGTAATGGCCTGAGGGCGAGGTAACAATTACGACCGTGCCAACCATGACACTGCCTGCGCTTTCAAAGCGTAGCAGGTTACCCGGAACGTGAAGCTGCAAGTTACAGGAATCGATTGTCGGAGCGAGACTCAAGGTGCCCGACGCGGCGATCGCCTCCCTCAGGCGATCTGCAAATTCCTTGGTGAGCCTGTCACCCGTCTGAGCATCGAGACAGACCTTCGGTGGCCCCTGCGGTGCAGGCTCCGCAGCTGGCCGCGGAGTCGTCTGCCCCTGCGGAGGGGAGGCTTGAACCACCACTCCCGCCGCGAGGCACGCGCCCGAAAGTCCGATGACACCCGTCAGCACGAGGAACCTTCGCAGACTCTTTATGGTTGACATACCTATCTTTGGCTGGCGGCCCTGACCGACTGGCGCTCATTGGATGGTGCCTCGAGCATGACCCGTCGGCCTGGGTTTCGGCAACCGGCTGAATCAGCTCGTACCGGTGAGTGAGCGTGCGCTCCAGGGGCGAGCCGGGCCGCGTCGTGCTGCTTCGATCGTGGCGATGTCGATCTTTTTCATTTTCATCATCGCCTCGAACGCGCGCTTCGCGGCCGCACGATCAGAATCGGTCGTTGCTTCCAGCAGTACGCGTGGGGTGATCTGCCAGGACAAGCCCCATTTGTCCTTGCACCACCCGCATGCGTTCTCGGTGCCGCCATTGCCGACGATGGCATTCCAGAAGCGATCGGTCTCGGCCTGGCTCTCGGTGACGATCTGAAACGAAAAGGCTTCACTGTGCTTGAAAGCCGGACCGCCATTCAGGCCGAGACAGGCCACGCCCACAACCGTAAACTCAACCGTGAGCACCTGCCCCTGTTTGCCATCTGGGTAATCGCCAGGGGCATGGTGAACAGCTGTCACAGCACTGTTCGGAAAAGTCCGGGCGTAGAAGCTGGCAGCTTCTTCTGCTGTGCGGTCATACCAAAGACAAATTACGTTCTTGGCCAACGTCTGTTTCCACCTATTCGCAAATTGAGTGACCCTGGCATTCGGCCGATATATCACAATTGGTAACGGGCCGGCCATCGGGATCCGAACGGATGGACGAGTAAGGCTCCGATGACATGGTGCCTGTCAGGCGCGAACTTGGTCGAGCGGCCGGAAAAACGCCGTGCTTGGCCAGGTTGGCGGCGTTCCCCGCGTTTGCAATGAGCTGTTACACGCCAGGCAAAGCCGTGACCACCTGTCTTAGGAAAGACCGGATCACCGCCTCAAAGCGCTCAGGTTGATCGTACTGAACTCCATGGCCGGCGTCTTGTATCAGTTCGACTCGCATGCGCGAGTTGAGACTTTGCAGTGCTTTTACCGTCTCGTGGGAAACGACGCCGGCATCTCCGATGACAAATAGGATCGGGACATCGATTGTACTCACCAACTGGTGATACTCAGGGTTGGGCGGTGTGAGAACGTCAAACGCACTCATCCTGGTCTGCAGCCTCGCGTTGGCTATGAGTTCTACAATCTCAGGCGAACGGCGCGTGTGTCGCGACCGTAACTGTGCCAGCACGTCGCACTCATCATGGCAAAGAAGTCGGCGGTGTTGTTCGGCGACATCGCTGTCGCAAACTTCGCGCTGGCGTTGCGGGCTCAAGAATGTCGGATCGACCAAGATGACACCGCGAATAATCTCGATGTCTAGACTCGCTACCACAGCCGCCGTCATGCCTCCCATGGAGTGCCCCAGCAAAATCGGAGCAGAAAGTCCGAGCCCTCGAATGAGTTCAATGACATCAGCCGCTTGATCCTCATACCTGTACCCATGCAGAGGAGTGCTCGAATTCCCGTGCCCCCTGGCGTCTGGCATCACCACATCGTATTCATTCTCGAGAGAGCGAGCCAAAGGAGTCCAGCAAGCTCCGTTCCCGGTCAGTCCATGGAGCAGAACCAATGGTGGTTTGCCCCCTCCGGTCCGGAGATAATAGATGTTTATGCCGTTTACTTTGCAGAATCCGGTTGTCCAACTCGTCATTGAAATCGGTCCTAATGCGGCTTGGCGGCGCAGCTGGCCCGATCTCGAGCCCGATGGCGCTAGCGGTTGGAGCACGATGGGGCCGGCCAACTGCATTTGCAGCGCTTTGGTCTGGCGCTCTGGTGCCGTGGGCGCGAACCGCGGTAGCATGTAGTCTACGCTTCAGGGGGAGAGCCTAAATGAAAAGACAGTTTGCGCAGGTTGTTCGCATGGGCACGGCGGCGCTGCTGCTGGCGTCCACGGCTATGGTGGCGCAACCGCTGCTGGCCCAGGGAGCACGGCCGCGCACGCCGCCCCTGCTGATGACGAGTCCGGACTGGAAGGACGGCGGCATCCTACCCAACAAGTACACGGCGGCCGCCGGCAAGGCAGTCGTGTCGCCCGAGCTTCACTGGTCGCAGGTACCGCCCGGCACACGCAGCTTCGTGCTGCTGGTGCACGATCCCGAGCCCGTGCTGAACAAGGGCACCAGGATGGACATTACCCACTGGCTGATCTGGAACATCCCGGGCACATCGACCGGGCTGCCCGAGGGAGTCAAGGCGGGGACATTGCCGGATGGCAGCAGACAGGTCAGTCTGCGCTTGAACGGCTACATGGGTCCGGGGGCGCCCCCCGGCCCCTATCACCACTACACGTTCCAGCTCTATGCGCTCGACACGATGCTCGATGTGCCGCAGGGCACGCCGCATCAGGCCTCCGCCACCCGCATGGCCGTGTTCGACGCGATGCAAGGCCACGTGCTCGGCAAGGCCGAGCTCGTGGCTCGGTTCCATAGGTAGGAGCTACGGTTGAGGGGGCCAGCTCACCCGCCCCCCTCGCTCTCTGATTACTGCGCCGCCAGCTCGCGCGCTTCCTGGCCGCCACATCGCGTCGCGCCAGTTCGCGACTCCCACGTCATAGTGATGATATTCCGCGCGTAATTGCCGCAGATCAAGCCAAGAAAGTAAAACGAACGCCGTAGCTCTCGTAAACCGATGCCGCGCGACGGTCGCAGGTTATCAGCTCCGCGGCGTGCGCCACCGCTGTTGCAGCGATCAGGGCGTCGTAAGCGGCGCCGCCGGCCACGGTGTGCTCCGGCAATTCCAGTACGAACTCCTTGTAGGCACGGTCATCGAGACGAAGCAAAGGCTCGCTGAAGCGCAATCGAAGAAAATCACGAACAAGGGTACCCGTGCAACGATGCGGAGGCGGCAGCCGGGTCAAGACAGAGTAGGTCTCCAGGGCACAATGATCGATGAGGCGAACTCCTGCATCGAGCGCCCGGCGCGCGCTGTCATGATGTTCATGCCAGGATGCAAATGCGGCGACGACCACACTGGTGTCAGCGGCCTTCACCGACGTATACGCTCCAGGGTCCCACGCACCTCCTCGGCGGTAAGCGTCGGCAATTCGGTCTGCGGGACCGCGACGACGGTCTTGCCGCGCTTCTGCAAAGTCATCGGCGTCGTGGCGATCTCGATTTCGAGCCGCCCATCGCCGGCGCGGATCTCCAGAGACTGTCCGGGCTTGAGATCCAATGCCTGACGCAGCGACTTTGGCACGACGATTCGTCCGGCCGAATCTATGGTAGTTTTCATGGCATAAATTATACCAATAAAATGGCATATTGATAATCCACAGGTGGCGCAGACAGATGAGTTCGTCGCAGATTGCGTTGCTGACCTGCCTTAGCATCAATACAGATGTGATTGGCGCGCGGCGCCCCGAGGGTCCCATGAGACATATTGCATTCCCCGTTCTCGGTTGCACGGCCTTGTTGGCCGGCGCGCTGCTCGCCGGCTGCGGCCTGGTCGGTACGGCAGCCTCTACGGCGGTCGGCGCCGCCAGCGAGGCACAGGAGGCGCGGCAGGCCAAACAGACCGAGCAGCACGTGCTGCAGCAGGTCCAGCAGGCGCAGCAGCAGGCCGCGCAGCAGCGCGACGCCGCCGAGCAGGCGGCGCAGTGACCCTCGACGCGCTCACGGACGGCTGATCTCGAAGCACTGATGAATGCGTGGATTGCGCTCGAAGTCGAACGGCAGCGTCGCCTTGGAGATGTCCGTCACGTGCCAGCGCGCGGCCACCTCAGGCGCGAGCCGGAAACGCTGCGCATTGGTGGAGAACAGCAGCATGCCGCCGGGAGCGAGCCAGCGCATGCACGACTCGATCAGCTGCAGGTGATCGCGCTGGATGTCGAGCACGCCCTGCATGCGCTTGGAGTTGGAGAAAGTCGGCGGATCGAGGAAGATCAGATCGAACGCCGTCGCGGCCGGCCCTCCGGTTCCGTCGGCCGTCCGCAGCCACTCGCGGCAGTCAGCGCGCTCGAGTCGGTGGCGGACTGAATCCAGTTCGTTGAGCTCGAAGTTCTCCGCGGCCCAATCCAGATAGCGGTTCGATAGATCGACGCTGACGCTGCTGAGCGCGCCGGCGGCTGCGGCATACACGCTCGCACTGGCCGTGTAGCAGAACAGATTGAGCACGCGCGCGCCGCGTGCGCCCTCAGCCAGGCGCGCGCGCGTGAGCCGATGATCGAGAAACAGCCCGGTATCCAGATAATCGTCCAAGTTGACGAGGAATTTCAGTCCGCTCTCCCCGACCACGAATCCGCGCGCCGCATCTTGCGGGCCGGCCTCCGGCGAACCGAAGCCGGGCTGCGCATGGTGCCGCGGCTGGTACTGCGCGGCGCCGCGCTGCGGCTCGCGCCGCCGCAGGTGAATGCGCTCGGGCGCCACCTCGAGCACACGCGGCAACGTCGCCAATACCTGCTCGCGCCGCCGGCGCGCTGCCTGCACATCGATGCTCGCCGGCGGGGCATATTCCTGTACGTGCAGATGCACCGCGCCGCTGCCCAGCTCCACGTAGCGGTCCACCGCGAACGCGTATTCGGGCATGTCGGCGTCATACAGGCGATAGCAGCTCACGCTGGTGCGCCGCGCCAGCTTGTCCAGGCGTTTGAAGTTCTTCTCCAGGCGGTTGGCGAACATCTGCGCGCCGGGGCTCGCGGCCGCCTCGGCCGAGCGCTGCTGACGTTGTGACTGCACATCGACCGCTCCGGGCGCCGCCAGATCGATGCGCAGCAGGCGGCAGGGGATCGCTCCATTCCACAGCTCGTGCACGCGATAGCTGCGCAACCGCAGCGCGCGGGCGGCTTGCGGCGCCGCCGAAAGGATTGCCGCATCCCAGCCGACAAAGTGCTGCCGCAGCGTGCTGCCGAGTTCGGCGTGCAGCGCGTGCGCCTGCGCCGCGTCGCCCATCCGTTCCCCGTAGGGCGGATTGGTGCAGATCAGGCCAGGCTCGAGCGTCGCCGGCCGCACGCGCCCGATCGGGCAATGCTCGAACCTCACCAGCGCCGCCACCCCGGCGCGCTGGGCGTTGGCCACCGCCATGCTCAGCGCGTGCGGGTCGATGTCGCTGCCGCGGATCAGGCTCGCGATCCCGCCGGCAGCGAGCGCACGCGCCTCCCCGCACAGCTGCTGCCACAGTGCAGGCTGGTGCCCGCGCCAGCCCAGGAAGCCAAAGTAATCACGCGTGAGTCCCGGCGCACGGCGCGCGGCGATCATCGCCGCCTCGATCACCAGCGTCCCGGAGCCGCACATCGGATCGAGAAATTCGGCGCCGCGCCCGGCCGCCGCCTCCCAACCAGCGCGCAGCAGCACTGCTGCGGCCAGGTTCTCACGCAGCGGTGCTTCCCCCGCCTCCAGCCGATAGCCGCGCCGGTGCAGCCCCTCCCCGGCCATATCCAACGACAGCGTCACACGCGTACCACGCGCATGTGCGTGCAGCCGCACCGCCGGCCGCGTCAGCGCGATGCTGGGACGCACGCCGGTCTGCGAGCGCAGCCGATCGCACACCGCATCCTTCAGGCGCAGCGCGCCGTAGTGCGTGTTGCTGATCGCCGGATGCACGCCCGAGAACTCACACGCGAGCGTGCCCGCCGGGTCGATATGGGCGCCCCAGTCGAAGCCTTCCGCCTGACGGTAGAATTCATCCGCGCTATCCGCATCGATCTCGACCAGCTGCAGCAGCACCCGGCTCGCCAGCCGCGACCACAGGCAGGCGCGATAGCCGACCTCGAGCGGCCCGTCGAACTGCACGCCGCCGCCACGCTCGACCCGCCGCACGGCGCCCAGTGCGCCGAGCTCGCCCGAGAGCAGGTCGGCGACGCCCCGCGGCGCGGTGGCCACGAAACGATGCTCGGCCGCGCTCAACCCAGATCGATCCAGGTGGTTTTGAGCTCGGTGTACTTGTCGAGCGCGTGCAGCGACTTGTCGCGGCCGAAGCCAGACTGCTTGACGCCGCCGAACGGCACGGTGATGTCATCGGCATCGTAACAGTTGACGTAGACCATGCCGGCCCGCAGCGCACGTGCGGCTCGATGTGCCACGTTGATGTCGCGCGTCCACACCGCCGCGGCCAGCCCATAATCGACATCGTTGGCCAGCCGCAGCGCCTCGTCGATGTCATGATAGCTTTGCACGGCGAGCACCGGACCGAAGATTTCCTCGCGCGCGATGCGCATGCCCGCGCTGACTGCGTCGAACACCGTCGGCTCGATATAGCAGCCGCCGGCAGCCGGGCTCACGCGCCGTCCGCCGAGCACCAGGCGCGCGCCTTCGCGCACGCCCGCGTCGATGTACTCGAGCACGCGCCGCGTCTGGGTCTCATCGACGATTGCACCCAGCGTGGTGGCCGGGTCCAGCGGATCCCCCGGCTGCATGTCGCGGCCGATACGGATCACCTGTTCCAGCAACGCCTCGCGTACCGATTCGTGCACCAGCAGGCGCGATCCGGCCGAGCACATCTCCCCCTGGTTGAAGAAGATCGCGGCGGCCGCGGCGCGCGCTGCACGCGCCAGATCGGGACAGTCGGCCATGACGATGTTGGGGGACTTGCCGCCGCACTCGAGCGATACGCGTTTGAGGTTCGACTGTGCCGCGCTCTGCATCACCGCGCGTCCGCTCGCCGTCGAGCCGGTGAAGGCGATGGCATCGATATCCATGTGGGCAGCGAGCGCGCGGCCGGCGGTCGACCCTTCGCCGGGCACGACGTTGAATACCCCGGGCGGCACCCCGGCCGCCAGCGCCAGCTGTCCGAGCCGGATGGCGCTCAACGGCGACTTCTCCGACGGCTTCAGCACCAGCGAGTTGCCCGCTGCCAGGATCGGCGCAATCTTCCAGCTCGCCATGATCATCGGAAAATTCCATGGCACGATTGCGCCGACCACGCCGACCGGCTCGCGCGTGATCAATGCCAGCGCGTCCGGCCCCGTCGGCGCGATCTGGTCGTAGAGCTTATCAATTGCCTCGGCGTACCAGCGCAGGCAGCCCACCGTGGCGGGCACGTCGACCCGCAGGCTGTCGCGGATCGGTTTGCCCATGTCGAGCGTCTCGAGCAACGCCAGCTCCGCCCCCGCGCCCTCGACCAGTTCGGCGAAGCGCAACAGCACGCGCTTGCGCTCGGCCGGCGGCCGGTCGGCCCAGTCACGCCGCTCGAACGCTGCGCGCGCCGCGGCAACGGCAGCATCGATATCGGCCGCATCGCAGGCCGCCACGTCCGCGAGCTTGCGGCCATCGATCGGGCTGAAGTCGGCAAAAGTCGCGCCCGAGCGCGCCGGTGCGAGCGCGCCGTTGATCAGCGCCAGGCCGCAGGGATGCAGGTCGCGCGCACGCTCGCGCCAAAGCCGCGCATCGGCCAGGTCATTTGCATCGTTCATGGGAGCCTGAACTCAAGTCAGCTTGAGCACGTGGATGCCGATGAGGGCATCATATAACGAATACCGGGCATTCATCGCAAACCGGCACCGTTGGCTGGCATGACCGCGAGCCTCAACGGTACACCGGCAGGCGTGGCCGCAATGGCCCTCCGTCAGAACTTGAAGATCGCCTCCAAGCCCAAGGAATACTGGTTCTTTCCCGTGCCGGAGAGTCCTCCCGGTGTCGTGAACTCGGCACCGCTGCTGACGAACGTACTCCCGTTCGACAGGTCGTAACGACCCTCGGCTCGCAACTCGAATTTCGCGCTCGGCATATATCTGAGCGTTGCGGTAGCTTCTTTCCACTGTTGAATCACGCCGGTACGAAAGCCGTCTCTATCATCGAAGTACTCGGCACGCAACGAGACTGCCCACTGATCAGTGAATTGGTAGTTGGCGTAGCCCGCGGCGCCGCCCCACTGCGCCTTGATCGTCGATCCATCAATGAGAGATGTGGCGTTATCCTGGTCGGCCCAGTCGACGTTCAGAATAAACGTGAGCTTACTGGTCGCGTTGTAAGTTACCACGCCGTCGACCAAGTCGCGGCGTCCGTGTAAACCGGCGCCGATGTAGGAGCCCGTGGAGAGCTGCTCATTACCACTGTAGCCCTGCACCGCCAGTGAGAGCAGTTTGTTGGGTGTATACGCCACGCCGAGTTCGCCGGTCTTTTGCTTGTTCGAGTCCGCAATCTGATCCCAGCCATTGTTTACGCCGGCAATTACACTCAATTGGCCCGAGACGGCGTAGGTCAGTCGCACGCCGGTGTGTGTGAATGGAATGGCATAACCGAACAAAATGGAACGCGAGTAGTTGCTGTCAGCAGTCGAATTGATGAATTCTGCGCCGGCTAGGGTGACGTATTTCCCGCCGATGATCGTGATCGGTCCGCGCCCATATTGCACGAACGCCTGTGTCACATCGAAGTTGCTCGAGGATTCACCCGCTGATTGAATGATGCGGGCATCTCGACCGGCGGTGAGATTTACCAGTGCGCCGAAGCCGTCCTTCGGCAGATAGTCCACCGTCAGGGCGGCCTGCTGCAGGTTGAACGAGTTGGGCTCCGTGTCGAAAACACGATCAGCAACCCCGCTCGTGAACTGGCCTGTGCCCGAAAGGTAGGAATAGGCGGCATCGACGTAACCGTGCAGGTCGATTCCAGACGTGCTCAGCACATTCAACAGGCTTGGAGCAGCCGGCGGCGCTGGCGCCGGTGCATCGGCCGCCAGCAGGACGCGCGGTACGGTTGCAACGAGCGCAGCGGCCGCAATAGTTCGGGTGAATTTTCGCATCATGACACCTGCCGTTGTTTTGAGAAGGCAGAGTGCACCCACCGTGCCAACCGGTGCGGAGCGCCGGCAAAATCGCATTCGCAGGCGATCGCCTGAAGCACGCGTGGGCATGCCACGCGCGCGAGCGCTACGCTAAAGAGCTAATTTCCAAGCAAACAAGGCACTGCGAACCAACATACGGATGCACGAGAGGTCGACCCCGCCTGCCGTAAGGTCGGGCTCGCGATCGTTGCACCGGCAACGCCGTCGACCGCTTGGACTTCGGTATGCACGGTTTTTGACCGCACAGCCGACCGGTCGCACCGATTGTTTGCACGCTGCGCGTGCCCCCTCGATCCACCGCACGACGCGCGCTAATCGAACTCGGTCGGCAGCGTCGGATCGCGCCGGTGCTCGAACATGCGGGCAATCTGCTGCGCGTTGGCACGGCCCTGTGACAGCTGCGCCGGCAGCCCGCCAGGCGCGAAGAAGCCGACCTCGCTGGTCTCGATGCTCGAGCGCGCAGCACCGCCGATCAGTTCGCAGATGAAGAACAGTTTGTAGATCGAATACGGATGGCGGTATGCGTAGCCCTGGCGCCGTGCATCCCACACGGCCGCGAGCTTGCTCGCACGCGCCTGGAAGCCCGACTCCTCGGCGATCTCCCGCTCCACGCACTGCCGGGGCGACTGATTGACATCGGCCCAGCCGCCCGGTAGCGTCCAGCCGCCGTCGCTGATCTCGCGCACCAGCAGGATCCGCCCGTTGCGAAATACCGCACCGCGCACGTCGACCTTTGGAGTCGGATAGCCGACATCCCGCTCGAACAGGCTACGGATGCGCTCGACCGGCTCGTCACAGCCCGCTGCCATCGCCTCCGCGGCGATGACGCGCAGCCGCCGATAACGCTCCTGGTCGTAAGGGTCCTGCGAGAAGGTCAACCCGGCCTGCGCCATCGCCTGCAGCTCGCGCGCCCAAAGCAGCCACTGCGGTTCGTCCGTCATTGCGACTTTAACCTCGATCTGCCTTGCACCGTTGTTCTCCCGCCTTGTAGAGTCAGCGCCCCATCCGCGCGATCGTAAGGAGCATGCCATGAAGCGTACGGCGTCGGCGATCTGGTCTGGCGATCTCAAGAGCGGTCATGGTGCACTGGCCACGCACAGCGGCGTCCTGAAGGAAACTCCCTATAGCTTTGCGACGCGCTTTGAGAGCGTGGCCGGTACCAACCCGGAAGAGCTCATCGCCGCCGCCCATGCCGGCTGCTTCACCATGGCGCTATCGATGAGCCTGGGCCGGGCTGGCTTCACGCCCAAGCGGCTGGCCACGCAGGCGAGCGTCTCGCTCGAACAGGTCAGCGGCAACTGGACCATCACCGGCGTGCACCTCGAGAATGAAGCCTGGGTTCCTGGCATCGCCGCGGAAAAATTCCAGCAGCTTGCCGCTGATGCCAAGGCGAACTGCCCGATCTCGCGGCTGTTGCGGGCCGAAATCTCGCTCAATGCCCGGCTTGTGACCGGTGAGGCCCCGTAAAATGCAAGGCGATTGCGTGCGGCGTCGGCAAAGTCCGACCCGCTGGCGCGCGCGCCAATGCCTGCGGGACAGATCGCGACCCCGGTAGCATCGGA
>Ga0307374_10010562_pt1 | contig 13339 bp, 14 predicted proteins | sample OX3MG_FD_202532 | JGI IMG/M metagenome (GOLD analysis project Ga0307374, IMG submission 202532) | Soil microbial communities from Risofladan, Vaasa, Finland - OX-3 | ecosystem: Environmental > Terrestrial > Soil > Coastal area > Acid sulfate soil | place: Finland: Risofladan, Vaasa | collected...
ACGCTGGCCTGTGGATAACTTGCTCCACGACACCCTCGAGTGCGGTGATCACCGGGTGAAGTACCTGTTCAGAGAGGTCACCGTGCTCAATGTGCACCGTCGTCATACGGGTCTCTCGAAGGATGGGCAGCGCCATCCCGGTCACTTCGACCTTCGGTCCCTCAGGCACCAGCGCGAGAGACGAGGCGAAGGCGCTCGCGACGAGCTCGCCGCGTCGCGAGTGCGAATGATAACTCGCCCAGTAGTGCAAGTGGACGCCGTCCACCTGGGGCAGCGACTGAAACGACAACACCAACGCCACGTCGTGGGAGTTGGCGAAGTCCGAGGCCTCTTGGTGTGAAGAGCCCGTCAGTACGTGGATCGCCGGGGAGTCGCCGAGCGATCGAGCGAGCGCGGACACGAGGAAACTCTCACCGCAGAGCACGATCGAGCCCGTCGTGAGGGGATTGAATCCCGCGAGGTCACGCGCGTCGTTGACCAGGCTTCGACTCGCGTTGGTCGTTCGCACGCGGGTGAGCTCCTGGAGCGTCGCCATGGTCAACGCCCCATTCGAATCGAGGGCGCAGTTGCGTTGAAACTCACTCAACGCGCTGTCGAGTTGCGGCCCAAAGATGCCGTCGATGCGGCCCGGATTAAAGCCGAGTTGGGCGAGGAGAACCTGGAGTTCCGCGACGTCGTCCCCGCGCAGATAGGGTCTCGTCAAGTACAAGAGTCGCGCGCCCAACTCCCAGCGCGCTTCGCCGAGCCGTTCCCAGGTCGTGGCGTCCACCACGCCGGTGAGGGGGAGTCCTCGCGAACGCTGAAAGGCCTCCACCAGCGCGACCGTCGCAGCGTCAAAGATGTCGTTCGCCACGTTGGCCGGACGAGAGGTGAGTGTCCCCAAAAGCTCGTTCAGTTCGCGCACACGCTGGCCCGTGGCGCCTAGGCGGAGCGGCTCGAAGTTCAGGCGAGCTACAGGCTTGACGTGATCTCTTGCAAAAGGGCGCCCTTGGGCTTGGCCCCCACCAGTCGCGCGACGACCTCACCATTCTTAAAGAGCAGCAGGGTCGGGATGCTCATCACGGAGAACTTGGTCGCGGTCGCCACGTTGACGTCGACGTCGAGTTTGCCCACGCTGAATTTGTCGGACTGTTCGAGGGCGAACTCTTCGAGAATAGGAGCGATCGTCTTGCACGGGCCACACCACTCAGCCCAAAAGTCCACGAGAATGGGCTTCTCGGATGAACCGATGACTTCGGCGAACGTCGCATCGGTCAGGGTCGTGATGTTTTCGCTCATGATGTCCTCCTCGCGCGTCAAGATCGGCGCCGCGTCAACCACCTTAGCGACCGGGTGCTAAATCCCTTTCGTCTCGAGCCAGCGCTCGGCGTCAATCGCCGCGACGCAGCCCGAGCCGGCCGAGGTCACGGCTTGGCGGTAGACGTCGTCTTGGACGTCGCCGGCGGCGAAGAGTCCCTCGACGTTGGTGTACGAGCCGAGGCCGGTGCGCACGTAGCCGTTCGCGTGCAGATCGACCTGACCGGTGACCAGGGTGGTATTGGGCACGTGACCAATGGCCACGAAGACGCCCGTGACCCCCAGGACCCGCTCTTCGTTGGTCAGCGTGTCGCGAACCTTCAGGCCGGTGACCTTGTCGTCGCCGAGCACCTCGACGACCTGGGTATTCCACTCGAAACGGATCTTTTCGTTGGTGAGGGCCCGCTCTTGCATGATCTTGGACGCGCGCAGCGCGTCGCGTCGGTGAATTATTGTCACGCTCGACGCAAAGCGTGTGAGGAAGAGGGCCTCTTCGAGGGCCGAGTCGCCCCCGCCGACCACGGCGATGTCTTGACCGCGAAAGAAGAAGCCGTCGCACGTCGCGCACGTCGAGAGTCCGTGACTGAGAAAGTTCGCCTCACCGGGCACGTCCATCATCAACGAACGTGCGCCGGTGGCGAGGATGACCGCGTCAGCGGTGATGCTCGCCGCGTCGTCACCGGTGAGCCACGCACGAAAGGGCCGTGCGGTGGCGTCGAGTTTGTGCACCTTGTCCACCCGAAGGTCCGCGCCGAATCGTGCGGCCTGTTCTCGCATTTTCATCATGAGCTCGGGTCCGGTGATTGATTCGGGAAAGCCGGGATAGTTCTCCACGTCGGTGGTGAGCATGAGTTGACCGCCGGGCTGGTCTGAGTTCGATGAGGGCTCGCCCTCGATGACGATGGGACGTAACTGGGCGCGCGCGGCGTAGATCGCCGCGGTGAGCCCGGCCGGACCGGAGCCGATGATGAGGACACGAGTGTGCTCGGTCATTACTTCCTTATTTTGAGGGGGCGGCGGCGCCGCCAGATGATGAGTCCGGCGAGCGTCGAGGCCGCGCCGACGACGGCGTAACTCAACCACTCGCGGCCGTGAAAGGCGTAGATATCGAGCAGGCGCATGACGCCGATGACCACCACCACGACCAAGACCACCGCGGCCAGCACGATGATAAAGCCGTAGGCCAGCACCCGGGCCACCATAATGATCGGCCGCAGCACCCGATCGTGCACGACGTCGAGCAGATGGTCAAAGGCCCCCAGCAGTCGATCGACGAGATCGGATTCGCGCGGTTCGCTGGCTTCAGTCACACCACGAACTTAGTGGAGCGCGCTGGTTAGGCTTCAATCCACGTCAGGCCGATGATGCCGGGGCCGCCGTGCGTGCCTACGGTCGGTCCGATGTCGGCGACGATGACGGGGTACTCGCTGGGCACGTCCTTGATGAGAGCCTCGAGCGTCGCGACGTCGTTGCAGGCGCCGTGGATCAAGGCGAGTCGTCGTAGGGGCGCGTGCGAGGCCGCCACCTTGGCCACCGCGCTCAGGGCCTTGGCGCGCGTTCGCTGGCGTCCCGCTTCGGCGACGACGCCGCCCGTTATCTCTACGAGGGGCTTGATCGAAAGCACCTGGCCGATGAGCGCCTTGGCGCCCCCGACCCGGCCGCCCTTGATGAGGTGTTCGAGGGTATCGAGCGCCGCCACGACGCCGGTCTTTTTCATAAGTACTTCGGTGCGCTCGACGAGCTGGTCGAGTTCGGCGCCCGTGGCGGCGAGCTCGGCCACGTCGAGCACGATGAGGCCCTGACCCATGGAGACGCTCGCGGTGTCGATGACCCGCACGTCGATGAGGTTGCGCACCGCGTCGGCCGCGACGCTCGCGGACTGGTGCGTGGCCGAGAGCAATGACGAGAGGGTCAGGACGAGCACGCCGTCGCAGCCGTCGCGTTTCGCGCCTTCGTAGACCGCTTGAAAGGCGCCCGGCGAGGGCGCGGACGTCTCGGGCAGGGTCTTAGAACTCTTGCACTTGGCCCAAAATACGTCGGGCGAGAGGTCGACACGATCGGTGAACTCTTCGTCGCCGAAGCGAATGGTCAGTGAGACGATGTCGATGTCGAGGCGCTGGGCGTACTCCTCGGGCAGGTCGCTCGCACTGTCGGTGACTACGCGTATCCGTGTCATGATCCCCCCTTGAACTGTTCAAGCCTTACACCTTTGGAGGTGCGACGGCGCAGGCGCTGGCGCAACGCCACCACCACCAGGCCGTAGGCGAGAACCCCGATCAAAAGCGCCGCGGCGAAGCGCGCGATGAGCCCGACGCCGTGCGTCGAGGTTGGGACCGCGTAGACCAGGACCATCACGACGCTCGCCACGAGTGAGGCCAGGAGACTTCGTCGCACGTGCACGCTCCACAGCCCGGCGATGATGTTGACGTGGTAACGGGCCAGTACGAAGAGCGCCGCGAGGGCCGCCGCGGTGTAGCCCACCGAGACGCTCGCGGTGAGTCCGGCCAGAGAGTGGCGACCGAGCAGCACGCACAGCACGATCGTCAGGCCGTTCTCGAAGGCGTAGAGCATGAACATCTCACGAGCACGCTGCATCGCCTGGAGCCCGCGCACGGCTAATTGAAAGACGGTGAATCCCGGCAGGCCCGCCGCCAGTACCGCCAGCACGGTGCCGACCGAGAGCCGGTGGTGTGCGTTGACGTGGTGCAAGAGTATGGCCGCCAGAGGCTGAGAGAGGACGATGAGCACGAACGAGCAGGGCACGATGATCACGAGCGATTGGCGCAGCGCGAAGCGTAGGCGTTCACTCAACCCCGCGAAGTCCTGGGCGGTGGCCAAGCGCGCGAGCTGGGGGGTCACGGCGCCCAGCACCGAGACCACCACCACGGCGTAGGGCATCAACATGAACGAAAAGCCGTAGGTGTACGCACTGACCGGACCGTTGCCGCCGATGCCAAAGGCGAAGGCCAGCACCACAAAGAGCGAGAGTTGGTTCGAGAGCACCACCGCCAACGTCCAACTCCCGAGTCGCGCCACGGCGCGCACCGCGGGGTCTTTGAGGTCGAGTCGAAAGCTAAGACGCCACAGATCGCTTCGGGCGAGCGAGGGCACGAGGCAGAGGAACTGCACGGCGACGCCCAGCGTGGTGCCCAGTCCCAACCAGAGCAGATCGTGCGAGCCGCCCAGCGTGGCGAGCACGGGCGTGGGATCCACGAGGTGGAACCACACGAGCACGCCCACGCAGACCATGTTGTTCGCGATCGGCACCCAGGTCGCCACGCCGAAGCGGTGGCGGATGTTGAGTAGCGCCGTGGCGACGGCGATGACCCCGTAAAAGAAGATTTGGGGAACGAACCACCGTAAGAGCTGGGTGGCGACCGCGCGTTGTTGAACGAGGACCACGGCCGAGTGCGCCGAGGACGAGTGTTGCAAGAACGTGAAGGCGTCAATGATCCACGGCGCGCAGAACCACGACACCACCGAGGCCCCGAGAAGCACGATCAACGACCCGGTGACGACGCTCGAGATCGACTTCCACGCGCGGCGCTCGCCGTCGAAGGCGAGGCGTTCGACAAAGACGGGTATGAACGTGGCCGTTAAGACCCCGCCGAGCACCAGGTCGAACAACATGTTGGGTACGGTGTTAGCGAGGTTGAAGGCGTCTGATATTGGGGTAAAGCCAAGAACCCACGCGAGCACCAGGACCCGAAGTAATCCCGAGACGCGCGAGACCAGCGTGCCACTGGCCATGGCGACGACGGGTGAGGAGTGGGTCGAGACCTCGCTCATCGGGCGTGGCGGCCCTTGGGTCGGCGTCGATTGGTGCGCCACCACCAGAGCCCGAGCACGAACAGTGACGCGAACGTCAAGAGATACCCGACCACGGAATTTCCGGCAATGCGGACCTGGACGGCACTGCGCGCCAGCACGACCTGGTCGTTGGGCGTGGTGAGCACGATCTGCAAGGTGAGCGAGGAGCCCCGCGGGTCGGCCGTGGGCACGCGGATCGACTGGGTGAGCGAGCTCAGCGTGATGGGTACCGCGGCGCCTCTAGGAAACGTGAGCCCGTCGGTCACCAGATGAAGGACCGCGCGGACGCGATAGGGCGCGCGCGAGTTGACGGTGACGGGGAGCGACGTACCTTGGCCCGCGAGCGTCACGGCGCTGGCGTCGATGGAGAACTGGGCGAGTTGCGCGTTCAGCAGATCGTTGGCGGCATTAATCGCGTTCTGGCGTTGGTTGGCGGTGGCGAGTATCTCGCTGCGCGCGACCGCGACGCGCAACTCGGTGCCAACGTTGCCGGACCTGATGCCCCGGGAGTAAGAGTTGACGGCCCCGATCAAGGTCAACAACGAGCTGACGTTGTGCGCCGACCACGTCGACGCCGTTGACGCCGCCAGGGTGCGAACGCTGGGCGCCGCGTTGGTGCCGATGAGCGAGGAGTTGAATGACGGAGCCAGTGTGGTGAGCCGATCAAAGGGGTCGCGACGGAGTCCGCTCAGCAGATCGCTCACGAAGGCTTGGGACGTGGATCCCACGGGGGCCACAACGACGACCGTTCGATTCGCGGGCGCGTAGGGCGCTTCGAAGTGCAAAAAGGCGAGGGTCGCCAGCGTCAAGGCGGCGCGGCGTCCGGGTTCGATGTTGGGGCTACTGACCAGATCGCTGAGGGGGCCGTCGCTACTTAGCGCCTTGAGGGTGCCCGCGCCCTGGACGTGAAACGGGGCGCCCCAGGTGAGGGTGCTCGAGGGTGCTTCGCTCAGGTCGCCCTCGGGCAACACGACGTCACTGACGCCGGCGCCGGCGAGGGCGAGCAGACTCGCGGGCGACTGGGTCCCACTTAATACGACCGCGGGGTCGGCGTGGCGCCCCGTGAGCGAGGTCAAGAGGTTCGCCGACAACGTGAGTTGTTGGGGGACCTGGGTGGTCAGGCCGTTGGCGACGAGGCCCGCAAAGTCGATGGCGCTGGGTGGGGCGACCACGACGCGGTGCAGTGCACTGAGCAGGGCCCGGTCAAGGGCCCTGCGCCAACTCGTGCTTCGCGTCGGGCTCAATTCCATTGCCGCCAAGGCTTCGTAGTCGACACTCAGGGTGAGTGGGGCGGCGTCAAAGTGGCCAATCGTGTTCAACACGCCCAGTGAGCGCTTCGGGTGCTTTAGGGCCGAGGGAGTGAGCGCTTCAACCAGAGCGACGCTGATCGGCTGGGCGACGTAGTTCCTCTGCACCGCGAGTAGCGACCATTTCGTAAGTGAGACTCCGTTCACCGTCACGACGAAACGCAACGGATAGACGCCGTCACAGATGCCGCTGGCGCAGGGAAGACGTAGCCGGGGCGTCACGCCCGAGCACGTGCTCGACGGCGACGGTGCGCGGGTATAGATCGTGACGCGAAAAGTCGCCACGCCGTTTCGCAGACACCTCAGGTCGAACTTTCCGGTCGACGACAGGGGCGTGGCGCTGGTACCCGCGCCGCTCACGATGGGGGTGAGCTGCGAGCGCGCCACCAGCGGCGGGTAGAGGGCGACGTCGACGCTCGCCGGGACATGTAATGGCGAAAGGCGCACCGTGGTGACGAAGTGTGAGGTTCCCTGTGCCGAGAGGGTCGTGAGCGCGTTTTGGTGCACCAGGGTGAAGCGGGGCGTCGTGTCAGCGCGCGCGGCCAAGGGCCACGTCACCGTTGCGAGGCTGAGGAGTACGACGCTGAGCGCCCGCCACCAGGTCGTAGGCCGGTGCGACATGCAGTTACAGGCTACCTTCGTGAAGCCGATACTTCGCGCGCCACTACCCTTCATTCGCAGTGACTTCATTCGCGTACGCCACCGATCGCTTGAGCGAGCTCGCACGTCTATCGCGTCCGCTCTCGGACGCCTTCGCCGAGGCGGGCTTCTCGCTCTACGCCGTGGGGGGGTCGGTGCGCGACGCGTTGCTCGGCGAACCTCGTGGCGACGACGTGGAGATTGACTTCACCACGAACGCGCGACCGGACGATATCGAACGTCTGATGACGCCACTGTGCAGTGCCTTATGGCAACAGGGGAGGGCCTTTGGGACCGTGGGGGGGATGTTGCGCCCGAGTGGCGTCAAGGTGGAGATCACCACGTTTCGCTCAGAATCGTACGTCGATCACTCGCGCAAGCCCGCCGTGGAGTGGGGCGACTCGCTCCAAGCCGACCTCAGTCGACGTGACTTCACGATGAACGCTCTGGCCCTGGACGTCATCGCGCTCAACGCCGAGACCCCGGACGTCCAGACGCTCTTTGACTACCACCGGGGCTTTCACGACCTTCACGATCGAGTGTTGCGTACCCCCATCGACCCCGAGACGCTCTTTCGTGACGATCCCCTTCGCATGCTGCGCGCCGCGCGCTTCGCCGCGCGCTTCGACATGGCCATCGACCCCGCGCTCGAGAAGGCCTGCGTGACGATGGCCGAGACGTTGGCCAAGGTCTCGCCCCAGCGCATCCGCGGGGAACTCGATCTCTTGATGATGACCGCGCGGCCCTCGATCGGCCTCGACTTCATTGTGCGCACGGGTCTTGCGCAGTACTTTCTTCCCGAACTGCCCACGTTGCAACTCGAACAGGATCCGATCCACCAGCACAAGGACGTACTGCGCCACACGTGGGCCGTGGTCGACAAGACCTCGCCGGCGCTGGTGTTGCGCCTGAGCGCTCTGTTTCACGACATCGGAAAGCCCGCGACGCGCGCGATCAGCGACGAAGGGGTGACCTTTCGATTCCACGACGTGGTGGGGGCCAAGATCACGCGTCAACGCATGACCGCGCTGAAGTACGCCCAAGAAGTGATCGACGACGTCGCCACCCTGGTCGAGCTGCACCTGCGATTTCACACGTACCAATTGGGTTGGAGCGACAAGGCGGTGCGCCGGTACGTGCGCGACGCCGGACCCCTGCTCGACGAGCTGAATGAACTCACTCGGTGTGACTGCACCACGCGCAACGTCCGTAAGGCAGCCGCGCTCGCGCTACGCATGGACGAACTCGAAGAGCGCATCGCGGTGTTGCGAGAGCAAGAGGACTTGAGCCGTCTGCGCCCGGCTCTCGACGGGGTGGCGGTGATGGACCTGCTCGGCATTCCACCGAGTCGAACGGTCGGCCAAGCGCTCGACTTTTTGATGGAGATTCGTCTCGACGAGGGCGAGATTTCCCCTGACGAGGCCGCGGCGCGACTGCACGTATGGTGGGCGAATCAGACCAAATAAGGGAAAAAACCCCCGCTGCGCGGGGGCTTTTTCTGACGGGTGGCGTTTATGGCCAGACCGGATTGTCGGCCCCCCCGTCGGCGAAGGCCCCGACCATATCGTGGGCCTCGTCGTCGTGGTACTGCACCGGGGGCGATTTCATGAAGTAGGCCGACGGACCGATGAGGGGTCCGCCGATGCCCCGGTCGAGGGCCACTTTGGCGCAGCGCACGGCGTCGATGATGACCCCGGCGGAGTTGGGCGAGTCCCAGACTTCGAGCTTGAGTTCTATGTTGAGCGGCGCATCACCAAAGTTGCGGCCCTCCATGCGGATGTAGGCCCATTTACGGTCCTGGAGCCAGGGAATGTGGTCGCTTGGACCGATGTGCACGTCGTCGGGGTCCATGTTGTTGAGTTCCAACTGCGAGGTGACGGCCTGGGTCTTGGAGACTTTCTTCGACAGTAGGCGTTCGCGGTCGAGCATGTTCTTAAAGTCCATGTTGCCGCCCACGTTGAGTTGGTAGGTGTGATCGAGGGTGAGACCGCGGTCTTCGAATAGGCGGGTCAGCACGCGGTGCACGATCGTGGCTCCCACCTGGCTCTTGATGTCGTCGCCGATAATGGGCAGGTGGGCGTCGGTGAACTTCTTGGCCCACACCGGGTCCGACGCGATGAACACGGGTATGGCGTTCACGAAGGCGACGCCGGCGTCAAGGGCCGCCTGGGCGTAGAATTTCTGGGCTTTTTCTGAACCGACCGGCAGGTAGGCAACGAGTACTTCGGTCCTTGCGTCGCGGAGCGCCTGGGTGACGTCGACGGCCTCTAAGGGCGACTCTTCGATGGCCGCGCGGTAGTACTTGTTCAGCCCGTCGAGGGTCGGGCCGCGCTGGACGGTGACGCCCAGTGAGGGAACGTCGGCGAACTTAAGGGTGTTGTTCTGACCCCCGTCGATGGCCTTGCCGAGATCGCTGCCGACTTTGGACGCGTCCACGTCAAAGGCGGCGACGAACTCTAAGTCGCTCACGTGGTAGCCGCCGAGTTCGACGTGCATGAGACCCGGCACGTGGTCGCCGGGCTTGGCGTCGCGGTAGTACGTCACGCCTTGAATAAGTGAACTAGCGCAGTTTCCAACGCCCGCAATAGCCACGCGAATCTTTCTCATGGCTCTCCTTTCCTACTTCGCTTCGTCGGCGAAGGATTGTGTCTGACTACGTTCTTTGGACAACAGGTTGTCGACCCAGGTGAGGTCCAATTCGACGCCTTCGGCGGCGTGTTCCATCACGTCGCGCGCGTAGTTGTCGAGCTCTTGGTTGTGCGCGCCGGCGCGAACTTCAGCCAGGCGCTCAACAAGATCCGTGCGACGGCGCTCGAGCAGACGCACGCGCAGGCTCGGCGTGAGGTACTTGGCGAGGGCCATGCGCAGTGAGAAATTTTTGCTGTTGTCCAACGTGGCGGGGTCCGCGAGCAACGTCACGAACTCCTGACGACCACGATCGGTGATGCGATAGACCTTTCGTCCGCGCCGTCCAAGACCCGACGTCGCGCGCAGTGATCGAAGGGACGCGCGTTCTCCGGAGAGCGAACCAGTGGAGAGTGCCGCGGCGCGCGGCGCCACCGGCGCCACCGCCTCGACGAATCCGTGGCGTTCGAGGCGAGCGAGCGCGGGGTAGATCGAACCGAAGGAGACGTTGGCCCAGACGCCGAGTCGATCACGTAACTGGGTGCGGACCTCGTATCCGTGGTGGTCCCGGTCCATGAGTAGACCGAGGATGGCAATATCTAACACGCGAAAGAGCATATCACATCGATATATCGAACGAGACGGTCCCTGCCACGCCCGGGATTTACAACGGCTGTAAGGTCACCCCTAATGGATAAGCGATTCCGTACGAGCACGGCCAACGGGGCCGTCGTCGAGTTCGGTTTGGTACGTCACGCGCTGCTCGCCAAGTTGGCCACGGGCCAACTCCGTGGTGAGGACGTCTGCGACGCGCACCCAGAACTACTTCGAGCAGCGCGCAACATCGGACGCAAGTCCGGAGAGACCTGCCCGGTCTGTGGCGACGGAGAACTCGTCGAAGTGACTTACGTCTTTGGCGCACGGCTTCCCGCCGGCGGCACGTGTCCCACGACTCGAGCGGACCTCTTGAAGCTCGAACGGCGTGAAGATCCGGTGCAGTGCTACGCGGTGGAGGTCTGTGTCGCGTGCACATTCCACCACCTCGCTCGAAAGTGGAGCGCGGGTGGGCGCCAAGTTCGTCGCGGCGTCTCCTTCGCCAAGAAAGTCGGCGAATGAAGCTGACCGCCCCGGTGCTCCGTGGGCGCAAACGCCGAAATGGCGCGACGCCGCTGGTGATGGTGACGGCTTACGACGAGCCGGGCGCGCGTTTCGCCAGCGCCGCGGGCGTCGATCTGATCCTGGTGGGCGACTCGCTCGCCAACGTGGTGCTCGGCCACGAGGACACCTTGCACGTGAGCGTCGAGGAGATGTGTCACCACGTGCGCGCGGTGGCGGCCGCCAAGCCCGACGTGCACGTCGTGGCCGACATGCCGTGGCTGAGCTATCACCTGAGTGTGGCCGAGAGCGTGCGAAACGCCGCCGCTCTGATCCGTAGCGGCGCCGACAGCGTGAAGTTAGAGGGCGGACGAGTCCGTCGTGAGGTTGTGCGCGCGATCCTCGACGCCGAGATTCCAGTCATGGGTCACCTCGGGTTGACCCCCCAGAGCGTCATGGTCATGGGTGGCTTCAAGGTGCAAGCCAAGACCCGCGAGGCCGCCCAGCAACTTCATCTCGACGCCAAGGTTCTCCAGGACGAGGGCGTGTTCGCCGTGGTGCTTGAAGGGATCCCCAGCGTGGTGGGCACCCGGATGACCGAAGCCCTCGAGATCCCCACCATTGGGATTGGCGCTGGACCCGACACCGACGGCCAGGTCCTGGTGTTTCACGATCTTCTGGGGCTAAGTCGCGGGACGCCCGCGAAGTTCGTACGTCAGTACGCCAACCTCGGCCCGATCATCACCGAGGCGCTGCGCCACTTCGCCAGTGACGTACGAAACGGGGAGTTTCCGGGACCGCACGAGGTCTACGCGAACCCCGACGACTTGCTCCATTAGTCGACTTGGGGCCCATGCGGTAGACTTCTCTTTCCCACATCGGTGGGGAAGTACCAATCAGACCCTGCTCTGTTTTCCGCAGAGCCCGGCGAGCCCGGACCAGAGGGAAAGGAAATCGGCCATGCGGCCCTATGAAACGATGATCGTCTTCGACACCTCAGTCGACGCACAAGCTATCCAGATCGCGCTCGATCGAGCGCTCGAAACCATTCGAACCAACGGTGGAACCCCGGGAACCATCGACCGTTGGGGCAAGCGTCCCTTGGCGTACGAAGTAAATAAGCGTAAAGAGGGTTACTACGTGTTGGTGGAGTTCAACGGTGAATCGGTGACGGTGGATGAGCTTGACCGCATCTTGACCCTCTCCGACGAGGTCCTTCGCTACAAGATTCTTCGTCGCCACGTGCGAGCCAGCGCCAGCCGTGTCACGGCTAAGGCGTAGGTTCGGGCGCGTACCCCTAAGGAGAAGATATGGCTGACAACACGATTACCGTCGTGGGGAACATCACCCGAGACCCCGAGTTGAAATTCTTGAACAGCGGTCAGGCGGCCGTGCGGATCTCGATCGCCGTCAATCGCCGCTGGCAGAACCGCCAGACCCAAGAGTGGGAAGAGCGGGTCTCGTACTTCGAAGTGACGGGGTACGGATCGATGGCCGAGAACGCCGCCAACTCGCTCACCAAGGGCACCCGCGTCATCGTCTCGGGACGGCTCGAGCAGCGCAGTTGGGAGACCGAGAACGGCGACAAGCGTTCCGTCGTGGAGATTAACGCCGACGAGATCGCCCCCTCGCTTCGCTTCGCCACCGCGGTGGTGACCCGTACCCCGCGCGCCGAGGGCTCGAACTTCTCGTCGAACGACCGTCCCGCGGCGCGCACCAACGAGCCGAGTACCTACGCCTTCGACGAGGAGCCCTTCTAATGCCCCGTATAAATAACCCCAAGCCGCCCAAGCGCGCGCCCAAGATTGACATTCGACGCGGCGTCAAGAAGAAGCCCTGCTCGTTCTGTCAGCACGGCGTCGATCGGGTGGACTACAAGGACTTGGCCCAGCTGCGTAAGTACATTTCGGACCGGGGCAAGATTCGAGGACGCAAGGTCTCGGGTAACTGCCAGCAACACCAGCGCGACGTGAGTGACGCGATCAAGACCGCGCGCGAGTTAGCGCTCCTGCCCTACACCCAGCGAACCGTGACCGAACGACGCGGTGGACGCGGTCGAGAGGGACGTGACGATCGTGGCCCGCGAACCCCCCGTCCCAGCCGTGACAGCGTGGAGGCCCCCGTCGACATCCCCGCGCCCGCGCCCGCGCCCGAGGCTGTTCTGCTCGAGGACGCCAGTGTGGCCGCGCAAGTCTTTGCGGACGAAGCGGTCGAGGAGGTCGGCGAATGAAGGTGTTGCTCCGTAGCGACGTGCACGGCCTGGGACGTCGCGGGGACATTGTGAGCGTGAAGTCGGGCTACGCCCGTAACTTTCTCTTGCCCACGGGCGCGGCGCTCGTCGCCAGTTCGTCCACCGAAGTTCAAGCGACCTCGATGCGCAAAGCCCGCGACGTGCTTGACGCCAAGAGCCGTGAAGCGGCCGAGGTCCAACGCGCAATCATCGAGCAAAGGACGTTCACCATCGAGGCGCGCGCCGCGGCCAATGGCCGGCTCTTCGGTTCGATCGGTGAGACCGACATTGTGAACGTCATTCGAAGCGCCACGGGCATTTCGCTCGATCGTCACGC
>Ga0307374_10010563_pt1 | contig 13339 bp, 11 predicted proteins | sample OX3MG_FD_202532 | JGI IMG/M metagenome (GOLD analysis project Ga0307374, IMG submission 202532) | Soil microbial communities from Risofladan, Vaasa, Finland - OX-3 | ecosystem: Environmental > Terrestrial > Soil > Coastal area > Acid sulfate soil | place: Finland: Risofladan, Vaasa | collected...
TCGGCCGGGTACACGGCCCGTTCGTCTTCATGGACGAGCTCGGCTACGAGCGGATGGCGCAGAGCTTCGCGCACACCGGCCACTTCTCGCTCTTCGGCAAGGGCGGCCTCGCGTACTCGCCGCTCTATCCAGTCTTCCTCTCCCCGATCTACGCGCTCACCTCGTCGATGCACACCGCATACGAGTGGGCGAAGGTCGAGAACGCCGTCCTCATCTCGCTCTCCGTCTTCCCCGTCTACGGGATCGCACGGTCCGTTCTTCCGCGCAGCCGGTCGATCGGCGTCGCCGCCCTGTCGCTCCTCGCACCGCTGATGCTCTACAGCAGCTTCGAGATGAGCGAGAGCCTCGCCTTTCCACTCTGCCTGCTCGCGATGTGGGCGATGCTGCGCGCCGTCCGCCGCCCCGGCATCGCCAACGACGGGCTCATGCTCGCGGCGATCCTGGTGGCTTCCGCTGCACGCCTCCAACTCGTCGTGCTCCTGCCCGCGGCGCTCACCGCTGTCTTGCTCGTGGCGCTCGCTCGTCCGCAGCCCGCCGAAGGTCGTCCTCGCGCGATCAGACGGGCGGTCTCGGAGCACTGGGCGCTCTTCGGCGTCGTCGGTGTGGCGGTCCTCGCCGGCCTGGTACGCGCGATCATGAACGGCGGGAATCTGCCGCTGGCGGGACGTTACGCAAACGTCGGCACCGCCCACGCGAGTGCCTGGCGCGTCGTCGAGCTCTTCTTCCAGCATCTCGCCGAGTTCGACTTTGCGGTCGGCGTCATCCCGTTTGCGGCCGCGCTGCTCGCCGGGTATGCGCTGGTGCGTTCGGGCTTCCCACAGCGAGCGTTGATCTTCGCGTCGGTCGCGGTGGCCTCCGCCCTCTGGTTCCTGCTCGAGGTCGCGCTCGACGCGGCGGCATTTGATTCGACGAGCGCTCATCCGCCGCGCGGGTCGGTCGTCGTAGACCTGCCGCGGATCCACGAGCGCTACCTCATCTATCTCGTCCCACTCTTCTTGGTTGCGCTGTTCGCCGCACTCGGCCCCCGCGGCCGGCGGGGGGCCCCCCGCCCGCTGGCCGGAGCCGCGGTCGTGACGGCGCTGCTGCCCGCGCTCATCCCGTTCGGGACGGTCATCAACGGCACGACCGCCATCGACTCCTTCGCGCTGGTGTTGTTCGGAACCAGCAGAGACGGGAGCACCGTTCCCATCGCGCACACGACAGCAAAGATCGTTGCCCTCTCGGGCCTGTTGGCGGTCATCTTCGTCCTGGCCGTGAGACGGCTGCTCCCCCCGATGGCCGCGGTGGCGATCACGGCCGTCGCGTTCCTGGGCCTGTCGACGCTCGAGCTCGCGAACCAGGTAACCGCGGTCCCCTGGACTCAGCTCGGCCTTCCCGCGCACGCCGACTGGGTCGACCGGGTAGTCGGCAGCGGCAGGAGCGTGAGCCTCGTAGGGGGTCCGGGAGTACGAATCGCTCCGCTGCTGGAAACGGCGTTCTGGAACGCCTCGATCACCCGCGTCTACTACACCTGCAACGCGACATTCGGCACGGACTTCGGCGAGCAGCAGCTGGCCGCGGGCAATGCGATCAGGACGCGGTACGCCGTCGTTCCCGCAACGTTCGGCGTCCGGGGACGCGTACTGGCACGCGATCCTGAAGGCAAGCTCGTGCTCGTCGCCGCTGCGAGCGGCACCCTGAGTATCCCGTCGGCCCTGCGCTGCAGAGGCTGAGAGCTCCTACAACTCAGGCGTCGGGCGCGCGACGCCGCAACCCGAGCAGCGAGAGCAGGAACGACGTGAAGAAGACCTGGACGCCGACGATGACGAGGGTGGCCGCGAGGATCGTGATCCGCTCCTCGGCCAGTCTGCCGAAACCGTGGACGATCCAGTGCGCGACCACGACGCCGCCGACCGCCAGGCCCGCTGCAATAACGGCGAGGCCGAGCACGAGTCCGTGCTCGAGCCTGATCCGACGGCCCCAGCGCTCGAACGACGGGTCGCGGTCGCCGAGCTGGTAGACGGCGTACGACCGGCCGCAGAGGCCGAAGCCGATCAACTGCGTCCCGACAACGACCAGCATCGAGCCGCCGATCAGTGTGTGGATGAGGAACACGTGTCCGAAGAGCGACGCGTGCGCGAGTGCGAGCGTCATCAGAAGCACGCCGATCCCGCCGATCAGAGCTCCGGGAAGCAGGAAGAGGAAGTTCGGGTGGTAGACGAGCATCAGCCGCAGGTGACGCCAGCCGTCCCTGAACGGCGACAGCTTCGACTCGCCCTCGCGTGGATGGAGGGCGATCGGGAGCTCACGGATCTCGAGCCCTCCCCGCGATGCCCGGATCACCATCTCCGACGCGAGCTCCATCCCGGTCGCCTGCAGGGCGAGCACGGGAAGCACGTCGCGCCGGAGCGCGCGCATCCCGCAGTGGGCGTCGCTGACAGGCGTGCGGAAGAGCATGTTGAGGAATCCCGAGAGCAGCGGGTTGCCGAGCCGGCTCAGCGCCGACATCGCTCCGGGCTCGACGGCGTTCATCCGGTTGCCCATGACGAGATCGGCGCCGTCGTCGAGCTCGCCGACGAAGCGCGGGATCTCCTCGAAGTCGTAGGTGAGGTCGGCGTCGATCATCACGATGTAGTCGCCGCGGGCCTCGGCGAAGCCGGCGAGGTAGGCGCTCCCGTAGCCGCGCCGCAACTCGTCGACTACCCGGGCGCCGGCACCGGCGGCCAGAGCGCCGCTGCCGTCGTCGGAGCCGTTGTCGACGACGACCACTTCGCCGTCGAGGCCGTGCTCGTCGAGAACACGCTGCGCCGTGCTCACGCACTGGCCGATGCTCTCGGCTTCGTTCAGGCAGGGGATGACGACCGACACGCGGACTGCATCGCGCGCCGGCGCTGCTGCCGGCCCGCCGACCACGTCGATCGGGAGCCCCATGAAGACCATGTTGACGCAGGGTGCCGCATCGATCAACATCCCGCCCCGGGCGGCGTAGCCGCAAGCCGTCGCGTCAGCGGCCGCCGAAGCGGAATCGGCGGAGCGCCGGGCGCATCGCGGGCGGGGGTGGCTCAGTCGCCCGCGCCACAACATCACCGCCGCCGAGGTAACGGCAGAGGGGCAGCAAGTGTGCCGGAACAACGGCAGGCACCGACCGGGCCGCAAACCCGGCGTTCGGTCCAATCCTCCGCGCCAGCTCCCTGGCTCCTGCTGCGTCCATGGTCAGACTCCCTTCGGTCACCGAACATTCGCCGTCCTGGCAAGGCTTCCTTCGGCACCGGGCCAGAGGGGCTTGACCGACGTACCTGATATTCGGTACCGCGAATGAGGGATGAGCTCGCCAGACGAGCACGGACCGGCACGGTTGCCAGGGTCGGCGCCATGCTCGAGGAGGACGGCCTCGTGGTCATCGTCCTCGCCGCCTTCGCGATCGTCCTTCTCATCACTCTGCGTCGTGGCCTCGCCACCGACGGATGGCTGGCGCTGCTTGCCGGTCGCTCCATCGTGCAGCACGGCCTTCCCTCGTACGACAACCTCACGGTCATGGCCCACGGCCGGCGCTGGATCGACCAGCAGTGGCTCGGCCAGCTCGGGCTGTACGGACTATGGCGCGCCGGCGGCGTCAAGCTCGCGCTTCTCGTCCACGCCCTCCTCGCAACCGGCGCGCTGACCGGCGCGGCACTCATCGCCCGCCGGCATGGCGCGACAGCGCGAGCCGTCACATGGGTCGCGATCCCGGCTCTCCTCGCCTATTACCCGGTCGCCGCCGTGATGCGGACCCAGTCGTTTGCGCTGCCTCTCTTCGTCGCGACGCTGTGGCTCCTGCTCGACGACGCGCGGCGGCCGTCGTCTCGCGTGTTCATGACCTTGCCGCTGCTCGTCCTCTGGGCGAACCTGCACGGCTCGGTCGTGCTCGGCGCGGGCCTCGTCGCGCTCGCCGGGCTGGTGACCCTGGCAAAGGCGCGGCGTCCGAACCCTCGAGGGCTCGCCCTGATCTTCCTGCCATGGGCATGCCTGTTCGCGTCGCCGTACGCGACGCACCTTCCGGCGTACTACAGGAAGGTGTTGGTGGGGGGTGACTTCTCCCACCTCGTGACCGAGTGGGCGCCGACCACCCTCCAACTCGTCACGATTCCCGTCTTCATTCTCGTGCTCGCCGGTCTTTGGTTACTCGGACGGCACGGCCGGGCGGTGCCTGCCTTCGACCAGCTTGCCTTCCTCGCGATGACCGTGATCGCCTTCCAGGCGATCCGCAACATCGCCTGGTTCGCGCTCGTGGCTCTTGCCGTTCTGCCACACCTCGTCGACCGGCTCCGCGTTCCGGTCGAAGAGCCGCGACGGCTCAACCGCATCCTGGCGTTGAGCCTCCTCTTCCTTACCGGCGTGGCACTCGCCGGGGTCGCCGCCAAGCCGACGAGTTGGTTCACACACGCCTTCCCCACCGCCGCGGCACGAGCCGCGGCGCGCGCCGCCGGGCCGCAGGGGATCGTCTTCGCGACGAGCGGGTACGCCGACTGGTTGCTCTGGAGCGAACCGCGACTCGCCGGCCGCGTCGCCTTCGACGCCCGCTTCGAGTTGCTGACGCCATCGCAACTCGAGAAGATCACGCGCATCGAGAACGCTGCCGGAGACTGGCGTACCGCCGTTCGCGGGTATCGAGTGTTCGTGCTCGGCCCCAGCCCCGACGCCTCGTTCGAGCGCACGCTGCGGCGCGCCTTTGCGTTGCACGTCGCGTTCAGGTCGCGGCAAGTCGTGGTGCTGCGCCGCGGGTGAGCCCGGTGGCCGCGGTCCGCAGCGCAACCACACCCACGACTGCGAGAGCGGCCGCGATCCGCCAGACGATCCCCTGCGAGTGCGCTTCGGGCGTCACCCAGAGCAGCAGCGGAAGAAACCAGAGCGGCGCGAGTCGCGGCCGGTAGAGCGCGATCGGCACATAGAGCAGCAGCAGATAGTGCAACCAGAGGAGCGGCGTGGCAACGAGCGCTGCGAGGACGGCCGCTGCGAATGCTCGCCGGTCGCCATCGGTCGAACGCGCCGCCAGGACGACAGCAACGGCCAGCGCAACTCCGAGCACAGCCGTGACCGCCGTCTCCACGCCGCCCCCCACGCCCACCAACGCGACGATCGAGTAGCTCGCGGGCGCCTCGATCCGCTCGAGCACGTGCAGGAGCGTCGGATAGGAGCGAAGACCCGCAAAGCCAATGGCGGCCCAGCTTCCGAGCAGCAGCACTATCCCTGCGCCCACGCACGCAGCCGCGGATCGCCACCGGCGTGTGGCGACGAGCCAGATCACCAGTGGCCAGAGGAACACTTTGAGCACCGCAGTGAACGCAACGACGATCGCAGCCACCGCAGTCTGGTCGCGATAGCGCCAGGCAGCAGCCGCGCCAAGAAGCAGGAACGAGGTCAACGCGCCCAGCGCGAGTGAGTTGATGGCAGGCGTCGAGACGAGTGCGACGCCGTAGCAGCGCCAATCTTCGACGTGCAGGAGCCGAAGGGCAGCGACGATCGCGACGAGTCCGCCGACGAAGATGAGGACGCGTCCCATTTCTGACGGCAATTCGGCTACGGGCACGAACAGGAGAGCGGCTACGGGCGGATAGACGAACTTGTCGAAGTGCGCAAGCGCGGCGGGAGTGGCAGCGACGTAGGGCGAGCGTCCGTGGACGACCGCGAGCGCGGCAGCCCGGAAAATGCCGTAGTCCTGCAGCGTGTCCCGGGCTCGCAGCTCGTACGAACAGGCGAAACCGAGAGCAACGGCCGGGACCCACAGGAAAGCCGCGATCTCCCATGGCTTGCCGAGCGCTCGCAGGTGGGCACCGAAGGAGTCGAGCCGATCACGGACGCCGTGGGGGGAGTAGATCGAGGGCCCCAATTCAGCTTAGAGTACTTATCGGCCTACGTTGGAGTCCGGCCGAAGCGGGACTTGAAGAAGTGGGGCCGAAAAGGAGAGGAACGAAGCGAGATGGAAACGCTAAAGATCTTCCCGATCCGGATGTACCTCGCCGTACAGACCCTTTGCGACCGCGAAGAAGGTCAAGCGTTGGTGGAGTACGCGCTCATCCTCGCTCTGGTGTCGGTTGCCGCCTTCACGGTTCTGTCCGCCTTTGGCGCGAAGGTTTCGGACATGTTCAACTCGATCAACGGCAAAGTCTAGGTCGACCGAACGCAGCAGTCCAGGAACCCGATCCCTCTAACGGGGGAAAGAGTCGAACAGGTCGAAAACAGCCGCAACTCCGTCTAGAATGTGTGTCGGTCGATGATGGCATCCAAATAGAGAGGAACGCACGCGATTATGGAGACATTCAAGCTTCTTCCTGTCCGGATGTACCTCGCTGTACAGGCCCTTCGCGACCGCGAAGAAGGCCAAGCGTTGGTGGAATACGCACTCATTCTCGCTCTGGTGTCGGTTGCGGCAGTCGCCGTTCTGTCCACGCTTGGCACGAAGGTGTCCTCGATCTTCGTCTCGATCAACACCGACCTGTAGGTCGAAGCGTGAGCGTGTTCGCGGTCGAGGGGGCCCTCCTCGGGCGGGCTCGTGAGGAGTTGCTCGCGGTGGCTCCCTCAACTGCGTATGCGGACAGCCGACGCCGCCGGGCTGTCGGGCTAGCCAGGTAATACCGAGGAGGAGAACCGTGGACGGGATCATGTCGAGCAAGCTCTTCGCGACGCGGCAAGGGACGATCCTCCTCGGAGTGATCGCAGCCGTGATCGCTGGCATTGCGCTGATCGTGTACCTGAACCAGTACAGAAACAGCATCAACAACACCGCAACGGGCACTGCGCTCGTGGCTAAGGGCCTTATTCAGGCAGGCACTCCTGGCGACGTCATCGGCTCGGGCGGGCTCTACCGGATTGCGAACCGCGCCAAATCCGACATCAGCAAGACCGGCGCGCTCGTCGACCCCTCGGCGCTTTCCGGCCAGGTGGCCGTGAAAGACATCTACCCGGGGCAGCTTCTCACCGCCGCCGACTTCGGCCCGGCGACGAACTCGCTCACCGAGAAGCTGGGCCCGGACCAACGCGCGGTCGTCATCCCGCTCGGCACGCCGCAGCAAGTCGGAGGCCAGATCGGGGCGGGAAGCCACGTCGACGTCTGGGTGACGCTCACGGGAGGATCGAGCGGCTCTGGGCACACGGTCGTGGAGCAGCTCTTCCAGGACGTCTACGTGCTCGGTGCAAGCGGCGGCAACGTCACGCTGCGCGCGACTCCGGAGCAGGCCGGACAGCTCATCTACGCGAGCGAGAACGCGCAGATCTGGTTCGTGCTGCGGCCGACCGTCGGATCGACGCACACGCCGGCGCCGGTCACCGGCCTCAAGGCCGGAGGCTGAGGATGGGCGAGGCGATCCGCGTCCTCGTCGCCCTCGCCGAGCACGCCGACCCGCAGCTGGTCAAGACCGCGCTCGAGGGAGAGCCGTCGCTCGAGGTGGCCGGATACGCCAGCTACGACGACGACTGGTCGGCATTCCTCGCCCAGCCCAGCGACATCGTCGTTGTCGCCTGCGCTGGGGGTGACGAAGCCGTGACGCCGATGGTCGACCGCGCGGTGAAGCAGCGGCCGGACCGTCCGGTCGTGCTGATGAGCCAGTCATCGCCGAACGGCTTCCTCCGACAGGCCTTCGAAGCGGGTGCGGACGACGTCATCACTCTCCCTCAGACAGGTGCGGAGGTCGCGTTCACGCTCCAGAAGGTGATCGCACGCCGCAAGGGGAGCGTCATCTCCGGCAAGCCGGCCGCCAAGGTCGTCACGGTCCTCGGGCCGAAGGGTGGCACCGGCAAGACGCTCACCGCCACGAACCTCGCGGTCGCGCTGGCACAGCGTGGGAAGGAGGTCGTACTGGTCGATCTCGACCTGCAGTTCGGCGACATCGGCCTCGCGATGGGCCTCTCGCCCGAGCGGACGATCACCGACCTCATGAAGGCCGGGCCACCGTTCGACCACGAAAAGCTCGACGAGTACCTGCTGAAGCATCCATCCGGCGTCAAGGTTCTGATCGCACCGACGAGGCCCGATCAAGCCGGCGGGCTCTCCGTCGACTATCTGCGCGACATCTACGCGGCCCTGCGAACGATGTCGGACGCCGTGATCGTCGATACCCCTCCCGGCTTCACCGCCGAGGTGATCGCGACGATCGACGTCTCGTCGGACATCTGCATGATCGGAATGCTCGACTCCCTCTCGCTCAAGAACATGAAGCTCGGCCTCGAGACGCTCGAGCTGATGGGCTACGAGACGGGCAACGTCACCCTCATCCTCAACCGCTCGGACTCGAGCGTCGGGATCTTGCCCGAGGACGTCTCGACGATCATCGGGCGTCCGCCTGACATCTCCGTTCCGAGCGACCGCGAGATCCCGCGGTCCATCAACGAGGGAACGCCGATCGTCTCCTCGAAGCCCGGGTCGGGTGTCGCCAAGGCGTTCGAAGCGCTCGCCGACCGCTACGCGAAGCCTGCCGGAGTCGCCCAGAAGGCGGCGCCGGCGAGCCTGGCCTCCGGCGTGCGCACGCTGATCGGGAGGCGCAAGTAGTGGACCTGCACGAGCGCCTGAAGACGCCGCGGCCCGGCGCAGGTGAGCGCGATCCGTTCGCGGACATCAAGAGCCGCGTCCACTTCGCCGTGATCGGCGAACTCGGGCCGCAGCTCTTCAACGTGAACATGGACCCCGAGGAGCTACGCGAGCGCGTGCTCTCCGACCTGCGCGAGCAACTCGAACAGGAGACGGGAGTTTCGCGTGACGACCGGCAGCGGATCGCGCTCGAGGTCGCCGACGACATCCTCGGGCACGGCCCGCTCGACAGGCTCCTGACCGACGACACCGTGACGGAGATCATGGTCAACGGTCCGCACGACATCTGGATCGAGCGGGCTGGGCGGCTCTACCGGAGCGACGTCCGGTTCAACGACGAGTCGCACCTGACCCGGATGATCAACAAGATGGTCGCCCAGGTCGGCCGGCGCATCGACGAGACGTCGCCGATGGTGGACGCGCGCCTGCCCGACGGCAGCCGCGTGAACGCCGTCATCGCGCCGCTCTCTCTCAGCGGCCCGCTGGTCACCATCCGCAAGTTCAGCCGGCGCCGGCTCACGCTCGAGGACATGATCGAGCTCGGAACGCTCAACTCCGAGTCGGTCGAGTTCCTCCAGCGTTGCATTCGGGCGCAGCTGAACATGCTGATCTCCGGGGGCACGGGATCCGGCAAGACGACGCTGCTCAACGCGCTGTCGACCGCGATCCCCGACGACGAGCGGATCGTGACCATCGAGGACGCAGCTGAACTTCGGCTCAACCAGACGCACGTGTTGCGGCTCGAGGCGCGCCCGAAGGATCTTGCCGGCGAGAACGAGATCCCGATCCGGGAGCTCGTCCGCAATTCGCTGCGCATGCGGCCCGACCGCATCGTCGTCGGCGAGGTTCGCGGCCCCGAGGCCCTCGACATGCTCCAGGCCATGAACACGGGCCACGACGGCTCGCTCTCGACGATTCACGCCAACAGCCCGCGCGACGCGCTCGCCCGCGTCGAGACGATGGTCCTGATGTCCGGCTTCGACCTGCCGATCCGCGCCATTCGCGAGCAGGTCGCCTCCGCGCTCGACGGCATCGTCCACCTCGAGCGTCTCGAGGACGGCTCCCGTCGCGTCACCTCCATCACCGAAGTGCAGCGGATGGAGTCGGACGTCGTGACGCTGCAGGAGCTGTTCAAGTTCGAGATCGACGAGGTGACGCGAGACGGAAAGATCATGGGGGCGCTCCGCGCCACCGGGCTTCGCCCGACGTTCGTGCAGAAGTTCGAGAAGCGCGGGATCTCGCTACCGCTGGGGCTGTTCCAACCGCACGAGCGCAGCGCGCCGCAGTTCGGAACGGGCGGCCAGTGACGCGAGCGTCACTTCTCGCAGCGACCGTCGCAGCCGCGCTTCTTCTCTTCGTCCCCCTCGCCGGCGCCACGGCACCCTCCGGACTCCGGTTGACGGCGGTGACGGGATCGGTGTTCCCGTCGCGGACGTACGTCCTCTCCCTCCCAGATAGCCGCGCGCTTCGCCCCGGCGACGTCCAGGTGACGGAAAACACCGCCAATTCCAGCGGACCGGGTGCTCCAGTGGCCGACGTTCGCCTCGAGCCGGCGAGCAAGGCGTCCAGGCGAACGTTCGGGGTCGTGCTCGTCCTCGATACGAGCTGCAGCATGCACGGCAAGCCGCTGACAGCCGCGCGGGCCGCCGCACAGTCGTTCGCCGCAGAGCGCAACCCGAACGAGGCACTCGGCGCGATCTACTTCAACCGGACGGCGACGACCGTGTTGCCGCTCTCGACCTCGGCGTCGAGGATCTCCGCGGCGCTGGCGGCGGCTCCGCAGGTCAACTGCGGGACGCACATCTTCGACGCCGTCGCGCGCGCCGAATCGATGCTTCGGGCCGGGCACATCAGCTCGGGCTCGATCGTCGTCCTGTCCGACGGCGCCGACACCGGCAGCACCACCTCTCGTCGCGAGGTCGCTCACTCAGCCCTGCGAGAGAACGCGCGGATCTACACCATCGGTCTGGAGGACAGCTCGTACCAGCCGCACACGCTGATGGCGCTCGCGAAGGCCGGACGCGGCGAGTACGTGCAGGCGAAGGCCCAGGAGCTCGCCCCACTGTTCGCCCGACTCAGCCGCGTCATCTCGAGCGAGTATCTGCTCCACTACTACTCTCATTTCGGCCCGGGCATCCGGGTGCGTGTCACCGTCGACGTGCGGGCAGTCGGCGCGGCGACGACCGCGTACCGCACGCCGAAGGCCCCAGCCGAGACCACCGGGGGAACGGGCAACCGGTCCCTCGAAACGAGGATCTTGATCTCGCCGATCACGATGATCGTCCTGGCACTCGTGATCGCAGCGGTGATCGCAACGCTCGTCATCGGCGTGGCGCAGCCACGGCGGACGAGGCTGCCCGGGCGAATCGCAGAGTTCGTCTCGATCCCGGAGCTGCAGCGCGGCCACGGCGCGACCGTCGCACCCCTGGTCGTCGGCGCGCAGGCCGTGCGGAAGGACTGGTGGACGCGCTTCCAAGAAACCCTCGAGATAGCGAGGATCGAGGTCGCGCCTGAAGTCCTGATCGTCGCGACGCTCCTCGCGACGCTCCTCGTCTTCATCTTCATCCTTGCCGTGACGGGCTCCGCACTGTGGGCGCTGTTCGCGTTCGGCGTGCCGTATCTCGCCCGCGAGTGGGTGCTCCGAGCCCTCCGGAAGCAGCGGTCTCGCTTTGCCGAGCAGCTCCCGGACGCACTGCAGGTGATCGCGTCCGCTCTTCGGTCGGGTCACAGCTTTGCTGGCGCCCTCGCCGTCGTCGTGGAGAGCGCGTCGGAGCCGATGCGTCGCGAGATGCAGCGAGTAGTCGCGGACGAGCAGTTGGGACTGCCTGTCCAGCGATCGCTCGGCATCGTCGCCGACCGGATGGCGAGCACCGACCTCGACCAGCTTGCGCTCGTCGCCGAGTTGCAGCGGCAGGCCGGCGGTGACATCGCCGAGGTCATCGACCGCGTGGCAGAGACCGTGCGAGAGCGCTTCGACCTCAAGCGGCTCGTCGAGACCCTCACGACCCAGGGCCGTATGTCGCGCTGGATCGTGTCGGCGCTCCCGATCGTCATTCTGCTCTTCCTCCAGATCGAGAACCCGCACTACTTCCACCCGCTCGTCGCGTCGACCGCCGGGAGGGTGGTCGTGGGCTTGGCGGCGGCGTGGGCGGTCGTCGGGTCCCTTGTAATCAAGCGGATCGTCGAGATCGAGGTCTGAGGCAGCCGTGATCGCCGTCCTCCTGCTCGGCCTCCTACTCATCGCGACTGCCGTCGCCCTCTTCGCACGCTCGCTCGTCGGCCCGCGGCTTCGCACCGCCGACACACTGAGCAAGATCCGCCGCTACGGCTTCACGAGCGCTCCCGGCTCTGAGAGCAGGCCACAGGGACTACGCAGCTTCCTCGACCCGGCAGCGATGGGACTCGGTCGCTTGTTTGCCGACCGTCTGAAGCTCCTCGACGAAGAACGGCTGAGGAAGCAGCTGCTCACGGCCGGCATGTACACCACCCAGCCGGGGACGATCATCGGCTACTCGTTCTTGTGCGCGGCCGCATTTCCAGCCCTCTGGATCACGGTGGCCGTCGCAGCCGACATCAAGACGGCGCTGGCGATCATCGTCATGGTGTTTTTCGCCGCCGGCGGGTGGCTAACGCCCGGCTTCGTCGTTCAGCGCCGCGCCGAGGCTCGCCTGTACCGCATCGATCACGCGATGCCCGAGCTGATCGATCTCCTTGTCGTGACGGTGGAAGCCGGCCTGAGCCTCGGCGCGGCGCTCCAGCTGGCCGGCGAGCGGATGCGCGGCCCACTCGGCGAGGAATTGCGTATCGTGATCCAGGAGCAGCGGATGGGCCTCACGCCGGTGCAGGCGCTCGAGAACATGGTCGGGCGCTGCCCCATGCCTGCCGTCGAGTCGTTCGTTCGCGCGATGATGCAGGGCCAGATGCTCGGCTTTTCGGTCGGGCAGATCCTCCGCACGCTCGCGGTCGAGATGCGGAAGCGGCGCAGGGCACGTGCGGAACAGCAGGCCCAGAAGGCACCGATCAAGATGCTCTTCCCGCTGGTCTTCATGATCTTCCCGGCGTTGTTCATCGTCCTGCTCGGCCCGGCGGTTGTCTCGATCCTCCACGCGCTCAAGGCCTGATGGTCACCCCGCAGGCCCGTGGGGAGGAGCCGAGCTCCGAGCCGACCGCCGCTCCCCGCCCGCCGCTTACAGCGCTCCTGCCAACCGGCAGCTTGCGCGTTCTCGTCATCGCCGCCGGCCTCGGAGCGTTCGCAGGGAGCTTCGCCGACTTCGGTCTCAGCACGCGAGCGCTCATCGGAGCGGTCTTCTGTCCGGCTCTCGTCCTCCTGGCGGCGATCGACGCCCGGCACCAGCTTCTCCCGAACACGATCGTGCTGCCCGCGACCCTCGCAGTCGCCGTGATCCTCGCGGCCGGTGATCCCAGCTCGTTCCTGCGGAACTTCGCCGCCGCTGCCGCACTCGGCGGCTTCTTCTTCGCGTTCGCCGCGTTCTTCCCCGGCAGCCTAGGCATGGGCGACGCGAAGCTCGGCTTCCTGCTGGGCCTTGCACTCGGATCACGGACGCTTGCCGCCGCGATTTACGCGTGCGCCGGGCTGCTCGTGGCCGCGATCTACATCCTCGCGAAGCGCGGGGCCTCCGCCCGCAAGGACGTGATCCCGTTCGGCCCGTTCCTCGCCGCCGGCGGGATCCTCGCCTTCTTTCTCTAGTGCGGCCTTTCAGAATGTTTGACCGGAAACGGGCAGGGTCCGCTTGGCCTGGCGTCGAATCGGGATGCATCTCGACTGTGGAGGTGGTCATG
>Ga0307374_10010564_pt1 | contig 13339 bp, 12 predicted proteins | sample OX3MG_FD_202532 | JGI IMG/M metagenome (GOLD analysis project Ga0307374, IMG submission 202532) | Soil microbial communities from Risofladan, Vaasa, Finland - OX-3 | ecosystem: Environmental > Terrestrial > Soil > Coastal area > Acid sulfate soil | place: Finland: Risofladan, Vaasa | collected...
TCAGTAGTTTTTAAGCAACAGGCCGGACAATTTCCCGGTGTAGGTATGACTTTACGCAGCTATAAGTATGACCCCAATGACTATCACAGACGCGCCGCAGCCCGCGGCGCGGTGGTGGTGAAAGGCGGCCGCTGGCAGCGTTTCCGTCAGAAGATCACTCTCAAGCGATCGGTGATTACGCTGGCCGTATTGCTGTTGATCGGCGGCGGCTTGCTGGGCGGCAAGTTCGCTTATAACATCCACAAACTATTTGGCGGCAATATTTTCAGCATCTTGACCACTACCAAACTGAAGGGCGAAAGCCAGGGCCGCGTCAACATCCTGCTGGCCGGTAATTCCTCGGATGACCCGGGCCATAGCGGCGGGAACCTTACCGACTCCATAATGCTGGTCAGTATCGACACCAAACAGCACAAAGCCTTTATGATGAGCATACCGCGCGACCTCTGGGTTCACATACCGCAGGATGGTCATGAGAAGATCAACGCCGCTTATGTCAGAGGCCTATCCAATAATTTCAACCAATCCGGCTACCCGACGGGCGGTATGGGCCAGCTGGAGCAAATCGTTTCTCAAGATCTTGGCATTAGCATAAATTATTACGCTTTGGTGGACTACACCGCGATTCGGGACGCTGTCAATGATGTCGGGGGTATAGATGTCAATATCCAAAGCAGCGATCCTCGCGGACTGTACGACCCCAGTATTGATTACGCTACACACGGCCCGCTAGTCAGACTTAGCAATGGTTGGCACCATCTCAATGGCGAGCAGGCACTGGATCTGGCTAGGGCGCGCGGCGACGCTTACGGTTCTTACGGTTTTGCCGGCAGTGACTTCGAGCGGACCCAAAATCAACGCATGATGCTGGCGGCGCTTAAGAACAAAGCCATTTCAGCCGGCGTGCTGGCCAACCCGGCCAAGTTGAGCAACCTGTCAGACGCTATCGGAAGCAATGTCAAAACAGACTTCAACTTGAGTGAGGTGCATCGTCTCTACGATCTGTTGCAGCAAATCCCCAACCAGAACATACAGTCTATCAGCTTGAATCAGGCCAACGGCAAAAACCTGCTGGCCAGTTATGGCGCCCCGGACGGCGAATCGGCCCTGATACCGGCCGCTGGTCTCGATAACTTTAACGATATCAGGAATTTTATCAGGCAAAAGACCTCATCTGATCCGGTTGTCCAGGAGGGGGCCAAGATAGTCGTCTTGAACGGTACGACGGTCAACGGTCTGGCCCTCAAAGTCAGACAACAATTGACCGCTAAGCAGATGATTGTCACTTCAGTCGGCGACGGGCCGTCAACTTCCCAGACTACGACGGCCATTATTGATAATACCGCCGGCAAAAAACCGGCGACGGCGGCCGCGTTGGCGAAGATGTTCGGCAATCATCTCACGACTCAAAATATTTATGGCCTGAGTTATGACGCCGATTTCATAGTGATTCTCGGCACCGATCAGGCTAACGCCGGCAATACGACTACTGTTGGCCAGTAGCGGTTATTCTCCTAAAAGTAGTATGATAGTTTGAGATGAGTGATCAAGTAGCCCTCAATTATCTGCACGCCTTCTTAGAACGTCATGCCTCGCGCGGCTTCAAGAAGAAGGAGATTATTGTTTTTCAGGGTGAAGCGCCGCGGCAGGCGTTCATTGTCAAGAGCGGTATTGTCAAAGCCTATAACCTGAGTGTGGGTGGTGATGAGAAACCGGTGGCGTTCTATGAAGCTGACAGCGTCTTCCCTGCTTCCTGGGTCTACGGCAAAACCGCCAGTGCGACTTATTACTACGAAGCTTTCACGCAGCAGGTCGAGGTTTACATGGTAGACCGGCAGGAATTCGTTAATTTCATCCGCCGCCGCCCAGAATTGCTCTACCAAGAGATGGAACGGATGCTGACTGAACAACTCGGCAGTTCTGTCAGGTTGAATGCTCTGCAACACTCGAGGGCCAGTGATAAGTTAATCTATACCCTGCATTACTTGGCACTATCGCATGGCCGGCCGGCCAACGGCGGCAAAATCGAGCTGACGCTGGACCTGACCCACCAGGACTTGGCCAATCTGACCGGTTTGACACGCGAGACCGCCGCCACGGAACTTAACAAGCTCAAAAAGCAAGGTGTCATCGAATATGGCAAGCACACGCCTTATAGGCTAAATATCACCCGCCTGATGAGACTTCTAAATGACCAGTTTATCGCCGACCTAGAATCTACCGCGCTGGTGTCTTAGGCCTGGGCGACTTACCTTTCTTGACATCAGGGGAGCTCCGCAGGCTATCATTGACTACCTTCGACAGGTTGTGAGGTGCTGTCCAGGATTTGATGATGCAGCGATGCGCGCCGAGCTTATAAGCTTCCACTACTTCGGGCGAATTTTCCATATTGGTGAAGATCAGAACCTTGGCTTCGGAACTGCTCCCAAGCTTGCCCCATTGCTGCATAAATTCCAAACCCCCCATCACCGGCATTAACAGGTCTAGGAGTATAAGATCAGGCGTAAAATCCTTGAGCTGCTCCAGCGCTTCCCGGCCGTCAAAGGCGTTGGCTACTTCGTGGCCGTCATGTCTCAGGATTATGCAATAAGCATTGTTAAGGTCTTGATCGTCCTCTACGACTAAAATTCGTGCCACTTTCGCCTCCGTTTATGAGTCACTCTATTTATAGCATAGCCCATTTATCGGCCATGTCTAATTTTTTACAAAAATCATCTATAAATACTTTGCTTGTTCGTTAGGCTTAGGCGGCACGGCGTCGCGCGGCAGGCTGAATGAAAAAATGGTGCCGTTCTCTTCGTCGCTGACGAACCAAATCCGGCCGCCCAAGGCATCAATCAGGCCCTTGACTAAGTACAAACCGAGACCCGTGCCGGTTGTTTCGCGCTTGATGATGTTCTGGGCGCGAAAGAATTTACTGAAAACCTGGTCCTGCGAGTATTTGGGTATGCCCCAACCGCTGTCAATGATGTCGACCACGACATTGGCTGCCCGCGGACGTATGCGTAGCCGCACCTGCCCTCCCTCTGGCGTGTATTTGATCGCATTGGAGACCAGATTGGTCATAACCTCCTTGACGATTAGCGGGTCGCTCTTAATACAGGGGTCGCCTTTGCCTTTGACGGCGCTGGATAGGTCGATGGACTTGTTTTTGGCGACTAGGGCCAGCTCTTTGATGACATCTTCGGCGATCTTGTCCATTCTCAAACGCTTGGGTGCCACCTCGATGGCGCCGCTTTCCATGCGGGTAATGTTCAGCAGGGTGCTGATCAGCTCGTTCATGCGGTCCGAAGCGCTGATGATGGTACCCAGAGACTTCTTCTGGGCGGCGGTCAGTTTGCCGAGATAGCCGTCAGATAACATGTGCGTATAGGTTTTAATAGCTGATAGAGGTGTCCGCAGCTGGTGCGAGGCTAAGGATATAAACTCGCTTTTCATGCGGTCTATCTCCTTTTCCTTCGTGATGTCACGAAAGACTTCAATGGCGCCGACCGGCCTGCCTTTTAAGATGATCGGTGAAGCGTTAAGCGCCAAGGCGATTTTCTGGCCGTCTTTACGGCGGTAATAAATTTTTTCTGAAATCGGCTTGCCTGTCAGAAAAGCTCGGGTTATCGGTCTGTCTATGAGATTTATGGGTTTGTCTTCGGCCGTAACAGAGACAAGTTTTTTAGGCAACCAGGAGCCGACTAGCTCTTCTTCGGTGTAACCCAGCAGCTGCTGGGCCGCGGGATTGACGCGCGTGATCCGGCCGAAAGCGTCGGTCGCGATCGCGCCGTCACCGATGCTGGTGAACAGGGCTTCGTCTTCGGCCCGTTGCCCATGTGAAGTTAAAACGCTTGACGACAAGCCGCTAAAGGGGGGTTCGTTACCCGGCATTCTAGGCATCAGCTTTTACCCTTTCCGCGCTTGGGTTTAGCCTGCTCATCAGCTAATTTATGCAGTTCGCTTACGTATTCCTCGACAATCTCGCTATCTTCTGTTAGATGTGAAACAGATATCTTGAGCCAGTCAATCAAAACCATCAAGTCGGCTGGTGTTAGCTCGGCCGGAGCTTTGTGCAGATGGTTCTCCACTTGACGGTCGATAAAACGTCCCGCGGCCGGGCCAAGGTAAACCCGCGTGATACGTACGACACCTTCATAAAGGGAATAATTGGGCAATGCGGGCACCAGCTAAACCTCTTCGATTTTCTTTAACCGTTCGGCCCCAATAGCCAGCAGCACGAAGCCGCCACCGCCAATCAAATGAAATATCGAGCTCAGCACCATATGATAATCAAAGGTCGTATGATCGACTCGCGGTTGGACGCCCCTCACGTATTGCAGGGCAATGGAGCTGGCGATGATAACGACCAGGCCCAATACAAGCATACGCAAAGCTTGCCTGTATAACACGCCATGGGTCTGCCGGCTGAAAAGAGTGATCTCATACGCCGCCAACAGGCCGACAAACCAAGTATACAAATAGGGGATGATAATAGTCAGCACCATTAACCAAATCGGCAGATAATAAGGGTTACGGGTGGACGTCAGGCTGGCTGGATTGAAATGTTGAAATGTTAGCAAGCAGTACAGTACACCGGCGCCCAAGAAAAGCACTGCGATGATTCGGCTACTGACAAAATCCAATTTAATCTTCGCCAAACTGACTAAGTCGCGGGAAGCGACACCAATGATGCTGAAAGCCACTAATGGAAAAATCAACCTTGTATAATTGCCGATAATAACCGCAGCCGGATAAAAGCTCCCCCATGTGTTGGCCAGGCTGTCGAGCAACAGCGCGATAATGGCCGGTATCGGTAAACTCCAAGCCAGCCAGACCAAACCGGTTGCCAGCTTATCGAAGTAGAGGCCTTCGGGCGTTTTGCGCACTAATTGTACATACTGTCTCAACTTAGCGTAGCCGACAAAAGCTGCCAGCCAGGCCACCATGGTGGGCAGGTTTAAGGCCAGCAACAGCGTCCGGTAATCTACAGCTGACAGATGGTGGGCATGCATGACGGCGTGATTGGCCGGCAGCAAAAAAATCAAAAAGACATAAACAGCTGCCAACCCCGCGGCGCGGCGTAAGGCCTGAGTAGTCAACTGTGAAGTCTGCCGGGTGCTTGCCATAACGTCTGCCGTGTCTACCGTAGTTATTGTGCTATCCTTCGCACCTATATTAAACCACAATCTATTTTGGTTGTTCGTAAGATTTTCAACAGCGAAGAGTTATAATAAGCGGCATGAAGCCGGAAACTACGATCAGTCTTAGCCGGCGTTACTTGGTGGTCGCGGTTGTGCTGGTTTTGACTCTTTACATTCTCATACCGCAGATCGGCATTTTTCGGTCCAGTTGGCATCTGCTTGACCGGTCGGCGGCGGCCTGGATTATAGCGGCAGTCGGCTTGACGACGCTAACCTATCTAGCTGGAGCCATGACCTATTGCCTGCTGGCCATGAAGCCGCTCAGGTACAAACAGACCGTGCTGGTACAGTTCGCGGCCATGTTTGTTAACCGTTTGTTGCCAGCCGGCTTGGGGGCAATCGGCACTAGTTACGCTTATTTGAAAAGGCACCGGCACAACGCTACTCAGGCAGGCACGGTCGTGGCGATGAACAATCTGTTGGGCGCGGTCGGGCATGGCTTGCTGGTGGCCTTCGCGTTGCTGGCCTTTTCCGGCGGCCGGACGGTCTTGCTGCCTAGCTATGGGCATGTGGCCAGTTCTATCCTCAAGGTTTTGGTTTTGGCTTTGCTGGTCTCTGGCGGTCTGGCCGTGGTTTTCGGCTGGCGCCGGTTTGGGCGTCAGCTGGCTAAATTACGTTCACAGGCGTTTAGCTATCACCAAAGGCCCTGGCGTTTGCCGGCAGCACTGTTGAGCTCCGTGACATTGACGCTGGCTAATGTACTTTGCTTGCTGGTCTGCGGCTTGGCGGTGGGCATACATCTGCCATTTGTCGTCGTACTGTTAGTATTCACTTTCGGTGTAGGCGCCGGCACGGCGACGCCGGTGCCGGGTGGTTTGGGTGGTTTCGAAGCTGGCTTGACGGCCGGCTTTGTCGCTTATCACGTAGCGGCGCCGGCAGCCTTGGCAACCGCTTTGCTCTACCGGCTGGTTAGTTATTGGTTGCCGCTTGGTTTCGGCGCGCTAGCTTTCGCGGTTAGCCGGCGCGAGCGTTTGTTCTAGTGCAGGACGTTGACGGCTCGCGCGGCCACCAAAGCGATTGATATCAACGACAAGGTTGCCTGAGCTAACATCAGCATTTTGGCGCGGCGGCTGAGCGGCATGGTATCAGTCGGGCTGAATGCCATGGCATTGGTAGACGAAACATAGAGATAGTCAATGAAGGTTGGCTGCCAGTGCGGATGCTTGTAGTCTTCATGTTGATTTTGTGGAAACAGAAAGTCTTGTTCATGCTTGGCTGCCAATAACCGCTGGCCTGGCCCGCCGGCATCCATTTCCCAATACCACAGGCCAAAGATGATGATATTGGTGAGATAGATGTTCACGGCTGTAAGAATCAGATCGCGGCCGTTGACATGTCCGCTTTGCAGTAAATGACGGGTCACCTGAACCAGGCCGTAACCGTTGGCCACGCTGGTCAGGATAATCAGGAGAAACACGTTGATGCGCCGGCTCAACGATTTGAAAATCCGCTCTTTTGGTGTGGTAAATGACATCGCTACGAGGAGTAGTACCTCCGCGCCGATTAACAAGTAGCGCGAACCGAAGACATAGCGGTCTGGCAATAGCAGCTGCAGGAAGATGGCCACCAGCATGGCGGCTTGAAGGTGCCAGACGGGTTCGTGTTGCCTATTTTTGTTTCTAAAAGCCATACGCCTGCTATTGTAAATCACTCAATGAGCATTTACAAAGCGGTTAGCGCGTTAACGCTCGAACTCCCTCCTATTGAAACAACCTACTTCGGCGGCGCGCTCAGCTACTATCAAGCCTAGCATCCCTGCCAGCTCTCGGTTCGAAGGTCCATCTTGGATAATATCAAGTGGCGAGCGGTTATCAATTGGTTCACCCTCGTAATCCGCAACTATCATACGGACTTCATCTTCGGTAAATAAGCCCCTAGATGACAAACCCGCGAACGCGATAATGCATCCAGCTAGCCTGCCCCCACCGTTTAACGGCTCTACGAGCGGCCTTCGGTATGGATATTCTACTGAGCCCGCGCCAATTATCCGGCCGATTTTGACTACACGATCCGAATCCTCTGCGTTTGACCGTAAATTGTCCGACAGGAAGTATACAATTTGGCCCTCATGAAGTCTGCTGTCATATATTTGTTGGGCTAAACTCGACATCATTATATAATAACATAGTTGTCATGTTAGTCAATAGCCTGGGGGACGTTTTACATCTGGATACGGTTGAAACGGTTGATGGCGAAGGCCAGACAGAGGACGAAGACGACGGCCATGACGACCATATCTTTGCCGAGGCCGAAATGCGCCTGGTTGGACAGCAGGTGACGTAGGGCGTCAACCATATAGCTGACGGGGTTCAAGGTACTGATAATCCTAAGGGCCGTGGGCACGTTATTGAGCGGGTATAGAGCGCTGGACAAGAAGAACAAGGGCATCACCAGCAGGTTGTTAATACCTTGAAAACCTTGGAAATCGTCGACCATCGAGGCGATGGCGGCACCGAAGCTTGTCAGAGCGACGCACATCAGCACCAGCACTAAAAAGGCCGGTCCGACGGCCGCCCAGCTATGGGGGCGAAAGCCGAAGACGACGGAAAGTACAAAGACCAGGATACCCTGAAAAATGGAGATGGTGGCGCCGCCGAGCGCGCTGCCCAACAGGATTTTGGTCCGCGACACCGGCGCCACCAGCATCTCCGACAAAAAGCCGAAACGTTTGTCTTGGAGAATGATAATTCCCCAGAAGATACCCGACAAAAGAACGGTCTGGGTGATAATACCGGGTACCAGGAATTGTAAATAATTGCCTTCACCGGCTCGCCGATAGATGGCACCTATACCATAGCCCAGCGCCAGAAGCAGCAGGATCGGTTGGCCGAGCGTGCCGAGTAGCCTTGAACCGCTGCGCCAATAGCGCCGTACCTGTCTGAGCCAGAGAATGTACAGTACATCCATATAACTACCTTAGTTTCCTGTTACGTGCTGACAATTTCATATTGAGGGCATTGTAGTCGGCGTTGGTCTCATCTCGCAGCGTTGAACCGGTCAGCTGCAGATAGGCCTCTTCTAAGGTTTTAGTCTTAGTTTGGCGGCATAGCTCAGGCGTCGTGCCGCGGGCAACGATTTTACCATGGTCAATTATGGCGATGCGTTCGGCCACATCTTCGGCCTCATCGAGATAATGGGTGGTAAAGAAAATCGTCATGCCTTTTTCGTGGCTGAGTTTTTGGACATAGTTCCACATAAGGTTGCGGGTCTGGGTGTCGAGGCCCAGGGTTGGCTCGTCGAGGAATAGAATGCGCGGCTCGTGCAACAGGCCGCGGGCTATCTCCAGCCGCCGGCGCATACCGCCGGAAAAAGTCTTGATCATTGAATCCCGACGACCATCCAGTTCTACTAGCTTGAGTAGTTCCTCTATGCGCGGCCTCTGGTCGGCCTTGGGTACGCCGTAAAGCGTGGCATGCAATTCCATGTTTTCGTAGGCCGAAAGTTCCTCGTCCAGGCTGGGATCCTGGAAAACGATGCCGAAAGCTTTGCGGGCCGAGTCGCGCTCCCGTGTAACGTCGTGTCCGGCCAGAGTCAGCTTGCCGCTGGTTGGCCGGAGCATGGTGGTCAGCATCTTGATGGTCGTACTTTTGCCCGCGCCATTCGGTCCCAAAAAAGCGAAAATCTCGCCTTTTTGCACGTCAAAAGAAATATCGTCAACGGCAACGATGTCGCCGAAACGCTTGGTAACGCCCTTAGCTGAGATAACCGATTTTGTCATGATTAAGACTAAATTATACAGCGTAGACTATATTTTGTATATCGAATCATCAAGGATAACTAGACGTTGTAAGCACTGGAACTAATATCACCGCCGTTGCCAGTCCAGTTTGTGTGGAAGAACTCCCCGCGAGGCTTGTCCGTGCGTTCATAAGTGTGGGCACCGAAATAGTCGCGTTGGGCTTGCAGCAGATTCGCCGGTAGCCGTTCTGACCTGTAGGCGTCATAAAAAGCCAACGCCGTGCTCATGGCCGGCACTGGAATCCCGGCTTGGACGGCGTTAGTGATGGTGGCGCGCCAAGCCGCCTGATTTGTTTCGATCGCCTTCGCGAAGAACGAATCGAGCAACAGGTTGGTCAGGCTCTGATCTTTGTCAAAAGCGGATTTAATGTCGCCCAGGAATCGGCTGCGGATGATACATCCTCCGCGCCACATTAAGGCGATGCCGCCATAATTGAGGTTCCAGCCGTACTCGGCAGCCGCGGCTCGCATAAGCATATAGCCCTGAGCGTAGCTGACAATCTTTGAAGCGTAGAGCGCCTGTCTGATCTGTTCTATGGCTGCCTTGGCATCCGATGGCCGAGTATGCTCTGGGCCGTCCAAAACTTTAGATGCCGCGAGCCGTTGGTCTTTGAGAGCGGAAATGCAGCGGGCGTAGACAGCCTCGGCGATCAGGCTGACTGGTTGGCCAAGCTCGGCCGAACTGATGACCGTCCATTTGCCGGTGCCCTTCTGACCGGCAGTATCTAAAATCTTGTCGACTAGCGGCTGTCCGTCCGTATCTTTGTAGGCTAGAATCTCGGCCGTGATCTGGATCAGATAGCTGTCCAGTTCGCCCTTGTTCCAGTCGGCAAAGACGTCCGCCATCTGATCGGTATCAAGTCCGACATAATCTTTAAGCAGTTGGTAGGACTCGCCGATGAGTTGCATGTCGCCGTATTCAATGCCGTTGTGCACCATTTTGACGTAATGGCCGGCGCCGCCCTCGCCCACCCATTCACAGCAAGGCGAACCATCCTCGACTTTGGCGGCGATGGACTGAAAGATATCCTTGACGTGAGGCCAGGCTTCCGCGCTCCCGCCGGGCATGATCGAGGGGCCGTTGCGAGCGCCTTCTTCGCCGCCGGACACACCGGTGCCAACGTACAGCAAGCCTTTCGATTGTACGTATTTGACCCGCCGGGCAGTATCGGTGAATAACGAGTTGCCGCCGTCAATGATGATGTCGCCAGCCTCCAAGTGCGGCAGCAGCTGTTCGATCGTGGCGTCCACCGGCTCGCCGGCTTTGACCATCAGCATGACCCGTCGTGGCCGCTTCAGTCGAGAGATCATTTCTTCGATCGAATGCGCGCCGATAATATTCGTATCTTTGGCCGCCTCAGCCAAGAAATCATCGACCTTGCCGACTGTCCGGTTAAAGGCCACCACTGTAAAACCATGGTCATTCATGTTAAGGATAAGGTTCTGGCCCATGACAGCCAGGCCAATCACCGCGATGTCGGCTGTGGGTTCTGCGGTATCAGTCATAAAGTTAATTGTATCAGAGCCTGCTCAGGGCTTGGAAACGTAATGGTTGTCGGCGACGTAGAAACGCCACGGCACATCATATCCGCGGCTGATACCTATCCTGGTAGTCTGAACGATTTGATCCGGCGACAGGGGCTTGCGGCCAACCAGTTTGAATGGCGGCTGACTAAGATCATGCCCGCTAAGCTTTTTGTCTATAGCCAGGGCCTGGCAAAGCTTGGCTGGGCCGTTGGTCAGCTCTTTGCCGCTAAGTCCATGCCGGCGTAAAGTCATCAGGCCCTCGCCTGCTAAAGGTTCAACTGCCCTGATCAAAACGCCCGCGCCGTGGCCGGCCTTTCCGGTTACGATATTGCAACAATAATGCATACCATAGGTGAAATAGACGTACAGATGCCCGGCTTCACCGAACATGACACGCGTTCGCTCAGTTTGGCCGCGGTAACTGTGGCTGGCGACGTCGCTTTGGTCGTAAGCTTCGGTTTCAACTATCCTGACCCGCATCAGCCGGCCGCCAAGGGTTCGCTCCAGCAGGCAGCCCAATAAACGCGGCGCGACTTCATAGGCCGGACCACTTAAGTCGACATCATCAATTTGGAACGGCGCCATATCTCCACGGTACCATGGATCTGGCTTTTATTTCTGGCGTTTGCGTTTGAGAGGGTCCAGTTCTTTTTTTCGGAGCCGCAGTGAGCGAGGGGTAACTTCCAGCAGCTCGTCGTTCTCGATAAAGTCCAGGCATTCTTCCAGACTGAGAATGGTGGCCGGCGTGAGCTGCACGGTGCCGTCGCTGGAGCTGCTGCGCATATTCGTCAGGTGCTTGGTTTTGCAGGCGTTCATCTCCAGATCCTCGCCTCTTTTATTCAGACCTATGACCTGGCCGGCATAAATCTTATCCGCCGGGCCGACAAAGCATGTTCCCCGGCTTTCGACCATCTGCAGGGCGTAGGGGGTTGTGAGGCCGCTCTCATAGGCCACGATGGCGCCGTTGCGCAGTTGCTGCAAAGGCTCGCCAAGCGGCTCGTAGCCCGTGACCAGGCTGTTCATAATAACCGTGCCCCTGGTGCTGGTCGTCAGGACGCTTCTGAGCCCCAACAGCGCCCGGGTTGGCAGCTCGTATATTAACTTGGTCACGCCTTTGGTGCTGCTGAATTGCTCTTTGAGGGTGGCCCGCCTCGAACCAAGCTCCATCTGCACGGCCCCGACATACTCGGCGGGCACTTCGGCTATCAGCTCTTCGATCGGCTCCAGAATCTTGCCGTCCTCTTCTTTGGTAACGACCTGCGGTTTGCCCACTTCGAACTCGTAGCCTTCCCGGCGCAGAGATTCAATCAGGACGCTGAGGTGCAGCTCGCCGCGGCCACTGACTATGAAGCCAAGATTTTGTTCTTCGACGCGCAGGCCGACGTTGGTTTCCAATTCTTTCTCTAGCCGCTCGCCAAGTTGCCGGCCGGTCGAAAATTCGCCCTCGACGCCGGCGAACGGGCCGGTGTTCGGGCCTATAAAAATTTTCAGTGTTGGTGATTCTACCTCCAAGACAGGCAGGGCCTCCGGTTGTAGCGCGTCGGCGACGGTTTCACCGATTTGGGCGTCGGCAATGCCGGTTAGCTGGACGATCTCACCGGCGACGCTTTCCTGCACCTGTACTTTGCCGACTCCGTGGCTTACTAGTATGCTATCGACCTTGGCCTTGGAATGCGAGCCGTCTTTTTTGCAAAGAACAACCTGGTCACCCTCTTTGACGCGGCCGCGGTTGATCTTCCCGATCGCGTATTTACCCTTGAAGCTATCCCAGGCGAGAGCCGAGATTAGCATCTGAAACGGTTTGTCGATCTCCACATCGGGGGCTGGTATATCTTTGATAATCGCGTCAAAAACCACTGACAAATCGGCTTCGGCATCCGGTTTGTCAGGCGGCGCCAGCCAGGCTTTGCCCTCGCGGCCAATGGCGTAATATACAGGGTAATGGAGTTGGCTCTCGTGAACTGCCAGCTCTAAGAATAAATCTGCCAGCTCATCTTCGACTTCGGCTAGTCTGGCTCCCTGCTTGTCGATTTTATTAATAATCACGATTGGTCTGAGTTCGTTTGCCAGAGCCATGCCAAGAACAAATTTGGTCTGAGGCATCGGGCCCTCCTGGGCGTCAACGATCAGCAAACAGCCGTCGGCCATATTTATCGTCCGCTCGACCTCGCCGCTGAAGTCCGCGTGACCCGGCGTGTCGATTATATTGATCCGATAGTCGCCGTGCTGTACGGAGGTGACCTTGGCGGTTATGGTGATCCCCCGTTCGCGTTCCTGGTCGCCGCTATCCATGATCAGGTCCTGGCTCATTTCCGTCTGGTTGTCCCGAAAAGTATTGGATTGCTTGAGAAGGCCGTCAACAAGAGTAGTCTTCCCATGGTCAACATGGGCGACAATAGCAATATTGCGAATTTTGGTGGGGTCCTGGCTCATAAAAAATGACGGCGCCTAAAGAGCACCGCCTCCTTAACTTCTCTCATTATAACATAAGCAAGACTTAGCGTACAGAGTAACCGGTCTAGTTGGCTTGCAGGACGGAAATGGTATTACCCGCCGGATCCTTTAGCCAGGCAATGTCCGGGCCTTGGCCGGCGGCAAGGCCACGTAATACGCCTTTGTCGTCTTGAGGGGCCGGCATATTGTCATAACGCTCAAAACTTACGCCAAGCTCCTCTAGTTTGTCTATTGCTTTATCAATATCCTCTACCACGAAATTTAAGATAGTGAAAGTGGCCGGTTGATGGTCTTCTTTACCATAAATGAACATCGTGCAGCCACCGGGCAACCGCAAGTTCAACCCCATGCTTTCATCAATCAGTTCCAGGCCGAGAGTCTTGGTATAAAAATCTTTTGCCTTAGCCAAATCATCGACCGAAAAACTACTAAAT
>Ga0307374_10010565_pt1 | contig 13338 bp, 9 predicted proteins | sample OX3MG_FD_202532 | JGI IMG/M metagenome (GOLD analysis project Ga0307374, IMG submission 202532) | Soil microbial communities from Risofladan, Vaasa, Finland - OX-3 | ecosystem: Environmental > Terrestrial > Soil > Coastal area > Acid sulfate soil | place: Finland: Risofladan, Vaasa | collected...
TTGCGAGCCGGTAAACATCTCGTACAGCATCAGGCCAAGCGAATAAATATCCGTACGGTAATCCACGGGCTTGCCAGCCACTTGCTCCGGGGCCATGTATGCCGGCGTGCCGACCATCGCTCCGGTAAGCCGGCTGCTGGCTTCCATCGAGCGCGCAATGCCGAAGTCCATGATTTTCAGCTTGCCCTGTGCGTCGATCATCACGTTTTCAGGCTTTAGATCGCGATGAACAATTCCCTGGGCGTGCGCTTCCTTCAAGCCGGAGCAAATTTGCAGTGCCAGATCAATTCCCTTGCGCAGGGGAAATCCGCCAAAGCGGTTCAGCGCCGAGCGCAGGCTTTCGCCCTCCACGTATTCCATCGAGGTATATGCGATACCGCCGATGCGGTTGAAATCGTAGACGCGGCAAACATTCTTGTGCGTGATTTTGCGCGCGAAGAGGAGCTCGTTCTTGAAACGCTCCATCATTCCTTGGTCTGACGCGATTTCCGGCTTGATCAGTTTCAGCGCGACTGTCTCGTCCGTTTCGCGGTCGCGAGCCTTATAGACGTTGCCCATATTGCCGTGGCCCGCTTCGCCAAGGATGTCGTAGCGCTGCGAAAGCGCGCTGAGGCTCGATGTCGTGAGATTCGGACTGGCAAGGATTGGCGCCTGCTCTACCGCGAAAGTGGCATCGTGCGGCATGTCGCTCACGAGCACGGTTTTGATTTGCTCTTGCGAACCGTGGCTGCCGCCGGCAGTCGGAAATCGAGTAGCCGTTTTGTCCTGCTCGTTCATAATTGCCCTATCTACGATAAACATGAAATGGTTACCTTATCTATGGATAGCAGGAACGTGTACCACAAGCAGCACCTGTACCAATGGCCAAGTGTGCGTTCATCGGGAAAAATCGACCGCGCAACGGCAGTTTCGGCATTCTGGTATCTGCGTGGACGGCAAAGCGGCCGCTTCGGCCACGACGAGCTGGAGCGTTGCACGCTACGGCGGGCAGGTGTTATGTTGCGAGTCAGCCGGGAAGTGAACACGGAAAGTCCCGTCTGCACGTGCCGGTTGCCTTTTTTGGAGTGATATCAGCACGTCGGAAGGCTGTTGAAACCAGGAGACGCATGACGGCCGATGTCTTAGTGATGGGAGGCGGCGCAACGGGCCAGCTTGCGGCGGCTTACCTGCGGATGCGCTTCCCGAAACTCAAAGTGGCTGTCGTCGAAGGCCCGCACAAGAGTCGGCCGATTGTCGGCGAGTCGTTCGTCGAGATCACCGTCGATTTCCTTCTGGAACTCGGGCTGGGTCCGTATCTCATCGAAAACCACTATCCCAAGTACGGCCTCACCTATTATTACAAGCCCGAGATCGACAATCCCGCGGACCGAACGTACATCGTGGACGAGACCCCGACCGTGCCGCCGCTGCTTTCTTTTCAGATTAACCGCTTTACCTTTGATCACGAAGTGCGCCGGCGCAACCTCGAAAATGGCGTGGACATAATTGACGGCACAGTCGCCGGCGTTAATCTTGGCGCTAACGGCGCGCCGCACGCAGTGACTGTGCGAGATTCGGACCAGCAGGAATACACGCTCCAGGCGCGCTGGCTGATCGACGCGACCGGCCGCAACCGCGTGCTCGCCAAATTGCTGCAGCTCCACCAGAAGGTCAACGAACAGAAGGACGTTTTCTGGTTCCGGCTGAAGAAATTTAATCCTGAAATTCTGGCGCGCATCCGCGCTCTCAAAAAGGAAAACCGGGCCTTCGTTCCTTACTTCGCGACCCACCATTTTTTCGGCAAGGGCAATTGGATTTGGTGCATTCCCATGCGCGAGTCAGGGAATGCGGCCGAAAACGCGCCATTCATCAGCATAGGTATCACCTATCGCAAGGATATTTATCCCCACGGCCAGGTGCGCACGATGGAGCAGTTCCTCGAGCGCGTCGGGCGCGAGCACGAAGTCATCGTTGAGCTGGTACGCAGCGGCGCTGTCGCCGACACGAATTTCTACAGTTCGTACATGTGGGAATGCCGCCAGCGTTACTCACCGGACCGCTGGTACATCATCGGCGATGCAGGCGACACGGTTGATCCGCTTTATAGCGTCGGCATGGCTTTGTCGTCCGTGCAGATCCGGCAGATCGCCGCGATGATCCAGCGGGAGTTGAACGGCTGCGACACTGCCGACTTCACGAAAGATCTCGATACGGCCCTCACCGCGTTTCAGCGCAGCTTGACGCGAGATACGACGCGGCTTTATGAGTGTATGGGAGATGCGTATCAGTGCCATCTCCGCGTCCATCTGATCGTTACGAAACTGTTCCACCTCGGGCTGCCATTGCTTATGAACGATTATCTTTGGGATCCGCTGGGAGTGAAACTCGTAAACCGGTTTTTGAGCCTCGAAACGCTAGAGACTGAGGCCCGGAAGTTCCAGGAACTTATTCGGCAGGTCGCCGCCAATCCGAAGAACCGCGCAATCCAGAACTTTATCAAAGTGCAATCCGCCGCTTCGATGAACTACGAATTCTACGAATACCACCGCGAGGAGGACATCCCTGCGTCGCTGTCGCGCATGCTATTTGGACTGGCGCGTTTACGTCTGTCTCTTCTCAAGAAGCTCGGTTGGCGGGGATGGATCAGCTTCAGCCAGCAACGTGCGTTGCTGAAAGATGTGTTCCGTGGTTTGTTTCTCGTGCCCTTCCGCGGCACAAAGTTGCGGGAAAGCAGGCTCGTGCGTGCGATTTTCGCATCCCGCCAGCCGGCAATCGCGCGCCCAGACGCTTCGTCAGCTTCCCCTGAGCTTGTCAAAAATCCATCGTCGTAAAAAGTTTGTATGTGATTGGTGCCCGAAAGAGGACTCGAACCTCCACTCCCTTGCGAGAACCAGGTCCTGAACCTGGCGCGTCTGCCAATTCCGCCATTCGGGCACAGCGTGCGGTGAACCGGAGTAATTCATTGTGCCGCCCGCGTGTGGGTTTGTCAACGAAACGCGCGGGAACTGGCCGCCGTCGCCGCCTCTGTCATCGTATTACTTAAAGTTGAATAGTACCTACCGGAATAACGCCCCGGCGATGTTCGGCAGCGCTTCTTGGTGTTATAATCCCGCCAATTTAGGGGCCTGTTGGGCCGGATTGTTTTCGGGTGGAATGCTGGCCTTTCGGGCATGGAGGACAGTATGAACACGCCCAGTGGAACGCTTCTTTTTTTTCCCATCGCTGGCGCCGTTGTTCTCGGCGCCTGGTTCTGCCTGATCATCTATCGCGGCACGCTGGAGGCCCACGAAGATGATCAGATCTTCCTGGATGCAGCCGAAGACTCGATGGCCCAGGCGCAGCGCGAATTGGTCGCCCGCATCGAGAGAGTGAATCCGGTCATCCGCGCGGTAATGATTGCCTGGATTGTTCTGGCGGCTATCAGCGCCGGATTGTGGATGTGGCAGGCGTTCAAGAGTTTTTGATCGCTCAGAAAGCACTGCGCGCCGATTGCGGTGTCACGCTCCCGGGCAGATCTGCGAAGTGTGGTTATGCACGATCAGCCAGCGGCCGCCGCTTTTGACGAATACGAGTGTGGTTTGCCCGCGCGCTGTCGTCTGCTTGCCACCCACGAAACCCTCAAACAACCATTGGTACGATGCCCAGGCCGTGTCGCCGTAATGGAAGATATTGGTGTTTTTGCGGATCAATTGTATGCCGGAGACTCCCTTGCGGCTTTGCTCGTATTTCGGCACGTAGTTCTGCCAGCCCGCGATGGGAGGATCGAAAGTTCCGGCGACCCACGTGGCGTCATCGGCGTAGTATTTATGCATTGCATTGACGTCGCCCACCTGCCACGCACCCAGCATTTCGCCGATGTCGTGGTCGATTTGATCCGGGATGGACCGGGATATCTGCGGGAGCGTGATGTGCTTTTGTTTCTTCGTTTGCTTTTGCGGTTGGGCCCATGCGCACATGGCTATCAATGCAAGAATTACCACGAATGGAATCTGAAGTTTTCTCATGCACTCCCCCTGCCGAGCATCTCCGCACGCAACACCGATATATTGCCAATACGCTCGACCGGGCACGAGCATAGCACGGATGTTTTTACGTGTTGCGCTCTCGAAAGCCAGAGGTGTTAACCGTGAAGAAACGCTGTGCCCCCGCTGCGCGCGCGGCGAATCCTGGCGAACTTCATGCCGGACGCAGTTCCGATAGGAATTTTACTTCGCCGCTGGCTGCGCCTGCGACGCACTCAACAAATTCACGAAGAGCCGGTACGCGCCAGGCACGCCCGCCGGCAATTGGCGAAAGAATGCAATCCCCGTGTAAATGTAAATTCCCTTGCCGTCGCGCGCGTAGACCAGGCTGCCGAGGGCGTCCGATTCGCCGGGATCGTGCATCGCGAGCACGGCATGATAGCGCGAGTCCCACTGTCCCCAGAAATACAAACCGCGCTCCTGGATCCATCCGCGAAAATCGTCTTGCGTGATGCGATTCGGGAAATTCAGCAGCGGGCTGGCCGGATCAACAAAACGCACCGACGAAGTTTCGTCCGTGTTGCGTTCGGCGGGCTGATCCATTTTCGCGGGGAACGGCGCAGGCAGTAGTTTGTCCCACGCAAAATCGCGTTCGTATTGTACGATGAGCGTGCCGCCGCGCTTGACGTAATCAAGCAGGCGCGCGTTCGCGCTCATCACGTCAGGCCGCAATTCATAGGCGCGAATTCCCACTACAATCGCGCTGTAACGACTCAGGTCGCCAAATTCGAGCGCCGCTTCGTCGAGCGTATCGACGTTGATGCCGAGTTGCTGCAGCGATTGCGGCACAGGATCAATGCCCACAGCGATGTAACCGACGCGCAGGTGTTCTGGCAGCGTCAGGTCGAGCACATGCGCCGTGGCCACCGCCGGCTCGCTGACGTGCTGCGAAGGCAGCGACGGCAATGCTTCATACGATGTGCGGAAGCTTTCTTCGCCCAGCCGCGCGTAGGGTTTCAGGTTATACGCGGCTTGCACGGCGTTTGCCGGCGGCGTCACGGTAAATCGCACCAGCCGGTCGCCCGGCCCGGAAAATTCAATCGGCGCAACCGGCGCGACGCTCCAGCCCGACGGCACATCGACGCCAACGGCGACGCGGGCGGCCTTTGACCCGTGGTAGCGAACGCGCGTTAACAATTGAAACGTTTTCGTCTGACGGCTCACCGGCAGCATTACTTGCTGCGGTTCGACCGACAGCGTTACGGCCGGAACAAGATCGAGCGGCATCGTCTCCACGGTTGTGGACGTATACGCCCGCGCAAATACCGGCTTCTCGATCGAGAATGCGTACCCGTCAGCGGTTCCCGTGATGCGCGCTTGAACAAGCGGCGCAGGCCACGGAAGAATAGAATCCTCCGGCGACGTGGGGCGTGTTGCGCCGCTGGGAATGGCGACTCGAAAAGATATTTCGGTTGGAGACGCATGGCGATTTGTTTTCGGATTCTCAGTTGCCGCGGACCATCCCTTCGGCACCTCCAGTGACGGCTGACCAAGCTCCACGCCAACATCTGGCCGCTCCTGCCAGTTCACGTGTACTGAAAATATCTCTCCCGCCACCAACGCACCTTTGTTCGATTCCGCGCTCAGATGCAACGCGGCGGCATCGGCCAGGGCTGCGTTGATTTTCTTGCGCTGAATATTCAGCTTCCAAAGAACGTCCCTGTCTATGGTGGAAGAGGCACGGGCCGCGCTCGATGCCTTTGCGATTTCCTTTCCCGCGGATGCCAGGTATTTCACGGCCACCGGCCAGTCAAGCCGCAACGCGGCCTGCCTCGCCGAAGCCAAGGCCCCATCCGCCGCGCCCAAGGAAACTCCCATCGGATTCGATTCGCTGCCTAGGGAAGACAGCGATTGCGCCAAATCGCCCGTCGTTAATTGATTCCCCTGCACAACCGTCAGATACACCGGGCGGCTGAAAAATGAGGAATCCAGAATCCTGGTTATACCCTGCGAGCGATGGTTCGCAAATCCCTTCAATCCCAGAGCCGAATAGCTTTCGCCCCAGAGTGGAGATATTTCACCGACGGGAAGCGTAATCACTCCTCTCTGATTATCCCCGCCGGCGCGCGCGAATTGCAGCACTCGCGAAACCTTCCAGACACTCAACCCTTCTGTCAATTGCGCGGGGTATGCGGACGGATCCGCGGCCGCTTTCACCGCTTGCGGTACGATGATTCCCGTGGCCTGGTGCTGCCCATGTCCCCAATGCACACCGCCCCACTGGTTGATGACAATATCGGGCCGGTACGTGCGGATGACGCGCACCAGGTCTTCGTTGGCAATTCCGTGCCAGATGCGCAATGTTTCGTCGGCGCTCTTCGAATAGCCGAAATCGGGCGCACGCGTGAAGAATAGTTTCGCGCCATAGCCTTGTGTCGCGCGGTAAAGCTCATCGGTGCGGAGAATTTTCAGCGCCGGCCCGAGCTCCGGGCCGATGGCATTCTGCCCGCCCTCGCCGCGCGTCGTCGAGCAAAGCGCCACATCGTCGCCCAGCCCTTTCGAGAGGTATGTCAGCACGCTCGAGCGTTCGTCATCCGGATGCGCGTCCACGTAAAGAACTCGCGTGGTGACACCTGCATGATCGATCGCGTCCACGACTGCCGTGACCGATTGCGCGCGCACTCCGGGCGCTGCTAAGATAAAAATGGCCGCTGCCGCAGCCGGTATTGTGCCCCACCGCATCCTCATCGGGTCGCCTCCGCGGACGGCCATTCCTTCAGTCCCTTCGATCTCACAAGAAATACGATGACTCCCGCAAGAATGGCGGCCACTCCAAAAAGCATTTGCCATCCCGTCGCAACGAACAACGCGAGCCACAGGATTATAGCGATTCCCGCTGGAATTGGGTAAAGCCACATTTTGAACGGGAAACGCTCCGGCGGCCATTTTCGCCGCAACAGAATCACGCCAATCGCCTGGCCGATGAACTGCACCAGAATCCGCATCGCAAGTATCGCCGCAATCACTGTCGCCAGCTTAAAGAGCATACTGAATACGAACGCCACGGCGCACAGCGCCAGCAGCGACACGTGTGGGAATTTCTTCGTGGGATGCACACGCCCAAAAATCGAAAAAAAGTTTCCGTCCACCGCCGCCGCGTATGGAATGCGCGAATAACCAAGTGTGGCCGAAAACAGTGATGCGAACGCGATCCACAGAATCAGCAGGGTCGCGAATTTCGCCAAATGGGTCCCATAAATGCGCTGAAAAAATATGCTCACGATGAATTGCGAGTGCCGCGCTTCCTGCCAGGGCACCACGCCGAGCACGCAAGTCTGCATCGCGAGGTACAGAATCGCGATCACGATGATCGAGATAAAAATTGCGCGCGGAATGTTGCGCTCCGGCTGCTTCACTTCGCCGCCCAGAAAACACACGTTGTAATAGCCCCAGTAGGAATACACCGTTGGGACCGTCGCGCTGCCCAGCCCCGCGAAAAACAGCCAATTGAGTTTCCACGCTCCGGCAGGATAGCTAAACGCCAGCTCGGGATGAAAATGCGTGGCGCCCGCGGCGATCAGCCACACAATTGTGCCAATCACGCCAATCCAAAGAAGCATCGAAATTTTGCCCACCGCCGTGATCCGCCGGTAGAGCAAAATCGCCAGCGCGATCACCACGCCTCCCGCGACGGCCTTCTGCCCGTAGCGTCCGAGCGGAACCAGGTAGCTGAAATATTGCGCGAAGCCGATCGAACCCGAAGCCAGTACCAGCGGCGCTTGAAAAATTGTTTGCCAGATCACTAGAAAGGACAGTAGGCGTCCCCATTTTGCAGGCCCGTATGCCTCGCGCAAGTAAACGTAACTGCCGCCCGCTTCCGGCATCGCCGCGCCCAGCTCGGCCCACACGCAGCCGTCGATCAACGCCAGCAACGCGCCCACCGCCCACGCCAGCAGGCATTGCGGGCCGCCCATGTCCGCGATCACCAGCGGGATCACGATGAACGGCCCGATGCCCACCATATCGATCATGTTGAGCGCCGAGGCTTCTTTCAGCCCCAGGCCGCGTTCGAGTTTTCCGGGCTGGCCCATTTGCACGCGCCGAGTAATGAGGCAAAAGAATAACAAAGAACCGGAATTGCCCCACGATAAACTTCGCGCAACTGCGCTACACTTTCGACGGCATGGTGAAGCTCGGCGTCATTATTACGGCGGCAACAATCACGATTCTCGTTCTCGAGTTTCTGCGCTGCCGCAAGCACGCGTTTCCGCGCGCTGGATGGTTCGCGATTGCCGCGCTCGCGGGTGCTGAATGGCTGATGTTTCGTGGTATCGAGCCGGTCGCCACATATTTCACTCCCATTGCCTGGACCGCGTACCTTTTGATCGTGGACTCCGCGGTTCTCGCTGTCACGGGACGCTCGCGCTTGCGACATTCGCCCCGCGATTTTTTTCAGATGGCCCTGCTTTCAATTCCTCTGTGGCTGATTTTCGAGGCATATAACCTGAGGCTTCAGAACTGGACGTACACCGGCGTGCCGCGAGAACTCCTCTGGGGATTGCTCGGCTATGCCTGGTCGTTTGCCACCATCACGCCTGCCATTCTCGAAACGGGCGAGCTGGTCGAATCTTTTGGCTGGTTCAAGCGGCGCGAGCCTGCGGAAATTTCCCCCTCACTTTGCCGCAACATGATGGGGACGGGAATTTTGTGTCTCGGCCTTCCTCTGTTTCTGCCACGGCATATCGCCGCCTACCTTTTCGCGCTCGTGTGGTTGGGATTTTATCTCGCTCTCGATCCTCTCAATTACCGTCTTGGCCTGCCGTCGCTCCTCGGCGATTTTTCTTACGGCCGCCGGGCGCGTTTTTACTCGCTGCTCGTTTCCGGATGGGTTTGCGGCTGGCTGTGGGAATCGTGGAATTACTGGGCTGCGGCGAAATGGCATTACATTTTCCCGCTTTTTCAACACTACAAAATTTTCGAGATGCCCGCCCCAGGATATCTTGGTTTTCTACCGTTCGCGCTCGAATGCTTCGTGATGTACGTCACCGCTGCATGGCTCGTTCGATGGATCCCCCGCTCTCGCGACCCGCGCATCATGGAATAGGGTAGACCCGCGGCAGCGGAACGGTGGATACACTTGCTAGAGGCGTTTCGCAGAAAATCCCGCGCAGAGAATTCCAATAGAGCATAGCGGATTTAGGAGCTTGTTGAAAAAACTCTACTCGTTGTAATTCCGACGAGCAACCGCGAGGAGCCTGCCTGCCGCAGGCAGGGAATCTGCATCTTCCTTGGTTTTCTGTAAGCTGTGGATTTTAAACGCGGACGAAATGACAACCAAGAGCATCAATCTGCTAGCAGCGAGCAGCTTCTTCTTGTTCAAACGCGTGATACGAAGAACGCACCAGCGGACCGGCTTCCACGTGCTTGAAACCCATTTCTTCGCCGAGGCGCTTGTATTCCGCGAATTCATCGGGATGCACGAAGCGCGCGACCGGCAAATGCTCGCGCGTCGGCTGCAGGTATTGTCCCAGAGTAAGAATATCGACGCCCTGCCTCACGATGTCCTGCATCGCGCCCAGCACTTCTTCGCGCTCTTCGCCGAGACCGAGCATCATGCCGGTTTTCGTGGGCATTGCGGCTGGCATATTGCGCGCCATTTCTTTTGCGCGCCGCAACAATTCCAGTGACCGCTCGTACCTCGCGCCTTTCCGCACGCGCCGGTACAGCCGAGGGACGGTTTCTATGTTGTGGTTCAACACTTCCGGCCGCGCGGCGATAACTGTTCCGAGAGCATCCCAGTTCCCGCGAAAATCTGGAATCAGCACTTCGATTTTGCAGCCTGGAACGCGCTCGCGAATCTGCCGAATCGTGCGCGCAAAAATTTCCGCTCCGCCGTCCGCCTGATCATCGCGATTTACCGAAGTGACCACCGCGTATCGCAGTCCCATCTTCGCAGCCGCTTCCGCGACGCGCTCGGGTTCGTCCTGATCCGGCGCACCGAGCGGTTTGCCCGACGGCACCGCGCAAAATCCGCACGCGCGCGTGCAAATGTTGCCCAGGATCATGAACGTCGCCGTACGATGGTCCCAGCATTCGCCCATGTTCGGGCAGCGCGCGCTCTCGCACACGGTATGCAGATCCAGCGTCCGCATGATGCGCTTCAAGTCCTGGTAATTCGGCCCACCAAAAAATTTAACGCGCAGCCACAGCGGTCGCGGGTGCGCCGCAGGGTCGCGCGACGCCGCCGGTGGGTTGGTCAGGATGGGAAACGGTGTCTGCACCAGAATTTGTCCGAAGCGCCATTCTACCCGCCATCCCCATACAGCACAAGCCGGGCAACTTGCGGAAATCCTATGAACCTCCGCCGGCGTTTCATGTGGAGCAATCGCTCGTGGTCCCAACGCAACACGAAGCCCATTGTATTGTTGTATATTTACAACAACTAAATGAAGGCGATTTCCGAATGCTTCGTAAATGTATGATAATAGTGACTTAATTTGCTATGACCGAGGGCCTACAAAATGCTAGTAGTGGTAACTTGAGCTACCAGCTCTCAATTCAGCACTGTGTCGAAACCGAAGGCGTCGGCCTTCACACCGCGGTCCGCTCGCGCATTCGACTTGTTCCCGCGCCGCCCGACACAGGCATCGTTTTTCGCCGCGTTGATCTCGATAATTTCGAGATTGAGGCCCACGGTCGCAACGTCGCGCGCGTCAGCTACGCCACCAGCTTGATGAAAAATGGCGTGCTGCTTTCGACCACAGAGCACCTGCTCGCCGCGCTCTATTCTTGCGGCATCGATAATGTCTACGTGGAAATCGACGCGCTCGAATTGCCCATTCTCGACGGCTCGGCGCAGCCCTTCATGGATCTTCTCGACCGTGCTGGCATTCGCCAGCTTCGCCGCCGCCGACGTTATTTGAAAGTTGTGAAACCGCTCGAAATCTCCGAGGGCGGCCGCCGCATCGGTATTTATCCCGCGGACGAATTCCGTGTGCGGTGCTTCATCGATTTTCCTCATCCAATGATCGGCCAACAGGAAACGGAAATCGCGGTCACGCGGGAAACCTTTTCTCGGGAACTTGCCTCCGCCCGCACGTTCACGTTCACCGAGGACATCGACCGCCTTCGCGCCATGGGCTTGATCCGCGGCGGCTCTCTTGAAAACGCCATTGTGCTTACGCCCGATGGACTTCTCGAAGGAAGTCTGCGTTTTCCGAATGAATTCAGCCGCCACAAGGCGCTCGACCTGATCGGCGACCTCGCGCTCATTGGCTTGCCGCTCCAAGCGCTCGTCGTTGCGCACAAAGCCGGCCACGCGCTGCACACGCGCCTCGTCTCGAAGCTCCTCGCCGAGCCTTCCCACTGGATTGAAACCATCGAGACCGCTTCTGCCGAAGCGTCCGCGCACACGGTCGTAGACGCTTCCCCCGTCCACGCCGACTAGACCACCTAAACGAAGGGTTTCAGTTTTCGATCATGGTTTCATTCAATGGGAGGGCTGTGTTCATCCGCCGGTCCATCTTCCTGATACCGAATCACGCCAGTCTGGTCGACGTAAAAGTGCCGCACGCCAGTTGTGTCCGGGGTGATGGGATCCGCGTTGACACGGAACGTGTCGAGCACTCCTCCGGTCTGGCTACTCGACGCTTCGTAGGAAAAACTATAACCATACTTTCTGCCGACCGCGAGCGCGGCGTCGAGCGAACCCACTCCATTCTCGCTCGCGATCCCATCAGCCGGAGGGCCAAGTACACGCAGGCTCGCTGCAAAACCGTGGCCGTAGCGCTCCGAATATGTAATGTCGGCGCTCACGATTGTTCGCAACGACCCAACCGCGATTGCCTCATTCGCGACGATTTTTGAGCGCAACAGATTCGGAATCGCAATCGCTGCGATAATCAGAACTATCGGAATGAAAGTAGCGCTCAGATAGCCGAGGATTAATCCGGCTAGCGCCATCCCCTCTCCCTGCAGCCGGCCTCCGCTCTTCCGTATTTCCGTCTGCGCCAAGTGCCCCAGGATGATCGCCGGCAGGCCAGTCAAAATGCTGAAGAAGACACTGCATATGCCGAGAATCATGCTGGCGAGCGCTTTGCCACTGGTCGGCGCCCCGGTCGAAACTATCGTCGCGCGCGGCACGCTTGCCGGCGCTGATGCCATTGCGCCTGCGAGAGTATCTGTTCCACACGCGCTGCAGAACCGGCTTTCTTCGCTCATCGATAGTCCGCACTTCGGGCAAATTTTCATGGGACGCTCCCAACGTGTTTCAGCGAAACTACTCCTTTATGAGCCGTCCTGCGATAGCAAACGCGCGGCCGTGTCTGATTGCCAAACCGCAACGGTAAAGAGACAATAACAGGTTCATGGCTGCGAACGATCTCACCATCGTGATTCTCGCCGCGGGCAAAGGGACGCGGCTTAAGTCGGATCTCGCCAAAGTGCTGCATCGCGCTGGAGGGCATCCGCTCGTCGAACACGTCGTGCGCGCGTGCCAGCCGCTCGCGAAAAATATTCTTGTTGTCGTGGGGCACCAAGGGGAAGACGTGCGCAACGCCGTCGCGCCGCTCGGTGCTTCCACCGTGCTTCAGCGTCCGCAAAGTGGCACCGGCCACGCGATGCTCATCGCCCGCGCGGCGATCGACGCGAACGCGCGTCTCGCCATTGTTCTTCCCGGCGACGCTCCCCTGATTCGCACCGACACGTTGCTCGCGCTCGTCGGCACCCATCGCTCTGGGGACGCCGCTGCGACGGTTCTTACCGCGCAACTCGCCGATCCCGCAGGCTACGGCCGCATTGTGAGGAAACCGGACGGCAGCATCGCTGCAATCGTCGAAGACAAATCCGCCAGCGCCGCCGAGCGCGAGATTCACGAAGTCAATTCCGGTATTTATTGTTTTTCGCTCGACAAGCTCTGGCCCTGCCTCGCCGAATTGCGGCCGGACAATGCGCATCGCGAGCTTTATCTGACCGACACGATTGCGCTGCTCAACAAAAAGGGCGAGCGCGTTCTTGCCGTCGAGGCCGCCGACCCTCAGGAAACCTTCGGCTGCAACACGCGCGCCGAGCTTGCCGAAGTGGATCGCGCGTTTCGCGCCCGCAAAGCGGCGGCGCTGATGGATGTGGGCGTCACGATTTATCTGCCCGAGACTGTTCTGATCGATCCAGAGGTCGAGATCGCGCCCGACACAGTGATCGAGCCCGGCGTCCAATTGCTCGGTGCGACGCGCATTGGCTCGCGCTGCACGATTCAAACGGGCAGCATCCTCACAAACGCCACGCTCGCCGACAACGTTTTCATTCGCCAGCATTCCGTCATCACATCGAGCGTTCTGGGATCTGGCGCAATCGTCGGCCCCTTCGCGCATTTGCGGGAAGGCTCGGACTTGCGTGCGGG
>Ga0307374_10010566_pt1 | contig 13337 bp, 13 predicted proteins | sample OX3MG_FD_202532 | JGI IMG/M metagenome (GOLD analysis project Ga0307374, IMG submission 202532) | Soil microbial communities from Risofladan, Vaasa, Finland - OX-3 | ecosystem: Environmental > Terrestrial > Soil > Coastal area > Acid sulfate soil | place: Finland: Risofladan, Vaasa | collected...
GCACCATGGCCGCCACCGTATCGATGACCAGTCCGGCCCCGGCGAGATTCGGTGGTGTCTCGGCGAGACGCAAGGCCGCGACTTGCAAGAGCACGAACATGTGATTACCGAGAATGGCTTCAACCGGAGCCGCCTGCAGGTACGCGATCTCCTCGGCTTCGTTGAACTCGGGACCAATGGTCTGATCGCTCACGCGAACCAACGTAGCGCTTCAAGGGGCGATGGCGACCGGGGGGTGTCTGGAAGTCGAGTGACGACGCGTGGTGAGTTGAAAGATGGCCGTCGAACAATGCCGGTGGAAGAACTCAGCGCTCGACGCCGGCGCGAAGAGCCCCGAGGGGTCTCTGCTAATGTAGTGAGTCAGTTCAGCAAGCGAGGTTGGCAGCGCCAACGTCCACCTGGCCACAACGTGCGTCCGGGTTCTTAGGAGTTTTGCGCCTCGCTTGCCCTGGCGACACCATCGAGGTGTCGCGTCGAGCAAGGAGAGACTTATCGCAACTGTGCCTGGAGACCACCGTGTCAACGAACGCATCCGTGTCGAAACCGTCCGACTGATTGACCAAGATGGAAATCAGCGAGGCGTAATGGCAACTCGCGACGCGTTGGCGCTGGCTAGAAGCCTCGATCTGGACTTGGTGGAGATTGCGCCCACCGCGCAACCGCCCGTCTGTCGAATTATGGACTACGGCAAGTTCAAGTTCGACGAGGCCCAAAAGGCCAAGGAGTCGCGCCGTAAGACCCTCAACGTGGGCGTCAAGGAGATGAAGTACCGGCCGAAGATTGGCGCCGGCGACTTCGACACCAAAACGCGTCTCGTGGAGAAGTTCTTGGGCGAAGGTCACAAGGTCAAAGTCACCATCATGTTCCGCGGCCGTGAGTCGGCTCACCCGGAGTTGGGTAAGAAGATCCTTGATCGCATCATCGAGAGGCTTGAGGACGTCGCCAAAGTGGAGTCGGCCCCCAAGTTGGATGGTCGGAACATGATCATGGTGCTGGGACCCGAAAAGAAGGCAAAAGCGAAGAGTGTCGTGAGTTCAAAAGTTGTGGTGGGTCAAGAAGTTGCGCCGGCCGGCGCGGAAGTTTCGCTAGAGGAGAGTTGAAATGCCAAAGATGAAGACCGACAGTGGCGCGAAGAAACGTATCAAGATTACCGGCAGCGGAAAGTTGCGCCGTCGAAAGGCGTTTCGGGGTCACCTGATGGAAAAGAAGTCGTCGGCGCGTTCGCGGCGTCTCGGTCGAGAGACGGACCTCGCGCCGGGACAAGAGAAGCGCGTCAAGCGCATGATGGGTCTTTAGAGAACGAGTTGAGAAAGAGGTAGCGAGATGGCAAGAGTCAAAAGGGCCGTTAACGCCAAGAAACACCATAAGGCGATTCTTGAAGAGGCTAAGGGATACTACGGCGACCGAAGCCGCACTTTTCGCAGCGCGAATCAGGCCGTCCAGCACTCGGGGGTCTACGCGTTTCGAGACCGCCGCGCTCGTAAGGGTGAGATGCGCAAACTCTGGATCCAACGCATTAATGCCGGAACCCGGGCCAAGGGCATGAGCTACAGCAAGTTCATCGCCGGCCTGAATGCCGCTGGCATCGAAGTCGACCGGCGGATGCTGGCGGATTTGGCCGTGAACGACGCGGGCGCCTTTGACGCAATCGTCGCTTTGGCCGGCGCCGCTCTCGCGAAGTAGGACACGCTGATCGAGGCGTTGGGGTCTACACACCAACGAGTACGTCGACTTCGACGTCTCGTCCAGAAACGATCGTTACGTTGGAGCGAAGCCACGTGCGTGCTCGAAGGACCCGATCTCGTACTCGCGGCGCTTGACATGTCGATCGAGTTTGAAGCGATCTACGTTGACGTGAAAGAGTTCTCTAGCGTCGACGTTGCGGCGCTGCGATCTCGCGCCGTTGCGCGGGGCGTTCGCGTGTACTCATTGGCCCCGGGCGTGCTCGAGCGAATCGCCGACGCCGCCACGCCCCAGCCCGTGCTGGGCGCCATCCGACTGCCCCTCGCGCGCGTCGAGGATATTGCGTGCGCCGGGCTAGTACTGGTGCTCCACAACGTGCGAGACCCGGGCAACGCCGGCACCTTGATTCGCTCCGCCGACGCGGCGGGCGCGACCGGGGTTGTCTTTACCGGTCAATCCGTCGACCCCTTTAACCCTAAGACTCTTCGTGCGACGGCCGGTTCGATTTTTCACATACCGGTGGCCGTGGACTCACTCGAGACCACCCTGGACTCTTTCGCCGCTCGGGGAGCCACCACCTTGGCCAGCGTGGTGCGCGGGGGCGTGAGTCATCGACTGGTGGACTTTTCTAAGCCCACGGTGGTCGTCATTGGCAACGAGGCCAGTGGATTGGACGAGGCGTCGGTGTCGCTCTGTCAAGGAACCGTCACCATTGAGATGTCCGGGGCGAGCGAGTCGCTCAACGCCGGCGTCGCGGGCTCGCTCATCGCGTTTCAAGCACTCTGGCAGCGTCAAGACACGACTTCCGCGCCACCATCTCCTAGCCTTTAGACGTCATGTCCACCTCGCCGCTTGCCGATCTGCCTCAACAGACCAAAGACCTGCTTGGTTCCATCGCGGCACTTTCGACTCTTGAGGCGCTGCGCGACGCGGAAGCCTCCCTGACCGGGAAGCGTTCACTCCTGGCCACGTTGCAGAAGTCTCTCGGCGCGCTCGAACCCGAGGCGCGTAAGGGCGCGGGCGCGGAACTTCAAGAAGCCCGTCGGGTCGTGGAGTCGGCGCTCGAAGGGCGTCGGGCCGTCTTAGGGCGTGCGGCGCGCCAAGCGTCACTCGAAGCCGACCAACTCGATCTCGGCGACGTGATCGTCAACGACGTGCGTTGGCCCCTGGCGGCTGGTCATCCCGGCCTGGTCTCACTGACCCAGCGAGAGCTCGAGGACGTCTTTGTCGGCATGGGCTTCACCGTCGCGGACGGACCCGAAGTGGAAAGCGATTGGTACAATTTCGAGGCGCTCAACATCCCTCCAGCCCACCCTGCGCGGGGTCTGTGGGACAGTTTCTATGTCGATCTGGGCGAGCCCGAGACAGTGGTGCTTCGCACGCACACCTCCCCCACCCAGATTCATCTCATGGAGCGCGCCGTCGCTGACGACTCATTGCCAATTCACTCGGTGATGCCCGGGCGTTGTTTTCGCCGTGACACCCCCGACGCGAGTCACCTCTATAGCTTTCACCAGATTGAGGGACTGGTGGTCGATCGGGGCATCACCTTTGGGGACCTCGCCGGTGTCATCGAAACGTTTACTCGGGCGTACTTCGGCGCCGACATCACCTCACGCCTGCGCCCGGGTTACTTTCCTTTCACCGAACCCTCGGCGGAGTTCGAAGTCACGTGCACGATTTGTCGGGGAGCCGGATGTCGTACGTGTTCGTCCACCGGATGGCTCGAACTGGGCGGATGCGGGATGCTCGACCCCGCCGTCTTGGAGGCCGTGGGCATCGACGGCGACCAGTGGAGTGGTTTCGCCTTTGGCTTTGGCATCGATCGTTGCGCGTTGATGCGTCATCAGGTGAGCGACTTGCGAGCGCTCATTGAGAACGACGTTCGCTTTTTGGGTCAGTTCTCGTGAAGATCTCATTGAACTGGTTGCGAGAGTTTGTGGATCTGCCCGAATCGCCCGATGACCTGCGCGAGGTGCTCGACGACCTCGGCCTGGTCGTCGAGGGCGTCGAACTCGTCGGCCAGGGTCTCGCGGGCGTGGTCGTGGCGCGCGTGGACGAGATTCTCGATATCAAAGGGGCGGATCGAATTCGCCTCGTCGTGGTTGACGCCGGACACGGTCCCGTAGAGATCGTTTGTGGCGCCGCGAACTTTGCGGTGGGCAATCATGTGCCCTTGGCGCCCGTCGGCGCGGTACTCCCGGGCGGGTTTGTGATCGGCGAACGTACGGTTCGTGGTGTCGTCTCACACGGCATGCTCTGCTCGGCGCGCGAACTCGAGTTGAACGCCGATCACCAAGGACTGATGGTGCTCGATGAACTCATCGAGCCCCACGTGGGCGAAGGACTCTTGACGGCCCTCAAGATAACGCCGGATGTGGTCTTTGACATTTCGGTCGAAGGAAATCGGCCCGACGCGTGGTGCGTGGAGGGGGTCGCTCGCGACCTCGCGACACGGCTTCGGCGTCCGTTGCGTCCGCCCGCCCTGGCCGCCACGAATTCCAAGGTCGAGAGCGACACGTTCGCGAGCGCGGCCATCGACGATGGCGATCTCTGTGGTCGCCTGACCGTGTCGGTGCTCCGTGAGGTCAGAGTCACTGCGTCGCCTTCGTGGGTCGCGCAACGACTTCAGAGTTCGGGCATGCGCCCGATCTCCAACGTCGTCGACGCGTCGAACCTCGTGATGCTCGAACTCGGCCAGCCCACCCACCCGTACGACGCGGCCCGGGTGGCGCGACGCACCCTGCGCGCCCGTCGGGCCCGACCCGGCGAGACCTTGACCACGCTCGACGGGGTGACGCGCCAACTCGCAAAAAGTGGTCGCGGACTCGGTGATACGGGCGAAGACCTGGTCATCGTCGACGGTGAGGACCGGGTGTTGGGCCTGGCGGGCATCATGGGCGGCGCGTCGAGCGAGATAGGTGCCGACACCACCGACGTGCTCTTAGAAGCGGCCTTCTTTGATCCGATGACAATCGCCCGATCCTCCAAGCGCCACGCGCTGCGCACCGAGGCGTCGAACCGTTTCGAACGCGGCGTCGATCCTCATCTGGCGCTTCGCGCCGCGGCTCGTTACGTAGAGATCTTGCGCGAGAGTGTGCCTGAATTGCAGTGGCTGGCGAATCCGTTGGACGTGCGCGGCACCATCCCAACGCCGCCCACCTTGGACCTTCGGCCCTCGGACGTCGGACGTCTCTTAGGTGTGGAGATCGCCGTGGACGATGTGGTGGCCATCTTGGGCGGACTGGGCTTCTCCGTGGTCCAAAAGAAGGACTACCTCGAGGTCACCGCGCCGAGCAGTCGACTCGACGTTCGAGGCGCTCCGGAAGGACGCGCGGACGTGATCGAAGAGATCGCCCGTCTCTACGGTTATCGTCGTCTTCCCCGACACAATCCCGCGTGGCCCGAACTCGGGGGCCTCGATGATCGTCAACGGCTTCGACGACACTTGCGTGACGTGGTGGTCGACGCGGGGGCGCTCGAAGTGTGGACCCCGACCCTGGGCAGCGACACGGACTTTGACTTACTCCATCGCGATCAGCCGCGAGTACGTGTTACCAATCCGCTGGCGGCCGATGAATCGGTGCTCCGCGCGACCCAGATCACCGGATTGGTCCGCGCGTGGGCCAGGAACTACGAACGGGGGCTCGGCGACGTGATTCTCGCGGAGTTCGGCGTGGTTTTTACGCACCCCAGCGCCACGTCGGAGCCCCGTATGACCAAGGGCGGCGTCGGCGGGAAGTTGACCTTGGCGCTGCCCCGAGAGAACGAGCGTGTGACCATCGTGCTCGGACGCCCGGACGATGACGCGAGCAGCGCGGTGGCGCTTTGGAGTGTCGTGGCGCGACGTCTTGGCCTCGACGACGTGGTCGCACGCTCGGTGACCGAAGCGCCCCGGGGTCTTCATCCAACGAGAGCGGCCGCGCTCGTTGACCGCGCGTCGGGTGCGCTATTGGGCTATGTGGGCGAGGTCGACGCCGAACTGGTGGACGCCGTCACCTCGGGATCGCCGCTACGCCGGGTGGGTCTCATCGACCTTGACTTTGACGCGTTGGCCGATCCTCGCTTGGCCACGCGATCACCGTTGGCGGCTCGGGTGCCCAGTCGATTCCCCAGCGCCGTGCTTGACCTGGCGTTCGTCACGCCCCAGCGAGTCCACGCTGGCGATCTGGCCCACGCGTTGTGCCACGCGAGCGACCTCGTGGAGGAGGTCACGCTCTTCGACGTGTACCACGGACCCGGTCTGTTGGAAGGGACGCGCAGTCTGGCCTTTAACGTGCGGCTCAGTTCGGTCGATCGAACGCTCAACGACAACGAAGTCGTCAGCTGTCGCGCGCAGTTGATCGACGTGGCCGCCAAAATGGGATCCGTACTTCGCTAAGAGGTACGATCAGGGCCCACCGTGCAAGAGTTCGTCCCCCTCACCGACCAGGGTCGTCGCTTCCGAGAGGACTTCATTATCCGTCTCGGCGACGTCGACGTTGCGGGTCTGCTGCGACTCGACGGATTCGTGCGTTTACTCCAAGACGTCGCCACCGACGATTCGGAGGACACTGGCGTCAGTTCGGGCGACACGTGGGTCGTTCGTCGCACGAGCGTGCGGCGCGTTGAAGGCGCTCGCTGGCCGCGCTACCTCGATCGAGTCTCGCTCGTGACGTGGTGCGGCGGGGTAGGCCCGGCGTGGGCCGAGCGGCGCACGAACCTCGAGTACGAAGGTGCGTGCCTCCTGGAGGCGGCGGCGCTGTGGGTACCGGTCGATACCACGGGCCATCCGGTACGGCTGCGCGAGAGCTTCTTTGCGGTGTACGGCGACGCCGTGCACGCGCGACGGGTCTCGGGCCGAATTGCCAAACCGGTCGTGCCTGAAGGCGCGGAGCGTCAGGCGTGGCCACTTCGTGCCGCCGACATCGACGTCGCGGGCCACGTTAACAACGCCGCGCTCTGGCAGGCCCTGAGCGAAACGGTGCCAGCGCCGCTCGACAGTGCCAGCTTGACCCACCACGCGTCCATCGAACGAGAGGACCAGGTCACCCTGGCGAGCGAGCCGGGATCTCTTTGGCTGATCGTTGACGGTACGGTCAGGGTGTCGGCGCAGTACTCGCTGCCTTAAGCGACGTTCGCGGTGTTGGACTGCTCGTCGCAAAGATGCAGCCGGTGATCACCAGGGGAAAACCGATGAGAATGCCAACGGTGAGGGGTTCGTGGAGCGCGACGATTCCTAAGACGACCGCGATGGCCGTATTGAAGTAGGTCACTACCGTGGCGCGCGTCGCGCCGACCTCCTTTATGAGTTCAAAGAAGGCCAGAAAGGCGCCCACCGTGCACACCACGCTCAGCACCGCCGCACAACTCCACGTCTCTCCGTTCACGTGGGCCGGCCAGTGGGCCAGGTCCCAGGGAATCCAACACAGGGCCACGACGGCGGTCGCGCCCATGACCACCGTCGGACCAGCGACGTCCTTGAGTTTGGTGGCGAGGAGAATCGGCCCAATGGTGTAGCCGACGCAGACGGCCATCATCAAGGCGATCCAAGTGATGGTGCCGCCCTTGAGGTTCAGCCCGACCAAGAACGCGACGCCGAGCGCACCGATGCCGAGTCCGAAGTAGCGCCGGGGCGTTACGCGGCCCTCCGTGCGGCGGACTCGCTGAGCGATGACCGAAAAGAGGGGCACGCAACAGATCAAGAGACTCGTGAGCGAACTGGTGATGTGTTTTTCGGCCGTGGCCATCAAATACCAGGGCACGCCGAATTCCACCACGCCGAACACCGCGATCCACTTGAGGTGCAGTAAGAGGGAGGGCAGCTGCTTCTGGGCGACGACGAGCGGCGCGAGAAGCAGGGCCGCGGGCGCGGTCCGGGCCAGCACCAAGACCCCGGGGTCCAACTGGCGCACCGCTACGCGTATCAAGAGGTAGGGGATGCCCCAGATGACCGCCATTGCGAGAAAGTACGTCCAGCCGCGTCGAGACATCCCAGCAGATTAGCCGGACAGACCGGAATTTGCATTTTTACTCTTTTGTATGCATAAAATGTCATATGCGCGTGGGTGTCATTGGAGCCAGCGGTTACGCCGGGTCAGAGGTACTGCGACTCGCCGCGTCCCACCCCGACCTCGACGTTGTGATGGCCACCGGCGAGTCAAGTGTCGGAAAACCAGTGGCGGAACTCGTGCCCGCGCTCGGCGCGGTCTATCCGACCCTTGAGGTCGAGTCTTCGTCACGAATACACGTCGCAGACATCGACATCGCTTTTTTGGCCCTGCCGCACGGTGAGAGCCAGAGATTCGTACCCGAGCTTTTTGCCCGCGGCGTCCAGGTCGTGGATTTAGGCGCAGACTTTCGCCTGAAGAGCGCCGATGACTATAAACGCTGGTACGGTCACGACCACCAGGCGACGGAGCTTTTGGCGTCGTCGGTGTACGGGCTCGTGGAACGCCACCGCAAAGAACTGGCCGGCGCTCGATTGATCGCCGTGCCGGGTTGCTATCCCACCGCGAGCGTCCTCGCGCTCGGTCCGTTCTGCGACGAGGGTCTCATTGAGCGCGACGGCGTGGTCGTGAACGCCATGAGTGGCGCGTCGGGCGCCGGTCGTGCGATAAGTGAACGACTGCATTTTTCGCGACTCGCCGGCAACGCCGAGGCCTACGGGCTCTTGACGCACCGTCACACGCCCGAGATGGAACAAGAGCTCGGGGCGAACCTACTCTTCACGCCCCATCTGATCCCGCTGAGCCGAGGCATGCTGGTGAGCGCTTATGGACGCGTCACGTCGGCGTCGTTCACCACCTCGGACGCGCTCGCGCTTTTGCGCGAGCGCTACGCCCACGACCCCTTCGTGGTCGTCATCGAGGAAGCGCCGACGTTGAAAGACCCCTTGGGCAGCAATCTCTGTTTCGTGAGCGCCCGGGTGGACCCACGAACCGGATGGCTGCTCGCCATGAGCTCTCTCGACAACCTCGGCAAGGGCGCCGCGGGCCAGGCGATTCAGGCCTGGAACGTCGCCACCGGTCGCGACGAGACCGTGGGGCTCTCGCTGGCGGGAGTGACGCCGTGATCAACTACGTGGTCAAGCTCGGAGGACACGCGTTGGACTCGTTGGGAGTTCGTTCTGGTGTGCTCGTCGCCCTCGCGAGCGACGTCGTAGCCCTACGTGGTGAAGGGGCGAACGTCATCATTGTGCACGGTGGGGGACCGCAGATTGCGGCACTGCTCGGTGCCGTTGGTTTAAAGAGTCACTTTCACGAGGGACTTCGCGTCACGGACGAGGCGACCATGGAGTACGTGGCGATGGCGTTGAGCCAGGTGAATCTTCATCTGGTGACGACCCTCAATCAGGCCGGGCTGACCAGCGTGGGTCTATCGGGCGCCGATGGCTCGACGTTTTCGGCCTCGGCGCTCGGGGCGCCTTGGGGCCGAGTGGGCGCGTCGCCCAAAGTGGACACGGGACTCATCGAGACGCTTTGGGAGGTCGGCGTGACGCCGGTCACGAGTTCCATCGCCGTGGACGAGGACGGCGAGTTGGTGAACTGTAACGCCGACGCCGCCGCGGGCGCGTTGGCGGGTGCATTGAGCGCTCAGTCATTGGTGTTACTTAGTGATGTGGACCAGCTCCGGGCCGACCCGCTCGACGAGCACTCGTCAATAGCGTCCATCTCTGGCAGTGAGGTTCGCCGCCTGCTCGAGACGGGCAGCGCTCGAGAAGGAATGCGGCCCAAGATGCTGGCTGCTCTCGAGGCCCTCGACAGCGGTGCCCGGCGGGTCGTGATGGCGAACGGATCAAGGCCCCACGCGTTGCGCGACGCGTTGGCTGGGACAATACCGACGACGGAGGTAACTCGATGATTCGGCACTTTCTGACGATCGAACAACAGAGCGACGCCGACATGAGGTCAATCTACGCTTTGGCCACGTCGCCCTTCGACGACGAGACGCTAAAGGGGCAAGGCGTCGCGCTCATCTTCGAACGCCCGAGTCTTCGAACTAGAGCTTCGAGTTCGTCGGCCGTGCACGAACTCGGGGGGTACGCCACATTCTTCAGCGATGAGGAAATCGGTATCGACAGTCGCGAATCGGCGGAGGACATTGGTCGCACCATTGCCGAGATGCACGCCATCGCCGCACTTCGAGTACGCCACCATGAAGTGTTGGAGCGAATGCGAGCGGCCACACGAGAGCGAATGTCGCTCATCAATCTTCTAAGTAACGCGGCCCACCCAACCGAAGCGGTCGCGGACGTGCTCAAGATCGCCGAGGAGTTCTCTGCGGGCGACGTCGCGGGACTGGCAGGCCTCGAAGTGGCCTACGTTGGCGACGCGACCAATGTCACTCGATCCTTGGCCGTCGCCTTACTTCGCCTGGGCGTGAACGTGACCGTGGGGGCTCCTTCGGGCTATCAACTGACGACCGGTGGCGTCGAGGATCCCTTTGCCGTCAATGGACCCGGTTCGCTTCGACTGTGCGACCGCGCCGACGAGGCTGTTCGAGGAGCGGACGTGGTGTACACCGATGCGTGGGTCTCGATGGGTTTTGAAGAAGAGAGCGCCCGCCGACGCCACGACCTGGCGAGCTTTCAGGTGAACAAGAAGCTGATGGGTCTGGCGAAGGATCGTGCCATCGTGATGCACTGTCTTCCCGCTCATCGAGGTGACGAGATCACGAATGAGGTACTCGATGGTGAGCAGTCTCGCGTTTGGGGACAGGTGTTTCACCGTCGCTCGGCGATGATCGGCGTGCTGCGCTGGATAAAAGGAGAGACATGACTAAGACCCAACGTCAGCACCGGATCGGTGAACTGATCGATCACGACGTGATTTCGACTGCGGCGCAGATCGTGGCGCGACTTCACGACGAAGGCATCGCGGCCACTCAGGCGACGGTCACCCGAGATCTCCAAGAACTCGGCACCGTCAAGGTTCGTGACGAGCACGGCGCTCGTCGCATCGTGATGGCGGCGTCACCCAAGCTCGCCCCCGCGCCGCTGGATCACCTTCGACGCATGATGGGCGAATGGGTCGTGTCGGTGGAGAGTTCGGCCAATTTGGTCGTGGTGCGCACCCCACCGGGATGCGCCCACGTGGTCGCCTCGGCGTTGGATCGAAGCGCGCTGCGGGGTGTGTTGGGTTCGGTGGCGGGCGACGACACCGTGTTGGTGATCGCCGCCGAAGAACATGGTGGAGGCGCACTGGCCAATGACTTTCGCGCGCTGGCTGGCTTAAAGGTGCTCTCTGACGTGAGGCCCGAGGGAGCGTCGCGATGACCAAGCGAGTCGTACTGGCCTACAGCGGGGGACTCGACACGTCGGTCGCCGTACGCTGGATGATCCAAGAGTGGGGCGTGGAGGTGGTCTGCGTCCTGGTGGACGTTGGCCAAGACGTAGAGAAGTCCGAAAGTTTCGCCGATCTGAAGGCGCGGGCCCTTGCGGCCGGCGCCCTCGAGTGCGTGACGGTGGACGCCAAGCGCGAAATGGCCGAGGAGTTTTGCGCGCCCGCCATCTTCGCGAACGCTCTGTACGAGGGTAAGTACCCCTTGGTGTCCGCACTGTCACGGCCGGTAATTGTTCGCCACTTGGTCGACCAAGCCCGAAAGTTCAACGCGCAGGCGGTCGCGCACGGCTGTACCGGTAAGGGCAACGATCAGGTGCGCTTTGAGGTAGGTACCCACGCCCTCGCGCCCGAACTCGAAGTACTCGCGCCCGCACGCAACTGGGGCATGACCCGAGCCGACTCGGTGGACTTTGCCCACAAGTGGGAGATTCCGATCAAGGCGACCAAGGAGAAGATCTATTCGATCGACGAGAACCTCTGGGGACGCGCCATCGAGTGCGGAGCCATTGAAGACCCTTGGGCCGCGCCGCCGGAAGAGCCCTACACCTTGACCCGCGTAACCACCTCTGAGCCCGTGGAGCTAACGGTCAGCTTTATCTCGGGCGTACCGAGCGCGCTTGATGGCGTGAAATTGGAACTCGCAGCACTGATCGCGACGTTGAACGGGCGCGCTGGATCGACCGGTTTTGGCCGACTCGACATGGTCGAGAATCGTCGCGTGGGCATCAAGAGTCGTGAAGTGTACGAATGTCCGGGAGCGCTCGCACTCATTACCGCTCACGGTGATCTTGAGGACTTGGTACTTGAACGCGACGTGCACCACGAGAAGGCCCGTCTGGAGAGTCGCTGGGCCGAACTCGTCTACGACGGCATGTGGTTCTCGCCGTTGAAAGAAGCTCTCGACGCCTTCATGGCCGACACTCAGCGCCACGTCACCGGTGACGTGCGGCTCCGCTTTGATGCGCCGGGACTGTTGCGTGTCGTGGGCCGACGCAGTCCCAAGGCGCTATACGATTACGGACTCGCGACGTACGACGCGGCGGACACGTTTCGCCACAGCGACGCCGAAGGATTCGTTCACATCTACGGGCTCGGCGTCAAGACTTGGGCCGCGCGCCAAGGTGCGAAGAACTCGACCCCGCCGACGTCATGACACTCTGGGACGGACGCTTCTCCTCGCCAATGGACGAGACTCTCTGGGACCTCTCCGAGAGCTACTCCTTTGATTACGTGCTCTACGAACACGACCTCATCGGCAGTAGGGCGCACGTGCACGGACTGGAGGCGGCGGGGCTGCTCAGCGACGTGGAGTGCTCCAAACTTCTCGCCGCGCTCGACCAGATCCAAGATGAGTTCGAGAGCGGTGAGTTCCTTCGAGCTTCGACGGACGAAGACGTCCACACGGCGATTGAGCGACGCGCGACCGAACTCGCGGGCGATGTGGGCGCCAAACTCCACACGGCTCGCAGTCGAAACGACCAGGTCGCCACCACGATGCGTCTCTTCACCCGTGACGCCATCGGCGAAATAGCGCGAGCGGGTCTCTTGCTCGTCGAGATCCTCGTCGAGACCGGCGATCACAATGAGAGCGCGTACCTACCGGGCTATACCCATCTGCAGCGCGCACAGCCGGTGTTGTTGAGTCATCATCTTCACGCGCACGCCTTCGCCTTGTTACGCGACGTCGATCGACTGCTCGACGCGCGTGATCGGCTCAACGTGTCGCCGCTCGGCGCTGGGGCCCTGGCCGGAACCTCGTTGGGTATCGACCCCGCGCTCACCGCCGCGCTCCTGGGGTTTGACGCGCCCTTCGCGAACTCGATGGACGCCGTCAGTGACCGAGACTTTGTCGCCGAGACACTCTTTGACGTGGCCCTAATGGGCGTTCATCTCTCTCGCATGGGAGAAGAGCTGGTGTTGTGGACGTCTGCGGAGTTCAACTTCGCCTCGCTGGGTGACGACTTCACGACCGGATCTTCGATGTTGCCCCAGAAGAAGAACAGTGACGTGGCCGAACTCGCTCGAGCGAAAAGCGGGCGATTGGTCGGTAATTTGACGACGATTCTCGTCATGCTGAAGGGCCTGCCGCTGTCGTACAACCGCGACCTTCAAGAGGATAAGGAGCCGCTTTTCGATTCGGTTCGCCAGATTCTTCTCGTTCTTCGGGCCCTCTCTGGGGCTTATCGCTCGATGCGTTTTCACGCCGCAGTCGCCCAGGCGGCTGCCGACGATACGTTCTTAGTCGCCGTGGATCTGGCGGAGGAACTCGTCGCCGAGGGCGTGCCCTTTCGCCAAGCCCACGAACAGGTGGGGCGACTGGTCGCCGAGGCC
>Ga0307374_10010568_pt1 | contig 13337 bp, 8 predicted proteins | sample OX3MG_FD_202532 | JGI IMG/M metagenome (GOLD analysis project Ga0307374, IMG submission 202532) | Soil microbial communities from Risofladan, Vaasa, Finland - OX-3 | ecosystem: Environmental > Terrestrial > Soil > Coastal area > Acid sulfate soil | place: Finland: Risofladan, Vaasa | collected...
AAACGGATCCGCCACATTCACAACCTGGCGACCCGCGGCATCGCGAGGTTCCTCATGACGGGGCAACCCAGCACCGAGAAGGAACGCAGCTTCATCGGTCGGCTTGGGGTCTTGGGGGCCTTATACGACCTCTCAGTCGCCGCTCTGACTCGGTCCTATCTCCTGTGGCGCGACACCAACCTGCTGGTGCTGAATGAAGAGGTCGGCCGTCTAGGCACCGCGCCCGCGATCGCTGACGAGGCACGGGCCGTCATCAGGTTGAGTGCCGACACGAGCATCGTGCGCATGGCACGGGCCTACGACTATCAGATGCACATCGTCAGGCGCCGCGAGGACGCCGTCACCGTTGCACTCCGCGACCGCGAGATGCAGCTGCATACAGCGGTGGTGGACATCTCGAGGAAGAACGACCAGCAGTCAACGGCGATGGCTGAAATCTCGGATAAGAACGTGCAGCTCAAGGCACTGAGCAGGCAACAGTCGGATTTCATCGCCAATGTCAGCCATGAGCTGCGGACTCCGTTGGCCGGCATCCTCGGCTATGCCGAGCTCCTGCTGAAAGGGATGGATGGCGACCTCGAAAACGAGCAGCGCCCGGACGTGCTGGAGGTCCAGAAGGGTGGTCAGGTGCTGCTGACCTTGGTCAACGATCTCCTCGACGAATCCCAGATCGAGGCTGGAAAGATGGCCTTGGACACAGGTCGCGTCAACCTCAAGGCCGTGATCGAATCCGCCTTGGCAGGGGTTCGGACCCTTGCCGACATGAAGGGCCTGTACCTGCGCGCCGACATCCCGGACGGCGCCGAGGCGCTCGGCGACGAGGTGAGGTTGAAGCAGATCTTGACCAACCTGGTCGGCAACGCGATCAAATTCACAGATGCAGGTGGCGTCAGCATCCATTGCCTGCCCTGGTCAGGTTGCTGGCGCGTGAGCGTGGCTGATACCGGCATCGGGTTGCCGGAGGGCAGCCGGGAACTTGTCTTCGAGCGATTCAGGCAGCTGGATCCGAGCACCACGAGGCGATTCGGCGGTACCGGCCTCGGCCTGTCCATTGCCAAGGGATTGGTGACTATGCAAGGAGGCGAGATGGGCGTCGATTCCACGCTTGGGCTGGGGAGTACGTTCTGGTTCACGATGCCGGCATACCTTCCCGCGGAGCGAGGCCGGTCAGGCACGCCGTCACCCTGAGCCTGGTTTGTGCCCGCCAAAGCATCGCCCAATGCTGCCGAAAATGACGCCGCTCAGTTAGTCCGTCCTCGGGGACCGGTGAGTAACGGCTCTGTCGACCTGTAGGGGCTGGAGCCCATTACTCCTGAGGGGCAGCTAGCCGTGGCCTCGCATGGCGACTTTGAGAGCGGATAGGCGTAGACCCGTATTTCATGAGTGGGACTAGGCGTGGACGCGCGCGCGGGCCGTACCTCTCGAAGCTCGGGCTGGACCCCGCGTGAACCCGACCGCACGGCCCGCCCCGGCGCCAGACAGCGCAATGTTGAAGTTCACGGTCGGCGGCCTCAACTGCGCCCTGCCGCTTGGAGACGTCCAGGAAATTGCGGCCATGGTTCAGGTCACTCCTTTGCCAGGGGCCCGGCCGCACCTGCTTGGCGTGATCGACTATCACGGGACGCCCTGTGGCGTCCTCGACGTCCGGCACCTTCTCAACCTTCCCGGCGCCCCGATCCAGCCGGAGCAGCACCTCATCGTCCTGCGGCTCGGCGACGAGTTGCTGGCGATTCCCTGCGACCGAGCCGAAACCGTGCTTTGGGGACGCGTGCGGCCAGTTGCCGCCGGACGGGCGAGCGGTCCGTTGATCCAGGGCCTGATCCAGGGAGAGGATGGGGTCATCCTGGTCCTAGATCCGGTGCATTTGATGAAGGCCTCTCCAGTGAAGGAGAGCAAGCAGCCGCGGCTCACCCGCGCCGGACGAGTTGAGGCCGTCCGGAACGGAGGCTGATGAGCGGTCTCCTTTCACCCGGTCTGTCTGACGTGTGCCGCCTCACGGAGGCGCGCACCGGTTTGCGGATCACCGGGGCGGGCCAGGCGGCCAACCTCATCCGCCTCGAGGGCGCCCGGGACGCCGCTGGGTGCCCCGATTGGCCGGCTTTTGCAGAGCGCCTTGGAGGGGAGAGTCTGGCCGGCCGCGCCTGGACCGCATTGATCCGGTCCATGACGATTGGCGAGACATATTTCTTCCGCAACAAGCCGCATTTCGACCTCCTACGCGAGCGGGTGCTGCCGGCTCTGATCGAGCAGCGGCACCGCGAGGAGCACCCCTGGTTGAGGATCTGGAGCGCCGGATGTGCAACCGGGGAGGAGGCTTATTCACTGGCGATCCTGGTGCGCGAGCTGATTCCGGACCCGGAGCGATGGGCGATCTTCATCCTCGGAACCGATCTCAACTCCGAGTCGCTGAGACGAGCCCGGACTGGAAGCTACGGGCTCTGGTCGTTTCGCGACACCGACCCGGTCCTGATGTCGCGCTACAGCACGCCGCATGGCGATCGCATGGTCGTCACCGACGAGATCAGGACGATGGTGACCTTCTCGATGCTCAACCTGGTCGACGCTGACATTTATGGCTCGGGTGCGTCGGCGATGGATTTGATCCTGTGTCGCAACGTGACGATGTACTTCGGGCAGCCGACCGCCAAGGTGGTGGCCAGCCGACTGCTGTCCGCACTCACGCCCGGCGGCTGGCTTCTTGTCGGCCCGTCGGAGCCCGATGCCCAGGTCTTTGCCGGTTTCGATGTAGTCAACGCCTATGAGACGACCGCCTATCGGCGCCCCCAACACCGCGTCGAATCGGCCAAGACCGACGCGACTCTGCCAGCGTCCGCCGGCACACGACCGGTTGTCGCATCTGCCGAGGAAAGCTTCGGAGTTCGCATCTCCGGGCCCAGCCGCAGCCTCAGTCCGACCACGCCGGAAGAGTGCCTTCGGGCCGCGCGCATCGCCGGAGACGCAGGGCGCTACGCCGAAGGGCGGGACTGGTGTTGCCAGGCAATTGACCTCGATCCGACTGCTGCCGATGCATATCAACTGCTGGGGATGATCTACGCCGGGCAGCACGAAACGGAGCTCGCCGTCAAGGCGTTCAGGAAGGCGATTTACCTGGATCGGGAATTCGCACTCGCCTATTACGGGCTCAGCAACGAGTTACGGCTTCTCGGTGACGAGACCGGCGCGATGCGCTCAGCGGAGACGGCGCGCCGCCTCCTTCGCCAGCTGCCCACGAACGGCAGGCTCCGGGGCGGTCAGGGGATCACGTCGGGAGAGCTGTACCGCATTGTCGAACCTGACCTGGAGGGCCTGTCTGCATGACCGCAGGTTCCGACGCCATCCTTGCCGACCGAGCCCGGAAGCTGGCCAGGCCGCTGGCGGCGACGGCCGGCTCCACGACGGAGCCGATGCTCGGCTTCACGCTGGGGGAGGAACGATTCCTGGCGCCGCTTCACTCGGTGCGCGAGGTGGTCTCGTTGGAGTCGATCACGCACATCCCAGGCCTGCCCTTCTTGTTCGCCGGCTTGACCACCGTCCGGGGCGACATCGTCCCGGTCCTCGACATCCGAGGGTTCTTGGGCCTGCCCGAACACCGCCCGGAGCGCCCGGAGAGGATCCTCATCGTCGAGTCAGACGGAGCGCTCGCCGGAGTCTGGGTCGACCGGATGCACGGACTGAACGCCGTCGACGCTGCGCTTCTGACCGTGGACCACGGCTTGAGCAGCCCCGCCTTTGGCGGCCGGACGGCGGATCTCTCCACTGTCATCGACCTGAGCGCGCTGGTAACGGCGGCGCGACGAGCGGAATCCACAAATCCACCGGCCGAGGAGGCTTAGAGTCATGTCCCCGAAAATCTTTGCGCGCATCCTTGCCGGCTACGGATTGATCCTGTTGATCATGCTGGCCATTGCGGCGGTGACATTCGTCCAGATAGGACAGATGGAGCAGGCTGCTAACAGTGTGGTCACTCAGGCCATACCAGCCCGGCATGCGAACAACGACATCCTGATCCAGGCCCTCAACGAGGAGACCGGTGTGCGCGGCTTCATCCTCTCCGGCCAGACGACTCGAGGTGGAGTCGACAGCTTCCTCGAGCCGTATCTGAGCGGTAAGGCGGCCATCCCCGCCGACATCGCCGCACTCAAGGATTTCGTCGCCGCCGACCCGCGCCTGCAGCCTCTTATGGCAACCCTAACCCAGCAACTCCAGGACCGGGAAGCGTATCAGTCGTCCGAGATCGCCCTCGTACGCACAGGCTCCGACGGGCAGCTGGCGGCGGCGGCGAAGCTAGCAGATGGCAAGCAGCTGACAGACGCCGTCCGGAGCACGGTGGCCAATATGGAGGTCGAGATCGACCGGAGCATCAGCGTGGACGTGGCGGCATCCTCCAACGCCGCCAGCACGGCGCGGCTCGTCATCGCCGGCATATTTGCGCTCGCAGTCGTCGTCACCGTGGCCGGGGGCATCTGGATCGCGCGAAGCATCTCGGGGCCGTTAGCGATGATCACAAGGGCCGCCGAGCGCATCGCTGCCGGTGAAGTCGTCGAGACTCCGCGACTCAATCGACGTGACGAGATCGGCGCGCTTTCCGGTGCCCTCTCGCGGATGGTGCAGCGGCTGCGTGACTTTGGCGATCGCGAGCGTGAAGCCAAGGAGAAGGTGCAGCAGACCATCACCCAGTACATCGCCTTTGTCGAACGGGTTGCGAACCGAGATCTGAGCGGCTCGCTGGAAGTCTCGAGCAACGGCGACCTCGGCGACCTCGGAAAGAACCTCAACAAGATGGCCGGGAACCTGCGAGAGCTGGCGGGACAGACACGCGAGGCTACCAACAGCCTGAGCGCAGGCGTCGCGGAAATCATGGCTGCTGCGAGCCAGCAGGCCTCGGGAGCGGCGGAGCAGGCGGCAGCGATTCACCAGACGACGGCCACCATCAACGAGATTCGAGCGACGGTTGAGCAAATGGCGCAACGATCGGAAAAGGTGGCTGGTCTGGCGCGCGAGTCGGTTCAAAAGAGCGATGAGGGGCAGCTGGGGGTCACCTCAAGCATCGAGAGCATGGCTGCGATACGGAGCCGGGTCGAGACCATCGCCCAAAACATCCTCGCGCTGAGCGAGCAGGGCCAGCAGATCGGCGAGATCATCGTGACAGTGAACGCGTTGGCCGAGCAGTCCAACCTGCTGGCGCTGAACGCGGCAATCGAGGCGGCGCGCGCCGGCGAGCACGGTAAGGGCTTCAGTGTCGTCGCTTCGGAAGTCCGCAGCCTGGCGGAGCAGTCAAGGGCAGCCACCGGTGGGGTTCGGGTCCTGCTCGGAGAAATCCAAAGAGGCACCAATGCCGCCGTGATGGTGACCGAGGAAGGCATGAAAGGCGTCGACGCCGGAACCCTGATGGTCGACCGCGCCGGCGTCGCAATCCAAGCCCTCTCGGAGATTATTCGGAGTTCCGCTCAAGCGGCTGAGCAGATCGCGATTTCCGTCAAGCAGCAGACGGTCGGGATGGAACAGATCGCCCAGGCAATGGCCGAAATCAACCAGGCGACAGCTCAGGGGCTGGCGGGGTCCCGCCAGACTCAACTGGCGGCCGAGCACATCAACGCGATGAGTGTCCGGATGACGAAGCTCGCGGACTCGTACGTGCTGTGATGGCGAGCGGCTCTGCCAGATATGGGTCCTGTGCTGAGAGGGCTGAGCATGGATGAGGCGGCTCTTGCTCGCGAGCTGATGAGCACGTACCGCGCCGAGGCGCGGGAACGACTTGAAGCCGTGACGCGACTCCTGCTTGACCTTGAGAAGGCGCCGACCGGTCCTGCAGTAGCCGCCTGCGTCGAGCAGATCTTCCGCGAAGTGCACAGCCTCAAGGGTGCTGCGCGTTCGGTCTCGGAACCGGCGGTGGAGGAGTCGGCGCATGCCTTCGAGAACCTCCTGGCGCTCGCCAGGGGACAGGAATTCATCGATGAGGTTGCGATTCACGGCTGGTACGGCCACCTCGACCACCTTGGCGCTCTGATCGAGTCAGCCAATGTCCCTTCCGAAGCGACGCCTGGAGCGACTCCGACTGAATCGGACATCGTCGCAGCCGCGCCGATCGCACTTCCACTCGACGAAAGCATCAGGGTCGCCATCCCGCGGCTCGATCGTCTGCTGGCCGACGCGGGCAGCCTGCTTGTCTCGGAGCAAGCCCAGCTGGAGGTGGTGACCCAGCTGTCAGACATATGTCGTGAGGTGGTGGCGCTGGAGGCCGGTTTCCGCCGTCCTGGGCGGGGTCGCGAGCCGGAAGGCCACATCGCTGGGTTGCGCACCTTGCGGCAACAGCTCCAGGGCCTCCTTCAGACGCTCCGCCGCCAGCGGGTTGAGGGGCGTCGCCAATTGCAGACGCTCAGTGACGACCTCCGTACGCTGCGAATGACGCCGGTCAAGACCCTGTTCCGCTCCTTCGAGCGCATGGTTCACGACCTGGCGCTTGATACCGGGAAACGGGTGGAGTTCGAGATCGTAGGAGAGGAGGTCGAGCTCGACAAGGCTGTCCTGGATGCGCTGCGGGACCCGATCGTGCACCTGCTTCGCAATGCGGTCGACCATGGAGTCGAAACGATTGCCGAGCGGCAGGCGGCGGGCAAGCCGGAGACAGGCACTCTCCGGCTGGCAGCAAGCCGCCGGGGCAGTGAAGTGCTCATTACGCTGAAGGATGACGGCCGCGGAATTGACCCGAAGGTGCTGCGGGTCCAGGCGGTTCGATCTCTGCTGCTGACGCCAGCTGAAGCCGAAGCGTCCAAAGACTCGCAAATCCTGGACCTGATCTTCAGGAGCGGCTTTTCGACCCGAAGCCAGGCAGACGAAATTTCCGGCCGCGGGCTTGGGCTGGCGATCGTCCGGCAGGCGCTCGAGGCGCTTCATGGCAGAGTGGTGGTCGAAAGTCACGCGGTGGGCGTCGGTACCACTTTCGAAGCGGCTGTGCCGTTGACGCTCGCGACCACCCGCTGTCTGTTGCTGGTTGCCGGAAGCGACACCTACGCGGTTCCCCTGGAGGCGATCCAACGAACGGCCGTCATCAGCGCAGAGGATATCGTTGTAGTTCAGGGCAGGCCCGCCATCCGGTTCGAGGACCGAGTGGCGCCATTCGTCCATCTGGCGACTCTCCTATACGGCAAGGCGGCCGCGACGCCTCCACGGCTGCCCGCGGTAATCATGGAGTCGGCCATGGGCCGGGTCGCAATCGCCGGGGACATGCTCCGCGGCGAGCGCGAGCTCGTCGTGAAGCGATTCCCTTCCATCCTGCCCACCCCGATTCCCTGCCTGACAGGTGCGGCTGTGCTCACCTCCGGCGAGATCGTCCTAGTGGTTGATCCTGCGGACGTCGTTCAGCGCGCCCTCAGCCTCGCCAAGAGCGTATCCGGTTTCGCGCCTGTGGTTGCTCTGGCTGGTCCCCCGCTGAGGCCTCGGGTGCTGGTGGCAGATGATTCCCTCACCACCCGGACACTGGAACGAAATATCCTCAGAGCGGCCGGGTACGACGTTGCCGAGGTGCCTGACGGCGCTGCGGCGATGGCGATGCTGCAGGCTGAGACCTTTGATCTCGTCGTGAGCGATGTGGAGATGCCGAAGCTTGACGGGATCGGCTTGACCCAGTGGATTCGAGCCCAACCCAAGATCAGCACTTTGCCGGTCGTCCTGGTCACGGCCGGCACGCACGCTGACGATCGCGTTCGCGGACTGAACGCGGGCGCGGACGCCTACATCGTCAAGCGCCAATTCAGGCAGTCGGAGCTCCTGGAGATGGTGGATCGGTTGCTTGGGCGCGCCCGGCTGCGGGATCTCGAGGTGAGCGTGTGATCCGGGTGCTCGTGGTCGATGACTCGTCGACTATCCGGATATTCTTGCGTGCCCTTTTGGAGCAGGATCGTGGCATCGCGGTTGTTGGTGAAGCTCCCGATGGCGAGCTGGCGTTGAGCGCGTGCAAGACTCTGAGGCCGGATGTCGTGACCATGGACCTGGTCATGCCAAGTGATGGGGTGACAGCGATCCGGCGGATCATGGACGAGGTCCCTACTCCAATCGTCATTGTGAGCGCACTTGCAAGTCAGGCCAATGACACGGCCGTATTTGATGGCCTCGCTGCCGGCGCCGTAGCGGTTGTGCGGCGCCCGCCCTCGAGGACGCATCCTGAGTTCGCTGCGCATTGCCGGGAGCTCCTCGGTGCGGTGAAGACCGTGGCCGGAATCTCTCTAGTTCGCAGGCGCCAACCGTCGAATCGTAAGAAGGACGAGGCCACGATGCGTCCGTCGCCTCTAATGCTCGTCGGAGTCGGCGCTTCGACCGGTGGGCCGGCGGCGGTGATGGAGCTGCTTCGCAGCCTGCCCGAAGATTTCGCTCCCTCCATCGCCCTCGTGCAGCACATGACGCCTGGATTCGCGCATGGCCTTGTGGAGTGGCTGGCGAGCGGAAGTCCTCTTCCGGTGCGGCTTGCAGTGTCAGGGATGCGGCTGCCATGGCGGGGGATCCTGGTGGCGCCCGATGGCCTTCACCTGACGGTGGACGACAAAGGCATGGTCAGGCTCACGTCAACCCCAGCCTGCGAGGGCCACCGGCCCTCGGTCGACGCGCTCTTCGACTCGATGGCCAGTTGGCGTCCACGAGCCTGCGCCGGAATCCTGCTGTCCGGCATGGGGAGGGATGGCGCCGAGGGCCTCGCGCGGCTACGCGAGCTGGGCGGCCGGACCATGGTGCAGTCAGAGGAGACCTGCGTGGTCTTCGGGATGCCCGGCGTGGCACTCCAAATGGGGGCGGCCGAGGTGGTGCTGCGCCCGTCGGCGCTGGCCAAGAGGCTGGCCGTCCTGGCCAGGGCGGCATGACCGACTCCCAGCGTCACGTCCTCCTGGTCGAAGACAGTCGCACGCAGGCCGCCCGAGCACAGCTGGTGCTTGAAGACGCCGGATACAGCGTGACCATCGCGAGGGACGGTGAGGCAGCCTGGGAACGCATCGGCGCCGAGCGGTTCGACATCATCGTCTCCGACATCAACATGCCCGGGATCGATGGGTATGAGCTCTGCCGGCGCGCGAAGGCGCATGCGACGGAAATACACACCCCGTTCGTTCTCCTGACCGACCACGAGGAATTGACGGCGCTCGTACGCGGCGTCGAGGTGGGCGCCGACGACTTCATCCTCAAGCCGTGGACGCCGGCAGGGCTCATAGGTCGCATGGCGGTCGTGCTGCGAGACGCCGGTCCGGGCAGAGCCGGGGAAGCGGTCAGCTCCATCCACCGGATGACCGGGTTGTTGATGGGCCGGACGAAGGAGCTTGAAGATGCCTACCGGGAACTGGAACTAGCAAACCAGCGGCTGGAAGAGGCGACCAGGCACAAATCCGAGTTCCTGGCCAAGATGTCGCATGAGCTCCGGTCACCACTGACCGCAATTCTCGGCTTTACGGACCTGCTGCTCGACCCGAATCGACAGTACGCGGCGGGCAAGCAACGAGCTTTCCTGTCGCACATTCGCTCCGGTGGCAGTCACCTCCTCTCACTCATTAATGACCTCCTCGACCTCGCCAAAGTCGAAGCAGGCAAGATGGAGATCGGACACGAGCGGTTCGGTCTCAAGGAGGTGCTCGAGGAATCGGCGGCGGTGATCAGGGGAATGGCCGAGCAGAAACAGATCGTCGTGAATGTGGTGGTTCCCGATGACGACGTCGTGGTCGTCGGGGACCAACGGCGGCTCAAGCAGGTGGTCTTCAACCTTCTCTCCAACGCGGTCAAGTTCACGCCTCCGAAGGGCCGAGTGCTTTTGGGTTTGGAAGCTGCCGACGGGCTAGCTCGGGTTTGGGTGGAGGACAACGGACCGGGAATCGCCCCCGCAGATCAGGAGCGCATCTTCCAGGACTTCCAGCAGGTCAAGGGCACTGTGAGCGAGTTCGCCGGCACGGGTATGGGTCTGGCTCTGTGCCGGGCATTTGTAGAGTTGCATGCTGGCACGATCATGGTACGGAGTGAGATCGGAAGGGGAAGCACCTTCGGGTTCACGGTACCGCTCGCTCCTCATGAGGCGGACCGCAACGGGAGCGGACTCATCACCCAGGTCAGAAATGTGAGTCGCGATCAAGGAAGAAGCGCATCTCCGCCAAAAGCGGGGCCAAACCAAGCGGTGACAGCCGACTCTTGAAGCCGTCGCGACATCAGTCCCGTCGACACCGTTCAACCGTCGGCTCGTACTCATGGACGCCTGACCTTGTAGGCGTCGTCTCGGGAGTTGCGAGTTCGGCTCTGGGCCCTTCCGACAATCGGCGCGGTGTTCGCGTTGTGTAAACCTGGGTCCTCCACCACGGAGTCGAAACTCGGCAATCCGGGGGATTGGGAGTCAGTCTCCGAGCCCCTGGAGGTCACAGCCGTGTCACGCATTCGCGGAACCCAGGGGATACAGGAGGACACGAAAGGACATGACGACCTCGGCGATTGAGTACAGGAGGACACGGGAGGAGCTGTCGGGATACGGAAGGACACGACATTAGGCCGGTTCGGGACCGTGAGGCACCAGGTGGTCCTTGGACCCCGTTCCCGGCTCCAGCCTAAGACTGTCGGGCTCTTGCCAGTCGGGCGCGCCCTTTAACCAATGAACCTGCTCTTGCGACCCATCAGAATGGCGTCCTCAGCTCGAAGTCCCGAGAGAGGTCGCCTTTATCTAGATGGACATAACGCATGACCATCACGTAGGTGGCGTGGCCCAGGATCCGGCGCAACCGCTCGATCTCGCCGCCCCTTCGTAGGTATTCGGTGGCGAAGGTATGGCGGAACTTGTGGGCGTGAACGCGAAAGCCGACCTGCCGCTTGAGGCGCTGCAGCATGCGTGTGACGCACTCGACTGACGCCGGCCGGCCATCATCGAGGACCAGCAGGTTTTCGGATCGGCTCTCGGCCCGGCCGCGGTTCACCCATCGAGAGAGCTCCCGCTGCAGGTTGCGGCTGATCGGAACCCGGCGGAACTTGCCACCCTTGCCCCTCCTGACCTTGAGGAAGCTGGCGTCGTCGTCATCCTCGACGTCGTCAAGCGCCAAGGCACAGAGTTCGGACACCCGCATACCGGTGCCCAACAGAATCTGCACTGCCAGCCGGGGCCAGCCGGGGCGCACCGCGCGCAGGAGGTCTTCCTGTTCAGCCGCGCTGAAGGACTCCATTTCGGTCTGGGCAACCTTCGGCGAGCGGACCCGAAGCAGCGCGGGGTCAGATGGATAGCCCTCGCGCGCGGCCCAGTTGCCGAATGCCTTGAACGTGAGGTGCATGCCCCTGACGGTGTTCTCGGCCAGTCCGCGCGCTTGGAGGCTGGCAAGGAGGCGCTTGAGCTCGAATCCGTTCAGATCCTCCAGGGTTTCCACGCCGCCGTTCTCCAAGTACCACTGCACCTTCTGCTCGTACCAGCGCAGAGTTCTCGGACTCCGTCCCAGGACCTGGAGGTCGAGCAGCCACTCGCGCAGCAGCGGGTGGAGCAGGGTTCGGCCGACGGCGCCGCGACCATTAATTGCTTCGGCGTCCTCGACAGCTGGTGTCTCTTGATGGCTGAGCGTAGTTACACGAAGACGCCGAGGAACTGTCCTCGGACGCCCGATCGTAGGAGCAGCGGATTTCGCGTTTTTTCCATTGTTTTCCAACTCCTTGGCGTCCGCTGAGCCCCTTCTTTAGGGTCCCTCGAAGACGCCGAAACCGGCCCTTTTAGAGGCCGGTTTCGAGTTCAGACTACGCTCGGACCCCCCTGTCAGAAAGTCTTCCGCTAACCTCCTGACGGAGCCGGCGTAGCTCAGCTTGGTTAGAGCAGCGGTCTTTTAAACCGATGGTCCGGGGTTCGAGTCCCCGCGCCGGCACCACTGTTTTGTATTCAATTCCGGTCCCCGCCGGGCACTCGAATCTCCTGCTCTATAGCCACGATATAGCCAAGCGTTGGCTATACGGCCCGGCTATACGGAGCTGGATTCGAGATCGGGAGCATCGGTTTACTGAACCGCTGCTTCCTCGTCAAGGAGCCAGCGCCCAGGATCTGATAGCTGGCGGACACCGCGAGGCCTGGTTTCCGCGATGGTTAGCCACAGGAAATGCATGGCGCCTTCGCCGCTGTCATCTTCGCGGCCACGCTGATTGCAATCGTCACCCGGCCTGGACGGATTGGCGAGGCCTGGTCGGCTCTAGCAGGTGCGTTGCTGATGCTGGTCACTGGAGCCATCAACGTCGGTTCGGCGTTGGCCGCGATCGGCGCCGAGTGGAATCTCTTCCTCTTCTTTCTCGGCTTGATGCTCACGGCGGCTGTAGCGGACATGGCCGGGTTCTTCGACTGGGCTGCCGATCTCGCCGCGGCTGCAGCCCGTGGCAGCGGCCGCTGGCTTTTGTTCAACGTCTTCATCCTCGGCGCCGTGATCACCACGTTTCTTTCCAATGACGCAACTGCCATCATCCTGACGCCGGTCGTCTACACCATGGCGACTCGCTTGCGGCTCCGCGTCATGCCCTACCTGTTTGCGGTCAGCTTCGTCGCCAATGCGGCGTCGATGACTCTGCCGATCTCCAATCCGATCAACGTGCTCACGGGCGATCACCTCCGCGCGCCACTGGGCGTGTACGAGAGCCACCTGTTGGCCGCATCGCTTGCTTCGACCGCGATATGCGTTGGCGTGTTCATGGCCGTCTTCTGGGGGGCCACCGGCCGCCGATTCGACTTCGACCTCCAGGCCGCGCTCGCCACAGTTGCTGCAGACCGCGCTTTCTTTCGCCTCGTGATTGCCGGCCTCGGCCTGCTCGCGCTCGCCTACGTGATCGGTTCAGCGCTCCTCTTGCCGCTCGGTGTGATCGCGGTTGCCGGCGGTGGCGGGCTGTTGGCCGTCGCGGCTTTGCGCCGCCGAGTCTCGCGCGAGGACCTTCGCGCACACGTCAGTCCGACGCTCTTCGTCTACATCGCCGCTCTTTTCGTGCTCGTGCGCGGAGTGCAGGACGGCGGCATCACCGCGGCCCTTGTCGCCGGCGCGGCAGTCCATGCCTCAGATTCCGCGAATGCCGTCGTCTCAGGTCTGCTGGGCAGCGCAGTGACCTCCAACCTCGTCAACAACCTGCCCAGCATCCTGGTCTTCATCTCGGGCGCGCAGGCCGGCGGCGTGCCGGAAGTACTGCGCGCACCCTTCTTGTTCGGCGCGCTTGCGGGTGCCGACCTTGGTCCCAACCTGACCCCGGTCGGAGCGCTTTCGACCATGCTCTGGCTGGTGATCGTCCGCCGTCGCGGCCTGGAGGTTTCGGCCTGGGACTTCCTCCGGCTCGGTGCCCTGGTGGCACCCCTGACGTTGCTTGCCGCCGGTGCGCTCATCGCC
>Ga0307374_10010570_pt1 | contig 13337 bp, 14 predicted proteins | sample OX3MG_FD_202532 | JGI IMG/M metagenome (GOLD analysis project Ga0307374, IMG submission 202532) | Soil microbial communities from Risofladan, Vaasa, Finland - OX-3 | ecosystem: Environmental > Terrestrial > Soil > Coastal area > Acid sulfate soil | place: Finland: Risofladan, Vaasa | collected...
GAACGCTGTCCGGCGGCGAGCAGCAGATGCTGGCGATCGCGCGCTGCCTGATGGGACAGCCGCTCCTCATCATGTTCGACGAGCCGTCGCTGGGCCTCGCGCCGGTGGTGGTGGAAGACTTGATCCGAACGATCCGCGCCTTGAACGAGCGCGACCGGCTCACCGTCCTCCTGGTCGAGCAGAACGTGGCCCAGTCGCTCGCCTTGGCCCATCGCGGCTACGTGCTCGAGAACGGCCGCATCGTCATGAGCGGCACCGGCACCGCGCTCCTGGCCGATGACCGCGTGCGCCGCGCCTATATCGGGCTTTAGGGCGCGCCGTCCGATCCAACGGAACGCTCTCCCTTTCGCCGTCATGGTAGGATGAGTCAACCCGCCGCGCGGGCGCCGCGGCGGCGGGACCGGGGAGCGCATCATGCCGGAACGAAGGGTCCCGCGCTTTGCCGCGGCAGCGGTCGAGGTCGAGCATCTGCCGCAGGGCGGCATGATCCTGCGCTCGCCGATGGCGCTGGGCGCCACGGCGCGCGCGGTCGGCGAGAAGCTGGCGCAATGGGCGGCGTGGATGCCGCACCGCGTGTTCCTGGCCGAGCGCGCGGGCGCGGATTGGCGCCGGGTGACCTATGCCGAGGCCCATGAGGCCGCGCGCGCCATCGGCCAGGCGCTGCTCGACCGGCGGCTCGGGCCGGAGCGGCCGGTGATGATCCTGTCCGACAACGGCATCGATCATGCGCTCCTGGCGCTGGGCGCGATCCATGTCGGCGTGCCGGTGGCGCCGATCTCGACCGCCTATTCGCGGCTCGGCCCGGACTTCGCCCGGCTGCGCCAGGTCGCCCGGATGGTCGGGCCGGGCCTCGTCTATGCCGATGACGGCGAACGCTACGGCGCCGCGCTCGAAGCGATCCGGACCAGGGACGCAGCGGTGGTGGTGTCGTCCCATCCGCCCGCCGGGATGGCGGCGACCTCGATCGCGGCGCTGCGCGCGACGCGGCCGCGCCAGGCGCTCGAGGACGCCTTCCACCGCATCGGACCGGACACGGTGGCGAAGATCCTGTTCACGTCGGGCTCGACCGGCGAGCCCAAGGGCGTCATCAACACGCAGCGCATGCTGTGCTCGAACCAGGCGGCGGTGCGCCAGGTCTGGCGCTTTCTCGAGGACCGCCCGCCGGTCGTGCTGGACTGGCTGCCGTGGAGCCACACCTTCGGCGGCAACCACAATTTCAATCTCGTCCTGTTCAACGGCGGCACGCTGTGGATCGATGACGGCAAGCCGGCGCCCGGTCTGATTGAGCGCTCGATCGAGAATCTGCGCTTCGTCTCGCCGACGCTCTATTTCAACGTGCCGCGCGGCTTTGCCATGGTGCTCGACGGGCTCGAGCGCGATGCGGCACTGGCGCGCTCGTTCTTCGCCGAACTCGATCTCCTGTGCTATGCCGGCGCCGCCTTGCCGCAAAGCCTGTGGCAGCGGATCGAGGCGGCATCGCTGGCGGCGACCGGCCGGCTGCCGGTGTTCGTGTCGGCCTGGGGCACGACCGAGACCGCGCCGGCAACGACGCATGTCCACTATCCGCTCGAGCGCGCCGGCAATATCGGCCTGCCGCTGCCGGGCTGCGCGGTGAAGCTCGCGCCTGAAGGCGACCGGCTCGAGATCCGCGTGCGCGGCCCCAACGTCACGCCCGGCTATTGGCACCAGCCCGAGCTCACGAGCGCGGCCTTCGACGAGGACGGGTTCTACCGCTCGGGCGACGCGGTGCGGCTCGCGGACCCGTCCGCGCCGGCGGCCGGCCTCGTCTTCGACGGCCGCATCGGCGAGAACTTCAAGCTCGCCTCCGGCACCTGGGTCCTGGTCGGCGCGCTGCGGGTCGCTGCCATCGCCGCCGGCGCGCCCGTGATCGAGGATGCGGTGGTCGCCGGCCACGACCGCGACGAGATCGGGCTGCTCGTCTTCCCGAGCCTCGCCGGATGCCGCTCGCTCTGCCCGCATCTGCCGGCGGATGCCCGGCTGACAGCGCTCATCGCCGAGCCGGCGGTGCGCGACGCGCTCGCGGCGGGGTTGGCACGCTACAATGCGCATGCGGGCGGCAGCTCGCACCGCATCGCCCGCGCGCTGCTGCTGGCCGAGCCGGCGTCGATCGAACAGGGCGAGATCACCGACAAGGGCTATATCAACCAGCGCGCTGTGCTGCGCCGGCGCAGCGCCAGCGTCGCGCGGCTCTATGCCGTGCCGCCGGGGCCGGAGATCATCGTGCCTATGCCGGCTCCCTGAAGCAGCGCATCAGCAACGCCCAGGCAGCCTGGATGAACCGCATCCGGGCGCGGACGAGAACGCGTTGCGGGCCCTGCAGCTCGTCGGTCAGATCGGTCATCCGAGACGCTCCGGCGATCACCCTCGCCCGCCATCCTAAGGGCGAGGGTTTCCCAAAGCTTGAACGCCCAAGATTTGGATTCGGAAAATCGCCGGTGTTTTGCGCCAAATCCGCGCTATCGCGCCGGGTGCGGCCGCTTCCATTCGCTATAGCGCAGCACGTCGATATCCACCGCCGTGCCGTGGCCGCGCGGCGGGCCCTTGGGCAGCGCGTCGGCGCCCTTGAAGCCCGCTTCGCAATAAAGCTCGATCACGTTGCCCGACGGGTCGCGGAAGAACATCAGCGCCTCGACCCCGCGGCGCGTCCAGAAATTCGAGGTCGGAACGCCGCACTGGTTCAGCCACGCCTTCATCTGCAGCAGTTCGTCCGGCCCGACGAAGAAGGCAAAGTGCGGATATTCCGCGCTCTGCGCGAGCCACGAACAGCCCTCGATGCCGATGCCGACATCGACGCCGCCGAGACGGAACGACGCGAAGGTCGGCTGATCGACGTGCAATTCGCCGCCGAGCACATCACGGTAGAACGCCTTGCCCTCCTCGAGATCGCGGCACGGCACGCTCACATGGGCAAAGGATTTGAGCCGTGCCGGTCCCACCGCCTTGGTTTCCTCCATCGCCGCCTCCCATCGCTGGACGCCATCCGAGGTCAGCATTGCCGATCGACAGGCATCGTCATCCCCGCCCTTTCGATGCACTCCCCGAATCGCGCAGTTTGAAGCGCTGGATCTTCCCGGTGGCGGTCTTCGGCAGTTCGTCGACGAACGCGACCCAGCGCGGGTACTTGTAGGGGGCCAGCCGCGACTTCACGTGAAGCTGCAATGCCTCGCCCAGCGCCGGCGACGCGGCGCGGCCGGGGCGCAGCACGACGAAAGCCTTGGGCTTCACCAGTTGCTGCTCGTCCATCGCGCCGACGACGGCGGCCTCGAGCACCGCCTCATGCGTCATCAGCACGGCCTCGACCTCGAACGGCGACACGTAGATGCCACCGACCTTCATCATGTCGTCGGTACGGCCACAATAGGTATAGAAGCCGTCGGCATCGCGGACATATTTGTCGCCGCTGCGCGTCCAGGCGCCGAGGAAGGTGCTGCGCGACCGCTCGCGATTGTTCCAGTAATGCGCCGCCGCGGTCGGGCCCGCGACCTGCAGCTCGCCGATCTCGCCCGGCCTCGCCTCGCCTCCGGTGTCGTCGACGATCCGGACCTCGTAGCCCGGCACCGGCACGCCGCTGGTGCCATAGCGCACCGCGCCCGGCCGGTTCGACACGAAGATATGTAGCATCTCGGTCGAGCCCAGGCCGTCGAGGATCTCGACGCCGAAATGATCGTTCCAGCGCCGTCCGATCTCCTCCGGCAGCGCCTCGCCCGCCGAGACGCAGCGGCGCAGCGCCACCTCGTCGCGCCGCGGCAGCTCGGAACCGGCCAGCATCGACGCATAGAGCGTCGGCACGCCATAGAAGATCGAAGGCCGCTTCGCCGTGAGAATGCGCGCCACCGAAGCCGGCGTCGGCCGCTCGGCATAAAGCAGCGTCGTCGCGCCCACGGCCAGCGGGAAGGTCAGCGCATTGCCGAGTCCATAGGCGAAGAACAGCTTCGCCGCCGAGTACACGACATCGCTTTCGGCGATGCCCAGCACCGGCTTCGCATAAAGCTCGGCGGTCAGGATGAGATGCGACTGGAGATGCACCGCCCCTTTGGGCGCGCCGGTCGAGCCCGAGGAATAAAGCCAGAAGCACGCATCGTCGGCCGTCGTCGCCGCCGCCTTGGCGCGCGGCTCGGCGTCGGCGAGAAGCGTGCCGAACTGGAGCCGCCCGCTCATCCCCTCGCCGCCTGAGACGATGACGTGGCGCAGCGCCGGCTGCCGCACCAGCGTTGGCGCCAGCCGATCGTAGAGCGCGTCCGACACGATGAGCGCGCGGGCGCGGCTGTCGCGCAGCATGAAGTCGTAATCGGCGGCCGTAAGCAGCGTATTGACCGGGACCGGCACGATGCCGGCCTTGATCGCGCCAAGGAAGGCGACCGGAAAATCCACCGTGTCGAGCAGGACGAGCAGGACGCGCTGCTCCGGCTCGATGCCGAGGCGGCGAAAGGCGTTGGCGGCGCGATCGACGCGCTCGGCAAGCTCGGCATAGCTCAAAGCGCCGCGATCATCGACGAAAGCCGGCTTGGCGCCACGCCCGGCCGCGAGATTGCGCTCGATCAGATCGACCGCGGCATTGTAGTCGCGCGGCAGCGCGATGCGCGGCGCCCCGCCTGCCATGTCATCGGCGGTCATTCATTCCCCCTGCGCCCGTGCGCTGCATCCTCTCTCGACGCTATGTCGCGCCCGCGCAGCGCGCGCGTCAAGCCTCACGCGAGCGGCGAGCCGCCGCAGCTTCGTCCGGCACCGATCCCGCCCGTCGCCAGATTGAGCGCGCATCGCACGACGGGTATAATTCAGACTCCATGGTTACGAATTATAATGCGCAAGAGGCGCCGGACGGCGATGCGGATTACCTGCGCCGGCTCGGCGAGCGCATTCGCGAGGCGCGCCTGCGGCGGGGGATGACGCGGCGCATCCTCGCCCATGACTCCCGCGTCTCCGAACGCTATCTCGCGCAGCTCGAAGGCGGGCAAGGCAACATCTCGATCGCCTTGCTGCGCCGCGTGGCGCAGGCCATGGGCCTGCCGCTCGCCGACCTCGTGCGCGACGAACCGGATCGCCCGATCGAGCTCACCCTTCTGATTGAGACGCTGTCGCGGCTCGCCCCCGGCGAGCTGGACGAGGCGCGGCGGCTCATCGGCAGCGCGTTCGGCGATCGGACGGCGCGCGACCGGCGCCAGCGCATCGCCCTCATCGGCCTGCGCGGCGCCGGCAAGTCGACGCTCGGCGCCGGCCTCGCCGCCGCCCTGGACGTTCCCTTCATCGAACTCGACCGCGAAGTCGAGCAGGCCTTCGGCACCAGCCTGGGCGAGGTTTTCGATCTGTACGGCCAGGCGGCCTATCGGCGGGCCGAGCGCGACGCGCTCGCCGCGGTGGTGGCGCGCTACGACCGGGCGGTGATCGCCGCCGGCGGCAGCATCGTGGCCGAGGCCGCCACCTATGACCTGCTGCTGTCCTGCTGCTTTACGGTCTGGCTCAAGGCGGCGCCCGAAGAGCACATGGCGCGCGTCCAGGCGCAAGGCGATCTGCGGCCGATGGCGGCGAGCGCGGCGGCGATGGCCGATCTGCGCCGCATCCTTGCCGGCCGCGAGGCGCTCTATGCGCGCGCCGATGCGACCGTGGACACCGCCGGGGTCGGCGTCGCGGAGGGCCTGCGGCGCCTGAAGGAAGCGGTCGGCGCCGCAGCCTGACCAGACAAATCCCTAATTCTCGCGGGGTTGACAGGCGGGCGCAAAGAACCAAGCTAAGCAAGATCGCGGGGAGAGACCATGTTCATCCAGACCGAGACGACGCCCAATCCGGCCACGCTCAAATTCCTGCCCGGCCGCACCGTCATGGCGGCCGGCACGGCGCATTTCGCCGCCGTCGAGGATGCCGGCCGCTCGCCGCTCGCGCAGCGGCTCTTCGCCGTGCCCGGCGTCACCGGCGTGTTCCTGGGCGCCGATTTCGTCTCGGTGAGCAAGGACGACACCCAGGACTGGTACCGCCTCAAGCCCGCGGTGCTCGCCGTCATCATGGAGCACTTCACCGCGGGCGAGCCCACCTTCGTCGGCGATGCCGCGCCGCAGGAGGACGAGGACGACGACGACATCGTCACGCAGATCAAGGAGCTGCTCGAGACCCGCGTGCGTCCCGCGGTCGCGCAGGATGGCGGCGACATCATCTTCCACAGCTTCGAGGGCGGCGTCGTCTATCTTCACATGCAGGGTTCGTGCTCGGGCTGCCCCAGCTCGACGGCGACGCTCAAGGCCGGCATCGAGAACATGCTGCGCTATTACGTCCCCGAAGTGGTCGAAGTCCGCCCCGTCTGATTCGCCATCATCGGCCGCGGCAGATCGGCGTCACGCAGCAGCGGAAAGCGCTTGGCGTCGAACAGTTGATAATGCCACCACTCGTTGCTGTAGAAATCCCAGCCGGCTGCCGTCATGAGACCAAGAAGCAGCAGGCGGTTGCGTTGCGCCGCGGCGTTCACCGCGAGGCTGGCGTGATGCGACAGCTTGGTGAAGGCATCGAATGCGGTTCCCATCTCGAGTTCGGCGCCGTCCCCGTCGATCAGCGTCACATCGACCGCGGCGCCGCGCGAGTGCGGCGAGCCGCGCCGCGGATCAGCGAGAAACTCGGGATCGGGCCGCGCGTTCCACAGCTTCCATTGCGCCTCGCTCGGCCGCAGTGCATCGAAGATCTTGAGCCTGAGCCCGAGCGGCCGGGCCAGCGCCACCGCCGTCTCGAGACAGCGCGCCGCCTCGGCATTGAGGTAGCAGATGGCTTGGTGGTAGACCGGAGCGCCGGTGATGTTGACGGCGCTGGCATAGGCGAGTTCGATGACGACGCCATGCTCACGTTCCGTGATCTCGATGATCTCGACCGGCCCCGCCATCGCGTCGTGCCCTTCCGTCATCCGTGGCCTCGCGTCTCGCCGCTTCCCTTCTTAGCATCATCGCGCCGGCGATGGTGAATGTCCTCGCCTTCGACTGTGCCGGCCGGGGCTGCGCGGCGGCGGTCGTGGCCGACGGGCGCGTGCTGGCGCGGCGCTCGCAGCCGATGGAACGCGGCCAGGCGGCGGCGCTCCTGCCGATGATCGAGGCCGTGCTGGGCGCGGCGGCATTGGGCTGGCCGGCGCTCGATCTACTCGCCGTCACCGTCGGGCCGGGCGGCTTTACCGGTGTCCGCATCGGGCTCGCCGCCGCGCGCGGCCTGGCCTTGGCGCGCGAGCTGCCGGTCATCGGCATCACCAGTTTCGCCGCCGTGGCCGCAGCGGTGCCGCCGCCCCTGCGGACCGGACGGACGCTCGCGGTCGCGCTCGACAGCAAGCGCGCCGAAGTTTACCTGCAATGCTTCGCCGCCTCCGGCGCAGCGTTGGGCCCGGGCGAGCTTCTCGCTCTCGACGCGATCGATGCCCGCATTCCCGCTGGCCTGGTGCTGCTCGCCGGCGATGCCGCCGAGCGGGCGGCACCGTTCCTGTTCGGCCGCGCCGCGGTAGCGCCGGCGACGGAAGTGCCGGACCCCGCCGATATCGCGCGGCTCGCCCTGGCCGAATGGCGGCCGGGCCGGCTCCCGCCTTTGCCGCTTCCGCTCTACCTGCGCGCGCCCGACACGACGGCGCCGCGCCGTGCCGGGGCCATGCCATGAGCGTGCGCCTGCGCAGCGTCGGCCGGGCCGATCTCGAACCGCTCGCCCGGCTGCATGCGCAGTGTTTTCCCGAGGACGCGTGGGACGCGGCGGCGCTGGCTGGAATCCTCGCCATGAAAGGGGCCGAGGCACGGCTCGCCGAGGAAGCGACACAGCCGCTCGGGCTGCTCTTCGCCACCATCCTGGGAGCGGAGGCCGAGATTCTGACCTTCGGCGTAGCGCCGGCGGCGCGCCGGCGCGGCATTGCGCGGATACTGCTCGACGACTTCTTCGCCCGCGCCCGCGCCCTGGGCGCGGCCGGCGTGGTGCTCGAGGTCGCCGCCGACAACGGCCCCGCCTTGGCGCTCTACGAGTCGGCCGGGTTCCGCACCGTCGGGCTGCGCCATGCCTATTACCGGCGCGAGCGGGGGCCGGCGATCGACGCCTGGTTGCTTCGCGCGGCCCTTAATCGATCGCCCTAGTCTCGGCGTCGATTGGGGCGGGCAGCAAGCGCCAAGTCCGCTGCCAAGTAGCCGGCGAAAAGCCAGAGAGACGGGCTTCTATTCGCGCCTCCCGGTAAAAAAATAATCTGCCGGGCAGCTTGTACGTTGCTTAGGGTAAAAAAAATACTAATATCCGAGCGATCATGCGTAGAGGAAAGAGCGAATGATGACTGACGCTGATAATTCAAATGATCTCTTGGCCTTAACGACGGAAATCGTCGCGGCCCATGTGTCAAACAATACCGTGGCCGTCGGCGATCTTCCGGGTCTCATCAACCAGGTTTATCAGTCCCTCGCCTCGATCGGCCAAAGTCCCGTCGCGCCGGCGGAGCGGCCGCAGCCGGCCGTGAGCGTGAAGCGCTCGGTCCACCCCGACTACATCATCTGTCTCGAAGACGGCAAGAAGCTCAAGATGCTGAAGCGTCATCTCAAGACCGCCTATAATATGACGCCCGAAGAATATCGCGAGCGCTGGCAACTTCCGCCCGACTATCCGATGGTGGCACCCAATTACGCGCGGCAGCGCAGCCGCCTTGCCAAAGAGATCGGCCTGGGCACGCGCGGACGACGCAGCGGCACGGCCTGAATTCCCCACCGCAACGAGCCGCGCCGATGCGCGAGCGGAAACGGGGTCGACACGACTCGATCGGTCTGCGTTTGACCCGCCAGGACGAGGCGACCGTCGCTAGAGACGCAACCCGGGTTACGCTATAGTGATCGAGCGACATCGCGCCGCCGTGAGAGGGAATGCCTTCGCGCCTGGAACAACTCTGTCTCGACAAAGGGCTGAAGATGACCGAGCAGCGCCGCGTGATCGCGCGCGTGCTGTCGGAATCGATCGATCATCCCGATGTGGAGAGCGTTTATCGGCGGGCGATGGAGATCGACCCGAAGATCAGCATCGCCACCGTCTACCGCACGGTGCGCCTGTTCGAGGAGGCCAACATCCTCACGCGTCATCATTTCGGCCAAGGCCCGGCGCGCTACGAGGAGATGCCGCTCGACCACCACGACCATCTGATCGATCTCCAGAGCGGGCGCGTCATCGAGTTCCGCAACGAGGAGATCGAACGCCTCCAGCGCGAGGTGGCGGCGCGACTCGGCTATGCGCTCGTCGACCATCGCCTCGAACTCTATGCCGTTCCGGCCGCGAGCCGGTCCGGTACGAAGAAATGACGCCTTCCGGCGCCGTGCCGTGACTATTTCCCGTTCCCGCCGCCAGCCCGTCGTGCCGGCCATGTCCGAAGCGAAGGTCGATGTCTGGTCGGGCGCGCTCCAGGTGCGCCTCGCCGCGACCATGGCCGATATCGATGCGGCGCAGACGCTGCGTTACCGCGTGTTCTATGAGGAGATGGGGGCCCATCCCACGCCCGAGATGGCCCGGGCCGGGCGCGATTTCGACGCCTTCGACGCCATCTGCGACCATCTTCTGGTGATCGACCACGCCCGGGCAGCGGCAGTGGTCGGGACCTACCGCCTGATCCGCCGCAGCATGGCGGAGCGGCATCGCGGCTTCTACTCGGCCGGCGAATACGATATTGCGCCGCTCGAGGCCTTTCCCGGCAAGATCCTCGAACTCGGGCGCTCGTGCGTCGATGCAAGCGCGCGCAATCGGCCGACCATGCAGTTGCTGTGGCGCGGCATCGCCGCCTATGTCTTCGCGCACGACATCTCGATCATGTTCGGCTGCGCCAGCCTGCCCGGCACCGACATCGACGCGCTCGCCGTGCCGCTCTCCTATCTCCATCATCACCATCTGGCGCCGCCGGCGCTGCGGCCGCGGGCACTGCCCGCACGCTATGTCGAAATGAGCCGGCTCGAGCGCGGCACCTACGACGCCGCGCGCGCGCTCGCCGAGGTGCCGCCGCTGATCAAGGGCTATCTGCGTCTCGGCGGCTTCGTCGGCGAGGGCGCGGTCATCGACCACCAGTTCAACACGACCGATGTCTGCATCGTGGTGCAGACGGACCTCGTCACCGAAAAATATTATCGGCACTACGAGCGGCATGCGCGTGTGGACGCGGCGCTCTGATGGGCGAAGGCAGCTTCCTCCTGCGGCTCTGGCGGGCCACCCTCTATCTCGCGCTGACCGTCTCGGCGGGGCCGATCCAGGCGGTGCTGCTGCTCATCAAGAGCCCGCTCGCGCGCCGTTTCCCGGCGGCCTATCATCGTCTTTGCTGCCGCGTGCTCGGCTTTCGCATCGAACGTTTCGGCACCTTGTCCACGACGCGGCCGACGCTGTTCGTCGCCAACCACCAGTCCTATCTCGACATCCCCATCCTCGGCAGCATCATCGAGGGCTCGTTCGTCGCCAAGGCCGAGATCGCGGACTGGCCCTATTTCGGCGCTCTCGCCAAGCTGCAACGCTCGATCTTCATCGATCGCCGTCCCGGCTCGACCGCCAAGCAGCGCGACGCGATCATGCGCCGGCTCGAGGAGGGCGACGATCTCATCATCTTTCCCGAGGCGACGAGCAGCGACGGGCTTCACGTGCTGCCCTTCAAGAGCGCACTGTTGAGCGTGGCCGAATTCCATCCGCGCGGCGCGCCGCTGGTCGTGCAGCCGGTGACGGTCGCCTATACCCGGCTCGACGGCATGCCCCTGGGACGGTTCTATCGCCCGTTCGTTTCCTGGTATGGCGGAATGCAAGTCTCGTCCCATCTATGGACCATGCTGGGGCTGGGCAAGCTCACGGTGAGGATCATCTTTCATCCGACGGTAACCATCGCGGAGTTCGGCTCGCGCAAGGCGCTTGCCGAGCACTGTTACCGCGTGATTGCGAGCTCGCTGGCGCTGACGCTGGCGGGCCGCGGACCGGGCGATGAGGCGGCGTTTGCCCGGGCCGCCGACGCCGTGCTCGCCGATTGGGGCGACGCGGCCGAGGCCGACATCGCCGAAGTGGAGTGAACGCATCCGTGGCCGCGCCGAAGAAGCTCTTCATCAAGACCTATGGCTGCCAGATGAACGTCTATGATTCCGCCCGCATGGCGGATGTTCTGGCGCCGCTCGGCTATGGCCCCGCCGCCGCGGAAGACGACGCCGACATGGTCATCCTCAATACCTGCCACATTCGCGAGAAGGCGGCGGAGAAGGTCTTTTCGGAGCTGGGGCGCCTCAAGCCGCTCAAGGCGCGCAAGGCCAAGGCGGGCGGCCGCATGATCGTCGCCGTCGCGGGCTGCGTCGCCCAGGCCGAAGGGGCGGAAATCCTGGCGCGCGCGCCCTATGTCGACATCGTCCTCGGCCCGCAGACCTATCACCGCCTGCCGGAGATGGTGGCACGCGTGGCGCGCGCGGCGGGCGCCGTGCTCGACACCGAGTTCCCGGAAGAGGCCAAGTTCGACGCCCTGCCCGAGGCGCAGGCGAGCCCCGGCGTCGCCGCCGTTCTCACCGTGCAGGAGGGCTGCGACAAGTTCTGCACCTTCTGCGTCGTGCCTTACACCCGCGGGGCGGAGTTCTCGCGCCCGGCGGCGGCGGTGATCGCCGAAGCGCGGGCGCTCGTCGCCCGCGGCGCGCGCGAGATCACGCTACTCGGCCAGAACGTCAATGCCTATCACGGCGCCGCGCCCGATGGCGGCGTCTGGGGCCTGGGCCGTCTCATCCAGGCGCTCGCCGCGATCGCCGGCCTCGCGCGCATCCGCTACACCACCTCGCACCCGCTCGACGTCGATGACGCCTTGATCGCCGCGCATCGCGACGTGCCGCAGCTCATGCCGTTTCTGCACCTTCCGGTGCAATCCGGCTCCGACCGCGTGCTGGCGGCGATGAACCGCCGCCACCGCGTCGCCGATTACCGGCGCACGGTCGAGCGGCTGCGCCGGGCGCGGCCCGATCTCGCCTTGTCCTCGGACTTCATCGTCGGCTTTCCGGGCGAGAGCGAGGCCGATTTCGAGAACACGCTCGCGCTCGTGCGGAATGTCGGATTCGCGCAGGCGTTCTCGTTCAAATACAGCAAGCGGCCCGGCACGCCGGCGGCCTTGCGCGACGACCAGGTGCCCGATGCGGTCAGGACGGCGCGGCTCGCCATGCTCCAGGCGCTTCTTTCCGAGCAGCAGCGCAGCTTCAACGTCGGCATGACGGGCCGGATGATCCCCGTGCTGTTCGAGCACCGCGGCCGGCATCGCGGCCAGCTCGCGGGGCGCAGCCCCTGGCTCCAGCCGGTCCACGCCGACGCGCCCGACGACCTCATCGGCCGGATCGTGCCGGTGGCCGTGCTCCGCGCCGAGCCCAACAGCCTCGCCGGAACCCTGGCCGCGGGCCGCGAGGCGACGGCATGAACGACGTGCCGCATCCGCCCGAGAGCGACGCCCGCGTCAGCCTCGAATTCGCCGACAACTCGCTCTTGCCACAGCTCTTCGGCGAGCGCGACCGCAATCTCGAACGGATCGAGCGCCACCTCGGCGTGTCGGTCGTGACGCGCGGCAACCGGATCGCCATCTCGGGGCCGGGCGCGCGCACGGACCAGGCGCGCACGGCGTTGCAGTCGCTCTACCAGCGGCTCGAGCGCGGCATGGACGTCGACAATGCCGCGGTCGATGCCGCGCTCCGCCTGGCCGAGGCGCGCGCCGGGCGGCGCGGCGCGCTGTGGGAGGAAGGCGAGGAAATCCGCACCCGCAAGCGCCGCATCGTGCCGCGCGGGCCGACCCAAGCGCAATACATCAAGGCGCTGCGCGCGCACGAGCTCGTCTTCGGTCTCGGCCCGGCCGGGACCGGCAAGACCTATCTCGCGGTGGCGATGGCGATCGACATGCTGATGAGCGGCGCGGTCGAGCGCATCGTCCTGTCGCGGCCGGCGGTCGAGGCCGGCGAGCGGCTGGGCTTCCTGCCCGGCGATCTGCGCGAGAAGGTCGACCCCTATCTCCGGCCGCTCTACGATGCGCTTTACGACATGCTGCCGGGCGAGCAGGTCATGCGCCGTATCGAGAGCGGCGAGATCGAGATTGCACCGGTCGCGTTCATGCGCGGCCGCACGCTTGCCAATGCCTACGTCATTCTCGACGAGGCGCAGAATACGACGCCGGTGCAGATGAAGATGCTGCTCACCCGGCTCGGCGAGAACGCCCGCATGGTGGTGACCGGGGATCTCTCCCAGGTCGATCTGCCGAGCGGCACCCGCTGCGGCCTCAGGGACGCGCTCGACACGCTCGACGGCGTCGAAGGCGTCGCCGTGGTCGAGTTCACCGAGGCGGACGTGGTCCGCCACGCGCTCGTCGCGCGCATCGTCTC
>Ga0307374_10010571_pt1 | contig 13336 bp, 16 predicted proteins | sample OX3MG_FD_202532 | JGI IMG/M metagenome (GOLD analysis project Ga0307374, IMG submission 202532) | Soil microbial communities from Risofladan, Vaasa, Finland - OX-3 | ecosystem: Environmental > Terrestrial > Soil > Coastal area > Acid sulfate soil | place: Finland: Risofladan, Vaasa | collected...
GACGGCGATGTCGCCTACCAGGTCTTTGGCGAAGGTTCTCGCGACCCCTGAGCATCCTTGGTGTTGCGTTTCCCGTGGTCGAACTCGCGACAAATGCGGGAACGGTTGGATGCTCCCGTGAGCGTCCTTACGGGAGCAGCTCGAAGGCCGCCACATGGCTCGGCCGTATGACGCTGAAGTGCCTTCGATCCAACGTGGCGACCTCACTGATCTTCAAGCGTTCGGCTGCTGTCACGACGGAGGCGTCCACCGCGCCGAGCGGAAGGTCGCCGTAGCGCGCGGTCAGCTCGGCGATGCGCAACCAGTCACCGGCGAGGACAGGCTCCGGGGTCAGCGCGCCGGCAGCGAGATCGCCCAGGAACCGGACCTCTGGTGCGATGCCGAGGCGCGTCGCGACGAGGTGGGTGACCTCGCTCACGACGAGGACCGGGACGAGCAGCGGCCCAGGGTGCGTCTCGAGCAGCTCGAGGCACTCGGCGTGGTGACGGTCGTCGGCGTCGATGTACGCGTACAACGGGCCGGTGTCGATCAGGAGTGCGATGCCCCGAGCTCCTTCGACAGGATCTCCTCGACACGCTCGGAGATGTCCTGGTGCCCGCTTCGCCCGGCGCCCGCTGCGAGGAGGTGCCGCTTACCTTGTCCGTCCGACCCGCCGAGGTACAGGTCGATCGCGTCGCGGGTCAGCTCGGACACCGTGCGACCACGGCGTTCTGACTCGTGACGCAGTCGAGCGTCGAGCTCGTCTGGCAGCTTCACGGTAGTGCGCTTCATGGTATGCCAGCATACCATTGAGATCAGGTGGAGCTAGCGGGAATGCTTTCGAACCCGACGACGCCCTCCTGACCCTTCTTGACCTCGACAATTGCCCGCCGAGGCCTGGCGGGGGCACGCCGTCGATGCGGGCCTGCTCCCCATGACGGCGACGCTGGCGATGGTGGTGGTCGAGTTGGAGGCCATCGACGAAGCACGCCTCGTGCTTGAGGGGATGGAGCCGTTCTGGTCCAGGTGGGCGGCGTGGGGAGGATTGGGGACGCTCGGTCCGGCGCCGCTCGCCATCGCCCGGTTGCGGGCCCTGCTCGGGGACGCCGAGGGGGCGGAGGAGGCGTTCGCGGAGTCCATCGCCCGGTGCCGGGCGAGCGAGTCCCCGTTCTTCCTGGCCGACTCGCTTCTCTACCTCGGCCCCACACGGGCTGCGGTTGGGGATTCGGGGGCCGCTGTGACCGCTCCTGTGCAAGAGGCAGTGCAGGTGGCGAGAGAACGGGGCTACGGAACCGTCCTCCGTCGCGGCGAAGCCGCCCTGAGCACCGCGTCGTAGCGGACAGCGCCGTCGTGAACAGCGGCGCCGACGGCGCCGTAGGTGTGCTCGCGGTGCAGCTCGCAAAGCTGCACCGATTGCTCGATACACCCCCGAGCTACCGTCGGTCATGCGTGAGAGGCAGTGCGATGAGTGCGGGAGGATCTTCCACCCGTCCAGTCGGCATCTTCGGTGTCCAGCCTGCAGGGCCAAAGACCTGTGTGCTTGCGGGAAGGCAAAGCAAGCCAAATCGGAGACGTGTGGAGGCTGCAGAACCGAAGTCGGCGATGCCAATGGGAACTGGAAGGGGGGGCGTACGCGGCATAAAGCCGGCTACGTCATGGTGCGAGTTCCTGGGCACCCGCGGGCGGGACGGAGCCCATACGTGTTCGAACACATCCTGGTGGCCGAAGAGCTACTTCGGAGGTATCTCGTGGAGGGAGAAACGGTCCACCACATCAACGGCATCCGAGACGACAACCGACCTGAGAACCTCGAACTCTGGACGCGTCCACAGCCGTCGGGCATCCGGGTGAGCGACGCCGTAACTTGGGCGCGGTCGATCTACGACCGTTACGTGGATGTCGGCGCACCTCCAACGGTGCTCACGGTCTCCCCTGAGCATCCTTGGAGGTGGCGGGAATCGAACCCGCGTCCTTCAGCTTCTCATCGGGCCTTCTCCGAGCGCAGCCAGCGGCTAAGTCTCGGGTCCTGCGCCGCCGCCGGCGAATTCGCAGGTCCCCAGCCGATCTTTGGTGTCCCTGGCGGCCGGTCGGCGGAACCGTTCAGGTAAGCCCCACTGAATGACGCCCGCTACCGGCCTGCGGGGCTGAGACCGGACGGACGGGCTACCTCTTAGGCAGCCATGGCGAGCGTAGGCTCGGCATTTGTTTTGGTTTCCGGCTCTTTAACGTGGCTCCGGAGACCACGGCTCGCTTCTCCCGAATCGACGACCGAAGTCGAAGCCAATCACCCCCGTGTGTCTGTCACGGAACTGCGGCGCAGCCCTCGACCCCCATCCTACTGGCGGGCCGTCGTTCCGGCGGCACGCCCCGCCAATCACGGCGGCTCGCCACCGAGGGGAAAGGCCAGGCGGAGAGTCTCTCCAGGCGTTGTCGCCTGCCACCGGGTCAGCGTCGCCAGCACCCGACGGGCCCGGGCCACGATCTCGGGCGCCACGGCTGCCGGGAGCGGCTGCCCGCGCTCGGCGCACAGCGCATCCGCGGCGGTGACGTACCCGTGATCGTCCTCGTCGGGCGAGCCAGCTGGTGGTGGGAAAGGTTCATGAGTCCCCCGGCCACCTGGAGCTCAGGCAGGTGTAGTTCCACGAGCGGGTCGGTGCGCCTCGACCCTCGGGGCGCTTGCCGTCGCCGGGTCGCGCGTCTCGAAGTGCGCTCCGGCGGCGACGAGGCCCCGGAAGCCGAGGGGCAACTCGACGAGCGATTCCACGACGACGTGGGCGATGTCGTGGGGGAGGGCGGGGCCGTCGTCGGCCATGGCGTGGTATCCCACCACCTTGTCGTCGAGCACGGCCGTGATGTGGTGGCGCCGCCCGTCGCCGAACGTGAACGCCAGGCGCACGATCGAGGCCGGTCGGTCAGTAGCGCTCGCGGCTCGCGCCACGAGCCACGTGCTTGCCCGCCGCGCTGCGGGCCTCGCGCGCCGCATCACGCTCGGCGTCACGGGAGGCGATGGCGTGGCGCTTGTCGTACAGGCGTCGGCCCTTCGCCAGGGCGAGCTCCACCTTCGCCCTGCCGTCCTTGAAGTAGATGGAGAGCGGCACCAGGGTGAGCGACTGCTGCTGCGTCTTGCCCATGAGCTCGTCGATCTCTCCCCGGTGCAGGAGCAGCTTGCGCCGCCGCTCGGGCTCGTGGGCCCCGAATCCCGCGGCGTGCTCGTAGGGCGGGATATGCACGCCCAGGAGCCAGGCCTCCCCGCCTTCGACCCGTGCATAGGCGTCGGCGAGCGTCACCCTGCCCGCTCGCAGCGACTTCACCTCGCTCCCCTGCAGCGCGATGCCGCACTCAAAGGTCTCGAGGATGTCGTACTCGTGCCGGGCGCGCCGGTTGCGGGCGACGGTGCGGAACCGGTCGCTCCCGTCGTCGGGCGCACGGCGCTTCGCCGTCCGGCCGGGTCCCTTGGCTGCCACAGGCGAACGGTACCCGGTGCCGCGTCGGCCCCCGACCCCGGCCCCGACCCCCGACCCCGGCCCCGACCCCCGACCCCGACCCCCGACCCCCGACCCCCGACCCGGACCCGACCCCCGACCCCGCCCCGGCCCTGGGCCCTCCGCGGCATCCGACCGCGGGGGTTGCCCCGAGCGCCTCGGACGACCAGTCGAGCGTCCTCGCCCTGGGGCGGGGGGTCCCGGTACCCTCGTCGGGATGCTCCGGCTGCCCGCCCCGGTCTACGCGCAGATCATCGGGCACTGCCTGCACGGCCTGCCCGACGAGGCCTGCGGGCTGCTCGCGGGCGACCCGGCCACGGGGAGCGTGGTGGTCAGCTACCCCACCCGGAACGTGGCGGCCTCGGCCAAGCTCTACACGGTCGACCCCGGTGACCACCTCCGCGCCGACCGCGACGCCGAGGAGCGGGGGATCGAGATCATCGGGGTGTTCCACTCCCACACCCACACCGACGCCTACCCGTCGCCGACCGATGTGGCCCAGGCGCCGGACCCCGGCTGGCACTACGTCGTGGTGTCGCTGCGCGACACCCACCCGGCTGTGCGTTCCTACCGCATCCGGGGCGATCTGGTCGACGAGGAGCCCGTCGTGGTCGAGCCCCGGTAGAATACCGACCAGATTCGTCAACATTCGTTGCCGGCCGTCCCCGCCGTCGGGCGCCGGGCGGCGACCGTCCAGGGAGGAAATCGTGCCCGTCGAAGTGAGGCTCCCCACCGTCCTGCGCCAGCACGCCGGTGGGAAGACCACGGTCTCGGCCGAGGGCACCACCATCGGCGAGGTCCTCGCCGACCTGGTGCGGACCTACCCGGGGATGGCCGGGCAGGTCCTGACCGAGGACGGGTCGCTGCACCGGTTCGTGAACGTGTATGTCGACGACGACGACGTCCGCTACCTCGACCAGCTCGACACCAAGGTGGGTGACGGCGACACCGTGTCGATCCTGCCGGCCGTGGCCGGCGGCTGAGGTCGGCCCGGGCACCCGACGGGCATCGCCATGGCCCTGGTCACCAGCATCCTCGATCTGATCGGCGACACCCCGCTCGTCGACGTCAGCGCGCTCAGCCCCAATCCCGACGTCCGCATCCTCGTCAAGCTCGAGGGGCACAACCCCGGGGGGTCGGTCAAGGACCGCATCGCACTGTCGATGGTCGAGGAGGCCGAGAAGGACGGTCGCCTCTCGCCGGGCGCCACCCTCATGGAGCCCTCGTCGGGGAACACCGGCATCGGCCTGGCGCTGGTGGCGCGGGTGAAGGGCTACCACCTCACGGTGGTGCTGCCGTCGAACGTGTCGGTGGAGCGCAAGCAGCTCCTGGCCGTGTGGGGCGCTGAGGTGATCGAGTCGCCCGGGAGCGAAGGGTCGAACGGGGCGGTGCGCATGGCCGAGCGGGTGCACGCCGAGCACCCCGAGTGGGTCTTCCTCTACCAGTACGCCAACGCCGCGAACCCCAAGGCCCACTACGAGGGCACCGGGCCGGAGATCTGGCGGGACTGCCCCGAGGTGACCCACTTCGTGGCCGGCCTGGGCACCTCTGGCACCCTCCTCGGGGTGGGCAGGTTCCTGAAGGAACGCAACCCCGCCGTCGAGGTGTGGGCCGTGGAGCCCCCCGCCGGCGAGATGGTGGACGGGCTGCGCAACCTCGACGACGGGTACATCCCGCCCATCTTCAGCGACCTGGGGGGCCCGGAGATCCTGGACCGCAAGACCATGGTGGGGCCCCGCCAGTCGATCGAATGGACCCGCAGGCTCGCCGAGGTGGGCGTCTTCGCCGGCATCTCGTCGGGCGCCGCCATGGCCGGAGCGGCCAAGTGCGCCCAGTCCATCGAGTCCGGGGTCATCGTGGTCGTCTCCGCCGACGGTGGCTGGAAGTACCTGTCGACGGGCGCCTGGACCGACGACCTCGACGTCGTGGTCGAGCGGGCCAGGCACACCATCTACTTCTGACCCCCGGCGCAGCTCGCAGGCCGGGTGGGCGGGTAGGTTGCTGGCATGGCCGACTTCCTGACCGACATCGAGACCCTGCGCCGCCAGGCCCGTGAACACATGGACCGGGGCCCGATCACCGACTCCTACGGTGCGGACCGCGAACGGGTCATCGCCGTGCTCAACGAAGTGCTCGCCACCGAGCTCGTGTGCGTGCTGCGCTACAAGCGGCACTACTACATGGCCCACGGTATCAACTCGGGCCCTGTCGCCGCCGAGTTCCTGCAGCACGCCACCGACGAGCAGGGCCACGCCGACCTGGTGGCGGCGCGCATCGTGCAGCTCCAGGGTGAGCCCGACTTCAACCCCGAGACGCTGGCGGCTCGGAGCCACGCGGAGTACGCCCACAGTAGCGACCTCATCGAGATGATCCGAGAGGACCTCGTTGCCGAGCGGGTGGCGGTGGCCTCCTACCAGGAGATCATCCGCTGGCTCTCCGACAAGGACCCCACCACGCGGCGCATGATCGAGGACATCCTCACGGTCGAGGAGGAGCACGCGGACGACCTGCTCAACCTGTTGCAGGACCTCGGCGCGTCCCCCGACGGAGCGTTTCACTGACCGCGCGCAAGGCGTCGGGGAAGTCGGCGGGCCGGCGCGGCGCGCCGCCGCCGGTCCCCGCGCACCTGCACCGGCTGGAGGAGTGGAACGGACTGCGGCGCGGGGACCCCGTCGAGATCGACGGGCCGGTGCTACGGGGTGCTGCCTGGCGGTTCCTCGGCTACGTCCGCAACGAGCGCAACGGGGCGGAGTCCGTGGAGGTCATCGGGGGCCGGCCCGGCGAGGACCGGGTGCGCTCCTTCCTCCCGTCCCAGGTGTTCCCCGTGGGAGGGCGGCGGGCCGGGCGGGCCTCCATCGCCGACGCCCCGCAGCTGCCGCTCGGTTGAGCCGCCACCTGGTCGGACAGCCGCCTGGTCGACCTCGATCAGCCGGGAGCGGCCGGTGCCGTAGCCTCGTGAGGATGGACGGCCGGCCGATCGGCATGTTCGACAGCGGGTTCGGTGGTCTCACCGTCGCCCGGGCCCTGATCGACCTGGCGCCCCACGAGGACCTCGTGTACGTGGGCGACACCGGCCGGTACCCCTACGGCCCGCGCGACCTCGCCGAGGTGCGCGCGTTCGCCGCGCAGATCGCCCGCTGGCTCGTCGACGAGATCGACGTCAAGCTGATCGTGGTGGCGTGCAATACGGCCGCGGCGGCGGGCCTCGACGCGCTACGAGCGAGCGTGCCGGTCCCCGTGGTGGGCGTCATCGAGCCGGGGGTGCGTGCCCTGGCCAGGGCGACGCGCAATCGACGAGTGGGCGTGGTGGGCACGGTGGGGACGATCTCCTCGGGCGCCTACCAGCGCGCCATCGGCGAGCTCCCGGTCCCGGTCGAGCTGGCGTGCGCGGCGTGCCCCGGGTTCGTGGAGTTCGTCGAGCGCGGCGAGACGCGCTCGGACCAGGTGGCTGTGCTCGCCGAGCGGCTGCTGGCCCCGGTGCGCGACGCCGGCGTGGACAGCCTGCTGCTCGGATGCACCCACTACCCGTTCCTGGCCCGCACGATCGCGGATGTGATGGGTCGTGACGTGGTCCTCGTGTCCTCGGCCGACGAGACGGCCTTCGAGGTGCGCGCCGTGCTCGCGGCCGACGGCCTCGGGCGCGGTGACGACCGTCCGGGGACGCTACGGGTGTACTCGTCGGGAGACGTGGCCTGGTTCCGGACGGTGGGAAGCCGCCTCTTCGGGGGCGAGCTCGGCGACGTGCGGGCCCTCACGTGGCCCACCCTTGCGCCGGTGGGGGTGCCCGACACCGCGACGGCGCCGCACCCGGGGGCTCCGGCGCGGCGTGCCGGCGCGGGCGGCGCCGGCCGCGACCGCGCGTCGGGCTGAGCCGTGCTCACCCTCACGGTCCTCGGCTGCGACGGCAGCCACCAGGGGGCGGGCGGCGCCGCCAGCGGGTACCTGGTGCGGTCGTGGGCGTCGGGCACCGCCGTATGGCTCGACGCCGGCCCGGGGACGTTCGGCAACCTGCAGCACTTCACCGACCCGTTGGCGCTGTCGGCCATCGTCCTCACCCACGAGCACAGCGACCACTTCAGCGACGTGGAGGGGTTCATCACCGCGGCTCGCTGGGTGTACGGGTTCCATCGGGCGCCCGTCCCCGTCTACGCCGCGCCGGGGATCAGGGCGAGGATCCAGCAAGCCACCGACGGGATCCTCGATTGGCACGAGGTGGGTGACGGTGACGGGGCGGACGTCGGTGACCTGCGCCTGCTGTTCAGCCGCACCGACCATCCGCCCGTCACCCTGGCCGTTCGGCTCGACGGGGCGTCGGGCGCGCTGGGCTACTCTGCGGACTCCGGTCCGGGCTGGTCGTTCTCGGCGCTCGGCCCGGGTCTCGACCTCGCACTGTGCGAGGCCACCTACACCGTCGAGCACGAGGGGACCGCGGGACACATGAGCGGGCGCCAGGCAGGGGCCAATGCCAAGGGGGCCGGCGCCCGTCGGTTGGTCGTGACGCACCGGTGGCCGACGGTCCCGGCCGCGGCCATCCTCGTCGAAGCCGGCGAGACCTTCGGGGGCCATGTCGACCAGGCGGCCGTGGGCCGCGGCTTCTCCCTGTGATCGGCCTGCGGGTCGTGCGCGGCGCGCACGTTCCGACCGGCGCCCACCTCGTGGCCGCCCGGCGATGAGCACCGATCCCCGCGCCCTGCGGGCCGACGGCCGTGCCGTGGGCGACCTGCGCCCGGTGTCGTTCACCCGCGACTTCACCGAGCTGGCCAACGGGTCGGTGCTCGTGTCGATGGGCAAGACCATGGTCCTGTGCACGGCGTCGGTGGAGGATCGCGTCCCGCCGTGGCTGCGCGGTGGCGGCAAGGGATGGGTCACCGCCGAGTACTCGCTGCTCCCGGGGTCGTCGGCCGAACGAGTCGGCCGCGAGGCGGCCAAGGGCCGTCAGTCTGGTCGCACCCACGAGATCCAACGTCTCATCGGGCGGTCGCTGCGGGCCGTGACCGACCTCGTGGCCATGGGCGAGCTCCAGGTGACGGTGGACTGCGACGTCCTGCAGGCCGACGGCGGGACTCGGACGGCGTCCATCTGCGGTGCCTACGTCGCACTGCACGACTGCTTCACTCGCTTGATGCAGAAACGGCTGATCTCCTCGCACCCGCTCACCGACGGATGTGCAGCGGTCTCGGTAGGCGTGGTCGACGGCGCCTGCCTCCTCGACCTCGACTACTCCGAGGATTCGCGAGCCGAGGTGGACATGAACGTGGTGATGACGGGGAGCGGGCGGTTCATCGAGGTGCAGGGCACGGCCGAGGGCATGGCCTTCACCCGTGGCGAGCTCGACGAGCTGCTGGCTCTGGCGGAGAGCGGCATCGCCGTCCTCCTCGACGCTCAGCAGTCCGTCGTCGCCGATCCTCCTGCCCCTCGATGACGGCGATGGCTCCCGGCGGCAACGGCCAGGGCCACGACCACGGCCGTGGCCACGGGGGCTCCGGTGACGGCCGCGGCGGGGACGGCCACGGCGGCGGGCGCCTGCGCCTGGTGCTCGCCACCGCCAATCCCGACAAGGCCGCAGAGATCGTGGCCATCGTGGCCGCCGCCGCCGCCGACCGTGTCGAGCTGGTGGCCCGGCCGGGCACCGTGGTCGAGGTCGAGGAGACCGGGGACACCCTCGAGGAGAACGCCCGCCTGAAGGCGTACGCGCTCCTCGAGGCGACAGGCCTGCCAGCAGTCGCCGACGACACCGGGCTCGAGGTCGACGCCCTCGACGGCGCCCCGGGCGTGTACTCGTCGCGTTTCGCCGGTGAGCACGCCTCCTACGACGACAACGTGGCCAAGCTCCTGGCCGACCTCGAGGCCGCCGGGGCGCACGGCCCCGAGGCGCGCCGGGCCCGGTTCCGCACCGTGGCCATGGCCTGCTTCCCCGGCGGGCGGGAGGTGGTGGCGAACGGCGTGGTCGAGGGCTCCATCGCCGAGGCCCGGCGGGGGGGCGAGGGCTTCGGCTACGACCCGGTGTTCGTGCCCGACGGTGGGGACGGGCGCACCTTCGCCGAAATGACCGCCCCGGAGAAGAACGCCCGATCGCACCGGGCCCGGGCGTTCCGGGCCCTGGCGGTGGGGCTGGTCTCGGCCTGATCGTGGCCCTCGGCCGCGTGGGCGTGCTCTCGGACTGAGCGCGGCCGCGCCTTTCGAGGGCCTGGAATCTCGGAGGGCGCCATCAATCGGCATCCGCGGGGAATTCCTGTAGCGATTCCGCCAAAAAAGTGCCTCCGCGCGCCCAAAGTGGGACTTTGGTCCCTCACTTCTGACTCTCCGCAGTCTTACGGTGACTAGTAGTGAGAGTCATCAGCCCCCGGGTGACACGTGGGGAAGAGGGCCCGAAATGCGAACGCAGAGAATGATTTCGAGAGCACTATTGGTGGGGGGAACGCTCGTGGCTGCCGGCGTCCTGACGCTCGGCTACGCCACGAGCTCGTTCGCCAGCAGCCCGCGGTGCGAGAGCACCCAGCTGACGGTGGTGAAGACCGACACCGGCGGGAAGGCCCTGGCAGGGGCCAGTTTCCGTCTGTACACGGTCACCCACGACGGCAAGCAGGGCGATGCCACGTCGTGGCAGGGCACGACCAAGCTCGGGAATGACGGCCGGGCGACCGTCGTCTTCCAGAACGTCGCCGCCGGCAAGTACTTCGTCGTCGAGACCGCTCCGCCCGCCGGATACTCGGCAGGCGCGGCGCAGTTGGTCACGCTCCTGGCGGAGACCCAGCAGGTCACCTTCACGGACACCCCGCTCCTGGGCTCGGTGACGGTCAAGAAGGTCGACCAGGCCGGAGCACCGCTGGCGGGGGCCGGCTTCACGCTCTTCACCAGCGTGTCCGAGCCCGCAGCCCGGTCCGCAGGGATCGGGACGTCCACCGGCAAGTCGTGCCAGATCACGGGCGTGAGCGGTGGGTCGGCGCAGTGCACCATCGCCGACGTGCCCGCAGCCTCGTACTGGGTCGAGGAGACCACGGTGCCCGCCGGCTACACCGGTGCCGACCCGTTGGCCGTGACGGTGCTGCCCGGTCAGGCGGCCACGGTCACCTTCACCGACACCTTGAAGGCCACGCCACCGGCACTCGGTTCGATCACCGTGTCGAAGGCCGACAACGCCGGCAAGGCGCTGGCGGGTGCGGGCTTCACGCTCTACACCGACGCCAATGGCGCCCCCGGAGTGGCGGTCGGCCCAGCCCCGGCTCTCACCGCGGTGAGCGGTGGGATCGCAGCGGTCACGTTCTCGGACGTGGTCGCCGGCACGTACTGGGTGGAGGAGACCACGGTGCCTGACGGCTACGTGGGCGCGCTGCCCAAGAGCGTGACGGTCGAGGCGGGACAGAACGCCACGGTGAGCTTCGTCGACGAGCCCAAGCCGCTGGAAAGCCCGGCGGGCGGAGGAGCGGTGACGCCCACCTCCGTGCCGACGGTGGCGACGCCCACCTCCGTGCCGACGGTGGCGACGCCGATCACCGGAGCGACGACCACGCACACGGGTCTCCCGTTTGCCGGCTCGAAGCCCCTCGTGATCGGGACATCGATCTTCGGTGTGGGCCTGATGGCAGCGGGAGCGCTGCTGAGGCGCCGGGTGCTCGCATAGGTCCGGGTTCCCCGGCATCGACCCTGGGGGTCGCCGGTTCGGTGAGCACCAGCGGTCCCGGGGGCACCGTCCCAGAAGCAGCCCGACGGCTCACCCGAGCAGGATTGCGATGCTCGGGTGAGCCGTCGGCGCGCTTGTCCGGCCGGCCCGAGATGTGACCTTCGGCCCGGGTGCGCCGGCCCCCGGAATGTGAAGCTGAGCGGACCCGGTGCGAGGGAGGGCGGCTCATGGACGTGCGTATCGAGAAGGTCGACGCCATCGAGGTGCTCGATTCGCGCGGACGGCCGACGTTGTCGGTCACGATGACGCTGACGGGAGGCGTCATCGCTCGCGCCGGCGTGCCGTCGGGGGCTTCGACGGGCTCCCGGGAGGCCGTCGAGCTGCGCGACGGTGACCCTGACCGGTTCGGCGGTGGGGGCGTGCGCGGCGCGGTCGGCGCGGTCAACGGTGAGATCGCCGCCGCCATCGGGCGGCGCACGTTCTCGGGCCAGGCCGAGCTGGACCAGACCCTGATCGAGCTGGACGGCACCGAGAACAAGAGCCGGCTCGGAGCCAATGCCATTGTCGGCGTGTCCATGGCCGGCGCCCGGGCGATGGCCAGCGCGGCCGGCGTCCCGCTGTGGCGCTCGCTCAACCCCTCGGCCGTGGCTCCCCGGCTTCCCGTTCCGCACTTCAATGTCGTCAACGGCGGAGTCCATGCGCCGAACGACCTCGATTTTCAGGAGTTCATGGTGGCGCCGCTCGGCGCCCCGACGATGGCCGAGGCCGTGCGCGCCGGCGCCGAGGTCTACGCCGCCCTGCGCACGCTCCTTGCCGGCAGGGGCGAGGCCACGGGCCTCGGTGACGAAGGCGGCTTCGCCCCCCAGATCGCCGAGCCCGAGGCGGTCCTGGGTGTCCTGGTCGAGGCGATCGGGCAGGCGGGGTACCGTGCCGGGCGCGACGGGGTCATGATCGCCCTCGATCCGGCGGCCAGCGAGTTCCACCGCGACGGCATGTACAGCGTCGCGGGCGAGAAGCTCTCGATCGACGACATGGTCGACCGGTACGCCGCCATCGCCGACGCATTCCCAGTGTGGAGCCTCGAGGACGGTCTGGCCGAGGGTGACTGGGACGGCTGGGTCCGGCTCACCGCTCGGCTGGGGGACCGATTGCAGCTCGTGGGGGACGACCTTCTCGTCACGAACCCGGCCATCATCGCCGACGCCATCGACCGACGGGCCGGGAACGCCGCGCTGATCAAGGTCAACCAGATCGGCACGGTCACCGAGACGCTCGCGGCCATGGCCACGTGCCGGGCCGGCGGGTGGGCGCAGATGGTGTCGCACCGCTCGGGCGAGACCGAGGACTCGTTCATCGCCGACCTGGCCGTCGGAACGGGGTGCGGGCAGATCAAGAGCGGGGCACCCGCGCGCGGCGAGCGAGTGGCCAAGTACAACCGCCTCATCGAGATCGAGGCGGGCGAGGCGCTGCCCTACGGACCGGGCGGCTGACCGGGCGCCACCCTCGGCTCTCCGGGGATCAGTTCGGACAGACGCAGGCGACGAGTACTGCACAAGAGCCTGTTGCATCAACTCCACCGGCGATCTGCCAACGCCCTGGTAGCGCGCGCGTCATCGCCACCACCTATCAGGGCTGGAGGTCCCCCTGCTGGCCCCCAGGCCGGACAGCACGATCTCCTTGGCGTCTGGCGTGCCTTGGAGGAGCCCGCCGAGCGCGCGCGACGCGCCAGCATTTAGGGCCTTTCGGCTCTGATCTTCCGCACCACACGCGCCGATCTGGCTGCAATGGCGCGTGCAGAAGCTCTCGTGACTGCCGATGCCGGACAGAGATGGCGATTTGTCGTCGGCTCGGTGCTGGCTGGGTTGGTGACTCTCATCTTCCTGCTGTGGATCGTCCTGGGCATCGATGGGCCACGCGTGACAGACGGGGTCGACGACATCGGGGAACTGGTGGCTGCATTGTGTGCCGCCCTCGTCTGTGGCGTGGCAGCACGGCGAGCGTCAGCGGGCCGAGCCAGCTGGGCGCTCCTAGCTGCGTCAAGCTTCGCGTGGGCGGTCGGGGAATCCCTGTGGAGCTACTACGACCTCATCAAGGGTGTACAGGTCCCGTTCCCGTCTCTGGCCGATGTCGGATTCCTTGCGGCCGTTCCTCTGGCGTGTGCAGGGCTCTTGCTCTTCCCCAGCTCTCCGAGACGCACGGCGCATCGCATCCAGGGCGTTGTTGACGGTTGCATAATCGCAACGTCGCTGCTCTT
>Ga0307374_10010572_pt1 | contig 13336 bp, 9 predicted proteins | sample OX3MG_FD_202532 | JGI IMG/M metagenome (GOLD analysis project Ga0307374, IMG submission 202532) | Soil microbial communities from Risofladan, Vaasa, Finland - OX-3 | ecosystem: Environmental > Terrestrial > Soil > Coastal area > Acid sulfate soil | place: Finland: Risofladan, Vaasa | collected...
GAGCGCGCCGCGAAAGCAGCCGGAGTGTCGCCGCAGGAATTCGCCGACCGCATCTCCGCGGAATACCGCGCGCTGTGGAACGAACTCGATTTGCCGGTAGACCGTTTCGTGCGCACCACCGAGCCGTGGCACGAGCGCGCGGTGCAGATGCTTTTTCGCAAAGCGCAGGATCAGGGCTACGTCTATAAGGGCGGCTACGAAGGCCAGTATTGCGTTTACGACGAGATGTACGTGGACGAGCCGCTGCCCGGAAACCTATGCCCCGAATGCAAACGGCCCACGGAGCGCGTGCGCGAGGAAAATTATTTTTTCAAGCTGGGCGCATTTCAGGAACGCCTGCTCGAACTGTACGAAAAGCAGCCGGATTTTATCCAGCCTGATTCGCGCCGCAATGAAGTGCTGGCGTTTGTGCGCGGCGGCCTTCGCGATCTTTCCATCAGCCGTACGTCATTCAAATGGGGCATTCCGTGGCCGGGCGACGAAAAGCATATTTTTTACGTGTGGTCCGACGCACTGACGAGTTACATGACGGGCGTTGGTTACGCGGACGATGAAGTCGAGTTCGAAAAATACTGGCCCGCTGACATGCACCTGATCGGCAAGGAAATTTTGCGTTTCCATGCCGTCTACTGGCCCGCCTTCTTGATGGCCGCCGGCGAACCATTGCCGAAACGGATTTTCGCGCATGGTTGGTGGCTCTTCGCCGACGAAAAAATGAGCAAGTCGCGCGGCAATATGCAATATCCGCAGCCGATCGCGCGTGTGCTGGGAATCGATGCGCTGCGGTATTTTCTGTTGCGTGACATGGTCTTCGGGCAGGACGGGAACTTCAGCCGCGATGCGCTGCTGACGCGCTACAACTCCGACCTGGCGAACGGTCTGGGCAATCTGACCACTCGCACGATCACCATGATCGAGCAATATTTGGGCGGGCGCGTTCCGGCGCGTAATCCAAATGAGGAAAATGATCGCGATAGGGAAGTCGCGGAGCTTCAGCGTGGAACCTGCGAGGAGGTTCTCCGCTATTACGAGAACTATGAATTCTCTCGCGCGCTCGAAGCGATTTGGAGCCTGATCGCGGAAATCGACAAGTATCTCGTCGAATTTCAGCCGTGGGTTTTGGTGAAAGAGAAATCGAAGTGGGGCCGCCTGGAGATAGTGCTTTATACGGCCTACGATGCGCTCCGGGTGGTGACTTTGCTGGCGCATCCCGTGTTGCCGCACGCGACGCAGAAAATCTGGGAACAACTGGGAAACAGTACCGCGCTCGCGAGCGAAAGTCTCTCGCCGAATTTGTCGGCCGGTCAAAAACGCGCGGCGCACGTCGGCAAACCGGAGGGCGTATTTCCGCGCGTTGATAAAAAAGAAGCGTTTGAAAGGATCGAAACCATGGAAGATGAAATTCGCAATCCCGAATCATCAATTCCCGCGGTCGGCGGCTCGGCGCAAGCCGGAGCAGCGGCGGCGCCGTCGGCGGCAGCATCGCCGAAAATCGGTATCGAGGATTTTGCGAAAATCGAGATGCGCGTTGGCGTGGTGAAATCCGCCGAACGCGTCGCGGGTGCCGACAAGCTTCTGAAACTGTTGGTAGACATCGGCGAAGAGGTTCGCCAGGTCGTCGCGGGCATCGCCGGTTCGTACGCGCCGGAGGATTTGATCGGCAAAAAAGTGGTCGTCGTCGCCAATCTCGCTCCGCGTAAGCTGCGCGGCGTCGAATCGAATGGCATGATCGTCGCCGCTTCGGTTGCGTCGGATGGCCGGCCCGTACTGTGTACGTTCACTGAGGATGTGCCGCCCGGCGCGCGTTTGAAATAGTGTCATTGAAATCATCCGCTGGAAATAAATAAAAGGAACGCGCTTGGAAATTATCGACTCGCATGCGCATCTGGAATTTCCGCAATTCGACGTTGACCGCGAAGACATGCTGGCGCGGGCGCGCGAAGCGGGCGTCACCACGATTCTCGCCATCGGCAGCGGCACGGCGTCGGATCGTCTGGATGCGGCGATTCCTTTCGCGGAGAAGTACGACTGGATTTACGGAACGGTTGGCGTTCATCCGCACGAATCGAAGCTCGCCACGGACGGATGGTATGACGATCTCGCGCGACCGGCGAAGCATCCTCGAGTGCTCGCCTGGGGCGAAATCGGTCTCGATTATTTTTACGATCATTCGCCGCGCGACGTGCAGCAGAGCGTTTTTCGCCGCCAGCTAACTCTCGCGCGCGCCGCGAAGCTGCCCGTCATCATCCATTGCCGCGACGCGTGGCCCGATTGCCTGCAAATCCTGGAAGCGGAATGGCGGTCCAGCGGCCTTGGCGGAATTTTTCACTGCTTCACGGGAACGCTCGCGGAAGCTCGGCAGGGAATCGACATGGGCTTCATGGTTTCGTTCTCCGCGAACATCACATATCCGAAAATGGCGCCGTTGCGCGACGTTGCCGCGGCACTCCCACTCGATCGCATTCTCGTCGAGACGGATTCGCCTTTTCTGCCTCCGCAGCGCATCCGCGGAAAGCGCAACGAGCCGGCCTTCGTCGTGGAGGTAGCGCAGACCTTGGCGAATGTGAGAAACTTAGCACCGGATGAAGTTGCGCGGGTCACGGCGGAAAACTTCCGCCGGTTCTTTCGTCTTGCAAGCGGGCATCTTGCTGGCTCCGCTCAGCGTTCCACGCATCCATAATCGCCGGAGGGCGCCATCGCTGTCCTGACAGTGCGGGAAATTTTTGATCTGGTGCGCGACGATCTTGCGCTCGTCGAGCAGGAGATTGCTCTCCAGACCGGCGAAGCCATCCAGCCCATCGCGGAGATTGGCGGCTATTTGCGCGAAGGCGGCGGCAAGCGACTGCGTCCCGCGCTGTTGCTGCTGGCGGCGGGCACATGCGGCTATCGCGGAGAGAGCGCGATTCCGCTTGGCGCGGTGGTCGAAATGATTCATAGCGCCACGCTGATCCACGACGACGTGATCGACGGCGCGCACACGCGCCGCGGCCGCCCCTCGACAAACGCGCGCTGGGGCAATCATATGAGCGTGCTCGCGGGCGACTGGCTTTACATGCAGTCGTTTAAGATTGCCCTGCAGGCGCGCAATTTTTCCGTCCTCGACATTTTGATCGAGCTTACGCAGAACATGGTCGAAGGTGAATTGCTGCAGCTCACGTGCCTCGACCGCATCGATCTCACGGAAACCGAAGCAACCGACCTTTCCTATCGCAAGACAGCTTGTCTCTTCAGCGGCTGCGCGGAGCTGGGCGCGGTTCTCGGTGACGATGGCGAGTCCACGCGTCACGCGCTAGCCGAATATGGCCGGCAGGCGGGACTCGCATTTCAGCTTGTCGACGATTTGCTCGATTTCACGGCGTCGTCGGAAAAACTGGGCAAGCCGGTGTTGAGCGACCTGAAGGAAGGAAAAGTCACGCTGCCGCTGATTTTCGCGCTTCAAAATGGCGCGGGTCACAATGGCAACCCGAGCGGCCGCGAACTGGTCGCCACCGTGCTTCGCGAAAAGGGATTCGAGAGCGTGCATCCCGACCAGATCACTTCGCTGGTGCGCAATTCGGGCGCGCTCGGACATTCCCGGAGCCTTGCGGTCGAATACGCGAACCGCGCGAAGGCCTGCCTCGACGTTTGCAAAGATTCCGAGTACCGCCGCGCGTTGTTGTCGGTCCCCGATTTCATCCTCGATCGCGAAAGCTGACGCGCATTCCGCGCCATCCTGAGGCGCGAATGTTCTGCTCGCGCCGACGGATTTCGCACTAGGGCGCCTGCCAACAGTTTACCTTGGAAATTATTTGCGAATCATCCAGTCGAGCTTCGGGAAAACATCATCGATGAACAAATCGAAGATACCGATAGCGCCCACGGATCGACCCGTAAATTGGTTCGATGGAAATTCCGCTGCTGCACCGACTTCGAAGTAGTGGCCGATGTATGCCATCCCTGGCCGAATGAAGCCCTGCGGCCGCAATCCGGTCCCTGGTCTACTCTGAACCCAGGAAAAGTTGAATTCGGTAAACGGGAAAAGATTTCCAGCGATCGCTCTTAGCGAACGGCCCTCCCGAATGTTCCCATCCTCAAGAGAATATCCCGCGTCGGCGTGGCGCACGAAAGCATTCAGGTACGGCAAGCTATACTCCACCACCATGTCCGCGTGGGGAACTTTCGACGGCGCTGATTTGGAGCCATCTTTGATGGGGAAGTCGAGCGTGAAATCTCCCTGCAGCGCGAGAGGTGTCAGCCATTTCAGAATGCCGCCGGAAGGCAAGTCGCCAAAACCTTTTGCATACAAAAGCTCCGGCGTCAGCGTCGTGGAAGAATCGGCGCCAACGCGGGGATTCCCGGTCGGCGCTTCCACGTGGAGAGCAGAAGACAGAATAAATTCGTGCGCCGCGTTCCGATAAACGGCGTACTTAGCTCCAAATCCAATATTGCCAAAACCTACGATAGAACTTTGGCCGTTGGGTGTGAACGATACGATGCTGTTATCGAAACTCACGGAAAACCTGGGCATCAATTTCTTTTCCACGGAATAATTGAACGCGATGGTATGGCCGTCCGGAGTTTGGATCACTTCCCATACGGGGAAATCGAGTTCGTTCTTTGGATTGGCGTCCTCCGTAACCAACGGTTCGATGAACAATCGCTTTCCAACGATTCCGTGAGCTGGCGCACTTGGCGCGAGCCACAATAATCCGCCTAGCAAGCAAGCGCCCAAAAACGCGGATACACACCGGCAAAGCATAATTCCTCCCCATGTTTAAAATGAAGACCTGAAACGGTGAAGTTGAGGGAATTACGCCCGGGGCGGTTTGAACGGCTGGAAAGTGAATCCTGAGGAAGCCATATGGCGAAGGAGAAAAAACGAGAGCCGCGAGACTTTCGGTGCCGAAAGTGCTACACCTTCGGCGAGTTGAGTGGGAGCGAGCGGTGCGGTGAGCCCGTAATCGACGTTCTTATGCGAATTGCATTGCATCGTGCACGCCGGAGCGCGGCCGGCGCCTGAGCAATTCATCTTCATGTGTGCGTCCGCGCGGGCGTGCGGCAGGCAGCACATCATTGTGCACTGCTGCGGCACGCAGGCATAACCGCGCGCAATCAGCGCCAGCGGCACGGCCAACAGCGCGATGAGAAGGCTCACGGCTTGTATGCGGCGCATCATTTTCTGCTATGCGTTCTCGCGCCCGTCGCGGCAATGCTAGCACAAAGGCGCCACGCTGCCACTTCGAGTACGCACGTTGAGATGCTTCGGATTGCGATTTAGAATTGTTCCGGCTACGCTCGCATTGCAATGCTTCCCCTTAAACTGATTTACGATGACGGCTACGACTTGCATCTGGGCGCGCATGTTTTTCCGTCGCAGAAATACCGTTTGGTACGCGAAGGGTTGCTGCAAGAACACCTCGCGGACGAATCCGATTTCATTTCGCCCACGCCTGCTCGCGATGAAGACGTTTTGCGCGTACATTCGCCCGAGTACGTTCATAAGCTGAAAACAGGCGCGCTCAATTATCTGGAAATTCTGCGCATGGAGGTCGCTTACTCGAAAGAATTAATACAAGCGTGCTGGTTGGGAGCGGGAGGCTCGATTGAAGCAGGGAAGCGCGCGCTCGCCGACGGTTGCGCTGTAAACATCGGCGGCGGCTTTCATCACGCCTATCCCGATCACGGCGAAGGCTTCTGTGTGATTCACGACGTCGCTATCGCGATTCGGCGTTTGCAGTTCGACGGAGCGATTAAAACCGCAATGACCATCGACACCGACGTGCATCAGGGCAACGGCACCGCTGCGATTTTTGCGCACGATTCATCCGTTTTCACATTCTCGATCCATCAGGAGAATAACTATCCGTCGCCCAAGCCGCCGTCGAATCTTGACGCAAATCTCCCCGACGGGATCGGCGATGCCGAGTACCTTGCGATTCTCGAATCGCATTTGGTTCGCGCGTTCGAGCGATTTCATCCCGACTTGATTTGTTATGTCGCGGGCGCCGATCCGTATCGCGAAGATCAACTTGGCGGCCTGGCGTTGACCATGGAAGGCTTGCGGCGGCGCGACGATATGGTTTTCGACTACGCGCGACGCCACGGCGCGCCTGTCGCCGTCACACTTGCGGGAGGCTATGCGCGGCGCGTTTCCGACACGGTTCGTATTCACGTCAACACAATCCTTGCCGCGCGCGACGCTATGCGAGAGGAAGCCACCAGGTAAACAGAGGAGGCGGGTGATTTCTTCGAGTACGAAGCGCAAAATAAAATGCAGACCCCTCGCCACATTGCGGCTCGGGATGCGGAAGTAATTTGACGATAGGCTGACCGCCAAACGGACACGGGGAATGGTGAGCGCCACTCCCCGTCTGCTCTACAACAAGACACTCGGCTGCGAACGCCGATGTGCGCGACTTATCCTACCGCTCTGCTACGCCGCTCTTGATGCGCATGCCATAGAATGAACGGTAGACGAAGAAGAACGACACGAGGAAGAAGACTGCCGCGAGAATGTGCGTCAATCCGCTTCCGTGTCTTTCTGCTGTCAATTGCACGCCAAGCTCAACCGCCAGCAGCCCAAACAGTGTGGTGAACTTGATGACCGGATTCAACGCGACTGAAGACGTGTCCTTGAACGGGTCGCCCACCGTGTCGCCGACAACCGTGGCATCGTGCAGCGGAGTTCCTTTCTGCTTTAACTCGACCTCGACGATTTTTTTCGCGTTGTCCCACGCGCCGCCCGCATTGGCCATGAAAATGGCCTGGTACAGGCCGAACATCGCGATCGAGATCAAGTAGCCGATAAAGAAGAAAGGTTCGAGGAACGCGAACGACAGCGCCGCAAAAAAAACCGCAATGAAAATGTTGAGCATTCCTTTTTGTGCGTACTGCGTGCAAATCTCGACTACTTTTTTGCTGTCAGCGATAGAGGCGCTCTTGGCGCTCTCGAGATTGATATTCGCCTTGATGAACTCGACGGCACGGTACGCGCCGGTCGTCACGGCCTGGGTGGACGCGCCAGTGAACCAGTAAATCATTGCGCCGCCGCTGACAATTCCCAGCAGGAAAGGAGCGTGGAGCAGGGAAAGCTTGTCGACATTGACGGTGATGCCGTTCGTCAGCGCCATGATGATGGAGAAAATCATCGTCGTTGCGCCCACGACGGCGGTGCCGATTAATACCGGTTTTGCAGTGGCCTTGAACGTATTGCCCGCGCCGTCGTTCGCTTCGAGCATTTCCTTGGCGCGCTCGAAATTCACGTCCATGTTGTAATCGACCTTGAGTTCCTGCTTGATATTGGGGATCTGCTCAATCAGCGAAAGCTCGTAAATGGATTGCGCGTTGTCGGTGACGGGCCCGTAAGAGTCGACGGCAATCGTCACCGGACCCATTCCCAGGAATCCGAACGCCACGAGGCCAAACGCAAACACTGGCGCGGCAATCATCAGCGCGCTCAGCCCCAGCGTGCTGATCAGGTAGCCGATGGACATCAGCATGACCATCGTCAAGCCCAGGTAATACGCGGAGAAATTGCCGGCGACGAATCCGGACAAAATTCCCAGCGACGCGCCGCCTTCCTGTGCCGACCGCACGACTTCGCGCACGTGCCGCGATTCGGTCGACGTAAAGACTTTCACAAGTTCCGGAATGATAGCGCCCGCCAGCGTGCCGCACGAAATGATGACCGACAATTTCCACCATTGCGAAGTGTCGCCGCCAATATCCGGAATAATGAAGTAGGAAATCAGAAACGTGAGCGCAATCGAGGAAAGGGAAGTGATCCATACAAGCGATGTGAGCGGGGATTCGAAATTCATTTCCGCTGCGTCGCCGAAGCGAGCTTTGGCGATTGCGTCGTTGACGAAGTACGCGGCACCGCTGGCTACCAGCATGGCCACGCGGATCACGAAAATCCACACCAGCAGTTGCACCTGAATGACGGGATCCTTCACTCCGAGCAAAATAAACGCGATGAGCGCCACGCCCGTTACGCCGTAGGTCTCGAAGCCATCCGCGCTTGGTCCCACCGAATCGCCCGCGTTGTCTCCGGTGCAGTCGGCAATCACGCCCGGATTGCGCGCGTCGTCTTCCTTGATCTTGAAAACGATTTTCATCAAGTCCGCGCCAATGTCCGCAATCTTGGTGAAAATTCCGCCCGCGATTCGGAGAGCCGCCGCACCGAGGGACTCGCCGATAGCAAATCCGATGAAACACGCGCCGGAGTAGCTGCCCGGCACGAACAGGAGAATAATCAGCATCATCAGGAGTTCCACGCTGACTAGCATCATGCCGATGCTCATGCCCGCGCGCAGCGGAATCCGCGAAATCGGAGAAGGTTTTCCGGGCAGAGCCGCAAAGGCCGTCCGCGAGTTTGCGAATGTGTTCACGCGGATGCCGAACCACGCAACGCCGTAGCTTCCGCAAATTCCCAAAACGCTGAAGGCCAGAATGACGATAACTTTAATCGGCGCGTCGTGCAGCAATACGCCGAAATACAAAATGATGATCACCGCGATGAAGGATTCAAGCAGCAGTAGGAATTTTCCCTGCGTGATCAGGTACGTCTTGCATGTTTCGTAGATCAGTTCGGACATCTCGCGCATGGAGCGATGCACGGGCAAATTTTTCAGGCGCACATACATCGCCATGCCAAACACCAGGCCGAAAATGCAAAATAAAATTCCCCAAACGAGCAGCGCGTGCCCGTTGACGCCCAGGAACGAAACCTGCGACAAATCCGGAACCTTCAGGTTTGCTTCTCCGCCCGCTGCTTCCGGGGAGGATTGAGCATGAGCGGCGGCCGCGCTTAAGAACGTCAGAGCCGTGCTGGCCGCCCCAATCTTCGTGACTCGGTTCCCGAGCCTGTTCGTGATTCGGCTTCGTAGCGACGAAGCGCCTGCGAGCCACTTGCGCATCAGAAATCCTCCCGTGAGCGTCGGCTCACACGTGTGAATGAATCAGCCCATGCTTCGAGTAACATTCTTCCTCCGGATGAGTTAAGACTCCTGTCGAGGAGCCTACGGGTCAAATTGCAGACAGGATTTGAGACAAGTGTTTGTAACAGGATTCGCCGCATTCGTCAAGAATTTGGCTGCGAGCGGGAACTATTTGACCGATTCGTCGAATTCGCGCATCCAGTCTTTTTTCTTAAGGACTTCGCGCGGGCGCGAGCCGTCCGGCGGGCCAACAATTCCATCCTTCTCCATCAAATCGATCAGCCGCGCGGCGCGGCCATAGCCGACGCGCAGCCGCCTCTGCAAAGTGGAAGTGGAGGCCCGGCCCATCTCGCAAACCACGCGCACGGCGTCCTGATACAGCGCGTCATCAACTTCCTCGCCGCCATCGCTTCCGCCACCGTCGACGCTGGCGGCGTTTTCATCCTTGGGGGCCCTGAGCAATTCTTCGTTGTAAATCGCTTTCGCCTGATCGCGCCAGAATTCGCATACTGCCGCGACTTCCGATTCGGTGACGAGCGGCCCGTGAATGCGATGAATGCGCGAAGAACCCGCGGGCAAATACAGCATGTCGCCGCGACCGAGGAGCGATTCGGCGCCGTTGGTGTCGAGAATCGTACGGGAGTCTACTTTGCTGGCAACGCGGAAGGAAATGCGCGCCGGAAAATTCGCCTTGATCAAGCCGGTGATCACGTCCACCGAGGGCCGCTGCGTCGCCAAAATCAAATGGATGCCCACGGCGCGCGCCATTTGCGCCAGCCGCGTGATGGATTCCTCGACGTTCGTCGTATCGACCATCATCAAATCCGCAAGCTCGTCGATAACGATGACGATGTAGGGAAGTGGTTTGTGTTCGGTCTCCTCGACGTCATCGAAAAGCGACATCGGCTGGCCCTTCTCGAATGTGCGGTTGTACTGGTCAACGTTGCGCACGCCGCGCTGCGCCAGCAGCTTCAATCGCCGTTCCATTTCGCGCGTGGCATTGCGCAGCACGTTCGATGCGACCTTCGGGTCGGTGACGACGGGCGTGTAGAGATGAGGAATGTCTTCGTAAAGCCCCAGCTCGATACGCTTTGGATCGATCAGCACCACTTTCAGTTCATCGGGCGTCGATTTGTAGAGCATGCCCATCAACATTGAATTGATGAACACGCTCTTGCCCGTGCCGGTCGCGCCCGCGATCAGCAAATGCGGCATCTGCGCCAAATCCGCGGCGCGAATGTGGCCCACGAGGTCCTTGCCGAGCGGCAGAGCCATCTTCGTCGAGGAATGCGAAAATTCCGGCGACTCGATGACTTCGCGCAGGGCGATTGTTTCGCGGTGCGGGTTCGGCACTTCGATGCCGACGGTGGATTTTCCCGGGATGCGCTCGATCAGAATTGATTCCGCCTTCAATGCCAGGCAAAGGTCGTCCGCGAGCCCGGTGATGCGGCTGTATTTGATGCCCGCCTCGGGCTTCAGCTCGAATGTCGTGACCACCGGCCCAGGGTTGATCTGGGTGACGTGTCCCGCCACGCCGAATTCCGCGCACTTCTGTTCGATCGCGCGTGCGTACTCTTTCAATTCCGGCTCTGTCATGCGCTCGCCGCGCTCCGCCCCGCGCAGCAGCGCCGGCGAAGGCAATCGATACGCCGTTTTGCCCTTGGCGATTTTTGGTTCGGTGCTGGATGATTTCCGCGCAGGCGCGGCGTCGAGCGGCTCGCTAAATGTAATGACGGGCGCGCGGCGCGGCGGCTCAATGGTTTCTTCGCCGGCCATTTCTTCCGCGTCGCGGATTGTCGTCGCGGTCTTTCCTGATTTCATTTGCATTGCCACCGCGGGCCTGCCCGCAATCTTGATTTCTTCGACGCGCCTGCGCAGCTTCTCCGCCTCGCGCATTTCACGCCAGTCTCTCACGCGATCGACGAGCGCGATGATGCGCTTGCCGAGAAACCCTTCCGCGCCCAGGGGTCCGCGCATCCATTTCGCGGTGCCCATGAAAGTAAATTGCGTCGTCAGAAGCAGCGCCGCAAAAATGCACGCCAGCGCGACAACGTGCGCGCCAATGGAATTAAACGCCGCGCGCAGGCCGTGCACCATCAGGACGCCAAACATCCCTCCGGGTGGCAGCGCGCCGCGCACCTCAGGAACGTGCAGTAAGGAAAGTTCCGCGGGCAGCGCAAAAACGAAAAGCGCGCAGCCGATGAGCTTCGCCATAGGTGCATTGATTTTCTGGCTGCGAAAACGCCGGAACGCGACCAGAAATAGTCCAACCGGAAAAAGAAATGCGGCGTATCCGACGCCCTGGAAAAACAAATCGGCGATGTACGCGCCCACAGGACCGATCCAGTTGTGCGCGGGGCCGGCGGCAGGCGGCGCAGCCGCAACGTTGAATGCAGCGTCCTGCGGCGAGTAGGAGAGCAGGCTCAACGCGAGCAACACGGCAAGCGTGATGCCGACGAAGCCAACCAGTTCATTGATGCGGCGATTTTCCGTTAACGCGAATATGCGCACAAGTTCTCCTGGGCTGTGGGGGAAGGCCTCAGCGTCACTTGCGACGCGCGGGCGCTAGCGCGCGGCTCCCCGATGGAGGAAACGCAAGTAACAGAATCACTATACCGAGCAGAATCCGGTAGTAAATGAATATTTTCAGTGTGCGTACTTGCAGATAACTCGTAAAAACGCGATCACGGCGGACCCCGTCGCTAGCTGGAGGAACGAAATGTCTTACGGTGCGCCGGTTTCATCGTCAGTACCCGGCGTGGTATAGATACGCCACAGCGCCGGCGGCAGCCAGGCAGTAAATGCCGAAAAGATACCATCGCCCGCTCTCGAGCCAGCGACTGAGCCACTTCAGCGCGATCAAACCGGCAACAAACGCGCACACTGCTCCCAGAATGCTCGGCATAATGGCGGAAGCTAAGCTCGCGTCGTGATGTGTGTGCTGCATTTGAATCAACCTCCATAATTCGCGCGCAATAGCGGGTGGCGTGAGCACCACGGCGAGTGCGAAACTGAAATCCTCAGCGCGCGCTTTTGCTACGCCAGCAAGCATACCCATCGAGATCGTTGCCCCGGAGCGGGAAAATCCGCGAAAGGGCAGGCACAGGCCCTGTATCGCGCCGATCAGCCCAGCCTGCCTCAACGTTATTTCGGAGGTCGCGGCGGACTCCGCAGCGCGTGAACGCCTTTCCCGCAGACCGGCGATCAGAATCAGAACGCCCACTGCGGCCAGCGCCAGTGCAATCAGATCGAGGCGCCCAAACAGTTGCTCGATCCAGGCGTGCGGCTCTTTACGCAAATAGATTTTTTCGATGCCTTCGATCAACCCTCCACCGACAACGCCTGTCAAAAATGTCCCCAAAACGAGCGCGATCACGAATTTCTTGAATTCCGAAATGCTCTGAAAAAATGCCCGGTACCATCGCCGCCAGAAATATGCGATCACAGCGAACATGGTGCCTGTATGAAGCATGACCAGCAGCAAGGTCATCTGCGGCGCAGCTGGATTCATGCCCATCAGTTCTTCAGCCACGATGACGTGGGCGGAACTCGATACCGGCAGCAGTTCAGCCAGCCCTTGCACAATCGCCAGAACGATTACATGCCAAACGGCCATTTGTGCATTTCTCCTTTCCACGCCGTCCCAGCGATTATCCGTTCGAGACGCATGGTTCCTCAGCTCTTTGCGGAAGCGGAACCCTTAAGAACTTTCGACATGGCCAAAGCGTCCAACCCTCCCGGATAATAATTCGCCAATCGGCCGCGTGTACGATAGCCGTGCTTTTCCCAGAACGCAATCGCGGCTTGATTGTCAGTTGCTGTTTCTAGCCACACCTCCCGCACGCCGCATTTGAGCAAATGCGCCTCCGCACGGCGAAGGAGGGAAGCGCCCACGCCCGCGCGCCGGTATGTTTCGAGGACATCAATCGTTACGATGTGTCCGTGGAGTTTTTGCCGCGCGGTAATGATGAAGCCGGCGATTTGCTTACGCCGCGCGCGGGCAGAGCCGGGAGTCTCCGCGATCAGGCAGTCCGCGCCGCGCAAATCGAGGTACCAATGCAGTTCAGCGCGGGAATACGCAATGTCGGGAGAGTAGCACACCTGATCGATGGCGTGAATCGTTTCGAAATCGGTTGTATCGAATTCGCGAATCGAGAATTTCACAGCGGACAATCATACTCGTGAAACCAAGAATTTTTATGGGCGTTTCGCGCGCCCTGATATGGAGGTGTGTAGCGTCAGACTTCGAGGATAACGGGCAAAATCATGGGTCGCTTCGACGTTTTCTTATTGAGGAAGCGTTTCAGGTCCGTGCGAATTTTTTCCTTGATGACGCTCCAGTCCGTCTTTTCCTCGGAGTTGGACTGCTCGACGGTTTTCATAATCACCTCGCGAGCCTGCGCCATCAGCTCCTGGCC
>Ga0307374_10010573_pt1 | contig 13335 bp, 11 predicted proteins | sample OX3MG_FD_202532 | JGI IMG/M metagenome (GOLD analysis project Ga0307374, IMG submission 202532) | Soil microbial communities from Risofladan, Vaasa, Finland - OX-3 | ecosystem: Environmental > Terrestrial > Soil > Coastal area > Acid sulfate soil | place: Finland: Risofladan, Vaasa | collected...
AGCGGCAAGCTCCTGATAGGCTTGCATGACGGTGCTCCGATTCACCCCCAATGCCTGAGCCAGGGCACGCTCGGGCGGCAGCCGCATGCCCTGGCCAAGTGAACCGCCCATCACGGCCGCCTCCACCCCATCGTGGATTTGCTGGTAGAGAGGCGGCGCGTCCACGGTCCGGTCGAGGCGCAGACCGAGCAGGAGGCTGGCGACCGGCCGGCGGACGTCGCGCATGGCGGGCGGAGCGCTCATCCCCGAGACCCGCCAACCACAAGACGAGGGAAGCAGCCGCCGGGAGAGGTCATGCCAGGTTCCCGCGTACCACGGTGACCGCGTTACCGCCAACACGCACCCTCTCATCCGAAACGCGTACCCATAGCTGGCCGCCGCGCGGCGATGCCTGGAAAGCGGCGAGGTTCGCGATGCCAAGCTGTTCCGCCCAATACGGCCCGAGGGTGCAGTGGGCCGAGCCGGTGACCGGATCTTCATCTATCCCGGCGCTGGGCGCGAAGTAGCGGGAGATAAAGTGATAGCTGGAATCCTCGCCGCGACTGGTAATGATGACCCCAGCTTCGGTGGCCTCTCGCAAGGCGCTAAAATCCGGACGGACATCGCGCACGGCACGGGCGTTAGCCAGCACCAGCAGGTAATTCTCCCGAGATGACGCCACCGGGTCTCGTCCGGAGCCGGTTATACCAGCCCAGGTTGGAGTGATCTCAAGGGCAGCCAGGACCGCTGGGGGAGCCTTGACGGGTACGGCGGGAAGGGCAGGCAGGTCCAGCCAGATGAGTCCATCGCGGCGGCTGGCCGTGAGTTCCCCGCTCCGCGTCTGAAAGCGAATAGTCGCCCCCGCGTCAACCAGACCTTGTTCCCACAAAGCGTGAGCGGAGGCCAGCGTGGCGTGTCCGCACAGATCCACTTCCACCGTTGGGGTAAACCAGCGGAGGGCGAAACCATCGCCTTGGCGCACGAGAAAGGCCGTTTCGGACAGATTCATCTCTGCCGCGAGGCCCTGCATCCAGGTTGGCTCGGCCGGCGCGCCGAGCAAGCAGACGGCGGCGGGGTTTCCACCAAACGGTTGTTCGCAAAACGCATCAATGTGCCAGAGTGGGGAAGGCATGTGTTTTCCTTTCAGCTTGTCTGGTTCCTAATGGAAAATCAGGCCACAACGTTTTATATCCCCGACCGCAGTCGGCCCAGCGCTACCACCCGACCGCAGTCGGGGGATCCTCCTTGTCAGGTTACTAGGAGCCGGCCAAGACCGGGCTGCCGGACGCCGCTCTCGCATGCGCCCTCACCGCCTCGCCCAAGCGGCGTACGCCCTCCTCGATGGATGGGGGAGATGCGTGCGAGAAGCTCAGGCGCATCGAACCTGCTCCGCCGCCATCCACATGAAAAGCTCCACCGGGCACGAAGGCTACTTTCTGGAGCAGGGCCGCGCGTAGCAGGGCCGCGCTGTCCACTCCTGGCGGCAGAGTGACCCACACGAAGAGGCCGCCTTCGGGTGTGGTCCACCGGGCCTCCGAGGGGAGGTGGCGAGCCAGCGCGTCAAGCATCGCGTCGCGCCGCTCGCGGTAGACCAGGCGGAGTTGCTCAACGTGCGCCGCCAGGTCATTGTGGGTGCAGTAGTGCAGGAGCGCCCGCTGGGCCAGGGAGTCCGTATGCAAATCGGCCGCTTGCTTGGCCATGACCAAGCGCTCGATGAGTGGCCGCGGCGCCACCACCCACCCTACTCTCAGACCCGGCGCGAGGATCTTGCTGAACGTGCCGAGGTAGATGGTCTCCTCGCCGCCAGGGAGAGCACGGAGCGGCGGCACATCCTCGCCGGCGAATCGCAACTCACCGTAGGGGTCGTCCTCCACGATGGGTAGGGCCCGCTTGGTCGCCACTGAGATCAAGGCATGCCGGCGCGGCAGGCTCATGGTACAGCCCGAGGGGTTCTGGAAGGTGGCCACCGTATAGAGCAGGGCGGCGGGAGCGCCGGCATGATCGAGCGCCGCGTCCAGCAAATCCACGCGTAAGCCCTGGTCGTCCATCGGCACGGGGACGAACTTCGGCTGGTGGGGGAGGAATGCATTGAGCGCTCCCACGTAACTGGGCGCCTCCACCGCCAGCGGACTCCCCTCGGCCAGAAGCGCCTTTCCCAGCAGGTCCAGCGCCTGTTGCGAGCCGGTCGTGATCAAGACCTCGGCCACGGAAGTATGAATCCCCCTTCTGGCCAGATGCTCAACCACCCAGGCGCGGAGGGCAGGATGTCCCTCGGTGGGACCATACTGCAAGGCCGCCGCCCCTTGCTCGCGGATCACCGCGTCGAAGGAGGCTCGGAGGCCGTCAACCGGAAAGAAGTCAGAGGCGGGAAGGCCCCCCGCGAAACTGATAACCTCCGGCTGCATGGTGACTGCTAGAAGATCGCGAATCGCCGAGCTGCGCATGCGCCCATCCGACACCGCCAACAACCGTTCCCATGGCAAACCCATCGCCCAACCTCCCTGCTCATGACCCATCACCCAGTGGCAGCCACTTGGCCGCTCAGCCAATTCGCTATTGGCCGGGCATAAATCGTAGTGTAGGGGATGAGTAAGGGGGAAGGGAACAGCCAATCAGGCCCAAATTACCCAGCCAATTTAGGCCATCGGAAGCGGCTGGCGGTTCTTGCGCTCACGCAAAGTCGAGGTACGCAATTGGCCGCACGCGGCGCTGATGCCAGAGCCCCGAGTGTCCCGAATGGTGGCGGCAAGGCCGTACTCCACCAGGCGATCACGGAAAGCCATGATGGCCTCGGGCGATGAGGGATGATAGGGCATACCGTCTACCCGATTCCAGGGGATGAGGTTGATATGGCACAACATGCCGCGTAAGAGACGGGCCAGGCCGTCAACCTGCTCCGGCCCATCGTTCACCCCTTCAAGCATGGTGTACTCGAAGCTGACCCTTCGGTGGGTTCGCGCGATGTACTCCTCGCAGGCATCAAGCACCTCGGCCACCGGATAGCGATGATTGAGCGGCACCAGGCTGCTCCGCAGGGCGTCGTCCGGCGCGTGCAACGAGACCGCCAGCCCCACCTGGAGACCCTCGCGGGCGAAGCGACGAATCGCGGGAACCACTCCAGAGGTCGAAATCGTGATATGGCGGGCGCCCAGACCAAAGGCGGCCGGATCGGCTAACAGGCGTACCGACTGAAGCACCGCGTCATAATTGAGGAATGGCTCACCCATGCCCATATAGACGATATTGCTCACGTGGTCGCCTTGGGTCCGCAAAAGGCGGGCAAAATAGAGGATCTGCTCGACCATTTCGCCGGCCGTAAGATCACGCGCCCACCCTTGTTGGCCCGTGGCGCAGAACGTACAGGCCAGAGCGCATCCGACCTGCGAGGAGAGACAGACGGTGTGGCGGCGGCGCGTGTCGTGCCCCCCATACGCCATGAGCACGCTTTCCACCAGCGCGCCATCCCGAAGCGCGAACAGCGTCTTGGTCGTCTGGCCAGAGGAGTCTCGCACCTCGTTCAACACCCGCAAGTCACTGAGGCGCACCTCCCGTTCCAGCTCCTCGCGGAGAGCCAGAGGCAGATCGGTCAGTTCACGCGGGCCAGTGGCCAGCCTCTGATAGAGGCCGTGCTGGACTTGGGCGGCCCGGAAGGCCGGGAGGCCGCGCTCGGCGGCCCACGAACGCAAGGCGGCCAAATCTCGTCCCACCAGGGAAATTCGTTGATCGATGGATTGGTTGTCGGTTATCAGAATCGTCTCCAGTTTCAGCGGCGCACGGCCCACGCGAGGTTAATCAATATGAGGCCAATCCACACGATCGCGATACCGGGAAGACCGGCAAAAGCGCCACCGAGCGCGGTGAGTGGTACCCCGAGCCCAACCGACCCGAGGATGAGGCCGATCTCCTCCCCGGACACCCGGCCATGGGCCGCCTTTGTCCCGCGCAAGCGCCAGTCAATTTGCGCCTCAATACCCTGCTGCATGCCCACCAGAATCTTCTGGGCAAGCTCGTCGCTCGTCCTTGACGACACACCGACGCCGCCCTGCGCGGCCAGAGCCCGGTCGAGTTCCTCGGTGATCGTCGATGGCGGCGGTGGATAGCTAAACTCGTTCATCCAACACTCCTCGCACCACGCAGAGCAAGCATGATCGCGCCGGTGCGTCAACCTCTAGGGTAGCAGACACGCCGGGTTGCCGTACCATCCGCCCGCCGCGGGTGCGGAGAAGGAGAAGGAGAAGCGGCCTGAAGGCCACGCTAGCAGAGCAAATGAGGCTCCCCGGCATAAATGCCGGGGCTTCAATCTGGTACAACCCAACTTGCGAAAGTTCTCACGCCTCCCGCGCGAGACGAGCCAGTCGGAGCAACTCTCCCACGCTCCAGGCTTGCGCGATACAGCCACGCGGGGTGTGCGGAGGATTACCATCGAAAATCTGACTAATCGTGCCCAAACCCGCCTCCCGAAGATGGCCGATGAACGGTTCCAAGATGCGCTTGAGGTCGGGAAGTGCGCCTTCCACGGCGAGATAGGCGTCCACGTAGGGCCCCAAAAGCCACGGCCACACGGTTCCCTGATGGTAGGCGCTGTCGCGTTCCGCCTGATCGCCCACGCACCGGCCACGATATTCCGGATCCTGGGGTGATAGCGTCCTCAAACCGTATGGGGTGAGCAAATGCTGGGTGATCGCGTCAAGAGCACGGATTGCCTGTTCCCGAGAAACCAACGGGGTGGTCCGGGCGAGAGCAAAAAGCTGGTTTGGGCGAAGCCGGCTATCATCCCCATCCGGCCCGTCGATCACGTCGAACAGGTAGCCGCCTTCCTCGTTCCAGAACCGTTGGGCGAAGGAAGCGCGAGCCAACTCAGCCGCCCGCTGGTACGGCGCCGCGTCATCACCCATCCCAGGCGCCCAGTCCGCCATCAGGTCAAGAGCCTGGATCCACAGCGCGTTTACCTCCACCGGCTTCCCCACCCGGGGAGTGTAGATACGATCGCGCAGCCGCGCATCCATCCAGGTGAGACGGGTGGGCGCGCGCCCCTCGGTCCACTCTCCGGCCCGTAACAGCCCGTCATGGGGATCCACGCCGATCCCAGCGCGTGTGCCTCGAGTATAGCAGTCGATAATCTCGCGCAAGCGTGGATAGAGATCCGACAGGAGCGCCGGATTGGGGGCCGCCGCCAGGGTGGATCCGAGGGTGGGGAAAAATAACAGGCTGGTGTCCGCGGCGGTGTATTCCGGTGGATCTCCGTTGTCGGGAAATTGGCTCGGGATCAGGCCGTCCTCAATGTGGTCCGCCAGCCCACGGAGGAGGTCGGCGGCCTCGGCCACTCGCTCCGTCTCAAGGAGGACGCCAGGAAGCGAGATCAAGGAGTCGCGACCGTAATCGGCGAACCAGGGATACCCCGCGATCAGGCTCACCCTTGCCGGCGCCGCTGGATCGGTGGCCTGACGCTGGACCACGAACTGCGCCGCCGCCTCCTGAAGAGCGGCGGTGAGATGGTCGAGGCCGCTCCCCGGCGCCTGGGCGGCGGTGATGCGCGCGTGGGTGGACCGCCGCGCCGCCAGAGCGGCGTCAGGATCGGGCATCGCCAGACCCGGGGGCTCGGCGCTGGCGATGAAGGTCAGCGATCGACCGGCCCGCAGCGTGGCGTGGAAGGTTCCCGGCTGGAAGAGATCCTCAATGTGATCGTACCCGCGGGCGCGTTCCTCGCGTAGAAGAAAGCTCCAATACCAATCCCCGGCCACCTGGAAGCTGGCGCCGGAAGCTAAAAGCCACAATGGAGGTACGCCGTCACCGGCAAGAACCCGCGCCCCATCCTTGACCGTCTCCACGGACCACGGCCGATTCCAGTCCCCACGTTGGACCTTGTGATGATCGCGAGCGGCGCATAGCGGGCGGAGCGCGAGGTCGACCGGCTCTCGGCCCACCACCAACTTGTAGCGAACCACCGTGATATTGTGATCAGGCACCATCCAGATGGTGCGCCGTAACAGGCTGCCGCCGATCCTAAAATGCCAGGTAGGAAGGCCATCCTCCAGGGCGAATGACTCAATGCGGGTAAACCCATCGGGAGAAATGGTGCCGTCTCGATACTCGGCGGTCATCAATTCGGTGGTGTCCTCGCCGACCGTGATGGCCTCGTTCAGGCGCACCAACAGCGCCATGCGCTGGATGGGAGGATGGGTCGCGGCGACCAGCAAGGCATGATAGTGGCGGGTATCGACCCCGGGCACCGTACCTGAGGCGTAGCCGCCGAGACCGTTGGTGAGCAACCACTCACGATGTAAGCCAGCTTCCAGGTCTTGCGCGTCGGCCCGCTCGAACTGGACCCCCGCGTCGCGCCCCGCCTCAGGTTCCCGCATGGCTCCCTCCTCATAGGGCGATGATCTCCCTCCATGAGAGTACCGGCAAGGGGAACTTCCCGCCACCCATGGGGAATCGGGTATCCTCGGAAGGCAAGGAGGGCTTTCCAAACATGCTCGCCGTTCGTTTGATCTCACGCCTGCTCGTACTTTCCCTCAGTCTGGCGCCACGGCCGCCATGGAGCGACCTGCCCACCCGAACCCTCACCAGCGGCGGCGTGGCCGGCGATCCGGTAAACGTTGCCGTGGAAGGAAGTCAGGTTCAGATCCTCGCCGACTTCCACGCCATGGGGTGGTTAAAGGCCGACCCCCTCTCGCTGAAGGATGACGCGCGGTTGGCGGTGGACGCGGTTTTCCATCGTCTCTATCCAACCGCCCCAGTGAGCAATCTCTTTCTCTTTCACCGACCCGAGGATTTCGCGGTCGAGCATGAATTGGGCTCGGTGGCCCAACGCGACCACGCCCGCTTCTGGGATACGGGCCGCAAGGACCCGGGCACCGGACTGGAACTGTGGATCGGTGACGCGTCGCAAGACGTGGGAATCGAGATTCTTCGCCGGCATCATATTCCCATTGGCACGACCCATAGGATCAATCCCAATGTCGACGCCGAGCGAGCCCGCGTAGTCAGCGGGCTACAAGGCGCCGACAAGGTCGTGACCGTGATTATGGAACCAGGCATGGGCGCCACAACCAATGGGAGGAACGGAGGCGGCGACCACTTCTCGACCGATGGGAAGGTCGCGCTGATTGTTTTGCGCCGCTAATCCTCGCTCGATTTCCCGCTCGCGGCGCGGATCGTGTCGACTACCCCGGCGTCGGCGAGGGTGGTAGTATCGCCGAGTTGTCGCTGATTGGCGATATCGCGCAAGAGTCTACGCATGATCTTCCCGCTCCGCGTCTTGGGCAGATCGGGGGTAAAGAGAATCTGCTTGGGTCGGGCGATGGGGCCGATGACCTTGGCCACGTGTGCCCTCAACTCCTCGCCCAGGGCTTTGCTGGCGTCAACCCCGGCCTTCACCGTGACGTAGGCGAAAATCGCCTCGCCGGTGAGCGCGTCTTGTTGGCCGACCACTGCCGCCTCGGCTACCCGCTGATCATCGACCAGCGCGCTCTCCACCTCGATCGTGCTGATCCGGTGACCCGACACGTTCATCACGTCGTCGATGCGTCCCAGGAACCAGTAATAGCCGTCTCGATCCCGTTTCACCCCGTCGCCCGCCAGATACAGTCCTGGGAAACGGCCCCAGTAGGTTTGCAGATAGCGATCGGGGTCTTTGTAGATCCCGCGAAGCATGGAGGGCCAGGGCTTGGTGACCACCAAATAGCCGCCGCCCTCCCCTTCGATGGGCTGCCCGTGCTCATCGACAATCGCCACCGAAATACCAGGAAGAGCACGGGTCGCGGAACCCGGCTTGGTAGTTGTCACGCCAGGTAGAGGGCTGATCATGATCGCCCCGGTTTCGGTCTGCCACCAGGTATCAACCACTGGGCAGCGTTCACCGCCGATCTGGGTGTGGTACCAGATCCACGCCTCGGGATTGATCGGCTCTCCCACGCTCCCCAGCAGACGGAGCGATCGGAGATCGTGCGCCGCCGCCCATTGGACGCCCCAACCCATGTGGGCTCGGATGGCGGTGGGCGCCGTGTAGAGGATGCTGACCTTGTATTTCTCGATCAGCGACCACCACCGGTCCTTGGCCGGGAAATCAGGGGTGCCCTCGTAGAGGAGACTGGTCGTCCCGTTGGCCAGGGGACCGAAAACAATGTAGCTGTGGCCCGTCACCCAGCCAATATCGGCGGCGCACCAGTAAATGTCGTCCGGCTTGACGTCAAATACCAAGGCATGGGTAGAGGCACAACCAGTTAGATAGCCGCCAGTGGTGTGGATAATGCCCTTGGGCTTGGCCGTGGTGCCGCTGGTGTAAAGCAGATACAGCATATCCTCGCTGTCCATGGCCTCGGGCGGGCAATCCGTGCTCTGGCCGGGGACAGTGTCGTGCCACCATATATCGCGGTCCTGGCGCATCGCGACCTGATGTTCAGTGCGGCGCACCACCAGCACTTTTTCCAGAGAAGGAGTGCTTTCCAGCGCCTCGTCGGCGGCCTCCTTGAGCGGCACCACCTTACCGCGGCGATAGGCTCCGTCGGCGGTAATAAGTACCCGGGCCTCGGCATCATTGATGCGATCGCTCAGGGCGGTAGCGGAGAAGCCGGCAAAAACGGCGGTGAAAGGCGCGCCGATGCGGGCGCAGGCCAACATGGCGACGGGCAACTCCGGAATCATGGGGAGATAGATGGCCACCCGGTCGCCGCGGGCGACCCCCAGGGCCTTGAGCGCGTTGGCGCATTTGCACACGTCGTCTAGTAGCGCTCGGTAGGTGATGACGCGAGTGTCCCCCGGCTCACCCTCCCAGAAGTAGGCGACGCGGTCCCCCAGGCCGGCCCGTACGTGCCGATCCAGGCAGTTGTAGGACACGTTCAGGGCGCCGCCCACGAACCACTTGGCATAGGGCAGATTCCATTCCAGCACAGTGGTCCAGGGGGTAAACCAATCAAGCCGGCCCGCCTGCGAGGCCCAATATGCCTCGGGATCGGCGGCGGCGCGGGCGTAGACCTCGGGATCGGTCAGCAGCGCCTGGCGGCGAAACTCCTCCGAAGGAGGAAAGCTGCGTCGCTCCTCGAACAGGGCCTCAATGGTCGCGCTGGGCGGTTCAGCCATTACACACCTCTTTGCTGTGTCTTTATGGGGCCAGTGGCCGTTTCACCCTTGAGGATAGCACGCCCGTGCTCGGATGGCCCGTGCCACGGGCCGGAGAACGTCCTGAAACACAGATAGACAGATGGAACAGACAACACAGATGACTGCCCTGGTGGCGGGGTGGGTGGTGAAACGGAGATATTATCCGTGCTTCTAAACGCTCCCACACGCGGCCGCGGCTGGTGCCCGAGGGACCGGGGCACGGGTTCGAATCGTCACGACGTTGCCCGGCGAGCGGCCCAGGCAAGATAGACGCCGCGCCACCCGAGCAAGAATATACTATTGGCAACCAGCGCCACAATGTCAAAGGACAGCGGAATGCCCCGCCGCTGTAGGGCGACCCTGAGCAGAAGGGCGACGGGCCACGCTAGGACCCAGGCAGCCGCCACCCCGCGAAGGGCCGGCCAACCCTGCCGGCGCCAGCTGGCGCGGAACACCCCGAATCGGGGCGAGACCATGAACCAGGCTACCAGAAAGGGCGCCGCGGTCACCACGACCGAGAGCGCCCCACCCGACTCACCGTGCTGATCGCGGCCCAGGCCGGCGAAGAGGATAAAGGCGAGCACGTCCCCAGCCGCCAACGTGGCGAGGCACGGCAACTCACTGGTGCGAATACTCTGCTTGAGGTGGATCAAACCGGCGCCTCCAAGGGCGTCACCATTTCAACCCGGCGCCCAAATGGATCATCGGTGTAGTAGCGGCGATACTGGTAATCGGGGAAACTGGGAAGCTCGCTTATTTCACGACCAGCGCCGCGCAAGCGCTCCAGCACGGGCCGCACATCCTCATACCACAGGGCGATATGGTGGGCGGGATGACCACGGTCCCAACTGTCGTCGAGGCCGAAGTGCAGGTGATCCTCGCCGACCGCGAACCAGACCAGATCCAGGTCGGCCAATGCCGAGGACTTCGCGATCTCCGGCAACCCCAGGATCTCGCCATAAAAATGGCGCAACTCACCTACTCTCGCGGCGGGGACGGTGTAAAAGGCGTGATGGAGGCGCACGATAGGCTCCCTTCCTTGTTGAGACAGGTCAGCCGGGAATGGCCGGCCTTTCGCGCTTCATGATACCGCGACAGGGGATGGCTCAGGTGAAGCCCCGCGCGGCCGCCACATAACCCTCAAGGGCGATCGCTCGGTGAGTCCCGGTGTGTTCGGCGAGCACCCGCGCCCGCGCTCGACCGCCAATCGCCGCGGCCCTCTCATCGCCAAGTTCGAGCAGGTGAACCAAAACCTCCTCGGAGGTGCTCGCTGCCAGGATCTCCTCGCCAGGCACGAAGAAACTGTCCAGACCGGGCCACTCGTCGCTGATTACCGGCACTCCAAGGGCGGCGGCCTCGAAGAGCCGGACGCTGGGGGAATAGCCGGCTGCTGCCATGGCGGCGCGCGTGATATTGAGAGTGAAGCGCTGGGAGGCATAAAACGCGCGATGTTCGCCAGGCGCCACATGCGTGATCCGCTCGACATTGGCCGGCCAGGTGATCGTCTCGGGGAACTGAGGGCCGGCCACCACGAATCGCGCCATCGGCAGCTGGCGCGCGGGGTCGAGCAGCAGGCGATCCAGGGCGCTCTGGCGGTCGGGGCTGTAGGTGCCCATATAGCCCAGGATGTGGAGACAATCGCCGGGTTGTGGCTGGTACGACTCGAGGTCAACCGAGCAGTAGAGGGGCACGGCCAGCCGCGCCTGGTAGCGGCGCGCCAACTCCGCCAGAATCGGGCCGCCGGAGAACGAGAGATAGAGATTGAAGCGCGGAACCAGCGCCGCGTCCAGATACATGCACTGACCCCGTCCCAGGGCCTCAAAGGTGATCGGTGTATCGATATCGTAGAAGGCGGTCACTCCACGCGCCATCGCCAGCGCCCATTCCGCCACGGCGATCCCCTCCGGCACGTAGGATCCCACGATGAGCAGATCGGCGTCCCGAACCGGGTCGGCAAATCTGGCCCTTAGCTCATCCAACCCACCATACAGCGCGGTTCGCCCGAAGGGCGGATTCGGCAGGTCACGGTTTTCGGCGTACCAGGGCTGGTCACGCTCAAGAAACAGGATGTCGTGCCCCCGATCCGCCAGGCCGTGCACCAGGGATCGATAGGTTGTCGCGTGACCGTTCCCCCAGGATGAGGTGATGGACAGGCCAAGAATGACCATCTTCATGCGCGGCCCTTTCGCACGCCCAGCACCCGCTCGAACTGCTGGGCCCGATGCGCGTAGGTATCGGCTCGCAGCACGCGCGCACGCGCGGATTCCCCGTACAAGCGGGCTGCCTCCGGCGTCAGTGCGTCCAGATGCGCCGCGACTTCAGACCCCGAGCGGGCTACCAGCACTTCATGGCCAGGTTTCAAGAACCGGTCCAGCCCCTCCCAGTGGTCGGTGATCAGACAGGCGCCGGCGCCCGCGGCCTCGAATACACGAGTGGCGGGCGAGAAGCCATAGCGGGCCATGCTCTCGCGAGCAATGTTGAGCACGGCCAGCGGCGTACTGTTGAATGCATTGTGATCGGCGGTGGGGAGGTGGCCGAGATACCGCACATTGGGGGGCAGCCGCTTATCACCCCAGCCGTTCCCCGCCAAGAGGAACCGGCGCGAGGGAGCAGCCAGCGCCGCTCCGAGAAAGAACTCCTCCACCCGCGCTTCGCGGTCGGGGAGACGGTTGCCGAGAAACGCCAGATCCGCGGCAAAGCGCGGATCTGGGGGAACACGGTGATGGGTCTCCGGATCCACCGCGTTGTAAATGGGCACGCACAGGCGCGCCCCCAGCGCCTCGTACGCGCGCACCACCGGATCGCCGCCCCCATAGGTGAGGACCAAGTCGTAGCGGGGAATCAAGGGCCGAAAGGGATCCACGAGATCGGCGCTTACCCGGTCAAGGGTAGCTGGGGCATCAACATCCCAGAAGGCGGCCACGCGTGATGGCGTCTGGAGATCGAGCACCGCCGCTTCCAGCAAGGCATCGTGGATGCCTACGCCGCTCGCTTTCACCACCAAGTCCGCGGCGTGCGCCAGCTCAAGCGCCTGCCACAGGGCATCACTTGGCGCGTCCGCCGGGCCCGGTTGGTATACCACCACCCGCGCCCAGCCAGGGTCGTCCATATCGCGATGGGCCTGCCGTTCGTAGGCGTCCGGCTCGTAAAACGTGACCTGGTGACCCAGACCATGGAGAGCCCGGATGATCCCCCTGTAGTAGGTCGCGGCGCCGTTCCAATAGGCGGATACCAGGCTAGAGCCAAAAAACGCGATCTTCACTCCGCTGCTACCCATTCGGGTCGGCCAGTGACGGTGGCCGCGGCGCCCACCAGTTCGTGGTAGATCACCAGCAACTCGTCCACCCGATGGGCGCAGGTATGCCGGGCCCGAATCGTAGCCAGACCATGAGCGGCCAGAGCCGCCGCGTAGGCGCGGTCCTCGATCAGGGCTGTCAGGTGCGTCCGCATCTCCGCGCCGTCCCGTGCAGTTAAGTAGTCCGCCCCTGGCAAAAACAGTCCTTCACAATCATCCCAGGGGGCGCAAACCAAAGGAATCCCGCAGGCCAGGGCCTCAAACACTCTTATGGTAGGGATACCGGGGAGGGAGCGTACGTAGGGCCGCCGAGGCACATGCACGGTTACCGCGTGGCGACTGAACACCTCCGGCGCCCTGAAATTGGGCAGCCAGCCTGCGTAGCGCACCCCGGCGAGGGACAGGGCGGCCAGGGCATCCGGCGGGTAACGCACGCCGTACGCGGTCGCGGGGAGGGCCAGGTCGCGAATCGGCGCCAGCAAGAACTCCGCCAACTCGCCGCCGCGTTCGCCATCGCCCCAGTTGCCGATCCACGCGAGACCCGAGCGCGTAGTCTTGATCGCCGGCGGCAGGAACACCCTGATATCGGCCGCCTCATGCCAGGTCCAGGCCCGCGCCGCCCATCCTCGGGTCAGATAGAGATCCCGCAAGACGCGGCCAAAGGCCAGCACTCCATCGTAGTGGCGGAGGTCGAAGCGCCGCAACGCCTCGGGGTCACTGACCGCCCGGTGGTGGGTGTCATGAAACAGCAGGCGGAAACGCCCTCCCGTGGCGCGTACCTCGCCGATCCGTTGGACCACCCAGGGATCGGTCCACTCATGCACCAGCACGAGGTCGGCCCCATCTAGGGCGCGGTCGAGCCGATCCTCACCCTCGCCTGCCAGGCGATACAGTGTACTGGTCAGCCCAGGATAGGCGTGGTAAAACGCCTCAATGGCCGCTGGGCCTACCTCGCTCAA
>Ga0307374_10010577_pt1 | contig 13329 bp, 12 predicted proteins | sample OX3MG_FD_202532 | JGI IMG/M metagenome (GOLD analysis project Ga0307374, IMG submission 202532) | Soil microbial communities from Risofladan, Vaasa, Finland - OX-3 | ecosystem: Environmental > Terrestrial > Soil > Coastal area > Acid sulfate soil | place: Finland: Risofladan, Vaasa | collected...
ACCGCCGCTGCCGCAACCGCCGGAATCCAGCCAGCAGACCATGTGCGCTTCCGCGGCAGCACTTGATTTTCGATTTTTCGCCGAAAATCCGCGCTTGGCGCAAATCGCCGCCCGGCGCGCTTTACGCCGCTTTTCAGTTGTACGCGATTCGCGATTTCCGCCGCGCAAGACGTGCATGCGCGCAGATGTGCGTCGAACTCCCTCCGCGCCTCGGCAGGGAGTTCGCCATCAACAAATGCGTCCAGTTCATCGTGCCCCGATCCGCCGGGGAAACGTTCACACGCCATATTTCACCCAAAATCTGGTCAGGCCCTCACCACTTTATCTTGCAATTCACAGCGCAGCACGCGCCTGGCACGCGCCAGTCGCGACATCACCGTTCCCACGGGAATCGCGAGCGCATCCGCAATTTCCCGGTACGGCATTTCCTCCACATCCGCAAGCAGCAGCACTTCGCGGAAGGGAAAGGCCAGTTTTTCGATCGCTCCCTGAATCACGTCCTGATTCACGCGCTCGAACAAAATCGTCTCCGGCGTTTCGCGCGTCACTGCCGCCGGTACATTCTCTAACGCTTCTTCATCTTCCAGCGCGATCGTCTGCGACGCCGCCAATCCCGTCCGCGTATTCAGAAATGTATTCCGCAAAATGCGAAAAATCCACGCCCGAAAATTCGTCCCCGCTTGAAACAACGGAAACCCTTTCAGCGCCTTGGCATACGTTTCCTGCACCAAGTCTTCCGCGTCCACGCGGTCGTGCGCTAGCCAACAGGCGAAGTTGTACAGCGAGTCGAAAAGCGGCAGCGCCAGCTCGGCGAATTCGCCGCCCGGCTGCGTGCTGGCCTTCGCCCTGCTGAAAGGAATAACCAAGTCCTCGCCCTTTTATTCCCACATTTCGCTTCTCGGGGTGCCCAGTGCGATTGTTTTGATGCCCAAAAACAAAAAAAGACGCATCCGGGAATAAAAACGCCGCTCATCGGTTAGCCATCTTGTACGAACCAGCATTACATCCACCGAGCACTACTGGAGGAGAGCCGAAATGGCCCGAGAAAAGTTGATTACCGAGAATTTGAACTCAGATGGAGTGGACCGCAGGGGTTTCCTGAAATGCATGGCCTGGGCCGGCACGGGCGCGTATTGCGTGTTGTCGGGAGGCGTTCTGAAATCGTACGCGCTGGGCGACGCGATGCTCGGCGGCATGCACAAGATGAAGGGCGAGCTTGCCTTCGTCCAAATCAGCGACAGTCACATCGGTTTCGATAAAGCCGCGAATCCAGACGTCACCGCCACGCTGCGTCAAGCCATCGCTAAAATCAACGCGCTGCCCACGCCGCCCGCATTTGTCCTGCACACGGGTGATCTTTCACAAATTTCGAAGCCCGCGCAGTTCGATACCCTTGATCAAACGCTCAAGGACCTTCGCACCGAAAAGATTTTCTACGTACCCGGCGAACACGATGTCCTCGACGACGGCGGCGGCAAGTTGTATCTCGACCGCTACGGCAAGGGCACAATGGGCACTGGTTGGTACAGTTTTGACAAGGCTGGCGCGCATTTCATCGGCCTCGTCAACGTGGTGGATTTCAAGGCCGGCGGCCTCGGCCGTCTCGGCCACGAGCAGATAGAGTGGCTCGAAAAGGACGTTCAACATCTCAAGTCCAGCACGCCGATTGTCGTCTTCGCCCACATTCCGCTGTGGTCCGTTTATCCCGACTGGGGCTGGGCCACCAGCGACAGCGAGCAGGCTCTCGGCTACTTGAAGCGCTTTGGCTCCGTCACCGTCCTCAACGGGCACATTCACCAAACGATGAAGAAAGTCGAGGGCAACGTCACATTTCATACGGCAATGTCCACGGCCTTCCCGATGGCGTCTCCTGGACAGGGCCCAGGCCCCGGCCCGATCAAAGTCCCCGCGGACAAGCTCCGCAGCGTTCTCGGCGTCACGGACGTCAATTTCATCCGTGGCCGCCACACGCTCGGCATCACCGATTCGCCGCTCGATTCATCGATGTAACGCCAATTTCGGTTCATTTGTAGCTCAGGTCCCGGCGTCGCCGTCGTTGCGACGCCTGACCTGAGGTCTGGGAATCTTTCGTGAAAATTATTTTGCATAAAGGAGAAGTGATGAAATTCATTTTGAAGTCGCTCGTAAGTTTTGTTTTGTTAGCCGCCAGTGTGGCGCTCGCCGGAGGACCCGTCTGGGCCCACAACATGGCGGGCAGTTCCATGCCCGTCCACGACAAACCCATGTCCGGCAAATCCATGTCCGGCGGCGCCACGCCAAACACGGCCTCGAAGGCGTACAACATCGAGATTAAAGATTTCGCCTTCATGCCCAAGACCATCACCGTTCCTGTCGGTACCAAAATCACCTGGGTGAACAAGGACGAAGAACCCCACACCGTCGTCAGCACGACCGACGCCTTCAGGTCCAGGCCGCTCGATACCGACGAACAATTTTCCTTCATTTTCGCGAAGCCGGGCACATACGAATATTTTTGCTCGGTTCATCCGAGGATGGTCGCCACGGTCGTTGTCGGAGGCTCGGCGAAAAAGCACCCCATGAAAATGGACAAGATGAATTAGCCATACAAAGGCTCCTCCCTAGGGGGCAGGTTCGCTGCATCTCTCAACGAGCTTGTCCCTTCCCCCTTCAGCTGCCCGAATCTTCGCTGGCCTCGGAATGCCACTTCACAAGCGAATGACGCACGAAATAAATAAAGGACAGATGATCCATGATCTCTAAATTCCTCGGCTCCGGCGCTCCCGCCGCAGCCAGCATAAATTTGATCTTGCAAGTCGCCATGGGCGCGGCGCTTCTCGCGGGAGCGGTGCTCGCCCGTATGAAAAGATACAGAGCGCATGCAATATGTCAGACGGCTGTCCTCTTCATCAACGCAGTCGCCATTGCCTGGATGATGTGGCCGTCGTTTCAATACACGGTGCTGCCCCACGTGCACAATCGCTGGTATCTCGCCTACTACTTGTGGCCAATTGTGCATGGCGCTTTGGGCGCTTTCGCGGAACTGTTCGGCATCTACATCGCTCTCGTCGCCGGGACCAATCTGCTGCCCGCGAAATTGAAATTTCGCCGCTGGAAATTCTGGATGCGTTTTGAACTGGCTCTGTGGTGGCTTGTCCTGCTTACGGGCCTCGGAACCTATCTCTTCTGGTACACCGCCGTACCGCTCCCCTAGCGGTTAAAATACAGCCTGATTTTGCGGGACGCAGACTGTACTCAAATTTACTTCTCTATTTCGCTGTCCGCTGACCATCGCCCCTCGTCACTGACCACTGTTTTTTTATTTGCTTTTTGTTCGCCTTGTGCTATCCTGCCTCCCGCGGCAGAACCAGAGACGCAGCCGGGCACTCTCTGGTAAACCGCCGCTCCAATAAACACCCGCGGCTTGGGACTTCATGGCGAGAGGTGGCGTATGGCGGACGAGAGAGTGAAAATGCTGGATTCGGCAATCGCGCAAATCGAGAAGCAGTATGGCAAAGGCTCGATCATGCGCCTGGGGACGAAAGATGTTCTCGTTCCCGTGAATGTAATTCCCACGGGTTCAATTTCCATTGACGCCGCTCTAGGCGTTGGAGGCCTGCCGCGCGGACGCGTCATCGAAATCTACGGTCCGGAATCCGGCGGCAAGACGACTCTCGCCCTGCACGTGATCGCCGAAGCGCAAAAGATCGGCGGCACGGCGGCGTTCATTGACGCCGAGCACGCCCTCGATCCGTCCTACGCCCGGAAACTCGGCGTCGACGTGGACAATCTCCTCGTTTCGCAGCCCGACAACGGCGAACAGGCCCTCGAAATCGCTCAAGCCCTGATTAGCTCTGGCGGCGTCGATATTGTCGTCATCGACTCGGTCGCCGCTCTCGTGCCTAAGGCCGAACTCGAAGGGGATATGGGCGATCCGCAAATGGGTTTGCAAGCGCGCTTGATGTCGCAAGCCTTGCGTAAACTCACGGGCATCGTTTCGAAATCCAGGACCTGCCTGGTATTCATCAATCAGATCCGCGAAAAAATCGGCGTCATGTTCGGCAATCCGGAAACTACCACCGGCGGCCGCGCGCTGAAATTCTACGCGTCCATCCGTCTCGACATTCGCCGCATTCAAGCCATCAAAGAAGGAGACCGCGTCATTGGTTCGCGCACGCGCGCCAAAGTTGTGAAGAACAAAGTAGCCGCCCCGTTCCGCGAAGCCGAATTCGACATCCTTTATGGCGAAGGCGTTTCCCGCGAAGGCGATTTGCTCGACCTCGGCGTGGCGCGCGGCGTCCTCGAGAAAAACGGCACGTGGATTTCCTTCGGCGGCGAGCGCCTCGGCCAGGGCCGCGAAAGCGCGCGTTTGTTCCTGCGCGAAAATACCGACATTCGCAACAAAATCGACGCCACTTTGCGCAAGCAACTCGGCCTTCCTGCATCCGCCGCCAGTGCCGAATCTCCCAAGTCCGCGCCAGCCGAAGCGGCCAAGGACGCTGCAAAGGATGCTACGCGGTCCGGCCCCCAGGCCGTCCCCGCCGCCAAGGCCAAAGCCGCCCGCTAACCTGGGAACGGTTTTTCAAGAGGGATGGGGATGGGCCTTGCGCGATTTTCCCTGATGCTTGAACCAGAGGGAAACCGCTGTGTCGCGGACATGGACGAAAGCGCCCCCTATGAAATGGAGAAAATTCGTTGCCCAATTAACCGCGGCCATTCCACAGGCAGAAGGAGCTCACCCTTGGATATGGTCGTACCCTGCGATCCACCTCCAGACGTGATTTTCACGTGGATGTCAGAGTGCCTCATCCGAGACCGGGCGAGACGTATTTTTGAGAGCGAGGGCCTAACCGGCTTCTTGGCGCTCCCAGCCAGGGCCAAGGTCGAGAAGACGGAGATACCCATCCCAGTTCATGAACTTGCGGTCATCGGATGGGGAGGCATGGCTCCGCCAGCTTCCGGCATACAAGAAGTAGAGCGATGCTCCGGTTGTGGTCATCTTGTTTATTCTGCGCTGGAATTCCCAGAGAAATTGATCGACATTCGCAATTGGGACGGGTCAGACTTTTTCATGATTTGGCCTCTGCCGCGATTTCGCTTTGTAACCGAACGAGTAGTCGAAGCATGCCAGAGGCACGGTGTCACAGGCGTCTCTTTTTCGCAGAATTGGCCCGCTGCCCAAAGAAAAAGCACTGGCTATTCGCCTGGGCGCCTCTCTTACTACATGCCCCAAGAGCGGACGCATCTCCTTGGCGGGGCGTTTGGGATCGAGTAGGCAATCCGACACAGCATCAGCCCGGTCAGAAATCCTTCACTTGCGGCGCAGTGCCACCGCGGCTCGTGCTATTCGCATCTAAATCTTATGAAATATGCTGAATCTATGCCGGTTTTGCGACGTTGGGACAAATGGGCCTGTACCTCGGTACTGATACTTCCGGGACAACTTGCGCCCATGAGGCCCGTTGCGCGTTTGGCAACTCTTTGGGATCATTAGACAGATTTTAAGTTGCAATGTAATGCTCGGCTTCTTAGAATCAGCTTCATTCGGAGAATGAATCGAGGTTTGCTTAGGTTCCCAAAAATCCTATGACCCGGCACCCGGCCCAGACCCAGTCCCAGAACGCATCATCGTTTCTGAAATTTTGTTTCGCCATAATCTCAATGGCATTTGTGTTTGCCGCGATGCCCTTCGCCGCAAGCGCCAACGGCGGCAGCGGCGCGGCGCGCCGGCGCGCACGCACCCGTCCTGTACACCATCGCTACTATCGCTATCGCGGCGTTCCCACGTACATGCCCGATCCGGCAGCCGGGGACGATTCGCGCTTCGATGATCCCGCCGTCCGTCAAGCCGCCCTCGACGCCCTGGGACGCCAAAACGGTTCCGTCGTCGCCGTCGATCCGTCGACTGGCCGCATCCTCACCATCGTCAATCAGAAGCTCGCGTATTCGGCCGGCTTCGAGCCGTGCTCGACGACCAAGCCCATCATCGCCGTCGCCGCCCTCGAAAAGGGAGTCGTCACTCCGGACACGATGATCCGTGTCGGACGCCGCCGTTACATGGACATGACCGAAGCGCTCGCCCACTCGAACAACAATTTCTTCGAAGAGCTCGGCCGCCGCCTCGGTTTCGATACAGTTTGGCATTACGACCATATCTTCGGCCTCGGCGAACGCACTGGTTACGATATTCGCGGCGAGCAGCCCGGTTTTTTACCCGCCGCTCCGCCCCGCCGCGGCGGCGTGGCGCGCATGTGCAGCTTCGGCGAAGGAATTAAAATTACGCCGCTGCAATTGGCCTCCGTCGTTTCCACCATCGCCAACGGCGGGACAATGTATTACCTCCAATATCCAGAGACCGAGCAGGCTTCGCGTGACTTCGCTCCGCGTGTTCGGCGCACTCTCGCCATTGCCCCGATGCTTCCCGAGCTTCGCCAGGGAATGCTCGCGGCCGTTCTTTACGGCACTGCGCGCTTCAGCAACGATCCCGAAGGTGAGCAGACTCTCGGAAAAACCGGAACGTGCAATGATGAAACCAAGGGCGGCCGGCTGGGTTGGTTTGCTTCTTACGCTGACCAGGAGCATCCGAAACTCGTACTCGTAATTCTCCTGCGCGGAGGCGCGCGCATTGTCAGCGGACCTCATGCTGCCGACGTCGCCGGCAAAATTTATCGCGATCTCTATCAGCGCAATTACTTCGCCGACAAATTGGCTGGCGACCCGGTCACGACCGCCTCCGCAGGCCGCGAGCGATAGTTCGTCACACTAATTTTTAATCGACCATCGAAACTAAAGGCGCTCGCAGTTTGCGAGCCTGTCCGTCCGAACAGGATTACCTCGAGTGCGCAAAACTTTTCATTTCCTCTTGGGTTTTCCCATCGCGATGGGATATTCTTCGCGCACTTGAGGATTTGAGGCGGGGAGGCACCTGTGGACCGTAAAAAAGTTATTTCATGGTCAGCGGTAATCGCGATCGCGGCGCTCGCTGTTCTCGGCTCTTACTTCACGCGCTTCGCGTTTGAACGCCGCGTCGCGAACGAAATCGAGGCTGCCCCCGAGGAAGTCGCGGTCGCGCAAACTCAGGCCATTCAATACACCGTCCGCGCGATCCCTCGCGGCATGGCCTTTGCCACCATGCTTGCGCACATGGGAATCGATTCGCCCACAACTGCCCGACTGATCGCCTCCGCTCAGCCCGTCTTCAATTTCAGCATGTTCCAGGCCGGTCACAAACTGACGATTGGCCGCTCCGTTGCGGGCGAGCTTCTCGATCTCCGTTACCAGATCGACCCCGAGCGCTTCCTTTCCATCGTTCGTCATGGCACGCAATTCGAAGCCGCGGTCAAAACCATTCCCTCAACCATCGAAACCGACGCCGTCGCCGGAAAAATCAATGGTTCGCTTTTCGACGCCGTAAAGCAGGCCGGCGAAAGCCCCGAACTCGCCATGCGCCTCGCCGATATTTTCAGTTGGGACATGGATTTTTACACCGATCCGCGCCCGGGCGACACGTTCCGAGTGGTGGTCCAAAAGAAAGTGCTCGCGAATGGCACGACGCTCGGCTACGGCAAGATTCTCGCCGCCGAATATGACAATGATGGCCAGATTTACCGCGCCGTCTTGTTCCACGATCCCTCCGGCGCTCCCGCGTATTACACGCCCGACGGAAATTCGCTGAAGAAAGCCTTTCTGCATTCGCCGCTCAAATTCGCCGCGGTCATCACGTCCCAGTTCAGCTACCACCGGTTCCATCCGATCCTGAAAATATACCGCCCGCATCTTGGCACTGACTTCGCCGCGCCCACGGGCACGCCCGTGCAAGCGATTGGCGACGGCCGCGTGATTTTTGCGGGCCGCAAGGGCGAAGACGGTAATCTGGTCAAGATTCAGCATATCAATGGCTACGAAACGTATTACATGCACTTGTCGCGAATTCTGGTCCACGATGGCGAGCACGTGGTGCAGGGCCAGCGCATCGGCCTTGTGGGCATGACGGGCCTCGCCACCGGCCCGCATCTCGACTTTCGCATTGAGCGACACGGGACGTTCATGAATTTCGAGCGCCTGCCGCTGCCGCCTTCGCAGCCCGTCGCCCGTCGCGACCGCGCGGAATTCGAGGCCGTCTGCGACCGCGAGATGAGCCTGCTGCCGCCGCCCGGCACGTCCGTAGCGAGCGCCGCCACCATGGCCGCCGGCGCTCTGCCAGGAGTCGCAAGTCCCCGGTGAGACCGCTCTTTGCCATAGCCTGCGGTACCTGAAGATTGCCCGGCGCTCGAAGTGTCCGGTAAAAATAAAACCGCAATTCCTTGTCGATTAGAAACGACTCCCGCTGTTTGTTCTCAAGCGGTTTGCACTGGAGCGATTCGATAGTACTGCAAACGATAAATGGCTCTTCGGCGCTCCTGTTCCTTGAGCTGGGATGATGCCTTTGTTAGCCTAACCTGCGTTTACGAGCGCGTCTCAGCTGCTTCCGCATGCGGGCGCACGTTTCCATCTCATGCCCAACCGGAACACGCGAAGTTTTCTGGATCTTCTCCCCGCCTGGTGGAAACACAAAGGCTCGCTGGCGGTCAGCCTGGTCATCACGCTCTTCGCACTGTTCGTGTACGTCACCACGTTCATTGGCGAGCGCCCCACGCCCGCATTCGATTTCGTGTCGCGGTTGGAGTTAAATAGCCTGGACACGCGTTTCCGCTTTCGGGGCCGCCAGCATCCCGATCCGCGAATCGTTATCGTCGACATCGATCAGCGTTCTCAGGAGGTTCTCGGCCGCTGGCCGTTCCCGCGCCAGAATTTCGCGCGCATGCTCGATAATCTTCGGCAGGACGGCGCAAGCGTCGTCGCCTTTGACATTACTTTCAGCAAGCCCGATGAAACCCTCGAGCCGTTGCGCAAATTTCAATCCGAACTCGCCGCGGAGAAAAAAGCAGGCAAGCCCGTTGACCCAGCCCTAGTTTCCGCGATTGCCGAACTCCAGAAGCGCTACAATTATGATCAGCAATTCGCAGACGCGATTCAGCGCTTCGGACGCGTCGTCCTCGGCAATTATTTCCTGTATACCGCGGCGGACTTGCAGGGCGTCCCGCAACAATCCCTCAAGCATTACGCGGATCTCATTTCGTTTTTTCCGTACCCGCAGGTGCGCGCCCTCAAATCCGCCGGCGGCCCTGCCAGCTACGTTCGCCTCATTCGCGACTATGCCGATTTCAATCTTGCTCCGAAGGGCGCCGAAGCCAACGACGATCTTTTCACCGGAGCCCTCGCCTCTGATCGCGCCGGCTCGGGTTTCTTCAACGTCATGCCCGATCCAGACGGCGTCGTTCGCCGTGCATTGCTCGCTCTTCCTTACGGTACTGATCCCGATCCTTCCAATTGGGACTTTTACGCTTCGATCGACGTGCAAGCCATTCGCCTATTCCTGAATCTTTCCAGCCAGCAGACCGTTCTCGACTACGGCAAGGGCGGCATCGTCGCGCTCGAATTTGGCCCGAACCTCACCGTTCATCCCGATTCGATCGGCCGCATCATGATTAATTATCAGGGCCCTTCGCACACCTACCCTTACGTTTCCATCGCCGATGTCGTGAACAAAACTTTCGCGCCCGGCACGTTTAAGGGAAAGCTCGTCCTCGTAGGCGCATCAGCGACGGGAATCGGCGATTTGCGCACCACGCCGTTCGGCGGCCTCGATTTTCCCGGCGTCGAAATCCACGCCAACGTTATTGACAACATACTCAACCAGAGCTTCCTTCATCACGGCGGCAAGCAGGTCCTCGTCGACCTCGGCATGATTTTCCTTTTCGGCATTCCGCTCGGCATCTGGCTGGCGCTCGTTCCGCCGCGCTGGCTCATCGCCGGACTTCTTTTACTTGTGCCGTTCACGGCGCTCGTTTACTGGGCATTTCTTCACGGCTGGTGGCTCAACTTCATCGTGCCCTCGCTTTTCACGTTGATTCCCAATGTCAGCCTCGTCGCTCTCTATCGCGTGTTGATCGAGGAACACGAAAAGCGCCGCGTCCGTGGCGCGTTTCAGCAGTATGTCAGCCCGGAAGTCATTCGCCGCCTCCTCGACGATCCGAAGCTCGTCGAGCCGCGCAAAACCGCCGTCAGCGTCATGTTCAGCGACGTTCGCGGTTTCACCACGCTCTCGGAGACTCTCGACGCGCAGGAACTCGCCGCTCTGCTCAATGGCTATCTCACGGAGATGACCAAAATCATCTTCGATCGCCAGGGCACTCTTGACAAATATATCGGCGACGCCGTCATGGCCATTTGGGGCGCGCCCTTTGAGCAAGCGAACCATGCCGATCTCGCCGCGCAGGCCGCGCTCGACATGATGACCTGTCTCGCCGAGCTTCGAAAACAGTGGGAAAATCGCGGCCAGCCCCTCCTCGACATCGGCATCGGCATCAATACGGGAATCGCTTCGGTGGGCAATATGGGTTCCGCGCTGCGTTACGGCTATACGGCGATGGGCGATTCCGTCAATCTCGCTTCGCGCCTCGAAGGACTCAACAAGGAATTCGCGACGCACATCGTTCTTTCCGAGTCCACCTACATCGCCATGCACGACACGTCCTTTCTCGTCCGCGAGCTCGACCTCATTCGCGTCAAGGGCAAATTGTTGCCGGTAACAATTTACGAATTGCTGGGCCGCCGCGAATCCGCCGGCGATTTGAACGAGTTATGCGAAATCTTCACGCAAGGCCACGAAGCCTACAAACTCCGCAAGTGGCCCGAGGCAAAGAGCCATTTCGAGAAAGTCCTTGCGCACTGGCCCAACGACGGCCCCGCGCGCATCTTTCTCCAGCGCTGCGAGGAATACATCACCGAAGAGCCTCCCGAAGATTGGGAAGGTGTCTACACTATGCACCACAAGTAGGTGGCACAGGCCTATGTGCCGCAGGCTGGCTTCACCCCGTGCGCTTTCGCCGCCTGCGACACGCAAATCCCTTCATGCAGACCGGACCCCCCGGCTTCGTGGTGCGGCGACGCGATTGGTACTCTGGCGTACACACGACATCCATCCGAAATGATATACGTGTGCCCCGATTCTCAAGTTTGCGAGGGCGCTGCGGATGCCCATCCAAGTACTTTTGGCCGACAACACGGAAATGATGCGAAAGGTGATCCGGAATCTGCTCGCGGAAGAACCTGGGATTCGGCTGGTGGGAGAAGCCTCCACTTTTGCGCAAACAGTCCAACTGGCTCGCGAATTAAAACCGCACATCATCGTTTTAGATGTGCACATGCCCGACGACGAAGACGTCGCGCCCGCGAATGTCAAATCGCACTTCCGCGCCGCGGGCGCTCGAGTGCTCGCCATTTCAGTTTGGGATGACGACGATACGAAATCCCGCGCGAAGAGTCTGGGCGCGATCCGATTGCTCGAAAAAGGAAGGCTCTACACCGAGCTAATTCCGGCCATTAAGCAGTTGCATCAAGGGCCTCCAGGAGAATAGTACGTGAAAACCTCGATATTCCCCGCCTGAAACCTGAGCTGAAAATACATTGTCTCGTGTATGTACGCGCCCTTGGCATTCCGCTTAATTTTTGTTATGTCCCCCGTGACCGGTGCCAGGATGAAAGCGGCTAACCGAAGAATTCGCATTCTTATCGCCGACGACCATTCACTCATAAGAAAGCGAGTGCGATCCACCTTGGAGGAACATCCTCGCTTTGAAGTGTGCGGCGAAGCGACAGATGGCGCCAAAGCGATTGAGGCGGCCCAGAAATTAAAGCCCGATGTCGTCGTTTTGAACGTGACCATGCCCGTCTTAAGCGGATTCGAAGCGGCCCGCGAGATCAGGGCGACTGTACCCGAGTCGGCAATCGTCATCTTGTCCTCGCACGCGGACCGGCGTTTTATCGACGAAGCGAAAAGGATTGGCGCGCGCGCGTACGTCGCGAAAACCGAAGTGGGAAAGGCGCTCGTCAAGGCCATAGAAGCGGCTCTGGTCAGCGACGACTTTGTCTTACTGGATTGAAAGCCCGCCTGGCTGTAATCCAATCAGCTGATGCCCGTGAGCGGGGACTCACTAACGGGGCTGTTTTTGCAGGGCCTCAATGGCGGAAAGCTTCCGGTCTACGTGTGGTTCAGAACGCTGAGTGCCTGAATGCAGCACACAGCACTCTCCGGCAGCGACACCGCACGTCGGACAGGGAACAGCGAACAATTGTTTCGGAGTCAGTTCCTTCTTTTTCATCCGGGAATCGTGCCATAACGCCCAGCCGCGAATCAGTTCGATATAGAACAGTCTCGTCGAATTAATCTCTCGTCTGCAGGGACGGTTCCTTCGGTCACGTGGCACAGGCTTTCAGTCTGCATATTCCCTGCACGGAGTTTCTGTAGGGGCCGACTAAGGTCGGCCCGCGCCTGACGCACGTCAGGCGTGAATTCCTCGCGCCTCAGCCAAATTATCCCATTGCGTGCAATGTGGCGCAGGCTCTTCAGCGCGGGACACCGCGATTCGTCATCGCTCGCGCTCGTTCTTGCTGGCTTCTTGCCGCCACTTTGCGGTTTGCTGCGTCAGAGTCTCGTAGCATTCGCACGCAGCATCCTCCAGTCCGGAGCGGTTTTCAATTTTCAGTTGCCCGCGCGAGTAGCTGATGAGGCCTGCCTTTTGCAGAACGCCCGCCGCCACGGTCACGCTCGCGCGGCGCGTTCCCAGCATATAGGCCAGAAAGGTCTGCGTCAGCGGGATTTGGCTGCCTCCCAGCCGGTCTTGAGACATCAGCAGCCATCTCACCAGCCTCTCGTCAATCAAATGCAGCCGGTTGCAGGTGGCCACGTGTTCCGATTGCAGAGCCAGTTCTTGCGAGAACCGTTGCAGGCTCCTCGCCAGCGTCGGACATTCACGCAAAGCGGCGGAAAAATCCTTGGCGCTCACTCGAAACGCGCTGCCCTCGACCTGCATAATCGTCCGGGTGGGACTGCTCGTAAATCCCGCGGTAAGCGGAAGGCCGATGAAGCCTTCCTTTCCGCACAGCCCTACTTCGACGCTTTTTCCGTCGCCCATCACTCTCAAAATCGACGCCAGCCCGTCGTTAACGAAAAACGCAAACTTGATCCGCTCCCCTGCCTCGTTCAAGACAATGGAACTCGGCAGCGAAACAAACGTCAATTTGGAAAAGATCGCGGAACACTCTTTGGGAGGCAGGCCAAGTAGTATTGTGTTTTTGACGGCGTGCCCGTTGCGACCGCTGACGGCAGGCTTGACGGCGGTTTTCCTGCTACGCGCACTCTCTGTATCGGACATAAGCGGCTCCTCGCAAAAACTGTCAGATTTCGCAAGGGTGCCGCTTAAATGCTTAGACGAGAGCTCGGCGGAGCGATGCTAGTGAGACACTTCT
>Ga0307374_10010579_pt1 | contig 13328 bp, 12 predicted proteins | sample OX3MG_FD_202532 | JGI IMG/M metagenome (GOLD analysis project Ga0307374, IMG submission 202532) | Soil microbial communities from Risofladan, Vaasa, Finland - OX-3 | ecosystem: Environmental > Terrestrial > Soil > Coastal area > Acid sulfate soil | place: Finland: Risofladan, Vaasa | collected...
TTCGGTCCAGCTCGGAGAGTAGGTCCTCTTGGTCGCTGACATTCTCCTCGACGGCGACGGAGACTTCATCGATTGCTTCGACGACGGCATCTTCTTCGCCTAGCTGGTGAGGATCTTCGGTATCCAATAGGTCATCCCTTCTCCCACCAACTTGCACCTCGTATTACTTCCTGAGGCACGAATGCCCATGGTAGGGCCTAGATAACACGCGTCTGTCAATTCTCGGCAACGGGGGGTTGCGTCTCGGACCAATGTGCGATAGACACGCGCAGCGACACAATTAGAGGGAGCGCGCGCCGTGAGCCGAGAGCCCTTCTTTGATCCGTGCGCCAGGCGAGGATGGAGGGCGTGACGAGCGATCGTCGTCTGCGCATCCTGAGTCGAATCGCGAAGAGCGATGATTCGTCTCCAGGTCGGCTCTGTAATGTCTGCATTGACATGACCGCGACGAGCGGCGCGGGGATCATGCTCAGATCGGGACACGTGACACGTGGATCGCTCGGTATGACCGACGCAGTGAGTTCGTTCATCGAGGAGCTACAGTTCATGCTTGGCGAAGGACCGTGCATCGATGCCTACAACCTTGAGGTACCCATCGCTGAACCCAATCTCGCTGACCCGTCCTCGCGGTGGCTCGGTCTCACCCCTCCTGTATTCAAAGCAGGCGTGAGGGCGCTCTTCGCGTTCCCACTTGTGGTAGGTGCTGTCTGTATTGGTTCGCTCGATCTCTACCGTGACCACTCCGGCGCCCTGAGCGATGACCAGCATGCCGACGCGCTCATTATGGCGGACGTCGTCACTCGGGCCGTGCTCACGATGCAGGCCGAAGCGCCCCTCGGCGATCTCATCGCTCAGCTCGAGGCCGTGATGACGCCCCAAAGCGTTGTCTACCAAGCAGTCGGGGTAGCCTCGGCCCAGCTCGGACTGAGCGTCGGCGAATCCCTCATCCGATTGAAAGCACATGCCTTCGCGAAAGATCGCCTGCTCACCGAACTTGCACAAGACGTGGTTGCCCGGCGCGTGCGCTTCAACGTTGCAGGCGAAGCACAGGATGTCACTACTTAGGAGTCTGCTGCGAAGAGCTGCACCTGTGAAGTCCCGGACGCTTGACATTGCGGGTGGCTGTGAGTGCTGAAGACATCATCCGACCTGACGCGCCAAAATGGCACAATCTCCGAGCATTCGATGAGCAGCAATTGCACACTGAATCGGCGATACGAGTTCGCTCCTCGCGAAGAACGCACACTCCCGTCGCTATGTCGCGACCATCCGGCCGAGATTGCGAGCATTCGATTCGGTGATCTGTACACGACTAACACGGCTCCGCGGCGATCTCACGCGTTGATTGCCCGCTTGGCTCGATGCTGACGCGCTCGGTATGTGCGAGACTGCTTGTGCACGGGAGCCCAAACTGGGCTGAGAAGGCGCAAAGCGCCGACCGTTGAACCTGATCCGGGTCATACCGGCGGAGGGAGCCAAAATGGATGAAGCATCTCGTCTAAAGACCTATGTCACAGGTCCCCAATCAGATATTCGAGTGCCGTTCATCGAGGTGAAGCTCGATGCCCAGGTGCACAACTCTGCCCCGACTGTCAACGAATCGATCTTCCTCTACGACACGAGCGGTCCAGGAAGCGACCCGGCAATCGGACTGCCACCACTTCGTCAACGCTGGGTACAAGGACGCGGTGACGTCGAGGAATACGAAGGGCGGTCGGTCGCAATACGCGACGACGGGCGCGCAGCCGTTCGTCGCAATGTGGCGAGCGCGGCTGTCGAGCTCGAAGGCGCACCTTCGCCCCGTCGTCCGCTGCGCGCGATCGCGGGGCAGACCGTTACCCAGCTCCACTATGCGCGCTCTGGCGAGGTCACCCCCGAGATGGAATTCGTCGCATTGCGAGAGGGCGTCGAACCCGAGTTCGTGCGCGCTGAGATCGCCGCGGGTCGGGCCATTTTGCCGGCAAACGTGAACCATCTCGAATCCGAACCAATGGTGATCGGCCGAAACTTCCTCGTCAAAGTCAACGCGAATATTGGCAACTCGGCAATTACCTCATCGATCGACGACGAGGTTGAAAAGCTTGTCTGGGCAACCAGGTGGGGAGCCGACACGGTCATGGACTTGTCCACCGGCTCTGACATCCACACCACTCGGGAGTGGATCGTGCGCAATTCCCCGGTCCCGATCGGCACGGTTCCGATTTACCAGGCGCTCGAAAAAGTCGATGGCAAACCGGCCGAACTCTCCTGGGACATCTACCGCGACACGCTCCTCGAACAGGCCGAACAGGGCGTCGACTACTTCACGATCCACGCCGGGGTACTGCTTCGCTTCGTACCGCTCACCATCAAGCGGGTGACCGGGATCGTGAGCAGGGGTGGCTCGATCATGGCCTCGTGGTGTCTCGCGCACCACGAGGAGAACTTCCTCTATACGCATTTCGAAGAGATTTGCGAGTTGATGGCCGCCTACGACGTCGCGTTCTCGCTCGGTGATGGGCTCCGGCCGGGTTCGATCGCCGATGCGAACGACGAGGCACAGTTCGCCGAGCTCGACACGCTCGGAGAGCTGACGAAGATTGCTTGGCGTCACGATGTTCAGGTTATGGTCGAAGGTCCCGGGCATGTTCCCATGCACAAGATCAAAGAGAACATCGACCGGCAGATGAAAGTGTGCGACGAGGCGCCCTTTTACACACTCGGACCCCTCACGACCGATGTCGCACCGGGCTATGACCACATCACGTCGGCGATCGGCGCCGCGATGATCGGGATGTTCGGCACGGCGATGCTCTGCTACGTCACACCAAAAGAACATCTTGGACTACCTGATCGTGATGACGTTAAGCAAGGGATGATCGCCTACAAGATCGCCGCACATGCGGCCGACCTCGCGAAAGGCCACAAAGGCGCACAGTCCTGGGACGACGCTTTGTCAAAGGCGCGCTTCGAGTTCCGCTGGGAGGATCAGTTCAACCTCGCGCTAGACCCAGAGACCGCCCGTGCCTACCACGACGAGACGTTACCGGCCGGGCCAGCGAAAACCGCGCACTTCTGCTCGATGTGTGGGCCAAAGTTCTGCTCGATGCGGATCAGCCACGATCTGCGGGAACGAGCAGGCGAGCTCGAACTCGGCAAAAACGTTGCAGTCGAGCTCGGCATGAAGCAGAAGGCAGCCGAGTTCGTTGCTTCAGGTGCTGAGATTTATCACTGATCAACACGTTCAGCACCAATAGCGAATGGCCCACCTATCCGTCGATCGGTATGTCCGACTCGGACTTGCGTTCTCCTTCCGTCAGTTTCCAGATCGTACGATCTGTGTCAGGCAGTCGAGGCTCCACCAACGTGGCCGACCGTAGCTTCGCTACGCAGTGGCTCGCGCTGATTCTCGTTCCCGCGCCCTCTCGTGGGCAGAGCGAGGCAGCATCTCGATTTTGTGTCCGTCTGGGTCGTGGATGAATACGGAATTTCGTGGTGTCCGCTCGGAAGCGTCGACGCCTGCCTTCTCGAGCTTTTCGATGACCTCGTTGAGATCGCCGGCTTCGACGTTCAACGCCAGGTGGTTCATCTCCTCGCCGCCATGGACATCGCCAGAAACCTCGAACAGATCGAGGCCGTGTATACCACAGCGGAGGAAGCTCATCTTCCGCTCCGACCCCACGGAGATGCTGCGGCTCTCGAAGCCGAGAACTTCCATGTAGAACTTCACGGAACGCTCCACGTCATTCACGTGCAGCACAACATGGTTGATGCCGGTCACCTTCAGATTTGGTGTACCCATCGCTTGCCTTCCTCTCTTCGAAAGACTTTGGCCTTAGACCGAGCCAACGACTGCCCTCTATAGTCCTGTCGAGAATTGTATTCGTGCACATCGCGCGCTGCTCGATTCGAATAGCGCTCACAGATAACTGACAACACGCGGATCCGTCGATCTGTAGCAAATCGTTCCCTGCGACTCGGAATCGGTGATGACACGTATGAGACGTTCTGTCGCTCCTTCTGTGGTTGAACCGTTGTAGTCGGGCGTCCACGGGAGGTGCCACGTGGGGGTTCATGTCGGCAGGCCGTCGTCCACGATCTCTGACTGGCGGCTTGAGGCCTGGAAGGCTTGACGCGTCGGAGATCGATTCTGGTCAGATGGTGATGACGTTGACAACAAACGCAGCAACCGTCGCTACAGCCCGAGCCTGTCCAAACCGCCATCGGTCAGAAGGTGGGTACAGGTCGGCAAAGACGCTGAGGAGGGTTTGCTGAATGTTTGGTTGTCACCTTGGCCTGCCAATTCAATCGTCAGCAGACCGCTGCCCGCTTGTTGGGTTCGCTTCGCTGTCGCAACCTCGGCTCGCCGTCGTATCATTTCGTCGCGACTGACATCGTCGCGGGGATAGTGGCTGCTACCGTGAGCGACCATGGCCGGCGCGGGTACACCCGAGACACCCCTCGCAACCGATACGGTCAATCAGGCGAACGACTCGAGCGGGAGTCCAACCTCACGTATCACAAGCTGGGGAATTTCCGTCCGACAATGGCGATTCCGGCGCCGAGCGAGGAAGGTCGGTCGCAGCAAACTCCGTCGGCGGGGTGGCACAACTCGCCGCCTAATCAACGCATCCGATGGCGAGCACCTGGACGACCAGGCTGGCATCGTCACGTCCACGAACGACTCGTTGTCCTCGTGTTGCACCCGAGCACTACGATCATCCTTGACATTGACGCACGAGGTCACGAGTCCACCAACGAAGTCAGTCGGCTCCAAACTTCAGGGCATCAAACACAAGATTCCCGCATAACTCGCACCGCGACCGCCAACGCGCCAAGGTCGTCCTGCTCACCTCGGACGATGTAACCGGTCGCAGGATCGCCAAAGGCGTGGGGCTTTCTTCTCAGTCAGTCTCGAAGTGGCGGATCCGTTTCTTTGATTCTGGTCTCGCTGGCCTCGAAAATGCAAGACGCTCCGGGCAACCGCATGGTCCTCATGGCCGAGGTCACCTCCGAACTGCCAGAGTTCTCCTCGCAATGGAGCCACTCAGAGATGCATGGCTGATCTGGGAGGAGGGAATTGCGATCTCCGCCTCTCAGATCGGTCGAATCTTCGCCGCGAACGACGAGTGTCCCCACGAAGACTCCGGCTGGCTGCCGCGACTCGATACGCCGGAGTTCTGGGACCACGCCGCCGACGTCTGCGGTCTTTACCTCGCGTTGCCGGAGAACGCCGTCGGCTTGTCGATCAGTAAGAAAACCGGGGTCCAGGCTAAGCATCGCAAACACCCAACAACACCGGCGCTCAAAGGACGCACTTCGCGGCGCGAGTTCAAATACTGTCCACCACAGCGCTGTCCACCACAGCGCTGCGCCGCTCGGCGCGCCCTCGACGTCGCAACCCGCAAGGTCAAGCGAAAGACATCGAGCGCAACAACTTGGTCACCTTCATCGCGAGTTTGGAGGAGATCGACACGAGCATCGAGGAGACTCTTTTCGATCCACGTCGTCTCGCACAATGGCTCCTCGCACACTTCGAAGGCGACAAAGGCTTGGTTCGCCAAGCATCTTCGCTTTGTCATCCACCATCCACGCGCACGCGAGGTGGATCACCAGGCAGACTGCTTCTTTCGATCCTTACCCGCAGCAGCAACGAAGGTAGCGAGAAAGCGCACTGAAGATGGGCTTGCCCTCCACAGCTCCCAGGGACTGCTCGATCACCTTGCAACCCTCACCCGCAACGCCTGCACGGTGCACAGGACAAAGCAGAGCTTCGAGCAACTTACACAGCCCACCGAGATCCAACGGCGGGCCTTTGAACTCATCGGTGCCACCATTCCGCTTCACCTCACGTAGACTCGAGAGATAATGATGAATGTGGGATTTACGCTGGTGTACTCCTCGAAGTCATCTCAGCGTGGCGTAACTTCTAACTAGTCGCTTTCGTGCTCGACATGAGCGGCGTTAGCCCATCAGGATTGAGATCGGCGTTTCCCAACGAACTATTTCGCGGTGATGCCGCGGTACACCGCGATCCGGAACGAACGCCAATGAATCCCTACACATTCTCAACTGGTATTTCCGATCTTTGGCGGACGGTCCTGAACCCAAATTAGCGCCTGCAAAGCCCTCTACCCCAGTTCGATTCTGGGCGCCGCCTCTAGTATTAGAGCAGGTTAGTGGTACTTTTTGAGTAGTTGCTAGTCAGTCGGAGTCGATTCCATCGCGCGTATATCGCGCGGGAGATTCACGACTTGCCCGCGCGGTGACCGTTCAGTCGAGGCGATCACCGTGTCAAGGTGGTCCGCCACTGCCCGATCGCGCTCCTCGGTAGCGTGCTGATAAATCAAGGCTGCGCGCGGGCTTGAGTGCCCGATCCGCGCCATGAGTTCACGCGTCGTCACGCCAGGGATACGAGCCATAGTCGTGGCGGCGTGGTGCCTGAGATCGTGCGGATGGACACCTTCGAGCCCGAGCGTCTCGCATGCGGTCTTCCACGCTTCGGACAGGTCACGACGCCGAAGGTAACGACCAGTCGAGCGGGTGAAGATCACGCCGCTCAGCCCTGGCGCGGCAAAGGCGTCAACGTGGGCGCGCAACTCATCCATGACCACACGCGGGAGCGCCACGTTACGCTTACCCGCTTGGGACTTCGGCTCGGTGATCGTGCGACCGTACTTCTTGGCTATCGAGCCGTCCGGATTACGAACATGAGCGATCTCGTGCGTTTCGCGTCGCACGTGGACTGTCCCACGCAACGGGTCGATGTCTTGTCGCTCCAGCCCAAACAGTTCGCCCGGTCGTAGTCCCCCGAAGCCCGCGAGGAGCACGAACGCACGTAGGCGCGAGTCGATGGTGTCGGCGAGGTCGAGGACAGTTGCCGTATCGAGGATAGGTCGCTCGGGCGCGTGCTCAGTTCCGTCGCCCGCTATACGGCAGGGGTTCCGGCTGATCAAATCATCAGCAAGCGCGGTGTTGAGGATCGCGCGTAACAGTCGGTAAGACTTCGCGGGCTGATCGGCTCCAGCGTCCGCCACAAGCGTCGAATGCCATTCGCGAACGCGCTCTGGTGTCATCTTGCGCAGCGAAGTCTTGGCGAACGTCGCTTTGATATTGCGAGCGAGCAATCTGCGGTAGCCCTGCGCTGTAGCTGGCGTGAGCGGACGTCCGCGAACTAACCGGTGTTCAATCCAACTTGCGGCGTAGGGGCCAAAGATCGTCTCGCCACCACGAGGATCGATGAGGAGCCCCGTGTTCTCGTCACCTTCGACCTTCCGTTTGTGCGATTTCGCATCCCTGCGAAGTCGGAACGTCTTCATTCGCACCTCGCCATCGACACGGTATCGAACGTCGTAGCGCGGGCCATGAGGTTGGCGAAGTCGAGCACCGAGCGACTAACCCGGTCGAGCTTGGCGGCAAGCAGAAGATCGAATCCTTATTGACCGACGACAATGCCGACGTACTATTTGTGGCCGGATGTGCGTCAAACCAGGGAGCTACGAACGAATCGTTAGCAACGATACCCCCTGGTCTATCGCGGTAACTGCACGCTATTTGCTTTAAAGTAGGCCTTGAGAAGAGCACCAGCGCCAATCGTGTTAGTTGTCGACCAAGCGAAGCCCGGACCTCTGTAAGGGCACCGTGATGACGCGATACTCGTTGCCCCAGGTGGATATGAAGTCGGATCATTAAGGTTGGTGCCGACAATTCCAATTCCCGGAGTGGGAGTCCAAAAGATGAGGCCCATATTGATGCTCTTCAGGTACTTGAGCAGCGGAGGTACATCGACCGGAGAATTAGGGTCGCACGTGGCAGCACCATAGGTGTCGAGGAACGCTGTGGGCATTATCGGCCAGGTCTTCGCGTACTGTCCGAAATTGGTGTATCGCTCAGACGGTGTCTTGTTCGGGATTGGATTGGGCTCGATCCCGTACGCGATATTCGCGCCAGTGAGGGTATGTGTGGGAAGGCCTGAGAGACTTTGGCCGTAATGCACCCCTTCAGCCACGATAATATTTTTCGCACCTTGGGCCCTTACGGTATTCACGAGGCTCTGCATTCCGACGTAGGTCTCTTGTGTGGTGCCTACTTCACCTGGTCCCTGCGACAAGAGTGCCACTCCCCCGTTTTGCCACACGTTCCATACGTCGCTCATGGTGCCACCACTCCCAAAGGCTTCGACTGGTAGACGTGGCTCGTTATAGAGATCGAAGAAGACATCGGGTTTGTTCTTGTAGTGGGCGGCCATAAACTTCCAGAACTTGGTACTACTAGCCGTCGGAAATGCTGGGCCATGTTCTTCTTCTTCTTGCAAGGTAATGGTGACAACCATTCCTAAGTGGTTGGCCTGGTTGACGTGTCTATCTACAAGATGGAGGTAGGAAGCGTTAACACTTCCTCCCGGTCCACTGAAGAGATATTCTTGCGCGACCTCAATCGCCACGATGTTGGAGTGCCAGTCTTTTGCCGCTGCCGCGATCACTGCGGTAGCGGTGTTGCCGGTAAGGTCTTTCCCGTCACATAGGGCGCTAATACTGGTCGCCGCATCGGCGGCACACGCAAGACTAACGCCGTAGGGCACGAACTGCTTGCCGTTCGGAGCGAGAATCTTATTTCCGACCACCTTGAAACCGGCGACAACCGGGTGTAGCACTTTTGCAGTGTTACCGATGAGCGTGCCAGCCGACAAGGGCGGCACGATAAGGGCTAGTGCCAGAACCTTTTTTTATGAAGGTGAGGCCTCCATTGCGATTAGTTCTCATCGGCAATTTTTAACATATAGTGGCTCTTCGAAATCAGCAGCCACCTTCGTTTTAAGAAAATCCACAATCAAATCCACCACTCAACCAACTCGGTACTCCATGATTTTTTACGGCGACCTCAGAGCTTTTCGGAAATCCGCGGGGAGTGACCTTCGCCAGGAAATCCCAGTTGGGCTTACCGGCGTAGATCAGTGAGAAGATCCGGAAGTTCCGGAACGACCTGAAGTCGAAGGAGGATACGCACTTCACACGCCTTACCAAGTTGTTGACCGCTTCGGTCGGTCCGTCGCTTTAATTTGTCTTTCGTCATAGGGCCACTTCTTTCGCTTTCTAATAGGTAGCTGAACATATTCTCTGATTAATTGAATCGCTACCGGTTCCCATGCTCTGAGCGAATAACCTAAACCGTCGGAACTACCACATTGAATTCGCCGGGGACTGCGTGCAAGTCGCTGCTTTCAGCCCGTCAGGAACGCAAAGCCGAGACGAAACTATCGCGAGACAGCCAACGGCGGCGCCCACTCGAGGGCGATCGCGCAAGTACTTCTAATAGAACTCTCAATTTCTCCTAATCGAATACTCATAGCGATAGGACGCGTCCCCGATAAGACTATTGAAAGTAACAATCGAAGAAAGTAACTATCGAAAGGCGCGCTATATGACTTTGCTTCCTGCCGTATTGAGAAAATCGACATGCCGCAAGCACCATCGTCCAAGGCGAATCGCCGGCACGATGGTCGGCGTCGCCGCACTCAGCACCTTGGTCCTGGCCTTCACGCTTGAGGCCGCTTATGCCTCTGCGCCAACTGGCGCTACCTTCTCACCGGGCTCGACGGCAGCGAATGCGCTTTCCATCTGGACTGTCGGCTTTACCACCTCGTCTTCGGGAGCGCTTTCGCCATCCAACACCATCAGTGTCGTCTTCAACCCGAACTTCACCCTCGCCACTGGACAATCAGTGACCTTTAGCAACTTCGCTGGGAGCTGTCCTGCGACGAACGATTTCGTCAATGGGAATGTCGTGACGGTTACGCTGCCCGCTGGCTGCACGCTCGCCAACTCGACGACCGGCACGCTCTCGATCCCTAGAATCACGAACCCGGACTCGGGGACCTACTCGAACGCGACGTTCAGCGTGGCGACGTCGCAAGACACGAGCACGGTCAGCGCCGCATCGAACATCGTCATTGGCGCGGCCTCGAGCACAGCCTCAACGACCACGGTCACCGTTAGTCCGAACCCGACGCCTCCCGTCGGGCCGGTCACCCTTTCCGCGATCGTGTTGCCGTCGAACGTAACAGGATCGGTTACCTTCTTTAACAACGGATCGCCTATCACTGGATGCACCGCGGTCAACCTGTCCTCAGCGAAAGCAACCTGCGTGACGAGTTATACCTCGATCGGCAACACGTCCTATGTCACCGTCTATTCGGGGAACTCCTCGTTTGCGGGATCGACGTCGGCCACCGTCGTCCCTGTCGCACAATTAGAGACACGAACGTCGATCATGCTGCGCAAGGGCAGCGATCTCTACGGAAAAGAATCCCGGCAACGCATCACCGTAAAAGTGTCCACCGTCATTGGGACTCGTGCCACGATCACCGGCAATGTGGAGGCAATGGCAGGCCAACAGATCTTGTGCGTGATCGCGCTCTCGTCAAACGGAGGACGATGCACGCTGTCCGCCGCGGAGCTAGGGGGCCATCACACTTACCGCATTTACGGCGTCTACTTGGGGTCCATGACGTACGCGAAGTCCACATCAGATAATCAGCTGTATCGCATTATCGGCTAACCTAAATCGAGTAGGCAACCAACGCAATAGTCCATTGTAATTTGAGAGAAGGTTCGCTAATTGTCATGGCGAACCTTCTCCCTTAATTGTGATGTGCGTCGTCGGTGAGGTAGTCGAGCGTCTCTGCCGGACGTTGGTCCCACAGCTCCGGCGAGAGCCACACTTCAAGGCTGGGGTCGAGCGCCGCCTCACTCGACGAAGAACGTGCTGCAGAAGTGTTTGTTCGAGTGAACTCTGAAGGTATAACTCTCAATCAAGCTGACTTTATCCTTACGTTGATGTCGGTATTCAATGAGAAGCTCCGAGTCCAACTGGAAGAATTTAGTAAGAAGGCAAAATCTCCCTCGGTATCAGGTCCTTCCCCGTTCAACCATTTCATCCAACCCTCGCCAGACCAACTCCTGCGAGTTAGCGTTGGCGTCGCCTTTTTCCGTGGACAACTTCGCCATGTGTACACGATGCTCCGTGGCAAGGACATGGAAACAGATGAAACGTCACCCGCTATCCAAGAGAGACAATTCGCGCAGCTCGCCCAAGCCCAAGAACAAGTTCTGGATTTGCTGACATGGCAGGATTTCCATAAAGCGCTATTGAGCGCTGGTTTCGCCTCGGGAGATTTGATCTCATCAAAAAATGCCATCCTGTATTCGTACACGCTATTCATCATTGGCAATAATCGATTTGAAGTCGATCATGCGGCCCTCAGAAGAGCAATTGCACGTTGGTTTTGTGTGTTATTAAATAATTTTTTCGAGGTAGCTCCATATACCTCCTGCCCCAACGCTTCTCCCATGAAACCCATTAATGGTGGGGGGTCGCCACCTAGTAGCAAACGTTGACGGCGATCACGGAGATTCACCACTTACGATTACTGAAATTCTCCACTCTGCGACTGTTCGCTGAACATGACGATCAAATCCAAATGCTGCTGCATAGATTTTTGAGGTGAGATCATTCCTTGACCCCCATTGCCGGAAAAGCTCAATGACGTGTAAGATTGGATTGGAGTTGGGCGAATCGGAGGAGCAGTACCAAGACTGTCCTGACCGTAAAATCTGGTCGGAAGATCTGAGCTCTGAGGTTCCAATGTGGTGACATCCGGGTCCCTCCAGGCATCTGGATGTCATTTCGCTCCTTGCCGCAACAGATCTTCGAGATGTAATCCGACAAAATGAGGTAGTACAATCCTGCACGCCTGTCGCTACAGAGTCGGTTCGACCTCATCGATCACTTTTAAGCTTTGAGGAGCAGACAATTTTTTAGGGCGCCCGATAACGATCGGTACCGCCGGCAGCCTTGTGTTTGCGATCTTCATGGTCAATGCGAAATATGAATCAAATGGCTTGAACACGCACATGAAGAAGAAGAGACTCGCACTATGGAGATTTCAGTAGCGGAAGACTTTCCTATGCACGACTACCAGGAAGTCGAAAATATCGTTTCGCACTTCATTGCCGGTCTGGGTATAGACGCTTCAAAGAATTCGGAGTTCTCTGGATATATGGGCGGTTGGAATGCCCTTATCATCAGATTTTGAGCAGCTGATGAAGAGTGCACGATCGCATCTGAGTTTCTTGCCAAGAATCAAGGCGACCTGAATTTAGATGAACGTTATGTTCAGGCTCGGGCGCTATTTGGATTCTTTGCCAACGCACAGTCTGCGATTGAGAGCTACTACTCTAGCATCTATTACCTCGGGCGAATACTGAAACCAGAACTCTTCCAGGCAATTGCTCGCAAAGTGGACCTTAAGGCGACTTGTCACGCATTTTCCAATGCGTTTCAGGACACCTCATTGCTAGTAGAGCTTTCAAATTTGGATCGATGTCAATAAGATCCGGAACATTCTGGTGCACCGGGAATCACCAAGTATTACGTTCTATGCCACAGCTGGTGGTGCGGCCGCACCTCCTCCAGCGATTTGGACGAAAAGCGGCGTGACGCTGGTACCAGCTCTAGTTAATGGTCCTCGGGTTTGGTTGGGCTCTGTCATTTCTCGACTCATTAAGGAGAGCCTTTCTTTCGTTATCGAGTACTTCTAGGTATCAGCTCTCCTTTTGGGTTCCCCGTGATGAGTTCGTGAGACCCTTCCCTATCAGCCCGAATTACTTACGTGGATCGGGGAAATTGTTCACCTTTTGGCAGCAGATCCTCGAACTGTCAGAGTGAATGGCGTCGTCTCTATCCGGAGCCCTTTTCTGTCTTCAGACTCTGCTAGGGCGGTGTTGATTAATACCTCACGGGCGCCCTTGATTTTCTCGGGGTGATACTCGCGTTTTTGCTGGCTAGAGACCAGACTTAGTGCCCAATCGATAGCAGTGTTCGGACCAGGAAGGAGAAATTCCAGAGGCACGGCTAGCAACATCCGCAGCCAATCTGCAAGTGAAGGCTCATCTGAAGCGGGTCTCGACACTTCGGTGTCAGCCGATAGCTGCTGCGGATGTGGCCCATTCTTGGACGGCATTGGCTGCACGTCCGCAAACACAGACGGGCGCTCCTCGACATTCACGACATTGGTGTGCTCGGTCGACGCAATGTCGAGGTGCAAGAGCCAATCCACGGGCTCCGCTTCTGGCGATGCGTTCAACTGGTTCTCAACGGGCTGAACAAGGGAATTACGAACCGCGACACGAAGTGGGGTCCGAATACGTAGTGGCTGTGGATTCCGGTGAAACAGCCAACGTCGAGGAAGGGGAGCAGTGCTTCGTTCTCGCCACCACGTCTCGCTCATTGAGACTTGAATGCTTCTTCGAGCCCTAGGTGAATGCATTTTTAATGACGTGGCAGCAAAA
>Ga0307374_10010580_pt1 | contig 13327 bp, 13 predicted proteins | sample OX3MG_FD_202532 | JGI IMG/M metagenome (GOLD analysis project Ga0307374, IMG submission 202532) | Soil microbial communities from Risofladan, Vaasa, Finland - OX-3 | ecosystem: Environmental > Terrestrial > Soil > Coastal area > Acid sulfate soil | place: Finland: Risofladan, Vaasa | collected...
CGGTTGGCTTCGTCGAGCGTCAGACTCATCGCTTCCCTCCCTGGACAAGAGCCGGCAGCCTATCACACCGCGTGGCTTAGGTTTGAAATTGGGCGTATCAAATTGGCGGGGCGCGTAGCGTCCCCTATACTCCGCGCGCAGGCAATCTCTCGTTGTTCCGCCGACTGAAATGAAAACCTTCCGCGCCGGGGTCGATATCGGCGGCACGTTTACCGACATCGTGCTGCTCGGCGATGATGGCGTGCGCCATACAAGGAAAGTGTCGTCGACGGTTGACGATTACGCCCGCGCGATCGTCGATGGGCTGGCCGCGCTGCTCGGTGAGATCGGCGCCCCGGCGGAGGGCATCGTCGAATTGCTGCACGGCACGACGGTCGCCTCGAACGCGATCCTCGAACACAAGGGCGCGCGCACCGGCCTCATCACCACCAGGGGCTTCCGCGACGTCCTGGAAATCCGCAATTTGCGGATGCCGCGGCTCTACGACATGTCGTGGACCAAGCCGCCGCCGCTGGTCGAGCGGCGCCTCCGCGTCGAGGTCGACGAGCGGGTCAACGCCGCGGGCGGCATCGACCGGCCGCTCGACGAAGCAAGCGTCGAGCGCGCCGTGCGGTTTCTGGTGGCGGAGGGGGTCGAGGCGATCGCGGTCTGCCTGTTGCACTCCTATCTCAACCCGGCGCATGAGGCGCGGGTCAAGGCGATCGCATCGCGTCTCGCCCCCGACATTGCGCTGTCGGTCAGCGCCGAGGTATTGCCGGTCATCAATGAATACGAGCGCACCTCGACGACCGTCATCAACGCCTATGTCCGGCCGATCGTCGAGAACTACCTCAACCGGCTGATCGCCGAGGTCGAGCGCAGCGGCATCGATGCGCCGCTCCTGTTGATGCAGTCGAACGGCGGGCTGACCACTGCGAGCGCGGCGGCTGCGACGCCGATGCATATCATCGAATCGGGGCCGGCGGCCGGCGTCGTCGGGGTACAGGCGTTGACCCGCCGCATCGGCATCGACAAGGCGATCTCGTTCGACATGGGCGGCACCACCGCCAAAGCTTCGCTGATCGAGAACGGCGAAGTGACCCGCGCCACCGAATACCAGGTCGGCGCCGGCATCGTGCTTGGCTCGCGCCTGCTGTCGGGCGCCGGCTACACGCTCAAGGTGCCGGCGATCGATCTTGCCGAAATCGGCGCCGGCGGCGGCTCGATCTTATGGATCGATGCCGGCGGCGCCTTGCAGGTCGGGCCGATGAGCGCCGGCGCCGCGCCGGGCCCGGTCGCCTACGACCAGGGCGGCGAGCAGCCGACCGTGACCGACGCCAATCTCGTCCTCGGCTATCTCAATCCCAGCCATCTCGTCGGCGGTGCGCTCAGCCTCAATGCCGCCAAGGCGCGCACCGTCATCGCTGACACGATCGCGCGGCCGCTCGGCCTCAGCCTCGAGGAGGCGGCCTACGGCGCGCACCGGATCGCCGCCTCCAACATGATCCGCGCCATCAAATCGGTGTCGAGCGAGCGCGGCCGCGACCCGCGCGACTACGCGCTGGTCGCCTTCGGCGGCAACGGCCCGGTGTTCGCCGCCGGCATGGCCGAGGCGCTGTCGATCCCCTTGGTGCTGATCCCGCCTTCGGCCGGGGTGTTCTCGTCGTTCGGCCTGCTCTATGCCGAGGTCGAATATTATTTTACCCGCACCAGGAAGCGCCTGTTGCGTGCCGCGGCGCCGGACGAATTGCAGACGATTGTCGATGGGTTGGAGGCCGAGGCGCGGGCGCGGCTCGGCGATGACGGGTTTGCCGCCGACCATATCGCGATCCGGCGCAGCGCCAGCCTGCACTACCAGGGGCAATCCTTCGAATTGCGCGTGCCGTTGATGCCCGGCCGGCTCGACGATGCCGCGCTCGCCGCGCTCGAAGAAGCCTTCGGCGCCGAGCACGAGCGCACCTACGGCCACCGTGCCGGGGTTGACGAGCCGGTCGAACTGGTCAGCCTCGAGGTGATCGGCCGCGGCGTGCCCGTGGTGCCGCGCGCTGAACGCGCCGCCGCGGCGCACCCGGCCCCGGATATCGCAATCGCCGAACCCTCGCGCCGCGCCTATTTCGGGCCGCTGGGCTGGCGCGACGCCGCAATCATCAACCGCAGCGCCCTCGCGGTGCCGCAGGCCGGCCCGTGCATCATCGAGGAATACGACGCGACCTGCCTCGTCCCGCCCGGCTGGAACGCAGGGCTCGATGGGTTCGGCAACATCGTGATGCGGCGTGGCGACCAGCGCTAGTAGCCGGTCCCACACTTTCGCATTCGTCATGGCCGGGCGCGACCCGGCCATCTCTGTGCAGCGGCAAGAGATCCCCGGGTCAAGCCCGGGGATGACGGCTTTGGACGATGGCCAGCCTCTACCGTACCGGCGAGAACGAGGTCGGGATCAGCAGCTTGTTCTCCTGGCGGATCGGCCGCACCCCGGCCTGCGGCGGCCACGCGCGCCCCGGCGCCCGGGATGCCGCGCGGATGCGTTCGCGCTCGGCCAAATTCTTGTACACCCAGATGTGGGTGAACTTGTTGAGGCCGCCGAGTTCGCTGGTCCAGCAGGCCGCCAGCGGCGACAGTTCCTCGCGCGCCGGCACGGCCTTGCCCCACGCCTCCAGCACCTTCGGCAGATCGCCCGGGGCGTAGGTGTAGGTGCGCATCTCGTAGACATTGCCGGTGCCGTAGTCGCGGCTGCCGAGCGGGCGCATGAACGGCGCCGGGATCACGATCTCGGCTTCCTGCGCCGCCAGCAGATCCTGGCCGCCGGGCATTGCATTGCGCGCCGCATCGTTGGCCATCGCCGCGCGCACCCGGGTGCGGTGCGCCAGGTCGTCATAGGGATAGACGTGGACGCATTGATTGAGCGGCCCGAACTCGGTGTGCCAGAAGGCCCCCAGCGGCGAGTGCTTGAGCCGCGACGGCAGCCGCTTTTCATAGCGCTCCTCGAATTCGGCGACGGTGCCCGGGCGCAGCGTATAGGTGCGGACTTCGTAGATCATGGCGTCCTCCAGGTGACAGGCTTGGCGATATTGATGTGCGAGCCAACCGTACGGCGCATCCTACGCCATGGCGAACGGGCGCGGATACGAAATGCTATGCCGCGACCTTGCGCAGCCGGTGGATGACGCGGCGCTTCGCCGGCATCGGTTCCGTCGAGAAACGCGACCACGAGCGGCCGGAGAGTTCGCCGACAAAGATGTTGCCCTGGCTGTCGACCGCGATGCCGTGCGGCGAGGTGAACTGCCCCGGCAGGATGCCGCCATGCGCCTTGCCGAGCCGCGCCACGACCTTGCCCTGCAGCGTGTGGATCGAGACGCGCGGCCCGATATTCGGCCAGTCCTTGTTGATCTCGCCCTGCGGCCCGCCTTCGCCGATATAGCATAGCGGGTCATGCCCGTGCCCGCCGGCGTGGCTGAGGCACATGCCGTTCGGCCGGTGCAGATTGTTCCACTGCGCCTCCCATTTGCCGTTGCCGTCGAACACCTGGACGCGGTGGTTTTCGCGGTCGGCCAGATAGACCCAGCCTTGGGGATCGCAGCAGATGTTATGGGCGATGTTGAACTGCCCGGGATCGGTACCGGCCTCGCCCCACGATTTCAACAGTTTACCGTCGACCGTGTATTTGTGGATGCGGGCGTTGCCGTAGCCGTCCGAGATGTAGAGCCGGTCGGCCTGCGGCGACAGGGCGGTGTGAGTGCAGCGGTGGAACGGCTCGCCCGACATGAACGGCGCCGGCTTCCCCGGAATCCCCAGGGTCAGCAATACCTTGCCGTCGAGCGTGCAGTGCCGCACCGTGTGGTCGCCGTCATCGGTCAGCCAGATCGTGTCGTCGGGCGCGACATGCACGCCATGCGGCCGGGTGAAAACGCCCTCGCCCCAGGTGCGCAGCAGGTTGCCGTCCTTGTCGAAGACGGCGATCGGGTGGTCGCCGCGGTTGAAGGCATAGACATTATCCCTGCTGTCGACGCCGACCGCGGCGCAGTCGCCGAGCACGATCTCGCCCGGGATCCTGGCCCAGTCCTCGTTGACCTCGAAGCTCCATTCGCCGCCGCCGAGCCGCTCCGCCATCGCTTTTCTCCCGGTATCGTCTGCGGCCATCATAGGCCGGGCGGGCCGGGCAGGCGAGGGGGGTACGGCTCAGGCGGCGTGGGCGCGATCCTCATTCTGCCGGCGCGCCAGCACGATCTTTTCGGCCGAATTTCCAAGGAAATGCGGCGCCGAGCCGCCTTCGGCGAGCAGATCGAGGAAGTCGTCGGGCCGGGTGATGCGCACCGAGCCGAGGAGGTCGGCGCCGCGCTTCATAAACGCGTCGGGCAGCATGCCGACGGTCGGGCCGAGCACCGTGACGCGCGCCGCGGGGTCCGCCAGGGCGAGCAGGTCCTCGAGCGTGTCGGTGATCAGGGTCGAGCCGGTGATCAGCAGTACATCGGCGCCGGGCACGATCTCCGGCGCCCGCTGGGCGGCGCGGTAGAACGGCATCTCCTCGGGCTTCAAGGCCGCCGGGCTGCGCTCCAGCACCAGATAGGGCTGCTGGCGCCGCTTCAACTCCTTGAGAAACGGGATGAAGGCGCCGACCAGGACGACCCGCTCGCCGGCGCGCAACCCGGTTGCCTCGAACGCGTCGGCGCCGGCACGCAGCACGATTTCGGGATCCGGCCGGCGCTGCCAGCACAATTCGGCCAGCGCGTTGAGCGTCGCGATGCCGACGGCGCGGCGCAGGCCGTCGTCCGACAGCGCGTCGCGCATCACCTCGCCCGCCTTCCGCCCGGCGATGCGCCGGAAGGCGACGCGGTGCGCCGCGACCGGGCAACAGATATCGCCCTGCGCCGCCTCGCGCGGCGTCGCGCAGGTGCCGCCAACCGCAATGCCTTGGCCGGGGCCGGCGCTCAGCTTGACGCCGGTGAAAAACAGGCCGAGTACCGCCCGCTCGACGAGGATGTCGTCGAGTTCGCCGCCGAGAATGTCCGTGACGCGGCTGATCGTCTCGTTCAGGATGGCGCTGGTCACAAGTCTCGTCCCTCTGTGATCGCCCCACTGATACAGCACAATCGCATTGCCATGAAACTGATCCATCTCAGCGCCGCGATGGCGGCGTTCGCTGTCATCTCCCTAACCGCGCCGTCTGCCGTGATGTCTGCGGCGGCGCAAGGAGCACCGAACAAAATGACGGAACTGGCGGACGGCCTCAAATACACCGATACGACGGTCGGTACCGGCGCCGAAGCGACGCCCGGCCACAAGGTCAGCGTCCATTACACCGGCTGGCTCGACGAGAATGGCAAGAAGGGCAAGAAGTTCGACAGCTCGGTCGATCGCGGCGAGCCGTTCGGCTTCACGCTCGGCGCGCAGCAGGTGATCCGCGGCTGGGACGAGGGCGTCGCCGGCATGAAGGTCGGCGGCAAGCGCACCCTGATCATCCCGCCCGCCCTCGGCTACGGCGCGCGCGGCGCCGGCGGCGTCATCCCGCCCAACGCGACGCTGATCTTCGATGTTGAGTTGTTGAAGGTCGACTGATCCCGCCGGTCACCCCTGCCGCGTTTCGGCGTCCGCGCCGGGGGCCGGCGGCGCGCCGGCGAAGGCGTGGTGGTCGAAGGCGATGCTCTTGATCACGGCATAGACCGGGCGGCCGGGCTCGAGGCCTAGGGTTTCGACCGAACGCCGGGTCAGCCGCGCAACCAGCGCCTCGCCGGCGCAGTCGAGGCGCATCTCGACGATCGCCCCGTCGCCGGCGGCAATCTCGACGACGGTGCCCGGCAGGACGTTGAGGGCGCTCAGCCCCTCGGGCGGGCTCAATGCGATCATCACGTCGCGGGCGCGGATGCGGACGCGCAGCGCGGCGCCCACTGGCAGGTCGAGACGCGGCACGCGCAAGTCGCCGGCGGCGGCGCGCAGCGTCGTCAGGCCAAAGGCGGCATCGTGGCCGGCGACGCGGGTCGCGAGGATCGCGCCCGCTTCGGCGCGGCCGGTCAGCGGGAACAGGTCGATGCGTCCCATGATCTGCGCGGTCGGGCCGACCGCGGCAACCCGCCCCGCGTCGAGGACCACCATTGTCGTCGCCAGCCGGGTGACCTCGCCGACCTGGTGGCTGACATAGACGATCGGCACGCCGGCCCTGTCGCGCAGCCGCTCGATATAGGGCAGGATCTCGGTCTTGCGTGCTTCGTCAAGCGCGGCCAGCGGCTCGTCCATGACGAGCAGGCGCGGGCGCGCCAAGAGGGCGCGGCCGATCGCGACGCGCTGCTTTTCGCCGCCCGACAGATTGGCCGGGCGCCGCGCCAGCAGCCCGCCGACGCCGAGCAGCTCGATCACATCGTCGATTTCGCCCGAGGCCCCGGTCTTTCTGTCTCCGGGCGGCGCGAACCAGCGCCCGTACAAGAGGTTCTGCCGCACCGTCAGATGCGGAAACAGGCGCCCCTCCTGGAACACATAGCCGATGCGGCGCCGCCGCGCCGGTACGAAGATGCCCCGCTCGGTGTCGGTCAACACCGCGCCGTCGACGACGATCCGAGCACGATCGGGGCGCAACAGCCCGGCGATCGCGTTGATCAGCGTCGTCTTGCCGGCGCCCGAACGGCCGAACAGCGCGGTTAGGCCGCCGGCGCTGTCAAACGCGGCGTCGAGCGCGAACGGCCCGAAGCGATGCGCGACCGCGATGTTCAGCATGTCACCGGCAGCATGTCACCGGCAGCATGTCACAGCCCGAGGGCGCGGCGGGCCGCCCGCTCGATCATTACCTCCGAGGCGAACAGCGCGGCGAGCGAGATCGCGACCGCGACGAGGGTCAGGCGCAACGTGGCCAGATCGCGGCCGGGAATCTGGGTCAGCGTGTAGATCGCCAGCGGCAACGTCTCGGTCTCGCCGGGGATGTTGGAGACGAAGGTGATCGTCGCGCCGAATTCGCCGAGCGCGCGGGCAAAAGAGAGGATCATGCCCGCGAGGATGCCGGGCAGGATCAATGGCAGCGTGACCGTCGCGAACACCCAGAGCGCGTTGGCGCCGAGCGTGCCGGCGGCGGCTTCGAGCCGGCGGTCGACCGAATCGATCGACAGCCGGATCGAGCGCACCATCAGCGGAAAGCCCATCACCGCGCCGGCCAGCGCGGCGCCGGTCCAGCGAAAGGCCAGCACGATTCCGAGGCTCTTCTCCAGCAATTCGCCGAGGGGGCCGCGCCGTCCGAACAGCAGCAGCAGAACATACCCGGTGACCACCGGCGGCATGACGAGCGGCAGGTGCACAAACGCATTGAGCAGCGAGCGGCCCCAGAAACGGCCGCGCGACAGGAGCAGCGCGACCCCGACCCCGACCGGCAGGCTGCCTAGCATCGCCCAGAAGGCGACCCGCATCGACAGGCGGATCGCTGTCAGCTCTTCCGGCGAAAATGACAGAAACGTGGTCACTGCGCATGGCCGAGCACGGTAAAGCCCTGTGCTTCGAACAGTTTGCCGGCGGCAGCGCCGCGCAGGTACGCCGCGAGCGCCGCGGCGTCGGGCTGTGCGGTCTTGGTCAGCGCCATCGGATAGACGATCGGCGGGAGGGCGTCGGCGGGGAAGGTGGCGACGATCCTGACCCCCGGTTCGACGGCGGCATCGGTCCGATAGACGATGCCGAGCAGCGCCTCGCCGCGCGCCACCAGCGCGAGCGCGGCGCGGACGTTCTCGGCCGCGGCGACGCGCCCGGCGACGCTCGGCCAGACGCCGAGCTTTGTCAGCGCCGCCTTGCCGTAGAGCCCGGCCGGCACGGCGGCCGGGTCGGCCATCGCGAGATGCCCGCCGCCGAGCAGTTTGGCCAGCGGGAAGCCGGGCCCGATCGTCACCTTGACCGGGCTGTCTTCCGGCGCGATCAGCACGAGACTGTTGCCGAGTAGATCGACGCGGGTTTTCGGGTCGATCAGGTTGTGCTGTTGCAGGTAGTCCATCCATTTGAGGTCGGCCGAGATAAAGATATCGGCCGGCGCGCCATTCTCGATCTGCTTCGCCAGGGTCGAGCTCGCCGCGTAGGAAACAACCGCGTGCTTGCCGGTATCGTTCTGCCATTTCGCATCGATCGCGTCGAGCGCGGTCTTGAGGCTCGCCGCCGCAAACACGATGACGCCGGCGGGCCGCGCCACGGCGGGTGAGGCGCCGGCGGCAACCGCTAGCACCGCAGACGCCGCAGCGCCGGCCAGCAACCTCCGTCGCTTCATCTTCTCCCCTCCTCGCTATGTCACTTAGAACATAACGATCCTGGCCCATCCGGGCGGGCGGCTTCAAGGGAAAACATCAGACCTTGGCGCCGGCCTTCGCGCGGGCATGGCGGCCCAGCGCCGCAAGATCGTCCGCGGTGCCGACAACGGCGGCCTCGTGAACCCGGCGATACCGCTCCAGAACTTCGGCGCCGAATTCGGTCAGCGCTGCGCCGCCACCGCCGGCGCCGCCCGGCGCCGCCGCGACCACCGGCTCGGCAAAGGCCTGGTTCATGCTGTCGAGCAGCAGCCAGGCGCGCTTGTACGACATCCGCATGTCGCGCGCCGCGGCCGAGATCGAGCCGGTATCGCGCACCGATTGCAGCAGCCTCGCCTTGCCGGGGCCGATGCGCGCGCCCGATTCAAACACGATGCTGACCTTGAGGTGTGGCATAGCGCCGCCTGATATAAGCGAGATCGCGCCCGCCGGAAACGTCCGGTCGCCGCCGCCGACATGGCGCCGCGTCGAGCCGCGGGATATCGTAGCGGCGGCAAACCGTGCGAGGAAGACGATGAGCGATCCGCAATCCGCCCGCCCCCTGCCTAACCCTCCCCCGCTCGCGGGGGAGGGAAGGGTGGGGGTCGACGATCTCGGCCTCGCCGGCAAGGTCGCGATCGTCACCGGCGGCGGCGCGCCCGATGACGGCATCGGCAACGGCCGCGCCGCGGCGATCCTCCTGGCGCGCGCCGGAGCGCGGGTGCTGGTCGTCGACATCATCCGCGACGCCGCCGAGCAGACCGTCGCGATGATCGCCGCGGAGGGCGGCGAGGCGGCGGCGTTTGTCGCCGACGTGGTCGGCGAGCAGCAATGCCGCGCGCTGGTCGATGCCGCGCTCGGCCGCTTCGGGCGGCTCGACCTGCTCGACAACAATGTCGGGATCGGCGGGCGCGGCAGCGTCGTCGATACCCGGGTCGAGGATTGGCGGCGGATCATGCAGGTCAATGTCGACAGCATGTTCCTCGTCTCGCGCGTCGCGATCCCGGCGATGATCGCCACCGCCGGTGGCGGCGCCATCGTCAACGTGTCGTCGATCTCCGCTTTGCGGCCGCGCGGGCTGACCGCTTATTCGACCTCGAAGGGCGCGGTCATTGCGCTGACCCGGGCGATGGCGGTCGATCACGGTCCCGATGGCATCCGCGTCAACTGCGTCGCGCCGGGGCCGATCTATACGCCGCGCATGTATACCGGGCAGATGAGCCCCGCCGGCCGCGAGGCGCGCCGGCTGGCCTCGGTGCTCGGCATCGAGGGGGTCGGCTGGGACATCGGCCATGCCGTGCGCTTTCTGTTGTCGGCACAGGCGCGCTACATCACCGGCCAGACCCTGGTCGTCGATGGCGGCGCCACCCTGGTCGGGCCGGGCCGGGCGCCGGGTTGAGGCGACCCCGCAAAGACAGGCCAAATTCGAAGCGATGAAACTATTTAATAACCATTCCAAATGTTAATCTTGGCTCGGCTCCGGATGCGCTGAGCTAGACAGGCTTGGCGGTCTGGTGCTTCCGGTATCCGGAGTATGATACACAAGGTAATATCATGAAAAAGTGGTCCAATGCTCTGACCCTGGCGGCGGCTCTCGCCGTCGCAATCGGGATGACCGCGCCGGCCTTTGCAAAACCTGGTGGCGGCGGTGGCGGTGGTGGCGGCGGTCATAACGGCTTTAGCAGCTCGGGATTGCCGCGCGGGTTCACTCAGGGACATAAGCACGGCTGGAACGGCGGCAGTTCGCCGCCGGGCTGGAGCCACGGCAACCGGCACGGCTGGAATGGCGGCAGCATGCCGCCCGGGTTCAGCCGCTAGGTAATCTCGGCTCCGCCGTAGGAGCGGGCGCGGCAAGCCCGGCCGTTCGAGGCCGGGCTTGTTCTGTTTCGGGTGGCGCAGCGCTCGCCTCTGCCGCAGGATCGACTAGGGCCGCGCCGGTCCGGCGACGACGGGAGACCTCCGATGAACCCCTTCGATCTCAGCGGCCGGGTCGCGATCGTCACCGGCGGCAATGGCGGCATCGGCCTCGGCATGGCGCAGGGTCTGGCCGGCGCCGGCGCGGCGGTCGTCATCGCCGCCCGCAATCGCGACAAGTCGCAGGCGGCGGTCGCCGCAATCATCGCGAGCGGCGCGCAGGGCGCCTTTATCGCGCTCGATGTCGCCGACCCCGCCTCGTGCCGCGACCTCGTGCGGCAGACGGTCAAGCGCTTCGGCCGGCTCGACATCCTCGTCAACAACGCCGGCATGTCGATCCGCAAGCCGCCGCAGGATTATGCGGTTGCGGAGTGGCAGGCGGTGCTCGACACCAACCTGACCGGCCCGCTGGTCTGCTGCCAGGCCGCGCATCCGGTCATGAAGGAGCAGGGCGGCGGCAAGATCATCAATATCGGCTCGATGATGTCGCTGTTCGGTGCCGCCTACGCGGCCGCCTATTCGGCGAGCAAGGGCGGGCTGGTGCAGTTGACCCGCTCGCTCGCCACCGCCTGGGCCGCGGACAACATCCAGGTCAATGCGGTGCTGCCCGGCTGGATCGACACCGAACTGACGCAGGCTGCGCGCCATCAGGTGCCGGGGCTCAACGAGCGCATCCTGCGCCGCACCCCGGCCGGGCGCTGGGGCGAGCCGCAGGATCTCGCGGGGATCGCGGTGTTTCTCGCCTCGCCGGCCGCGGATTTCGTGACCGGTGCGGCGATTCCGGTCGATGGCGGGTACTCGGCGGAATTCTAGGCCGGCCGGGACGGCCGATGCTCGCCGATGGCGGCGCCGGGCACCCGCCGCGCCCGATCCAGGCCATTGCGGTCGGCGCCACCCTGATGCTGGCGCTGCTCGTTGCGGTGGCAATCAAGCGCGCACCGCCGGATTTTTCGGCGCTGCCGGTCATTGCCACGATCCGCGACCCGGCCGGGCGCGCGCTGTGGACCATCCGGCTGGCGCGCGCGGCGCATGAGATCGCGGTTGACGGGTTCGCCGTCGCACCACCCGCCGATGGTCAGGTCTATCGCTTGTGGCTGGCGCCGCCGTCCGGCGCTGCCGCGGGTGCCCGCCCGCTCGGCCTCTTGCCGCTCGCCGGCCGCCGGGTGATCCCCGAGATCCCGGCGCTGCTCACCCGGCTCGCCGGCGGCGGGCTGCTGGTCACGCTGGCGCCGGCGGGCGGCGGTACTGCCGTGCAACCGAGCGGCCCCATCCTCTTCCGCGCCCGCCCGGGTCCGGCCCCTGTCCCTGCGTCCGGGGTTCGTCCGGGGTAGTCGCCGGTTGCGCTGGCCCCGAGAAAGCGACACAATAACGTGGGTCGCTAGTAACCAGCCCACAGGGCAGGCGATCCGTACGAGCGCGGCGAGCGCATTGTGGCGATGGCGCCGCTGGTCGCGTATCATCGTGCGTAAGGGGTGCTAAAATTGCGACGTCGACGACAGCCGGCGGCAGCGATGATGCATCGGCTCGGCGGCAGGAAGGTGGCGAGAGATGACCAATCCGCTGAGGTCGCTTCAGGAGTGCGGCCAATCGGTGTGGCTCGATTTTGTCAGCAGGGAATTGCTGCAGAAGGGCGAGCTTGGCCGTCTGATCGCCGACGACGGGATCAGAGGCGTCACCTCGAACCCCTCGATCTTTGAGAAGGCGATTGGTCACGGCGATGATTACGACGCGGTGATCGCCGCCGCAGAAGCCGCGGGCGACCGCGACCCGGGAGCGCTGTTCGAGGATTTGGCGATTCGCGACATTCGCGACGGCGCCGACGCGCTGAGCCCCGTTTATCAGCAGACGCAGGGCCGCGACGGCTACATCTCGATCGAGGTGTCGCCCTATCTGGCGATGCAGACCGAGGCGACGATCACCGAAGCGCGCCGGCTGTGGCACGGCATCGGGCGGCGCAACCTGATGGTGAAAGTCCCCGGCACGCAGCCCGGGCTATCGGCGATCCGCACGCTGATCGGCGAAGGCATCAACATCAACGTCACGCTGCTGTTCTCGCAGAAGGTCTATGCCGCGGTCGCCGACGCCTATATCCGCGGCCTGGAGGACTTTGTCGCCAAGGGCGGCGACCCGCACCGGGTGGCGAGCGTCGCCAGTTTTTTCGTCAGCCGCATCGACACGCTGGTTGACGGCGCCCTCGACCAGCGCATCGCCGCCGCAGCGGACCCCGCCGAAAAGCAGCGTCTGAAGGCCCTGCAGGGCAAGGTGGCGATCGCCAACGCCAAGCTCGCTTATCGGCTCTATGACGAGCTTTACCATGACGAGCGCTGGCTGCGCCTGGCGCAGCAGGGGGCGCAGACGCAGCGCCTGTTGTGGGCCAGCACCGGAACCAAAAACCCGGCCTACCGAGACGTCCTCTATGTCGAGGAGCTGATCGGCCCCGACACCGTCAACACGATGCCGCCGGCGACGATGGATGCCTTCCGCGATCACGGCCGGCCGCGCGCCAGCCTCGCCGAGGATGTCGCGGCGGCGCAGGCGGTCATGGACGCGCTGCCCAAGGCCGGCGTCTCGATCGACGATCTTACGGCGCGGCTGGTTGAGGACGGGCTGCGCCTGTTCGCCGACGCCGCCGACCAGCTTTATGCAGCGGTGCAGCAAAAGCGCCGCCGCGTGCTCGGCAGCGCGCTCAACCCGATGACGTTCAAGCTGCCAAAGGCGCTGGATGACGGGGTCAAGGCGGCGCTCGAAGACTGGCGGGCGGAGGGCAAGATCCGCCGTCTGTGGGCCGGGGACGGAGCGCTATGGACCGCGACCGATGAGGCGGCTTGGCTCGGCTGGCTCCACATCATTGATGACGAGTTGGCAACCGGCGCGCATCTCGACGCCTTCGCGGCCGACGTGAAGAGCGCCGGGTTCAGCGACGTGCTGCTGCTCGGCATGGGCGGCTCCAGCCTCGGCCCCGAGGTGCTGGCGCTGAGCTTCGGCAGCAAGCCCGGCTTCCCGCGTCTGCAGATTGTCGATTCGACCGATCCGGCGCAGCTCCGCCGCATCGAAGCCTCGATCGATCTGAAGAAAACCCTGTTCATCGTGTCGAGCAAGTCCGGCAGCACGCTTGAGCCCAACATCTTCAAGCAGTATTTCTTCGCCCGCGCGAGCGAAGCGCTGGGCGCGGCCGAGGCGGCAAAGCATTTCGTCGC
>Ga0307374_10010581_pt1 | contig 13326 bp, 15 predicted proteins | sample OX3MG_FD_202532 | JGI IMG/M metagenome (GOLD analysis project Ga0307374, IMG submission 202532) | Soil microbial communities from Risofladan, Vaasa, Finland - OX-3 | ecosystem: Environmental > Terrestrial > Soil > Coastal area > Acid sulfate soil | place: Finland: Risofladan, Vaasa | collected...
ATGTCGGGCGGCGACGTGTGTGACCATTTGGAAATACCTCCTGTAGGCGGCGCCATTCTCTAGAGACGTAGGCGCCGGTGATGGCGGCGTTAGATGGTGACGGCGACCATCCGGCTGGGCGAGGATTGAGGGGCTGAAACAGATGACCCTCCAAGAGGTGGAACTCGAGGAGGGTCGGAAGGTGGAGATGTGGTCCACCCGATGTCGATCTTATGGCCTTGCCCGGTCGATGTGGAGACCTACGTTCAACTCGGCCAGAAGATCGAGGTTCCAACCCTGCCCTGCCCGCGGTGTTCGGGCCGGGTGCAGCGTTGGCATGGATATCGGCGCCACCTTCGAGGTGATCGTGATCGGCTGATCTGGATTCCGCGGGTGCGCTGCGTCGGGTGTGGGGTAACGCAGGCGCTGCTGCCCTGGTTCGTCCTGCCCTGGCGCTGGGACGAGGTGAAGTGGATCGGCAAGGCGGTGGAGCTGGCGGCGGGGGGTATGGGCCATCGCCGGATCGCCACCGCTGTGGGTCGCTCGGAGAACACGGTGCGGGCATGGTTGCGGCGGGTTCGACGGACGGCGGCGGAGCTGAGCGGGGAGTTGCTGGCCAGGGCGACGAGCTGGGGCTGGTCGAGTTGGGAGACCGCGACCGTCGGGCTGCCCCGGCTGTGGGCGGCGGTGATTGCGATGGCCGAACAGTGGACTCGCCGCCGGGGACGGGCAGAGGTGTGGTCGGTGGCGAACCTGATCACCGGCGGCCGGCTTTTGGCGACCAACACAAGCACACCCTTGGAGACGAAGAAGACCTCCGGTTGGATGGCGACGAAGTCCAATTCGGAGGTTTGGGATGACTCCTGACCCGGCAGAAGAGCTGGCGCTGTGGCGCTACCACCTGATCGCGGAGGCTCTGAGCCCCAAGCTGGGGGCCAGAGAACGCGGCCTGATCGTCCGCCGGATCGCCGGCCAAGAGCACGCGGGCCCGGACGGGCAGCCGCGCTGGCTGAGCCGGAACAGCATTGACCGCTGGATCGTTCGCTACCGCCAGCAGGGGCTGGCCGGACTGCGGGACCGGCCCCGCTCGGATGCGGGCAGCACGAAGCGCTTTCCGGAGCTGATCGAGGAGGCGGTCCGGCTCCGCCTCGAGCAGCCGGCCCGCTCGGCGGCCCACATCGCCGAGATGCTCAGCCTCCGTCACGGCGTGCGCTTGTCGGAGCGGACGGTCAGAGAGCAGCTGCAAAAACGAGGTCTGACCCGGGCCGAGTTGCTGCGCGACCAGCGGAGCTGGGGCCGCTTCGAAGCCTCCGAACCCAATGAACGCTGGATCGCCGACGTTCTGGTTGGTCCTTTCGTTCCCTGGCCCAAGGCGCCCGGCAGCCAGCGGGCCAAGCTCTTCCTGATCGTGGACGACCACAGCCGGCTCTTGGTCCACGGGCGTTGGTGCCCCTGGGAGAAGATGCGTTCGGGGCAGGAGGTACTCCGCCAGGCCATCGAGCGCCGCGGTCTGCCCGAGCAGCTCTACGTCGATAACGGCGCCGCCTTCGCCGGCCATGAGCTGGGTCGCAGCTGCGCGGTGCTCGGCATTCGGCTGATCCATTCCCGCCCTTACGCGCCTCAAGGCCGGGGCAAGCTGGAGCGCCTCAACCGGGTCATCCGGGAGCGCTTCTTGCTTGAGGCCGAGCAGGTCGGCATCGCCAGCTTCGAGGAGCTCAACGACCGCTTTTGGGCCTGGACTGAGCGCTACCTCAATCTCCGCCGCCACAGCCAGACCGGCGAGGCTCCGATGGAGCGCTTTCAGCGCGGACAGCATCGGGAAGCAGACCCTGAACGCCTCCGCCAGGCCTTCTTCTGGTCGGAGCCGCGGCGGGTGAGCCGGACCGGAACCGTTCAGTTCCAGGGCAATCAGTACCAGACCGACCCTGCTCTGCGCGGTCGCCAGGTCGAGCTCCGCTACCGGCCCGAGGACCTGACCCGGATCGAGGTCTGGTTCGAGAACCGGCTCTTTGGCTCGCTCACCCCGCTGGTCATCGAGCGTCACGTTCACCCCGCCGCCCCGCCTCTGCCCCGACCGCTGGCCGAGCCGACCGGGGTCGATTACCTGGGCCAGGTGCTGGCCGAGCACGAGGCCCTCGAGACCGGCTCCATCGCCTTCCGCCAGCTGCTCATCCAGGAGGACCCCTCATGAGTTCACGAACCGCCGCCCCGCCCGCTCCTACTGCGGTCATCAGGGCGCCCTGGCTGACCCATTTCGGTTTCACCCGGACGCCCTTCTCCAAGTCGCTGGCGCCGTCCGAGCTGTTCAGTCGCCAGCCCCACCAGGAGGCGGTTGCCCGCATTCTCCATTGCATCCAGGAGTCCGCCCTGGGTGTCATCACCGGCGAGGTCGGCGCCGGCAAGACGGTCGCCGCCCGCGCGGCACGGGCCGCGCTCGACCCCATCCGTCACCAGGTGATCTACGTCGCCAACCCCGCCTTCGGAACCCGCGGCCTCTACGTCACCGTGGTCCAGGCCCTCGGCGCCCAGCCTCGCTTCTTCAAAGCCGAGGTGATGGCCCAAGCCCAGCAGTTGCTGGAGGCCGAGGAGGCCGAGCGCCACCGCCGCGTCGTCATCGTGGTCGACGAGGCCCACCTCCTCAAGCCCGACCAGCTCGAGGAACTCCGGCTCCTGACCAACTCCGACATGGACTCCAAGAGTCCCTTCGCCGGCATCCTGCTCGGCCAGCCCACCCTCAACCGGCAACTACGCCTCGGCGTGTTCGCCGCCCTCGACCAGCGCATCGCCACTCGCTTCCACATCCCGCCCATGGATCTCGGCGACGCCACCGCTTACCTGCGTCACCAGCTCGGACTCGCCGGACGCTCCGACCAACTCTTCGCTGACGACGCTGTCGTTCGCCTGCACCGGCTCTCCAACGGCGTGCCCCGTGCTCTCAACAACGCCGCCACCGCCGCGCTCATCGCCGCCGCCTCCGACGGCAAGGACATCGTCGATGACGCCTGCGCCAAGAAGGCCCAGGCCGAGCTCACCCGCGAGTAGTGGCTCCGACATCACCAGCGAGCGGCGCCATTTCCTCACCACACATCAGCGCCGCTTCCTCACCATTTAGCTCCGCCGCCAACAACGGCTCCGAGTTCATCAACAACAACATGTGGGCCTACTGCCAGGAGCAGGCATCGCCTTCTCCCGCTCCCGGGCCTTCCGGGAGAACGACAACCCCCACGTCGAGCAGACGAACTGGATGCTGGTCCGCCGCCTGGTCGCCTACCAACGGCTGGAGGCGCCCGAGCAGCTGGCCTGGCTGGAGGCCTTCTACACCGAGTTGCTCAGGCCCTACGCCAACTGCTTCCAGCCGGTCATGAAGCTGATTGGCAAAGAGGCTGTGGGCCAGCGCACCCGCCGCCTCTACGGCCGCCCGACCACGCCGCTTGCCCGAGTCCTCCAATCCGGCCGCGCCGACCCGGCCAAGATTCCGAGCCTGGTTCACCTCTACGCCAACGACAGCCCGCTCCCCCTCAAGCGCCTGATCGATCGTCGGCTCGCGGCCATGCCGGCCACACTCGCGGTGACCGAAAGTGCCTGACTCCGAAGTCAGATTCCTAGCTGACGGAACGACTCAACCAAGGTCAGACTCCTTAATGATTGACAACGTAGGGGACTTAGGGAGGGCGCTAAGTTGAGCCTCGACCGAGGCCAAGTCTGCTTCTACCATTTGCATAGCGGTACCTCACCGTGCGGAGGGCCCCTCGATCTCCAGGCACGGAAAGCGAGGGGGCCGACTCCTCCTCCTATCAGGACCTGCCTATCCTGCGTCCTCCCCGACCATCACTCAGCCCCCACCCCCGGCAGCTCGCGTTCCGCCTGAGTGGCGGATAGTCCCTGCTACAGGATCAAAACCGGTGGCGGACAACCCCCCCGGCCACTTGAGGGGGGATTCGGATCCACGCCGACCGGGCGCCGACGAATCCCAGCGTCTGTTGGCTGCGTCAAGCTAGCGTGTGAACGCCGCACATAGTAGACACACCCAGGTCGACTGGAAGGAGCCGCCAATGACGCCCGAAGGATCGCTCCACGTCGAAGGAATCGAGCTCCCGAACCCGAATCCTGCCGTCGCTAACTATGTCCGCTCAGTGCGCGTCGGGTCGCTTCTCTTCGTGTCAGGCCATGGGCCGATGCGCGAGGGAAAGCCCGCCATCACGGGCAAGCTGGGCGCCGATCTCGACGTAAACGAGGGCCGCGAGGCCGCCAGGGTCGTCACCATCAACGTGCTGGCGACGCTCAAGGCGGAGCTTGGCGAACTGTCGCGGGTAAGGAGGGTCGTGAAGCTCCTTGTGATGGTGAACGCGACTCCCGACTTCACCGACCACCCCAAGGTTGCCGACGGCTCGACCGACCTTCTCGTCAAGGTCTTCGGCGACGAGGGCCGGCCCGCGCGGTCGGCGGTCGGCGTGGGTTCCCTGCCCGGCAATATCGCGGTCGAGATCGAGGGAATTTTTGAGATCGACAGCTAGCGCTACCAGCGCCAGTCGGCGGGCTCGCGGCTACCGTTGGACCAGGTGCCGACGGCCAGCCCGGCCGCCTCGACCCGCTCCACCCACGATGTCCGCCGCTCTGCGGGGACGACCAGCAGCACCCCGCCTCCGCGGCCGTCCTCGCGTATGACGGCGCGCCGCATCAGCTCTGCCGGTTGCGGCTCGCAGGCGGAGAAGGCGCGCTCCTTGAAGCTGTTGAGGATCACCAGCCAGCGGTCGCCGCCCGGCCGCCGCAAGGCTCCGATGAGCGGCACGAAGTGGCCCACACCCCAATGGTCGAGCGGGATCACCGAAGCGGCGTCGGGCCGCCGAAGGTTGGCTGCGCTGTAGGCGGGATCACGGGCGCCGAGAACCTGGTCGGTGTCGTAGTTGAAGAGGACGTCGACCCCGCCGGCTGCGAACTCGTCCTCGACCGTGTCGAGGAGCCGTTCCCAGGCGACGGCGTCCAGCTGCGGCAGGCCGTCCGCTCTGCGGCCCGGGACGGGCACCGTCGCCAGCCTGCCAGCGCTGCCCAGCGAGATCGCCCGTGCAACGCCCCCGGCGCTGGTGCCGACCTCGGCCGGGTCGGCCGAGGAGCTCATCGGGAAGCGGTACCAGGTGTGTGGATGCCGCCGGCGGGCCTCCGCCTCGGTCAGCTCGCCCCTGGCGACCCGCGCGGCGACCTCGTCCGACTCGGTGACCTCCCTGGCCTCGATGGTCACCGCGGCGAGGTGGGCCATGTAGTCCTCGTCCGCCAGCGAGTGACCCTCCAGCCGCTCGAAGCCCCGGGCTGGCAACAGGTAGCTCAGCGCGTATGCGCCGCAGGTTGCCGGCCGCTGGTCGCCGAGTTTGGAGTGGATCGCCAGCACCTGATCCAGGTGGGGTGGGAGCACCAGGTCCTCGCCCGGAAAGGCCTGAGCGAGCCGGCTTCGCAGCTCGGTGGCGGAGGCGATCGGCGGATAAAGCTTCAGCGCCTTGCCCATGGCGAGACCATAATGCGTCTGGTGAGCGGGGTGTTCCTGACCTGCTGCGTCCGGGGTCTCGAGGTGACCCGGCACTTCACATTCCCGCTCGGCGAGACGATCACCCTTATGCTGGCCGCAGCCCTGCTGGTGGGTGGAGTCCTGTTGGTGGTCGTGCCACTCCTCGAGCTGCGGGCGTCGCGGGCATGAGGGTCGCTCTCGGTCAGTTCGGGGCCGGCGCCGACAAGCGAGAGAATCTGGAGCGGATAGGACGGTTCGCGGCCCAGGCGGCCCGAGCCGGGGCCGGCCTCATCGTCTTCCCGGAGGCGGCGATGGCCGGCGGGGCGCCGGGCGCCGACCTCGCGCCGCATGCCGAGCCGCTCGACGGGCCCTTCGCCACCGGCCTTGCCGACGCTGCGCGGCGCAACGCGATCGCGGTGGTTGCCGGGATGTTCGAGCCCGGCAGCCCGGAGCGCGTCTACAACACGGTGGTCGCGTTCGGCCCCGACGGGGCCATGCTCGGCTCCTACCGGAAGATCCATCTCTATAACGCATTCGGCGGCCGGGAGTCGGACCGGATCCAGCCCGGCGACGGAACGACCCTGGTCTTCGAGCTCGGCGGTCTGAGCATCGGGGTCATGACCTGTTACGAGCTCCGCTTCCCTGAGATGGCCCGCCAGCTGGCCGAGCGTGGCGCTCAGCTGCTGCTGCTGCCGGCGGCCTGGGTCCGCGGCCCGCTGAAGGAGATGCACTGGGAGACCCTGGCGCGGGCCCGAGCGATCGAGAACACGGTCTACCTCGCCACCTGCGGCCAGGTCAGCGACCGCTACTGCGGGCTGAGCGCGATCTACGACCCGATGGGGGTGATGATCGTCTCGGCGGGCGAGACCGAGGGAATCGCCACCGGCGAGGTCAGCCCCGAACGGCTCGAGGCGGTGCGCCGGACCAACCCCTCGCTGGCCATGCGACGGCCCGACCTTTACGCCGCCTGGCAGCCCGTCCGCCGCTAAACAGCTCCTTTCTTCTTGACTTTCCGGGTGGTCGAGATTTAGTCTGCCGCGGGAATGGCGAGCTAATGGTTCAACGTTTAGCCCATCCGAGACGGCTCCGACTCGGCGACCAGATCCTCAAGGCGCTCACCGCCGGCGACGGGACCGCGGCGCGGCAGGCGATGCAGCGCCACGTCGTGTCAACCGAGCGGGGGATCCGGCGGGCGCTGGTCGAGCTGGGGGTCCGCGCCGAGATGGACAGCAGGCCGGACGGCGGCGACCCGGAGAACCAGGGCGGCCAGTTGGTCGGAGCCGAGATCAGGAGGCACGAATGAGACTGGAGGGGAAGACGGCGATCATCACCGGCGCCGGCAGCGGCCAGGGCCGCGCGGCGGCCATCCTGTTCGCGAAAGAAGGCGCCAACGTCGTGGTGGCGGACGTCAACGTCCCCGGCGGCGAGGAGACGGTCGCAGACATCAAGAAGTCCGGCGGCCAGGCGAGCTTCCTGCGCACTGACGTCTCCGACGAGGAGCAGTGCGAGGCACTGGTGAACCACGCCGTCGATACCTACGGTCAGCTCAACATCCTCTACAACAACGCGGGCGTCTGGTACGTGGCGCACCACGGCTACGTGGTCGGCGAGACCGACGCGCCGGCCCCGCTGCTGACCCAGAACATCTGGGACCGCACAGTCGACATCAACCTCAAGGGCACCTACCTCTGCTGCAAGTACGCCATCCCGGCGATGCAGAAGGCGGACGACACCGGCGCGATCATCAACGTCTCCTCGGTTGGCGCGATCCGCGTCGGCCGGGGCGCCTCGGACGCCTACATCTCGTCAAAGGGAGGCGTCATGGCGGTGACCCGCAACCTCGCCGTCGAGCACGCGCCGAAGATCCGCTGCAACTGTCTCTTCCCCGGCCCGATCGAGACACCGATGGTCGGCGACATGACGCCGGAGCGGAAGAAGTGGTCGGAAGAGAACGTCCCCCTCGGGCGCTGGGGACAGCCCGAGGACGTCGCCCGGATGGCGCTCTTCCTCGCCTCCGACGACGCATCCTTCATCACCGCGGCCATGTTCGTGGTCGACGGAGGGTACACAGCGATCTGATGATGACCATGGAGTCCAGGGCCGACCTCAACGCGCGCAACCGGGACCTCCTCGGCGAGGTCAGGCGGCAGATGGAGTCGGCGGGCATCAAGCAGGTCCGGGTGGTGACCATGGACCTGCAGGGCGTGCCCCGGGCCAAGATGGTCACCGCCGACCGGTTCCTAGACCGAACGGTCGAGCGTGGCCATCCCTGGGCGCTCGCGTTGCTCTCGGTTGATGCCTGGCAGAACCTCCCCGACGGTACCGGGCTGGGCGCGGAGATCGGGTTCGGCAACGGCGTAATCGTCCCCGACCTGCGGAGCTACCGCCAGTTGCCCTGGGCGCCCGACACCGGCATCTGTTTCACCGACATGTTCACGTCGGCCGGCGAGCCGCTGCAGGCTCCGCGGCAGATCCTCGCCACGGTGCTGGAGCGCGCGGCGGCGAGTGGCTACAAGCCGATGTTCGGGTCGGAGTGCGAGTTCTACATCTTCAAGCCGGTGGACGAGTCGAAGCCCTCCAACCCGGGGTTCGCCCCGCTCTACGGGATGCAAGCCTGGTTCACCGACCAGGCCCTCGGCCAAGCCCTGCCGCTGCTCGACGAGATCCGCTCCCATCTCGTGGCCCTGAAGGTTCCCGTCTACGAGATGTTCAACGAGCACGGCGGTGGCCAGTACGAGTTCAACCTCGAGCCGGCGAGCGGGGTCGACGCCATCGACGCGGTTGCGCTGATGAAGATCGCGGTCAAGGAGGTCTGCTACCGCCACGGGCTGCGCGCGACCTTCCTCGGAAAGATCACCAACGACGTCGAATTCCCAGTCAGCGGTTACCATCTCCATCAGTCGTTGATGGACGGCGCCGGCAACAACGTCTTCGCTGATCCGTCCACTCCGCTCGGCCTCTCCGAGACCGGCCGCCACTTCATCGGCGGCGTGCTCGCGCACACCAACGCCATCACCGCCATTGCCGCGCCGACGGTGACCGCCTACAAGCGATTCACCCCCGGCACCTGGGCGCCAACGCGGGCCTCTTGGGGCCTCGACAACCGGACCGCCATGCTGCGCGTTGTTCCCGGGGTCCAGGGACTGAACATCGAGAATCGCCTGCCCAGCTCGGACGCCAACCCGTACCTGCTGGCGGCGGTGCAGACTGCCGCCGGCCTCGAGGGGATAGAGAAGCACACCGAGCCGTGCGAGCCGGGGACTGGCTACCTGCTCGAGGACAAGCGTTATCCCGAGGTTCCGACCACCCTCATCGACGCCGTCGAGGCCTTCGAAAAGGATCCCTTCATCGCCGAGTCGATGGGCGAGGACTTCGCGCGCATGTTCTCCGGACTGCAGCGCATGGTCTGGAAGCGCTTCTTGAGCTACGTGACCGACTGGGAAATCCAGGAATACCGGGACATCCTCTGAGCCGCCGGCAATTTATTAGGGGGGGAAGCGCACATGTCTATGGACGTCGAAGGAAGCCAATCTGGACCGGAGCCGGAACTCCGCCGAGGGGCGGTTGGGCTTTGGGGTTCGATCTTCCAGGGCCTCACCCACATGGCGCCCGCCGCCGGCGTCATCACGGGCATCGGGTTCATCGCGGCGTCGGCCGGCTCCGCGATCCCGCTCGCGTTCCTGCTCGCCGGCATCATCAGCCTCTTGATCGCGATGTCGATAAACCAGCTGGCCAAGCACCTGCCTTCGGCTGGCGGCTACTACACCTATGTAGCGCGGGGCATCAGCCCCCGCTGGGGATTCATGACGGGCTGGATCTACTTCCTCTACGACCCGCTGATCCCCAACCTCTGCACCCTGGTCACCGCGGCCTACTTCTCCTCGACCGTCTCCCAGCTGTTCGGGGTCAACATCCCCTGGTGGGTCTACGCAGGCCTCGTCTACATCGGCCTCGGAATCATCTCCTTCCTCGGCATCAAGCCGTCGATCGGAACGGCGGTCGCCTTCACCGCGATCGAGGTCGGGATCACCTTGATCTTCTCCGTCTACATCATCGGAGTGCATGGCATCTCGGGTAACGACCTTTCCAAGACTTTCACCTTGTCCGGCACGCCGGGAGGATTTCAGGGACTGGCGTTCGGCATGATCTTCGCCGTCCTCAGCTACACCGGGTTCGAATCGACGATCCCGCTGGCCGAGGAGACCAAGAATCCGCGTCAGACGGTGGCGCGCGCGGCCGTGATCTCGGTCGTGCTCATCATGGTCTATTACCTCATCTTCAACTTCGCGAGTGTCATCGGTTGGGGCCCGGGCAGGATGGCCGCGCTGACCGCTGACCCCGCCCCCTTCAACACGATGGCGAACTTCTACTGGGGCAAGTTCGGCATCGCCATCCTGACCCTGGCGCTGATGAACAGCTCCTGGGGCTGCTCGCTCGCCGGTCAGAACGCCGTCGTCCGCGTGCTCTACAAGATGGGCCAGATCGGCGTGCTGCCCAAGGCCTTCGCGCGCCTGCACCCGACTTATAAGTCGCCGCACATCGCCATCATCGCCATGACAGCCCTGAGCTTCGTACTGACCATCGGGCTCGGCGCCTGGCTCGGTCCGATCAACGGCTTCGGCCTGCTGGCCACCATCATCACGGTTGGCACCATCTTCGTCTACGCGCTGGGCATGATCGCGGTGCCGATCTTCTACCGCCGCGAGCACCCGGACGAGGTCAACGTCTTTTACACCTACGTCTTCCCGATCGTCGGCACCCTGATGCTGGTGCCAGTCCTCTACGCCAGCCTCTACCCGCCTCCGGCCTTCCCGCTGAACCTTGCGCCCTACATCGACGCGGTGTGGATTCTGATCGGAATCGGAGTCGTCATGTGGCTGAGCCGGTCGCGGCCCCAACAGCTGGCGGCCGGAGCACAGGCGATCTTCGCCGACACCGGCGCAGCGAGTGACCTGCCGCGATGAGCCAGGCCCAGAGCGCTGTCGAGCAGCGGCGCATGATCATCGACGGGAAGGAGGTGGACGCCGCCTCGGGCGAGACGTTCACCACCTCCAACCCCGCCACGGGAGCCGTGCTTGCACGGCTCCCAAGCGGCGGGAAAGAGGATGTCGACCGCGCGGTCGACGCGGCCGAGCGGGCCTTCGAGAGCGGCCCCTGGCGCAAGCTGCACGCGCGCGAGCGGGGCAAGGTGCTGTTCAGGATGGCCGAGGCGATCCGCGACCACGTCGACGAGATCGCCGAGCTGCAGACCCATGACAACGGCAAGTCGATAACCGAGACCAAGGGCGAGATCTCGTACTCGGCCGACGTCTTCGAGTACTACGCGGGGGCCGCCAACAAGGTCTTCGGAAAGACCATCCCGGTGGCCGCCGACGGCCTCGACTTCACGCTCCGGGAGCCGCTCGGGGTGACGGCAGCGATCATCCCCTGGAACGGCCCCTTCGCGATCTCCTGCTACAAGGTCGCGCCGGCGCTGGCGACCGGCAACACGGTGGTGCTCAAGCCACCCAGCCTGGCGCCGCTGTCGCCCCTCGAGCTGGGCAAGATCGGCCTCGAGGTCGGCCTGCCGGACGGCGTGCTCAACGTCGTGACAGGAGGCGGTAGCAGTGTTGGCAACGCGCTGGTCGAGCACCCAAAGGTTGCCTTCATCGGCTTCACAGGGGAAACCGCCACCGGCCAGCAGATCATGCGCAAGGGCGCCGACACGCTCAAGCGGCTGCTGCTCGAGCTGGGCGGCAAGTCGCCCAACATCGTCTTCGAGGACGCCGACCTCGACAAGATGGTGCCCTCCTCGGTGATCGCCGTCTTCAACAACGCCGGCCAGGACTGCTGCGCGCGAAGCCGCGCCTTCGTCCACCGCAAGATCTACGACGCCTTCCTCGAGAAGTTCACCGCCCGCACTAGGAAGCTGCGGGTCGGCGACCCGATGGATCCCGAGACCGAGATCGGCCCGGTCGTCAGCCGTGCCCAGCTGGAGCGGGTCGAGAACTACCTAAAGATCGGGCAGGAGGAAGGCGCCCACCTCGTCTGTGGAGGTTCGCGGCTCCGCCCGACGGGGTTCGAGGACGGCAATCTCATCGAGCCCGCGATACTCGACCATGTTAATAACGGCTTCCGCGTCGCCCAGGAGGAGATCTTCGGCCCCGTCCTCTCGGTCATCCCCTTCGATACCGAGGAGGAGGTCATTCGGATGGCCAACGACACCCCCTACGGGCTCGCCGGCTCGCTCTGGACGCGCGATATCGGGCGCGCGCTGCGAGTCGCCCGCGGCGTGCGGACCGGCCAGTTCAGCATCAACACCAACTGGAGCGTCCACCTCGAGGCGCCCTTCGGCGGCTACAAGATGAGCGGCATCGGGCGCCAGCTGGGCATGGAGATGCTGGACCAATACACACAGATCAAGAACGTCTTCATCAGCCACGAGTGAGGGCGTCCAATGTGTGAGATCCTCGCCGTCCGCTGGCCCGAGCCGACGCCTTTCGGGAGCGTCTTGCCGTGGGCCGAGAAGATCGAGTATTACGGCCTCGCCAACTTCGGCTGGGGCGTTGCCTGGCTTGAAGCCGGCAAAATCAAGCGCTATCGCAACGAGGGTCGCCTGTCCGAGGACCGGGCGGCCGCGCGCGAGCTGGCCGACGTCGCCTCCACCCACTACCTGGTGCACTTCCGGCGGCCCAACCGCCTGAGCACGGTGCAGCTGGCGGACACCCAGCCCTTCCTCGCCAAGGGTGGCCGCTTCGCCTTCTGCCACAACGGGTCTTTCACGCGCGAGCCCGAGTTCCGGCGCCAGTTCGAAGGCCTGCTCGAGGGCAAGGCCGACTCCGAGGTGGGCTTCCGTCTCTTCGAGCAGATCCTCGACACCGGGGTCGGCCCCGACCAGGCTCTGGCCCGGATCCACCAGCAGCTCCACGGCAGCGCCAACCTCGGCTATCTCGGATCGGACGGCGAGCTCGTGGTCTTCAACGCCTATCCGACCAACCGCTTCCACCGCTTCCGGGTGAACGGCGCCGAGGTCGCCGCGACCGAGCTCCACTCGCCCGACGACTCGCTCTTCGAGTTGGTCTTCCCGACCGCGACCGAGCGGGAGGTGATCAGCGGTTCCGAGATCCTGGCCCAGCCGGAGGCGGCACGGTGAGCGCGACCAAGGTCACCACCCGCAGCATGCCGCAGGTGCCGATCCGCCTTTCCTCGGTGGAGGTGCTGGCGCTCGACCTGCCCATGATCACGAGCTTCAAGACCGCACACGGGACCACCACCACGAAGCGGACGATCATCGTCCGCGCCGAGGACGCCGAGGGCGTCGTCGGCTGGGGCGAGTGCCCGGCCAGCGGCCTGCCGCTCTACTCCGCCGATACCTTCGAGAGCTCGTGGTACGCGCTCACCCGGCTGCTGGTGCCGCTGGTGGCGGGGAAGGACTTCGCCGGGCCGGCCGAGCTGGCCGCGGCTTACTCCGGCTACCAGGGCTATAACATGGCCAAGCACGGGCTCGAGTGCGCCGCCTGGGCGGTCGCCTCCGAGAAGCTGGGCCGGCCGCTTCGCGACCTCCTCGGTGGTGACAAGACGGGCATCCCGACGGGCGAGAGCTTCGGCATCAAGTCGACGGTCGATGAGCTCCTGGCCGAGATCCGAGAGCGGGTCGACCAGGGCTTCTGCCGGATCAAGGTCAAGATCGAGCCGGGCTGGGACGTCGACGTCCTGACCCGGGTGGTCGAGTCCTTCCCCGGGGTGCCGGTGATGGCCGACGGCAATACCGGCTACGATCCCGCCGCGCCCGGTCCCTGGGAGCGGCTGGACGGGCTCGGCCTGCTGATGATCGAGCAGCCCTTCCCAGGCGACGCGCTGGTCGAGCTGGC
>Ga0307374_10010582_pt1 | contig 13324 bp, 7 predicted proteins | sample OX3MG_FD_202532 | JGI IMG/M metagenome (GOLD analysis project Ga0307374, IMG submission 202532) | Soil microbial communities from Risofladan, Vaasa, Finland - OX-3 | ecosystem: Environmental > Terrestrial > Soil > Coastal area > Acid sulfate soil | place: Finland: Risofladan, Vaasa | collected...
ACGGCAGTTAAGCCTGCCAGGGCCGATGGTACTAACGCCCATCTCGGCGTTGGGAGAGTAGGTCGTTGCCGGTCTCATGGACCCCTCGGGCGCCGTTAAGCGCGGGGGATAAAAAAATAAAACCGTTCGACGGGTGTGTTGTCGTCGGGGCGGCGCTCTCGGGAGCGCTGTTTTTTTCGGCTAGCCCCCTCTTCGCCCAGATTTTAGCCCAAACGGCGCGGCAGGGAACCCCAGGAAGCTGGCAGATTTCAGTCTACTATCAGGGCGTCTCGGATCAGGATTTGAGCTTCAATTTAAGCGGTGGCAGCAGCGTGTGCCAGGGGAAGGGCGGCTTAGCAACTTTTGCGTGTGGGCAGTCGGGAGCTCTTTCGGTCCACGGTAACGGCGACGCGGGGCTTATCAAGGCGGTCTACCAGCCTTGGGGCGGGTTCCAGTATTCCGCCGCGGTGGGCGCGGGCTACTATTCGCTGAGCGTGCCCTCGACCGGTGCGACGCAAAATTATTCCGGCAGCGGCGCGGGTCCGGTTTTTTCGTTGGGCGTGCAGGACGTGATTTTTCCGGACACCATCGTCACGCCGGCGGTGGCGATTAACGCCGGGTTTTCCGGCGCGATGTATCCACTGGATCAGATGAACGATTCCGCAGGCAACGTGTCCGCGGTAAACGACACGCTGACGCTTTTGGAATACCAGTTGGGCGTGGAAGTTAGCCATGTTTTTCCGCTGGACGGGTGGAAGGTTGAGCCCTACGGCGGGATCAGGTGGTATAGGGTCGACGCGGATTTAAAGGACGCGACTGTGGGCAGCCATTCAGGCGGTTTTCGGGACACGCTGGCGCCGGTCGTGGGTCTGCGGATTCCGACCGCGGATCACGAGGGGCTTTTCGCCGAGGCGGCCTACGTCGAGGGATTTCAGTACGGCGGCGGGCTGTCGCTGAGATTTTGACATTTTGGGGAGCGATTTGACATGAAGCTGACGAAGAACCAGAAAAAAGATAAGGCCAAGGAGCTCTCGGGCTCTCTAACTAAGGCCGAGCATCTTTTTTTCACCGAGTACCAGGGCCTGAAGTTTGTCGAGATGGACGAATTGCGCGGCAAATTGAAGATGTTGGGCGGACGCTATTCCGTGGTTAAGAACTCCCAGTTGCGCCACGCCTTAAAGGGCGCGGGCATCGACGGCGCCGACGCCGGGCTTTTAAAGGGCCCGCTGGGCCTGGTGGTGGCCGACGGCGACGATCCGGTCGCGGCGGCCAAGGTCCTCGCGATGTTCGCCAAGCAGTTTCCCGTTTTCAAGGTTAAAGCCGGCTACGTGGGCAAGAAGTGGATGACGACGACGGAATGCCAGAAGCTCTCCACGCTGGGCACGAGGCCCGAGCTCCTGGCCAAGTTTGTGGGCCTGCTCTACGCCTCCGGCGCCCAGGCCGCCTCCGTTTTGCAGGCGCCCATCCGCGACTTTGTTTTGGCGCTGAGCGCTTTGGAAGACAAAAAAAAGAAGGAAACACCGGCCGCGGCCACGGCTTGAAAAACCGGCCGGCAGTCCCCGCGAGGGGATAAAGCCCGCGAGGGCGCTGCCATATAAAGGAGAACGAGATGTCTACTGCGACGAAGCTGGGTAAGGAAGAGATTGTTGACGCGATCGCGAATTTGTCGGTTTTGGAGCTTTCCGAGCTCGTCAAGGCCGTCGAGGATAAGTTCGGCGTGAAGGCCGCGGCCGCTGTTCCCATGGCTGTCGCCGGCGGAGCCGCCCACGCGGGTGGAGCAGCCGCTCCCGCCGAGGAGAAAACGGATTTTTCCGTCGTTCTGACCGGCGCCGGCGCCAACAAAATTGGCGTCATCAAGGTGGTGCGGGAGTTGACCGGGCTGGGCCTCAAAGAGGCCAAGGATCTGGTCGAGGCCGCGCCCAAGCCCGTCAAGGACGGCGTTGCCAAGGCCCAGGCAGAAGAGATGAAGAAAAAGCTCATCGAGGCGGGCGCCACCGTCGAGTTGAAATAGCCGGCGATGTTCTCGTCGGAACATTCGGGTTTGATCGGACGCGCCCCCCATGGGGGACGCGCCCGTTTTAGTCGCCTGAAACTGCGCGTATTCGGGGGTGCGGCGTGAAACAGATTCGATTCGGGAAGATTCCTGAGGCCATGGGGTTGCCGGATCTGCTTGAGATGCAGAAAAACTCTTTTAGGAGTTTTCTACAGCTTGACGCGGCTCCAGAGAAAAGAAAGCTCATGGGCCTGCAGGCGGCGTTCTTGGACGTCTTCCCCATCGAATCCGCGGACGGCAGCCTGGTGCTTGATTTCGTGCGCTATTCTTTGGGCACATCGCGCTATACGACGGCCGACGAGGCGCAAAGCCATGACGCTTCGTGGTCGCGTCCGCTCTCTGCGGTCCTGCGGCTTTCCTCGCGCCAGCCTTCGGGCAAGTTGAAGCAGGTCATCGAGCAGGACGTCATTCTCTGCGAGATTCCCACCATGACGGACACGGCTTCTTTTATTATTAATGGGGCCGAACGCGTGGTGGTCAGCCAGCTGCACCGCTCTCCCGGAATTATCTTCGAGGAAGACGAAGAGAAGAAAATCTCCTCCCTAGGCAAGAAGCTCTTCTTCGCCCGTGTCATTCCCTACCGCGGCGCCTGGGTGGAGTTCGAGTTCGACATCAACAACATTCTTTTCGTGCGCATCGACCGCAAGAAGAAGTTCGAGGCGACGACGTTTTTGCGCGCCTGCGGCGTGGAGTCCGACTCCGACATCCTGAAGATTTTTTATCGCTACGAGGAGGTCAAGCTGGCCGGAACCGATCCGGAAACCCTGGTGCATCGCATCGCGGCGGAGGACGCGGTTGACCGCGAGACCGGCGAGGTCCTCGTCGAGGCGGGCAAGAAGATCACCAACGAGGCATTGAAGCGCCTGGCCGACAAGAAAATCGCCTCCGTCAAGATCCTTTCCGGTGACCCGGAAAAAGACGATTCCGCTATTTTGGAAACCCTGCGCAAGGACAAGATTAAGAGCGTGCGCGAGGCCCAGCAGGAAATCTACAAGAAGCTTCGCGGGCAGGAATTCATCGTTCCCGGGCAGGCCGAGTCCTATGTCGACAACCTGTTCTTCAAGAGCCTGCGCAAGTACGACTTGTCCAAGGTTGGACGGCACAAGATCAACTCCAAGCTGCATCGCTACCTCTGGACCCTGGCGGGGCGCCGCGACGTCGTGGCCCGGCCGGACAACCGCCGGCACAAGCATTTCGCGCTGCCCAGCTACGACCGGCGCACGCTCTGCCTGGAAGACGTCATCGCCACCATTCAATACCTGGTGGCCCTGAACTGCGGCGTTACGCATCTGAGCCTGGATGAGGCGCGCTCCACGCCCATTCCCGCTAAGAGCGGGAGCTTCGAGACTCCGGCCGAGTATAAGTCCTGGCTTTCCGAGCGCCTAAAAAAAATCCAAGGTTCGGGGCTGGAGGGCAAGTTGGCGCTCGTCGATATCCATGATAAGGACTCCGACGAAGACAACGATCCGGTCCGCCAGGGCCTGAAGAAAGACCGCTTTTCTTTCGTCGACTACAGCGAGGCCGTGGCGGAGTGGCGCAAGGCCGCGCCGTCCTTGTTCGACAAGAACTTCCTGGTGACCTTGGACGACATCGATCACCTGGGCAACCGCCGCGTGCGCAGTGTGGGCGAGCTCCTGGAAAACCAGATCCGCATGGGCTTGGCGCAGATGTCGCGCGTCATCCGCGATCGCATGAGCGTCCAGGACAAGAGGCAGATCACGCCCCGGAGCCTTATCAACACGGCCCCCCTGGTCGGCATCCTGCGAAAGTTCTTCGGTACGTCCCAGCTTTCCCAGTTCATGGACCAGATTAATCCCCTGGCCGAAATCACGCACAAGCGCCGCCTCTCGGCCCTGGGCCCGGGCGGTTTGCACCGCAAGCGCGCGGGCTTCGAGGTCCGCGACGTGCACTATACCCACTATGGGCGGGTCTGCCCCATCGAGACGCCCGAGGGTCCGAACATTGGCCTCATCACGTCCCTGGCCGCCTACGCGCGCATCAACGAGTTCGGCCTTATTGAGTCGCCCTACCGCCGGGTCAAGAACGGCAAGCTGACCGGCGAGGTTAATTATCTGGGCGCCGATCAAGAGGGTGGCAGCATTGTGGCGCAGGCTAACACGCCGCTTGATAAGGAGAAAATCGCCGCGGAGCAGGTCAGCTGCCGCTCCCATGGCGATTTTCCGGTGCTGGATCCCTCGCGCGTCGACTACATGGACATCTCCCCCATCCAGGTGGTCTCGGTCTCTGCCGCCTTGGTTCCGTTTTTAGAGCACGACGACGCCAATCGCGCGCTCATGGGCGCCAACATGCAGCGCCAGGCCGTGCCGCTTTTAAAGCCCGAGGCGCCCGTGGTGGCGACCGGCATCGAGGACGTGGTGGCCCGGGACTCGGGCGCCTGCGTCGTGGCCAAGCGCGCCGGCAAGGTGCTCTATGCCACCGGCGACTTGGTCGCCGTCCATGCCGACGGCGAAACGGGGGAAGACGCCGTCGATTTGTATACCCTGAAGAAGTACCGCCGCTCCAACCAGGATACCTGCGTCAACCAGAAACCCATCGTGTCCTCCGGCGATCGCGTCAAGACCGGCGAGGTTCTGGCCGACGGCCCCGCGACGGACGGGGGACAGCTGGCCCTGGGACGCAACCTGCTGGTTGGGTTCTTGCCCTGGGAAGGCTACAACTTCGAGGACGCAATTTTGATCTCCGAGCGGCTGGTCCGCGAGGATATCTTCACCTCCATTCACGTCTCCGAGTTCGAGGTTGAAGCCCGCGACACCAAGCTCGGCCCCGAGGAAATCACCCGCGACATCCCCAACGTCAGCGCGGAAACGCTCGAATCTTTGGATGAGTCGGGCATCGTTATTCCTTCCACCTACGTGAGGCAGGGCGACGTGCTCGTCGGCAAGGTTACGCCCAAGGGCGAGCAGCAGCTCACCCCTGAGGAGCGGCTTTTGAAGGTCATCTTCGGCAAGAAGGCCGAGGATGTGCAGGATGCGTCCATGCGCGTGCCGCCGGGCGTCTCCGGCAAGATCATCGGCGTCAAGGTTTTCGTCCGGCGCGAAAAGATGTCCAAGGCTGATGAGAAAAAAGGTTTGGACGCGGCCACGGACAAGCTTGAGCGGGATTTGACCGCTCTGCGCGAGTACCGCAAGCAGACCTCGGCGCGGTTTGAGTCTTTGGGCGCCGCCAAGCGCAAGGAAGAAGAAGAGCGCTTAAAGGCGTTCTGCTCCCTGATGGAGAAGAGGATTCGCGAAGAAGCCGCGCGCGTGAAGGAGAATATTAAGGAGGGCGACGATTTGGCCGTCACGGTCAACCGCGTGGTCAAGGTGTACATCGCGTCCCGCCGAAAAATCCAGGTCGGAGACAAGTGCGCCGGCCGCCACGGCAACAAGGGCGTCATCTCCAAGATTCTGCCTGAGGAAGACATGCCGTTTTTGCCCGACGGCACCCCGCTTGACGTGGTCTTGTCCCCGTTGGGCGTGCCTTCCCGCATGAACGTGGGCCAGTTGTTGGAGACCATGCTGGGCTGGGCCGCGCACACGCTCGACACGCAGATGGTCAACCCCGTCTTCGACAGCGCCAGCGAGAAAGACATTCACGAGAAGGTGGCCGAGGCGAAGAAGGTGCTTAAGGAGAAGGGCGTGCCTGAGAAATACCTTCCCACCGACGATTGCCGTATCACGCTTTACGACGGGCGCACGGGCGAGCCTTTCCAGGAAAAAGTCTCCATCGGCTACATGTACGTCTTGAAGCTCATCCATTTGGTCGAGGACAAAATCCACGCCCGCTCGACCGGCCCCTACAGCCTCATCACGCGCCAGCCTCTGGGCGGCAAGGCCCAATTCGGCGGGCAGCGCTTCGGCGAGATGGAGGTCTGGGCCATCGAGGGCTACGGCGCGGCCTACGCGCTGCAGGAGTTCCTCACGGTCAAGTCCGACGACGTCATCGGGCGCACCAAGATGTACGAGTCCATCATCAAGGGCGAGCCGCCCGCGCAGCCGGGGGTGCCCGAGTCGTTCAAGGTCTTGGTGCGCGAGCTCCAGGCGCTGGGCTTGAACGTCGAGCTTCTGAAGCTGGGCAAGGACGGCCACGAGAAGGCTTCCGGAAAGAAAGACGCCAAAGAGATCGCGAGGAAATCCTGAGATGACATCATCCAACTCCGTCGCCGCGGAAAAAAAGCTCTCCTTGGGGGGCAAGAAAAAGAAGCGGGCCGGGGGCATCGACTTCTTCGACTTCGACGCCATCCGCGTCTCTTTGGCCAGCCCGGAGCAGATCGTGTCCTGGTCTTACGGCGAGGTCAAGAAGCCCGAGACCATCAACTACCGCACGCTTAAGCCCGAGCGGGACGGCCTTTTCTGCGAGAGAATTTTCGGCCCCGCGCGCGATTACGAGTGTGCCTGCGGCAAGTACCGCTGGATTAAGTTCAAGAACATCGTCTGCGACCGCTGCGGCGTCGAGGTGACCGAGTCCAAGGTCCGCCGCGAGCGCATGGGCCACATCGACTTGGCCGTGCCCGTCAGCCATATATGGTTTTTGAAGAAGACGCCGTCCCGCATTGGCATCGTGCTGGACATGAAGGCGCTCGATTTGGAGCGCATCATTTATTACGGCATGTACGTGGTCACCGAGGACTTGGTTGACGTCTCCGGCCGCACGGTTTATCATGCCAAGGATCTGCTCTCCGAGGAAGAGGTTCGCAAGGCGCGCGAGGAGTTCCGCTCCCAGCTGAAGGTTGAAATTGGGGCGGGCGCGGTCAAGACGCTTTTATCCAAGGTTAATCCTAAGGACGAGGTCAAGAAGGTCACTGAGGGCCTCGCCGCGGCGGTCTCCGAGGCGGAGCAGTCGCGCCTTATCCGCCGCCTGCGCATTTTGCAGGGCTTCGCCGAGTCGGGTAACGATCCGCAGTGGATGATCTTAACGTCTCTTCCGGTCATCCCGCCCGAGCTGCGCCCCCTGGTTCCCCTGGAGGGCGGCCGCTTCGCCACCTCGGACTTAAACGATCTCTATCGCCGCATCATTAATCGCAACAACCGCCTCAAGCACATCGAGGCCCTGCGCGCGCCTGAGGTCATGATTTTCAACGAGAAGCGCCTGCTGCAGGAAGCCGTCGACGCCTTGTTCGAGAACGGCGCGCGCGGCCGCGTCGTGGTCGGCGCCGGCAACCGGCCCCTGAAGTCCCTGTCTGAAATCTTGAAGGGCAAACAGGGCCGCTTCCGCCAAAACCTGCTCGGCAAACGCGTGGACTACTCGGGCCGCTCCGTCATCGTCGTGGGCCCGAACCTCAAGCTCAACCAGTGCGGCTTGCCCAAGGAAATGGCCTTGGAGCTTTTCCGGCCCTTTATTATCCGCGAGCTCATTAAGGCCGAGAACCTCACGCTCAAGGCCGCCAAGCGCATGTTCGACAAGGTGCGCCCGGAGATTTGGGATATTTTGGAGTACGTGACCAAGGATCATCCGGTGATGCTCAACCGCGCGCCGACACTCCACCGCCTGGGCATCCAGGCCTTCGAGCCGGTGCTCATTGAGGGCAAGTCCATCCAGCTCCATCCCCTGACTTGCGCGGCCTTCAACGCAGACTTCGACGGCGACCAGATGGCCGTGCACGTGCCGCTGTCCCAGGAAGCGCAGCTCGAAGCCAAGCTTCTTATGATGGCCTCCAACAACGTGCTTTCCCCGGCTTCGGGCAAGCCCATAGCGGTTCCTTCTCACGACATGGTGCTGGGCATCCACTATCTGACCAAGGAGAAACGCGGCGAGAAGGGGGAGGGCATGATTTTCTCCGACGCCGCCGAGGTCGTTTCGGCCTACCAGAACAGGAAGGTCGATTTGCACGCGCGCGTCAAGGTGCGCGGAGTCAATAATCTTGCCGAGCAGGCCAAAGGCGGGGCTTCCGGCTGGACCGACTACACCACCGTGGGCCGCGTGCTTTTCAACGAGATTCTTCCTCCCGAGCTACGCTACCTCAACAAGGCTCAGGGCAAGAAGGAGCTCTCCGCTTTGGTCGAGCGCTGCTACAAGACCTTGGGACAGTTCCGTACGGTGCAGCTTTTAGACAATCTGAAGCGTACGGGCTACCGCTTCGCCACGGCTGCGGGCCTTTCTATCTCCATCTCCGACATGCACATCCCGCAGATTAAGAAGGAAGTCATCGCCCAGGCGCGCAAGCGGGTCAAGGAAATCGAGGGCCAGGCTAAGAACGGCGTCATCACCGAGGCCGAGCGCTACAATAAGATCATCGACATTTGGAGCCACGTCACCGACAAGATTGCCGATGTCATGTTCGACTCCATGAAGAAAGAGGAGTTCGAGGTTTATGAGGCGGGCCGTCCGCGCTTCAACTCGGTCTTCTTGATGGCTGACTCCGGCGCGCGCGGCAGCCGACAGCAGGTTCGGCAGCTGGCCGGCATGCGCGGCCTTATGGCCAAGCCGCAGAAAAAACTCACCGGCGGCGTGGGCGAAATCATCGAGCAGCCTATTTTGTCCAATTTCCGCGAGGGCCTGACGGTTCTCGAATACTTTATTTCGACGCACGGCGGCCGCAAAGGCTTGGCCGACACCGCCTTGAAGACCGCCGAGGCCGGGTATCTGACCCGGCGCATGGTCGACGTGACGCACGACGTGGTCATCACCATGCCCGACTGCGGCACCATCAACGGCGTGCGGCTGGGCGACTTGTCCGCCGGCGACGAAGTCATCGAGCCGTTGGAAGAGCGCATGCTGGGCCGCGTCCTTTTGGAGGACGTGGTTTCCGCCGAGGTCGGCGGATCGAAGAAGGCCCAAGAGATCGTGGCCAAGGCCAACGAGCCGGTCACGGCCGAGTTGGCCGCCAAAATCCGCGCCACCGGAATTGAAGTGGTGCGCGCCCGTTCCGTTTTGACCTGCGAGGCACCCCAGGGCGTCTGCGCCCTGTGCTATGGGCTCAACAACGCGACAGGCCGCCTAGTGGAAAGGGGCGAGGCCGTGGGCATCATCGCGGCCCAATCCATCGGCGAGCCGGGCACCCAGCTGACGTTGCGCACCTTCCATATCGGCGGCACGGCCTCCCGCGTGTCCAAGCGCTCCCAGGCCGTCGCCCTGAAGGGTGGCGCGGTCGAGTATAAGAATATCCGTACCCTTGAGAACAGGGACGGCCAGACTGTGGTCATCTCGCGCACCGGCATGATTTTGGTCCACGACAAGGACAAGGGCCTCGCTGAGGAGTACAAGATTCCCTACGGCGCGCGCTTAAAGGCCGACGATAAGGCCAAGGTCGCCCCCGGAGACCTGCTTGCCGAGTGGGACCCCTACACCATGCCTATCGTCACTGAGCACAACGGAACGGTCAAGCTCGCCGACGTCCGCGAGGGCGTCACGCTGCACGAAGAACGCAACAAGATCACCGGCATCATCGAGCGCAAGATTATCGAGCAGGAGACCCGCCGCACGGAGAAGGGCGAGGGCGGCGCCAAGCGCTTGAACCCGCGCGTGGTGGTTGAGAAGGGCGGCAAGACCGTGGCGACCTATCCCCTGCCGACCGACACGACCCTGGTCGTAGAGGCGGGGCAGGATGTTCGCGGCGGAGACATTCTGGCTAAGATTCCGCAGGAAGTCACCAAGTCCAAGGACATCACCGGCGGCCTGCCGCGCGTTTCGGAGCTTTTTGAGGCTCGCCGGCCCAAGAACCCGGCCATCATTTCCGAAATCGAAGGCATCGTCTCTTTGGGCGTCGGAGCCAAGGGCCTGGTGCAGGTCTCGGTGCGCAACGAGGAAACGGATTTGATCCGTGAGTACCTCATCCCGCAGGGCAAGCACTTGGTCGTCTATGAGGGAGACCGCGTGGGCGTGGGCGAGGCCATCACGGACGGCGCCATCGATCCGCACGATATTCTGCGGGTCAAGGGCATCAAGGAGGTCCAGGAGTTTCTGGTCAACGCCATCCAGGAGGTTTATAGGCTCCAGGGCGTGACCATTTCAGACCGCCACATCGAGTGCATCGTGCGCCAGATGCTGCAGAACGTCAAGATCGCGGCCTCCGGCGACACGCCGTTCCTGAAGGGCGAAATCGTCAACCGCTTCATCTTCGCCGATGATAACCAGAAGGTGCGCGCCAAGGGCGGCCGCGAGGCCCGCGCCGAGCCCGTGCTGCTGGGCATCACCAAGGCGTCCTTGGCCTCGAGTTCCTTCGTCTCCGCGGCCAGCTTCCAGGAGACCACGCGCGTGCTCACCGAAGCGGCGACCACCTCGCGCGTAGACTACCTGAGGGGCCTTAAGGAAAACGTCATCATCGGCCACATGATCCCGGCGGGAACCGGTCTGCACGCCCGGGAGCTCGCGCCCAAGCGCGGGGCGGCCGAAACCACCAAGGAGTCCTGAAATTTATGCCGACTATCAACCAGCTCATCCGCATCGGACGGACTAAAATCAAAGGCAGGCCCAAGGCTCCGGCCCTGAATTCCTGCCCGCAAAAGCGGGGCGTGTGCACCCAGGTCAAGACCACCACGCCCAAGAAGCCCAACTCGGCGCTGCGCAAGATCGCGCGCATCAAGCTGACCAACGGCACGGAGGTCACCGGCTACATTCCCGGCGTGGGCCACAACCTCCAAGAGCACTCCATCGTTCTCATCCGCGGCGGCCGCGTCAAGGACCTGCCCGGCGTGCGCTACCACATCATCCGCGGCGTTTTGGACGCGGCCGGAGTAGAGGGACGCAGGCAAGGACGGTCTCTTTACGGTGCGAAGCGGCCCAAGGAAGCCGCCAAGTCCTAATACCATTAAGGAAGGAATCGAACTATGCCTCGAAAAGGTTTAAGACCCAGAGATCGTCGCGGACTGCCGGTGCCGGATCATAAATACCGTTCCGTGCTGATTTCCCGCTTTGTCAACAAGATGAATTTTCAAGGGAAGAAACACGCCGCGCTCCGCGTCATGTACGACGCGCTGGAGATCGTCAAAGAGAAGACCAAGGAAGACTCCTTGGGCGTGTTCACCCGCGCCATCGAGAACATCCGCCCTCTTTTGGAGGTCAAGGCCCGGCGCGTGGGCGGCGCCACCTACCAGGTTCCCATCGAGGTCCAGGAGCCGCGTTCGTCCACCCTGGCCATGCGCTGGCTCATCGGCGTGACCCGCAGCAAGACCGGCAAGCCCTCCGCGGAGTGTTTGGCCGACGAAATTCTTTTAGCCGCGAAGAAAGAGGGCGCCGCCTTCAAGAAGCGGGAAGATACGCATAAGATGGCCGAGGCCAACCAGGCCTTCGCCCACTACCGGTGGTAGTCCATGGCTAGAGAATCCGCGCTGGACAAGGTCCGCAACATCGGCATCATCGCGCATATCGACGCGGGCAAGACCACGACCACGGAGCGCATCCTCTACTACACCGGCCGCATCCATAAGATCGGCGAGGTACATGAGGGCGCCACGACTACGGACTGGATGCCCCAGGAGCGCGAGCGCGGCATCACGATCACCGCCGCGGCGACCTTCTGCCGCTGGCGCGACTGCCAGATCAACATCATCGACACCCCCGGCCACGTGGACTTCACGGCTGAGGTCGAGCGCTCGCTGCGCGTTTTGGACGGCGCGGTGGTGTGTTTCGACGGCGTGCAGGGCGTCGAGCCTCAGTCGGAGACCGTCTGGCGCCAGGCCGACAAGTACCGCGTGCCGCGCATCGCCTATATCAATAAGATGGACCGCATGGGCGCTGATTTTTTCATGTCCTACAATTCCATCATCAAGATGCTGGGCGCCAATGCGTGCCCCATCCAGCTGCCCATCGGCTCCGAGTCCGACTTCGTGGGCCTGGTCGATTTGATCGAAATGAAAGCGCTGATTTGGCGGGGCGAGGAACTGGGCGCCAAGTGGGACGTCGTTGATATCCCCGAGGAGATGAAGGCCCAGGCCGACGAGTACCGCGAGAAAATGGTCGAGAAAATCGTCGAGTTCGACGACGCCATGATGGAGCGCTACTTGAACGGAGATCACAAGTTTACGCCCGCCGAGCTAAAAAAGATTCTGCGCAAAGGCGTTCTGCAGTCCAAGATTTTCCCGGTCCTGTGCGGTTCGTCCTACAAAAACAAGGGCGTGCAGCCCATGTTGGACGCCGTCTGCGACTATCTTCCTTCGCCGCTGGACGTTCCGCCGGTCACGGGCATCGACGCCATGACCGGGGAGCCCTGCGAGAGAAAGCCGGACGACAAGGAGCCGTTTTCGGCTCTGATGTTCAAGATTCAGACCGACCCTTACGTTGGCAGGCTCATTTTCTTCCGCGTGTATTCCGGCACGTTTAAGACCGGCGACACCATCATGATCGGCAACAACCGGAACAGCGAGCGCGTGGGCCGCATTCTGCGTATGCACGCCAATCAGCGCGAGGAAATCAAGGAAGTTCACGCCGGGGAAATCGCGGCCACCGTGGCCTTGAAGAACGCCCGCGTGGGCTACACCATGTGCTCCGAAGAACACCCGATGGTTTTGGAGCAGATTACCTTCCCCGAGCCCGTCATTTCCATCGCCATCGAGCCCAAGAGCAAGGCCGACGAGGAAAAGATGGCCAACGCCATGAGCCGCCTGGCCGAGGAAGACCAGACCTTCCGCATCAAGACCGATCCCGAAATCGGCCAGACCATTATCTCCGGCATGGGCGAGCTGCACTTGGAAATTATCGTAGACCGCATGAAGCGCGAGTTCAACGTGCAGGCCAACGTGGGCAATCCCCAGGTGGCCTACAAGGAAACGGTCAAGAAGAAAATCCAGGAAGAGGGCAAGTTCATCCGCCAGTCGGGCGGACGCGGCCAGTACGGGCACTGCATTATCGATATCGAGCCGCAGGAAATGGGCAAGGGCTTCGAGTTCGTCAGCGAAATCAAGCAGGGCCGCATCCCCCGGGAATTTATTCCCGCCGTGGAAAAAGGCGTGCGCGAAGCCTTGGGGGGCGGCGCCCTGGCCGGGTACCCCATCGTGGACATCAAGGTGACTTTGGTCGACGGCTCGTTCCATGAGGTGGACTCGTCGGAAATGGCCTTCAAGATCGCGGGCGCCATGGCGCTGCGCTCGGGTTGCAAAAAAGCCAACCCGACCATCCTGGAGCCCGTCATGAAGTTCGAAGCCATCACGCCCGAGCAGTACATGGGCGACGTCATCGGGGACCTGAACTCCCGGCGCGCTAAGGTGCAGGACATGGGCGATCGCGGACACTTGAAGTTCGTCCGCGCCACCGTGCCGCTTTCGGAAATGTTCGGCTATGCGACCGTCGTGCGCTCAATTTCACAGGGCCGGGCTTCGTTTACCATGGAGCCCAGCCATTACGAGGAAGTGCCCGGCA